>Ga0055584_100002271_pt1 | contig 19026 bp, 19 predicted proteins | sample OSDHelmetaG_FD_58716 | JGI IMG/M metagenome (GOLD analysis project Ga0055584, IMG submission 58716) | Pelagic marine sediment microbial communities from the LTER site Helgoland, North Sea, for post-phytoplankton bloom and carbon turnover... | ecosystem: Environmental > Aquatic > Marine >... | reverse complement strand
TGCCGGAGGTCGAGACGGCGTAGCCGAACGAGTCTCGGAGTCCGATCCGGTCGTCGGCGACCCGTGGGGACTCGATCGATCGGTCGTCGCGTGCCCGTTCGCTCGCCGCGCCGTCGGTGAGGTCGAGTGTGAACCGGCGCAACGAGGCGTCGTTCAGGAACTTGCCGCGCAGGTGGGACGGGATGCGGGTCTCCCCGGCGGCGTCCCGAGTCGGGTCGAGGGTCGGCATCGATCCAGCGTGACAGGCGGGTCGTACCACTGCAAGGCACGCCCGAGTGGCGTGTCTCCCGGTTCGCGACCGGTCCGCAATCAGCCGGTGACGACGATCGTGCCGGTCATCGAGGGATGGAAGTTGCAGAAATAGGCGAACTCCCCGGCTTCGGTGAAGGTGAACTCGAAGGTGTCGTCTCGCGCAAGTGCTCCGGAGTCGAAGCTGCCGTCGACGGCGGTGAACGTGTGGGTCGCGGCATCCGCGTTCGTGACGATGATCGTCGTTCCGACGGGGACCTCGTCGACGCCCGTGAACGTGAAGTCGGTGATCAGGATCTCGTTGTCACCCACCTCTGGTGTGGGGGCGGACGTGGTCGCGGGAGCCGGCGCGTCGGTGGTGTCGGGTCCCGTCGTCGCGGTGACGGCGGCGGCGGTCGTCGCAGTGGTCGAATCGTCGTCGTCGCCACCGCAGCCGGCGACGAGGACGATCGCGGCGAGTGCCGCCAGGTGTCGGGAGACCGGTCGTTCGATGTGCACGAGTTGCAGTATCGCGCTCGGGCGGTGTCGCCGGGCGCAGGGTCGCGTGGTCAACGCGCCATGGCGTAGAACTCGTCGTTGGGTCGCATGCCCGTGAAGTTGGCGTATCGGTTGGACAGGGCGAAGAGTGCCGTGATCGCCCCGATGTCCCAGATCTCGTCGTCGGTGAACCCGTTCGCCCGCATCGCGTCCAGATCAGAGTCGGTCACACCGGCCGAGTCGGTGGCGACCTCGAGCGCGTACTCGACGATGTGGCGTTCGCGGTCGGTGAGGTCCGCCTTCGCAGGATTGGTGGCGACCTGGTCGGCCAGCAGTGGGTTCTTGGCGCGGATGCGCAGGATCGCCCCGTGCGCGACCACGCAGTAGAGGCAGTGGTTCACCGCCGACGTGGCGACGACGATCAACTCGCGTTCGGCCTTGCTGAGACCCTCGTTGCTGTCCATCAGTGCGTCGTGGAACGCGAAGAACGCACGGAACTCGGCCGGCCGCCTGGCGAACGCGAGAAACACGTTGGGCACGAAGCCCGACTTGTCCTGGACGGCGAGGATCTGTTCGCGGATGTCGTCGGGGAGGTCGTCGAGGTCGGGGATGTCGAAGCGGGAGATCGGTCGGTCACTCATGCCGCGAGCTTCGCGCAGGTGGTGGTCGTCAGGCCCGGCGGAGCACCGTCCACAGGCCCGTGCCCGCTCGGGACGCGACGCCGCGCCAGTCGCCCGGGAGTGCCCGCGCGACATCGTCGGGAGGAAGGTGGATCGGCGTCTGGTCCCCCAGTGTGTTGACCCAGACCAGCGCGCCGTCCGGCTGCAGCACACGATCGACCTCGTCGGGGAACAGCAGCATGTTGATCATGAGCACTGCGTCGAAGCGGTCGGCGGCGAAGGGCAGCTGTGACGAGTCGGCTCGGATCTTCGGTGCGAGACCGACAGGTGCGTGGGCGAGCATGCCGGGTGACAGATCGACCGACACCTGCGTGATGCTGCGTTCGTGGAGGAGGCGGGTTCCGGCTCCGGTGCCGGAACCGAGTTCCAGCCACTGCCCGGCGAGCGGTGGATCGCCCCGGTCGAGGGCGTCGTTCACGACGGCGGCCTTGACGGTGTCGACGTGCTGCTCGGCCCAGTCGCTCGCGAGGCCGTCGAAGATCTCGGCGACGCGACGGGCGTCGTCGATCGTCCACGCCTCACCCAGCGCGGTGGCCCTCGTCAGCTTGCGCATCGGATGGTCGGGACCGGCGAACGGCGCCGGATCGGTGGCTTCGGGATGGGCGGGCAGCTCGTCGATCACATCGACATCCTCACCGTGTGCGACCGGCGACGGCGAACGCGACCGCCGCGGCGGCTGCGACGTTCAGTGAGTCGACATCGGCTCGGATCGGGAGTCGGACACGACGGGTCGCCGTGTTCATCGAGGCCGTGCCGAGCCCCGGGCCCTCGGCGCCGAACAGGAGCGCGAGCCGTGCGGGCGGGTCGAGTGACCAGATGTCCGTGGCGTCGCCGGCCGGTGTCATGGCCCACGACTCGAAGCCGGCGCTGTGCAGAGCGCCGAGTGCGGCCGGCCAGTCGTCGCGTTCGGTCCGGCACGACGGCAGGAACAGGATCTCACCCATGCTGACGCGGACGGTGCGGCGGGAGTACGGGTCGGTGCACGTCGGGTCGAGCACCAGGCCGTCGACGCCGAGCGCACGGGCGGAGCGGGCGATCGCGCCGAGGTTCTCGGGATCGTTCAGCCCCTCGAGCACGGCGAGTCGTCGCGTCGTCGACGCGAGCTCGGACAGTGACGGCTGCGGTCGGCGGTCGGCCGCAGCGATCGCACCTCGGTGCAGGTCGAAGCCGACGAGCTCGCGCAGCAGCTCTCGATCGACGACGTACACCGGCGCATCCGTGCCGCTCAGTGGCTCCCGGAGCCGGTCGTGGATGCGGTCGGTCACCAGCACCGATCGCACCGTGTGCCCTGATCCGATCAGGCGTTCGACCGCCACCGGGCCCTCCGCGACGAACAGCTCGTCGCCTTCGATCCGACGTCGAGCGGCGGCGTTCGTGAGCTCGCGGTAGTCCGCGAGGCGCACGTCGTCGGCGCGAGACACGCGAGCGGCCATCCCGGCAGTGTGCCAGCCCGCAACCGGTACGACCCCGCCGATGGGCAACGGCCGGAGTGCTCGCGGTGCTCGCTGCCTCGGTCCGGGAGACAGGTCCGTCGTCGCGGCGACGGTGATCGCGCTGTTCGCGCCGCCCGTGACCGGTGTCGTCCGGGGAGCGATTCAGCTCGAGCGGGCGCGAATCCGCGGGTTGTGTCGACGCCCGGTCCGCGCGAGAATCGAACACGTGTTCCCTTCCGTCTCCGCATCCGCCGTGGTCGGTCAGCGGTCGCTGTTCGGCTCGCTCGAACCCACCTACGACGCCGCGTTCGGCGAACTCGTCCGGCTCGACCTCGACGAGCGGACGTGGGTCGACCATGCGTCGGGCTGGCTGAGCGGGGCCGATCGACTGTACGACGAACTCGTCGCCGAGCTCCCGCTCCGGCAGCGCACCGGCATCCGGATGTACGACCAGATCGTGGACGAACCGCGACTGTCGGCCTGGTGGAGCATCGCCGGAGGTCGACCCGAGCCGACGCCGGTGCTCCGGGAGATCCGCGAGCTGCTCGCCGCGCGCTACAGCGAACCGTTCGACTCGATCGGCTTCAACCTCTACCGCGACGGCAACGACTCGGTCGCCTGGCACGGTGATCGGCACCGCCACGTCGTCACCAACCCGGTGATCGCGATCGTGAGCCTCGGCGTACCACGGCCGCTCAAGCTTCGGCCGCGCGGTGGTGGCGCTTCGCTGAGCTGGTCGCTCGGCAACGGAGATCTGTTCGTGATGGGCGGAGCATGCCAGCACGAGTGGGAGCACACCGTGCCGAAGATCCGGGTCTGTCGAGGTCCACGTCTGAGCGTGACGTTCCGATCGGTGTGAGCCGCGAAGGGGGCGGGGCACCGCCTCCGGCTCAATCGGTCGCGAAGACCTGTGCGTCGTCGCGGAACGCCTTGAACTCCAGCGCGTTGCCGCTGGGATCGAGCACGAACATCGTCGACTGCTCGCCGGGTTCGCCCGCGAACCGGGTGTGGGGTTCGATCACGAAGTCGGTGCCCGCCGCTCGCAGCCGGTCGGCGAGCGCACTCCAGTCATCGGGATCGAGCAGCAGACCGAAGTGCGGGACCGGCACGTCGTCGCCGTCCACGGGGTGCACCGAGCGCTCGGGCCGTTCGCCGGTCAGGTGGGCCACGATCTGGTGCCCGAACAGGTCGAAGTCGACCCAGTGCTCGGCGGACCGACCCTCGGGGCAGCCCAGCACGTCGCCGTAGAAGCTCCGGGCCGCATGCAGGTCGTGGACGGGGAAGGCGAGGTGGAAACGCGGTCGTTCGTTCATCGTGACCATCTCTACCACCGGCCCGACCACCGGCCCGACCACCGGCGCTCAGCGGGGCAGGGGTACGGCGTACGTGCCCTGGGCGGCGGCGGTGATCCTGTCGGGCTGTCCGTCGACCCACACGTGGGCCGTTCCGATCACGCTCCGGCGGCTGACGGATTCGAGTGAGGCTCGACACATCAGCCGGTCACCGACCGCCGGGCGGAGGAATCGAATCGAGAGCTCCGACGTCAGCGCCATCGGCTCGATCCGATCGAGGCCGACGAAGGCCAGGAACCAGAGTGCGCAGTCCGCGACCGCGAACTGGACCGGACCCGAGATGAATCCACCCGGACGGATGTCGGCCGGCGTCACGTCACAGGCCGCGACGGCGTGGCCGGCACCCAACTCGACGCACCGGTTGCGGGTTCCCGGGTATTGATCGGCCACCATGGCGTTGACCGATTCGACGTCGAGCCGCAATGTCATGTTCACAAGGTACGGAGGCGACGTGCTATCCATCGAACCATGATCCGCAACGTCGTGGTGGTCGGAGGCTCGCTCGCCGGGCTCCGAGCGGTGGAGGCGCTCCGCACCGGTGGGTTCGACGGCACGGTGACCGTGATCGGGGACGAACCGCACCTCGCCTACGACCGACCGCCCCTGTCGAAGCGACTGCTCTCCGGCGAGTGGGAGCCCGACCGGATCACCCTTCGCAAGCCCGACGACATGGGCACCCTCGACGCGACCTGGCGGCGCGGCGTCGCCGCCACCGGCCTCGACCTCGCTGGTCGGACCGTCGCTCTCGCAGACGGATCGAGCGTCCCGTTCGACGGCCTCGTCGTCGCCACCGGAGCCAGGGCCCGGACGCTGCCGGATCAGGAGCGGTTCGACCACGTGTTCACGTTGCGGACACTCGACGACGCGCTCGCACTCCGTGCGCGCCTGACCGGTGGTGGCAAGCGGGTGGTGATCGTCGGAGCCGGGTTCATCGGCCTGGAGGTCGCCGCCACCGCCCGTCAACTCGGCAACGAGGTGGTCGTGCTGGAGGGTGGACCGGCGCCGATGATGCGTGGACTCGGGTCGGAGATGGGAGCCGCCGTCGCGGCCGTCCATGGCGACCACGGCGTGGAGGTCCGCTGTGACGTGCAGGTCGACGGGTTCGGCACGGGCGCCGTCCTGATCGACGGTGGATGGCACGAACCGGCGGACATCGTCGTCATCGGCATCGGCGTGACGCCCTCGACGGGTTGGCTGGAGGGCTCCGGGCTGGAACTGCGCGACGGTGTCGTCTGCGGTCCCGACCTGAACGTCGGTCACCCGCTCGTCTACGGCGCCGGTGACGTCGTTCGGTGGTTCAACCCCCTGTTCCAGGAGGAGATGCGCGTCGAGCACTGGACCAATGCCGCCGAGCAGGGCGCCCTGGCAGCCTCCAATCTGATCTCCGAGGCCGCCGATCAACCGCGAGCCGACTACGCGCCCGTGCCGTTCTTCTGGAGCGAGCAGTACGACCGGCGGGTCCAGTTCCTCGGTCGGGCGCACGCCGGCGACGACGTGCAGATCGTGACGGGCTCGGTGGAGTCCCGACAGTTCGCCGCCGTGTACGGCCGGGCCGGTCTCCTGCGCGGGGTACTCGGGCTCAACATGCCGCGCGCCGTGATGCCGTTCCGCAAGCACCTGATCGACGGCGTCGGGTTCGCCGAGGCCGTCGAGATCGCCCGCACGCTGGGATAGCAGCCCGAACCCGAAGCGCCCCGGATCCGCCCGACGGCTCCGATCGCGTTCCCCTGGAGTCGCCCTGTGCTCACCCGCCTGGATCCCGACGGCACGCGTGTCGCTGCGCTCCGTGCGCGGTCGATGCGTGCTGTATCCGGCGCGAGGTCGTCGTGGCGTCGCCTCTCGACGTCGATCGAGCCGCTCTGGCGGCGCATCGTGTCGATCCGTCACCGCGTCGGACCCCGCGGTCGCACGGGGTCGTCGTCGGAGGTCGCGTCGGGCGGATGCTCGCCGTTGCCGGGACGCTCTCGCGGCGACCGCAGCGCGAGCCGCTCCGCTGACCGAGGCGCACGTTCTCGCCGTGGACCGGGTGCTCGGCCTGCCACAGAGGTCCGCCGGATGTTCGTCCGTGACCGGGACGAGCCGGGCGATCGACCATGATGGGCCGATGGGGCGTGACCGGACCGTGCTCGGCTGTCGATCTTCGCGACGGTGGCCGTGACCGCCCCGCTCGACGACGTCCGGGTGGTCGAGGTCGACAGCTGGATGGCCGCGCCCAGCGCCGGTGCGGTGCTCGCCGATCTCGGGGCCGACGTCGTCAAGGTCGAGCCGCTGCGCGGCGACCCGATGCGGGGTCTCGGCCGGCCACCGAAGGTCGACGGCGACCTCCGCGGTCACGACTTCCAGTTCGACGTCGACAACCGCGGGAAACGCTCGATCGCCGTCGCGCTCGACACCGACGCCGGCGTCGACGTCGTGCGGCGGCTCTGCCGGACCGCCGACGTGTTCCTGTGCAACCTGCTGCCACATCGACAGGAGCGGTTCGGTCTCGACCCCGAGGCGCTCTTCGACCACCATCCGGGTCTCGTGCACGCGACGCTGACCGGGTTCGGGACCGACGGTCCCGATGCGTGGCGACCCGGCTACGACGTCACCGCCTTCTTCGGCCGGTCCGGGCTGTACGACGCGATGCGCGAGGGGGAGGACGGCATCGTCCCGATGGCCCGTCCGGCGCAGGGCGACCACACGACCGGGCTCGCACTGGTCGCGGCCATCCTCGCGGCACTGCGCCTCGCCGCACGCACCGGTGAGGGTCAGGTCGTCGAGACATCGCTGTACGAGACGGCGGTCTGGACGCAGGCCACCGACTTCGCCGTCACGGCGGTCGACCGAGCGCCGGTCCGGCGGCGGGCACGCCATCAGCAGATCATCGTGACGGCGAATCGGTTCCCGTGCAGTGACGGTCATTGGATCGTGCTCAACATGCCCGAAGAGCGCTGGTGGCCACGCGTGTGTCGCGCACTCGAGCTCGACCACCTCCTGGCCGACGACCGACTCCAGTCGGTCAAGGGACGTTTCGACCACATGCCGGAAGTGATCGCCGCCTTCGACGCCGCGTTCGGTCGCCGCAGCCGCGACGACTGGGGCCGGATCTTCGACGAGCACGGGCTCATCTGGGGCCCGGTGCTCAGCCTGCACGAGGTCGCCGACGACCCGCAGGCCGAGGCGATCGGGCTGTTCCCGACGATCGAGCATCCCGATCTCGGCGCCTACCGGACGGTGCGCATCCCCGCCCGCTTCGGTGGTGCCGACGTCGGCCCGAAGGGGCCGTCCCCGCGCCTCGGCGAGCACACCCGGTCGGTCCTGATCGGGATCGGCTTCACCGACGCCGAGATCACGCAGATGGTCGAGGTGGGCGCGGTCTCGACCGGAGTCTGACGCTGTCGACGGCATCGTCGCACGCGGCCATCGGATTCTCGTAGGCTTTCGGCCATGTCGAACCTGTCGAACGTCTGGTTCAAGGTCACCGACCTCGAGGTCGCCGCCGGGCGGGGCTGTCGTGTCACCACGGTCGACGGACACGAATACCTCGACTTCGCGGCCGGCATCGCGGTCAACTCGACCGGGCACTGCCACCCGAAGGTCACGGCCGCGGTCGCGGAGCAGGCAGAGCGTTTCGTGCACGCGTCCGTCAACGTGTTCACCCACGACCTGCTCGAACCGCTCGCCACGAAGCTCGCCGAGATCACCCCGCCCGGGATCGACACGTTCTTCTTCGCCAACTCCGGTGCGGAGATCACCGAAGCGGCGGTCAAGCTCGCGAAGCAGGTGACCCGGCGATCCAATGTGGTCGTGTTCCAGGGCTCGTTCCACGGCCGCACCCATCTCGCGATGGCGATGACCACGTCGAAGACGGTGTACCGCGCCGGCCATGCGCCGCTGCCCAGCGGGGTGTTCGTCGCGCCGTTCCCCGACCCGCTCGCATCTGACCAGGAGGCCACGATCAACGCCGCGCTGCGCGGATTCGACCGGCTGCTGAAGCAGCAGACGGCGCCTTCGGAGACGGCGGCGGTGATCCTGGAGCCGGTGCTCGGGGAGGGCGGATACGTGCCGGCGCCACGGGCGTTCATCGAGGGCATCGCCGAGCGGTGCCGTGAGCACGGCATCATGTTCATCGCCGACGAGGTGCAGAGCGGTTTCGGACGGACCGGCCACTGGTTCGCGGTCGATCGGTTCGAGATCGAGCCCGACATCATCTGTATGGCCAAGGGGATCGCGAGCGGCTTCCCGTTCGCCGCGCTGGGCACGCGCCGCGAACTCGACGACCAGTGGCCGACGGGCAGTCATGGCGGCACCTACGGTGGCAATCCGCTCGGCTGCGCCGCCGCACTGGCCACGATCGAGGTGATGGGCGAGCCGGGGTTCCTCGACAACGTCCGGACCCGCGGCACGCAGCTCCGGGACGCGCTCAGCGAACTCAAAGAGCACCACCCGGTGCTCCGTCAGGTCCGCGGGCCCGGTCTGATGGTGGCGTCGAGCTTCGAGGATCCGACGGTGGTGTCACCTCTGCTCGAGCACTGTCTCCGGGAAGGTGGCGTCATCCTGATGAGCGCCGGCACCGACGGGAACATCGTGCGGTGGATGCCTCCGCTGGTCGTGACTGCGTCCGAGATCGACGAAGCCGTCGGCGCCTTCGCGAACGCCCTGAAGGCCGTCGCCTAGGCGGTCGGACGTGCCGCGTCTCGACGCCGCCCGACTCGAGGCGTGGCGCGAACTGCAGTCGGTCCTGGCCGAACTGACCCGAGGCATCGACGAGGACCTGCGGCACGAGTGGGCGGTTCCGCTCGGCTGGTTCGACGTGCTGGCGACGTTGCGCGGACTCGGGGGTCGCGCCCGACCTCAGGACGTCGCCGCCCGGATGCGGATCCCGGCATCGAGCCTGAGTCGACGGTTCGACCGTTTGGAGGAAGAGGGCTGGATCGCACGTCATCGTCGCGTCGACCCCGAGGACCATCGTGCGGTCGACATCGAATTGACACCCCGCGGTCGCACGCTCTGGCGGGAGATGAGCGTGACCTACCGTCGCTCGGTGCAGCAACGGTTCGCGGGTCGGTTGGACGACGAGCAGATCGCCGCGATCTGCGGTGTCACCGCACTCGTCGATCCGCGTGACGAGCGACCGTGACGATCCCGGTCATCGATCTGCGCGCGGACCGTGGCGAGGTGATGCGCGGCATCGACGAGGCGTACGGCACGCTCGGTTTCGCGACGCTCGTCGGCCACGGGGTTCCGGAGCCCGTCACGAAGGCACTGTTCGCAGCGTCGGCTGCGTTCCATGCGATGCCACTCGATCGGAAGTCGGCGGTGGAGCTCGACGTGAACCACCGGGGCTACATCCCAGTGGCCGTGTCGACCGATCGCACGTCGTCGGTCGAACCGGCCACCGACCCCAACCTGAGCGCCTCGTTCATGATGATGCGCGAGGACATGCGCGACTCGGCCGAGGTCGCGGCCGGGACGTATCTCGCGGGACCGAACCGGTGGCCGGCGCTGCCGGGCTTCCGGCCGGCGGTGGAGGCCTACCACGATGCGATGTTGGCGGTCGGGGAGCGCCTCGTCGACCTCGTCGCCGAGCTGCTCGGCGACACCGACGGTGTGCTCCGGGGTGCCTTCTCGACGCCGACCACGTGGCTGAGGCTCCTGTGCTATCCCCCGCAGGGCGCCGCCCACAGCGGGTTCGGGTCGGCGCCGCACCGCGACTTCGGATGCATCACGTTGCTCGCCCAGGACGACGTGGGCGGTCTCGAGGTGCTCACTCCCGGCGGGGACTGGATCCAGGTCGCACCGCAGCCCGGTGCCCTCGTGATGAACGTCGGTGACATGCTGCACCGCTGGAGCAACGGACGTCTGCTGTCGACGCCGCACCGGGTCGTGGGGCGCCGGCAGGAACGCTTCTCGGCAGCGTTCTTCTTCGATCCGCACATGTCGACGGTGGTCGAGCCCCTGCCGAGCTGCGTGGACGACGATCAGCCGGCTGCGTTCGCGCCGATCGAGTTCGGAACGTTCGTACGCGGCCAACTCGAATCGACGTACGACCACCACGCCCGCTGACCGCAGGCCGCGGCCGCTACGCGTCGACGGTTTCGCGTTCCCACTCCTGGTCGGGCTCCTCTTCCGGGCCGAGGTTGGCGTGGAACTCCTCGAGCTCGTGGCCCTCGACGTGGAGAGTCGGCACGATGCGGTCGAGCCACCTCGGGAACCACCAGTTGCGCGAGCCCAACAGCTCCATCGTGGCGGGCACGAGCAGCATGCGGACGAGGGTCGCGTCGAGGAAGACCGCGAGTGCGAGCCCGGTGCCGAACAGCTTCACGATGCGGTTGTCCTCCAGGAGGAATGCGCCGAACACGACGACCATGATCGCGGCTGCCGCCGTGATGACCCGTGCCGTCTTGGCGAGGCCGTCGGCGACCGAGTTGACCGGGTCGCCGGTGCGATCGTACTCCTCCTTGATCCGGGAGAGGAGGAACACCTCGTAGTCCATCGAGAGGCCGAACACGATCGCGAACAACATCATCGGCACGAACGGTTCGATCGGCGCGGGCTCGATGCCGGTGATCCCGCCGAACCATCCCCACTGGAAGATCGCGACCACGACGCCGTACGCAGCCGAGATCGACAGCATGTTCATGATCACCGCCTTGATCGGCACGAGCACCGACCGGAAGACCATCATCAGCAGCAGGAACGACACGGTGAGCACGGCCCCGTAGAACAGGATGATGCGGCCGCCGAGGTAATCGCTGAAGTCGATGTTGGCGGGCACGGCGCCGGTGAGGTTCGACTCGATGCCGGTGCCGACGAGGATCGGAGGGATCACGTCGTCGCGCAGCCGCTGGACCGTGTCCTCGGTGTCGGCGTCCTGCGGGCTCGTGGTCGGGACGATCCGGACCACGAACGCCTCCGAGGCGGCCGGGTCGTCGATGTTGCTCGGGAAGGGCCCAGACACATCGGCCACGCCCGGATCGGTGGCGATCTCGGCGGCGAGCTGCTCGACGACCGCTGCGTCGCTGGGGTCGTCGACCTCGATGGCGAGCAGGAACGGTCCGTTGTAGCCAGGGCCGAACCCCTCGGCGATCAGGTCGTACGCCTGCCGTGTGGTGGTCTCCTCGTTGAAGTTGCCCTCGTCGGAGAAGCCGAGCCGGAGGCTCAGCACCGGCGCCGTCAGCACGAGCAGGAGGCCGCCGGACAGTGCGACCCAGGTCCACGGACGGGCCTGCACGATGCGGCTCCAGCGGTACGCCAACGTCTCACGGGTCGGCTTCTCCTGCCGCGGTGGCACGATCTCGCGGAGGGGCTTGACACCGAGGCTGAGGAGCAGCGTGAGCATCGTCAGCGCGGCGCCGACGAGGCCGAGTGTCGGGATGCCGAGACCCAGGCCGAGCAGCGACAGCGCAGCGAAGCCCGAGGCGATCAGACCGCGCCAACGAGTGACCTCGATCTTGTCGCCGGCGAACCCGAGCAGCGCCGGCAGCAGGGTGATCGATGCGAGCAGGGTCATGGCCACGGTCGCCGCCGCAGCGATGCCGAGACCTGCGATGAACGGCAGGCCGATCAACAGCATGCCGAGCAACGACAACACCACCGTGATGCCGGCGAACACGACCGCTCGGCCTGCGGTGTCCATCGCACCCACGGTTGCCTGCTCGGACGTGGCTCCCGCTCGGGTCAGTTCGCGGTAGCGGGTGACGATGAAGAGCGCGTAGTCGATGCCGACGCCGAGGCCGATCATCAGGCCGATGAGCGGCGCGAACTCGGGGATCTGGAACACGTGCGTGAGCAGCGTCACCAGCCCGAAGCCGCCGGCGCCGACGCCGGCGATCGCGACGCCGATCGGCAGGCCCATCGCCAGGACGGACCCGAACGACACGATCAGCACGACGATCGCGAACGCCAGGCCGATCAACTCGGACTCGGGCGGTTCGAACTCGCTCAGCGCCGCTCCGCCGAGCTCGACGCGCAAGCCGTCGATCTCGGGCACCAGCTCGCTGATCTCCTCACCGATCGCCGTCGCCTCGGTGTCGTCGATGTCGGGATCGAGGTTGATCTGCGCATACGCGACCGTGCCGTCGTCACCGACCTGTTCGGCGCCGAACGCCGAGTACGGGCTGATGACGTTGACGCCCTCGATCTGGTCGACCTCCTCGAACAGATCGGACATCGGCGCGGCGACATCGTCGCCGGTGACGCCGCTGTCACTCTGGAACACGATCTGCCCACCGAACGCGCTGCCGGCTCCGGGGAAGTACTCCTCGACGGTTTCGAACCCGGCGTCGCTCTCCGAGCCGGTGGAGGTGAATTCGCCGTTGAACGCGGCGCCGGCGACGGTGCCCGCTGCATTGAGCCCGACGATCAGGAGCAGCCACACGACGAGGACGGTCCAACGTTGGTGGTAGCACCACCGGGCGAGCGACTGGTACATGGTGTCTTCCTTCGCGTCGAGTGCCGAACTGCTCTTGTTTATCCCGGACGTCGATCGAAACGCAACGTGCCCGTAGCGAAATGTAACGCATGTCACACCCAGGGTTTTGAAACATGGTTGTACGAGTTGTCGGATGCGATGTTCAATCGCTACGGTCGAGTAGCAGAATGTCACGACCACTCAGTGCCGACGCACACGACAAGATGCTCCGTGCCGCGAAGACGATCGTCCGCGAGCGCGGCCTCGACGGGTTCACTGTCGATGCCGTCGCCGTGGCCTCAGGGGTGGCCAAGACCACGATCTACCGGCACTTCGAGTCGTCGAACGAGCTGCTGCTCGCGGCACTCTCGGACACCGTGGGCGAGGTCCCCGACATCGACACAGGTGATCCGCGGGCCGACCTGATCGAGCTACTGCAGCGGTACGTCTCGATGGTGTCCCAACCGGGTCTCCGCCAGCTCTTCACGGCGGTGATGCAACGAGCGGCGAACGACGACGACTTCGGGCGGTTGCATCAGGGGTTGATCGCCGAACGCAAGCTGCCGCTACGGCTCGCCATCCAACGTGCGATCGCCGCCGGACTGATCGACCCCACGATCGACATCGACCTCGTCGCCGCGCTCCTCGACGGCCCGCTGGTCGCCCGCGTGATGCACGACCGAGGTGAGTTCCGGCCCGGTGAGATCGAACAGCTCGTCGATCTCGTTCTCCGAGCGGTCGCCCCGGTCGCCGAGCCGGCTGCCTGATCCCCCCTCCGGGCCGTCGCGGTCGTACGATGCGGTGACGGGGATGCTGTCATGACGACGATCGAGATCGATGGTCTCACGGTTCGCAAACAGGCGAACGTGGTGCTGCACGACGTGAGGATGCGTGTCGAGAGCGGACGCGTACTCGCGCTGCTCGGCTCGTCCGGCAGCGGAAAGACCACACTGTTGCGCGCCCTGGCCGGCCTCGATCGCGTCGAGTCGGGCACCGTGACGTTCGGTGACCGCGACGTGACGGCCGCCGAGCCGGGGGACCGCAATGTCGCCTTCGTCTTCCAGCAGCCGGTCCTCTTTCCGAAGCGCAACGTTCGGCGCAACATCTCCTTTCCGCTCGAGATCGACCATCAGCCCGTCGACGAGATCAGGAAGCGGGTGGGCGCCGAGGCCCGCGCACTCCACATCGAGACCCTGCTGCGTCGCCAGCCCAAGCAGCTCTCCGCCGGCGAGGCGCAGGCGGTGCAGATCGCCCGTGCGCTCGTGAAGCAGCCTGCCGTGCTGCTCCTCGACGAACCCTTCGCCCGGGTGGACGCGCACCAGACGGTGCAACTCCGGCGGGAAGTCATGCTGATCCAGCGCGGGTTCGGTGTGACGACGGTGATCGCGGCGAACGAGCCCGCCGACGCGATGTCGATGGGCGACGACATCGCCGTGATCGAGGACGGCCGGCTCGTGCAGTGCGACGTGCCGCTGGCCGTCTACGGTCGGCCGCGTACGGTCAACGCCGCGTTGCTGACCGGCGCGGCCGATGTGATCGAGGTGGAGGTCACCGGTGGCGGTTCCGGTTCGTGGCTGGTGCGCCCGGGCCTGAGGGTGCGGTCGTGGTCGCCGGCGCTGGAGCCGTACCGGGGTCGAGGGCTGCAGATGGTGGTCCGGCCCGAGTGGTGGCAGCTCGATCCGAACGGGCTGATCGTCGCAGACGTGGTCCGGGTCGATCGGGCCGGCCCGGCGACCTCGCTGTGGTGCACCGTCGGGGGCCGACCGATGACCGTCACGCTGACGGCCGGGGCGCTCGTCGGCGTCGGTGACCGGATCACGTTGCGGCTCGGGCAGTTCGTGCTCGTCGACCCCCGCACCGGAGAGCGGATCGACGCGGTCACGCCGTAGCGACGTTCGCACGTCGACCCGCCACCCTGCGTCTCGTGGTCGTCTCCGGTGGTGGTCGGCGACGCAGCGGGGACCAGACTCTGGGCAATGACCACCGCCGTCATCGTCGACGCCGTGCGGACCCCGATGGGCAAGCGCAACGGCAAGTTGAAGGACTGGCACCCTGTCGATCTCGCGGCCGAGACGCTGACGGCGCTGCAGGAGCGGAACCGGATCGACCCGGGCACCGTCGACGATGTCGTGCTCGGCTGTGTCATGCAGGTCGGCGAGCAGACGGCGAACGTCGCCCGCAACGCCGTGCTCGCCGCCGGTTGGCCCGAGCACGTGCCCGGCACGACGGTCGACCGGCAGTGCGGATCAGGTCAGCAGGCGGCCCACTTCGCCGCCCAGGGTGTGATCGCCGGCGCCTACGACGTCGTCGTCGCCGGCGGTGTCGAGGTCATGACACGGGTGCCCATGGGTTCGTCGATGGCCGACGGCAAGTACGGGTACCCGTTCGGCCCGCGTGTCGGCGCGCGCTACGCCGACCAGGGCGGGCTGGTCCCGCAGGGGATCTCGGCGGAACTGATAGCCGACCGGTGGGAGATCGGACGCGACGAGATGGACGAGTTCGGTGCGCGCTCCCAGGAGCGGGCGCTCCGGGCGACCGCCGAGGGCCGGTTCGAGCGCGAGATCGTGCCGGTCGCAGGGTCGGACGGCTCGGCCGTCCGCCGCGACGAGGGCCTGCGCGAGACCTCGGTCGAGACGCTGTCGAAGCTGACGCCCGCGTTCCGGCCTGCTGACGCGGGCGGTCGGGTCACCGCCGGCAATTCGTCCCAGATCACCGACGGCGCGGCCGCGATGTTGATCATGAGCGAGGAGCGGGCCGGAGAGCTCGGGCTCTCCCCCAGGGCCCGTTTCGTTGAGTTCGCCCTGGCCGGCGCCGATCCCCGGCTGATGTTGACCGCACCGATCCCCGCCACCCGCAAGGTGCTCGAGCGGTCGGGTCTGGAGCTCGACGACATCGACCTGATCGAGATCAACGAGGCGTTCGCCGCCGTCGTGCTCGCCTGGCAGCGTGAGCTCGACGCCGACATGGACCGGGTCAACGTCAACGGCGGCGCGATCGCGCTCGGACATCCGCTCGGCTGCTCGGGTGCCCGGCTGATGACCACCCTCGTCTACGAACTCGAACGACGTGGCGGCCGCTACGGCCTGCAGACGATGTGCGAGGGCGGCGGGATGGCCAACGCGACGATCCTCGAACGCTGCGGCTGAGGCGCAAAGGGTTCGGCGGGGGCCACGGAACGGTCGTCGACACATGGAATTCTCTGCCCACAGGCCTTGGGGATAACCCGGTACCCTGACGTCGTGATGTTCGCTGTGTCTGTGGGCAGCGTGATCTGGTTCGGTCTCGGGCTGGTGCTGATGGTGGTGTTGTGGCGTACCGGCATGGCGATGCTGCAAGCGCTTTCAGCACCACCCGCGCCGCCGCCGGAGCCCGGTGAGCTGCGGAAGGTGAACATGAGGTATCGCTGCGATGTGTGCGGGGTGGAGTTGAAGTTGACGCTGGCCCCGGACGAGGATCCGCCGCCGCCGAAGCACTGCCTCGAGGAGATGACGGTCGTCGCACCGCTCTACGACTGACCTCGGTCACCGTTGTCCACGGGCCCTGTGGACAACGGTGGGGGAATCACACGGGCGTACGTTCCACGATGTGGACAACGTTCCGTGCGACCGCAAGGATCGCATACGCTGGGGCGTCAGGGTGTTATCGCCACTTGGTGGCCGTGTACAGACCGCCGAGGATGCATCCCAGGCCCACCAGGGTGAGCCAGTTGTTGCCAGTGAAGACGAGGTTGCGCAGGATGATCACGACCATGCCGATGATGAACAGCGCCACCATCAGCACGGGGACCCACGGCTTCGGCGCCTTCATCTCGCTCGTCACCGGCGGGGTGTAGCGCGTCGATGCGTGGACGCCCTTGACGTTCTCCTCGGGATTGGCGAACCGTTGCTCACCGGGTCGGGTGCCCTTGGGGGTCGTACGACCGCCACCTGTCTTTCGTTTCGGAGGTGCCACGGACGACGAGTCTAGGGCCAGATCTCGTGCCGGTGGTGCCTGACGTCATCGGTAGCGTGGCGTCGATGCCGCGCGTTCTCGTGATCGACTCCTACGACAGCTTCGTCTACAACCTCGTGCAGTACCTCGGTGAACTCGGCGCCGATCCGATCGTGCACCGCAACGATCGGGTCACGGTGACCGAGGCGCTCGCGCTCGAACCCGATGCGGTGCTGCTCTCGCCGGGGCCGGGCCGCCCCGAATCGTCGGGCATCATCTGCGATGCCGTGACCGCCTTCGCCGCCGCCGGCACGCCGGTGCTCGGCGTGTGCCTCGGTCATCAGGCGGTCGGCCACGTCTACGGCGCCGACGTCGTGCGCGCCCCCGAATTGATGCACGGCAAGACGTCGCCGATCGAACACGACGGGGTCGGCGTGTTCGCCGGACTGCCCTCGCCACTCACCGCGACGCGGTACCACTCGCTGGTGCTCGACCCGGACACGGTGCCCGACTGTCTCACCGTCACCGCCCGGTCCACCGACGGTGTCGTCATGGGGGTCCGTCACCGAGAACTCGACGTCGAGGGCGTCCAGTTCCATCCCGAGAGCATCCTGACCGGCTGCGGCCACGACCTGCTGAAGAACTTCCTGGCGCGCGCCGACTGAGCCGAGGCGGATCAGCCATCGGCGCCGGTGTCGGTCGCCGTCGTGGTCTCGGTCGGTGTGGTCGTCGTGGCGGGTGTGGTCGTCGTCGCCGGAACCGTCGTCGTGGTCGGCGGGACCGTGGTCGTGGTGGTGGTCGTGGTCGTGGTCGATGTCGTCGTGGTCGTCTCGGCCACCCGTGCCTGACCGACCACGATCGAGATCACCGTGCCCTTGTCGACCTCCTGGGTCGGCGGGATGCTCTGTTCGAGCACCGTGCCGTCCTCGGGCGCGCCCGGTTCGAGTTCCTGGTAGCTGACGTCGGCGCCCAGACCCTCCTCGTCGAGCGAGTTGCGGGCCTGGCCCTCGGTCAGACCGACGAGGGGCGGCACCCGCACCTGTCCCGGACCGGAGCTGACGATCAGTTCGACCGTCGAACCACGCTGTACCAGCGTGTTGGGCGGCGGGTTGGTGTCGATCACGATGCCGGCCGGGATCACCTCGTCGACACGTTCGACCGTGGTGACGACGAGTCCGTACGCCTCGGATTCCAGCAGGTCACGCGCGACCGCCACCTCGTCGCCGATCACCGTCGCCGGGATCGAGACCTGTTGCGGCCCACCCGAGACGACGAGCGTGATGACCGTCTCCTGCTCGACGCGGGTGTCGGCCGGCGGAAGGGTTCGCACCACCAACCCTTCGGCGACGTCGCTCAGCTCACGTTCCTCGACGAAGCTGAACCCGGCGGCACCGAGGATCGCAGCGGCCTCCTCGACCGTGCGGCCCTCGACGTTCGGCACGGCGACGAGCGCGTCGGTCGGGTTGTAGTAGAGCTCGATGACGCGACCCTCGGGCACGATCGTGCCGGCGACCGGCTCGGTGCGGTGCACGAATCCCGGAGCGAACTGAGGGTTGTCCTCGGCGATGACCCGGTACGGGAGCCCGAGTGCGTCCAACGCGCCGGTGACCCGCTCGAGTGGCTGGTTCACGTAGTTGTCGAGCACGAGCGCCGACGACTCGCTGCTCTCGCGGGTGAGGCCCTGGTAGAGCAACACGCCACCGGCCACGAGTGCGATCAGGGCGACGAATGCCGCGAGCGCGTACCACCCCGTCCGCGAGTTCGAATCCTGGTAGTAGCGGGCCTCGGGCGACGCACCGGGTGGGTACTCGCTGAGTTCCGGCCCGGGCTGCTGCGGCATCGTCGCGGTGGGTGCGCCGGCGATCGGCGGGTGTGCGGTGGGCTGCGATCCCGAGTACGGATCGGCCACCATCGGCGTCGTGCCGACGTCGTGGGCGAGCGCGGCGGCTCCGGCCACGCCGGCGGCTCCGGCCACCGCGGTGGCTCCGGCCACGCCGGCGGCGACGTCGGGACGCATGACCCCGGCTGCCGGCGTGCCGGGTCGGGCCGCCGCCGCGACGAGTGCCTGGACCTGTTCCCCGTTTCGGAAGCGGCGCAGGTCGTCACGCAGTGCGTGGGCGCTCGGGTAGCGCAGTTTCGGGTCCTTGGCGAGGAGCTTGGCGATGATCGCCTCGAACGGGCGGGGTACACCCTCGACGAGCTGGTTGAGCGGCTGCGGCTTGTCGTGCACCTGCTTGTAGGCGATGCTGACCGGGTTCTCGCCGGTGAACGGCGGGCGGCCGGCCACCATCTCGTACATCACGATGCCGAGCGAGTACAGGTCGCTGCGGGGGTCGGGCTGGGCACCTTGGGCCTGTTCGGGGCTGAAGTACGACGCCGTTCCCATCACGGCGCCGGCCTGCGTGAGGTTCGACTCGGTCGCCGAGTTCATCGCCCGGGCGATGCCGAAGTCGGCGACCTTCACCTGGCCGTTCGAGCCGATCAGGATGTTGGCCGGCTTGATGTCGCGG
>Ga0055584_100002270_pt1 | contig 19036 bp, 17 predicted proteins | sample OSDHelmetaG_FD_58716 | JGI IMG/M metagenome (GOLD analysis project Ga0055584, IMG submission 58716) | Pelagic marine sediment microbial communities from the LTER site Helgoland, North Sea, for post-phytoplankton bloom and carbon turnover... | ecosystem: Environmental > Aquatic > Marine >... | reverse complement strand
TCCATCTGCTGGTCGAAGTCGTCCTGCGTGAACGGCATCTCGGTGGGGGAGAGGGCGGCCTCGTCGTTCGAGGGGATGTCGTCGGGATGGTGGAGGATCGGTCGGTGGGCGTACGAGCCGACCTCCATCGAGCCCGACGACTGGCGCTCGTAACAGAACGTGTCCATGTCACGCACGATCGGGTAGCCGATCTCGTTGTTCGTCTCGGCGAGAATGTCCATCGGGCCGACGTCGGCCATCTGGTGCACCGCGGGCACGAGCGGGATCGTGGCGCCGGCCATGTTGGCGATCCGGTTCGACCACACGCCACACGCGATCACCACGTACTCGGCCTCGATGCGACCCTTGTCGGTGACCACCGCGGTCACACGCTTCAGGCCGGTGTGCGGCTCGTCCTCGGTCTCGACGTCGAGCACCTCGGTGTTGGCGAAGATCTGCATGCCCGTCTTCTCGATCGCCTCGTCGCGAAAGAGCGTGCCGGTGTCGAGCGAGTCGACGACGGATACGGTCGGGCAGTAGAAGCCTCCGAGGATCACGTCGTCGTTGATGAACGGGACGAGCTCCTTCACCTCGGTGGGCGTGAGCATCTTCGCCTCGACACCCCACGCGGCGGCCGATGTCATGCGCCGGTCGAACTCGTCCATTCGCTCCTGGGTGCGGGCGACCTCGATGCCGCCCGAGTCGACAGATCGCTCGACGTCGCGGTACTGATTGGCCGACTGCACGCCGAGCAGTGCCATTTCCTTGTTGTGGTCGACCGGGAAGATGAAGTTGCTGGCGTGGCCGGTCGACCCGCCCGGGTTGGGAAGCGGCCCCTTGTCGAGCAGGACCATGTCGGTCCAGCCCAGCCGGGCGAGGTGGCCCGCCAAGCAGTTGCCGACGATGCCGGCGCCGATGATCACGCATTTGGCGGACGATGGAACGGTGTCGCTCACGGGAACTCCCCACGGGTTCGGCGAAACGGTCGAGTCGGATTCGACCGTTCGGGTTGATATATCATGAATGTATCACGACCGAATCGTTGGGTACACAGGCCCACGCCCGAATCCGGCGCATGATCGTCCGGCTCGACCTCGCGCCCGGCGACGTGCTGCGCGAGCAGGACCTGCAGACGACGCTCGGGATCGGGCGCACGCCGATTCGCGAGGCACTCCTGCGCCTCGCCCGGGAGCAGTTCGTCACCGTGATCCCACGCCAGGGCATGTTCGTGTCGCCGATCGACGTCGACGAACTCTCGTTGCTGTACGAGACCCGAGCGATGATGGAACCCTACGCGGCGCGGCTCGCGTGCCGACGCGGTACCCCTGCGGACTGGGCGGCGATGGCTGAGGTGATCGAGCCGTCGCTGCGCGCCGGCATCCCACCCGAGGCGTTGCTCGCGGTCGACCGGCGCTGTCACGAGATCATCTGGCATGCCGCCGGCAACCGCTTCCTCACCGACACCCTCGACAACCTGTACGCGCACAGCGACCGCGTCTGGCACATGTACCTCGCCGACGTCGCCGACACGAGACATGCGGTCGATGAACACATCGAGATCCTCGACCTCCTCCGGGCCGGCGATGCCGATGCGAGCGCGGCGGCCGTCGAAGCCCACGTCCGCTCCTTCGACGAGCAGGTGCGCGACGCCGTCACCGCGCGGCTCGGCTCGCCCCTCCCCCCGCCTAGGTGTACCTAGCGCAGGCGACGGGCGAGCGTCGGATCCGGCCCGCCGCATCGATCCGGGTGGAGGATCGACGCCATCACCTCGACGCCGTCGACGACCCGTGGGCCGGGCCGCACGACGACGGCATCGGCGTCGATCGCCCAGACCTCTGCGGCCGACGGCAGTCGGTCTCGTTCGATGGCCTCCTGCGCCAGCTCGGCCGCTCCGTCGAGTCGGTACCCGCACGGCGACACGATCACGATCTCGGCGCCCGATCCCGCTATCTGTGACCACTCGACACCCTGTGAGTTCGCTCCGGGGAAGCCGAGCAACGAGTTGCCACCGGCCGTCTCGATCATGTCGGGAACCCAGTGGCCGCCGGTGAAGGCCGGGTCGGTCCACTCCAGGACGAGCGTGGTCCGGGCGGTCGCGCCAGCGACCCTGTCGGAGACCGCAGCGAGACGGGCCCGGAGTCCTGCGACGATCTCGGCGGCCCGGTCCGAGGTGCCCGTTGCGCGGCCGGTGGTTCCCACCGACTCGACGACCTCGTCGAGCGACATCGGATCGAGCGTGAGCACGTCGGCCGTACAGGCGAGGTAGCCGAGTGCGTCGTCGACCTCGCTCACGTCGACGGCGCACACGGCGCAGAGATCCTGGGTGACGACCAGTTCCGGGTCGATCTCGGCGAACGCGCCGCGGTCCAGCCGGTAGAGATCCTCGCCGGCGGCGAGTCGCTCCTTCACGACCGTGTCGATCTCGGCCGGTGTGAGGTTCGCGGGTAGGGCCGACGTCGAGACGATCCGCTTGGAGCGGGCCGCCTCCGGGAAGTCGCACTCGAACGTGACGCCCACGATGTCGTCACCGAGACCGAGGTCGAAGAGGATCTCGGTCGCGGACGGGAGCAGCGAGACGATGCGCATGCGCGGATCGTACGGCGGGACGATGGCCGCCGCGACGTCGGCCGGAGGAGTGGTCAGGTGTCCTCGAGCGAGCTGACCCGGAGCAGGTGTGTGCCGTCCTCGTCGTCATCGGTCGAGAACGTCTCCACCAGCGCCGTCGAGATCTCGTGGTTGCGGACCAGGAACCGTTGCTCGTCGAGCCGCTTGCGTCGCATCCACGACGTGACTTCGGCGTTGCACTTGCTGGCGTTGCACGAGCGGCAGGCGGGGACGATGTTGTCGAGCGTGTATCGGCCGCCGCGCGACAGGGCCATCACGCAGTCCTTCTGCAGCGGTCGGTCGGATTCGCCGCAGTAGGCGCATCCACCCCAGGCGTCGAGCAGTGCCGCCCAGTGCCCCGGTTCGAGATCGTGGTCGACGCGCTTCATCCGCCGCTGGCGCTTGCGCGCGGCCCGAGCTCGTCGACTGTTCCCGGCGGCCACGAGCCGACTCTACGGCGCCGAGATGTGCCGGCCGTGGACCGGCCCAGTGCCCGTTCGCGGTCGGGGTCAGAACAGCTCGACGCCCACGATGTCGCACGACAACGTCGCGGCGTCCACGCCGGGCGGCAGCGGGGTCAGCGTGTCGACGTCCAGGGTGACGGTTTGGCCGGGGCCGGTCGCGTCGGCGAACCCGATGTCGGAGATCACCCGCACACCCTGGCTGTCCCGGACCGCATACGTGAAGATGACGTCGAGTTCCTCGGACGACGGGTTGCGGACCGTCGCGGTCAGCTGGAGGTCACCGACGTCGTCCACGCCGATGACCGAACACGTGTCGTCCGCGGTCGCGAGCGCTTCGTTCGCGAGCAGGTCGCCGACCTCGACCATGTCGATCAGACACGAGAGCGCCGACACGTCGTTGCCCGATGGAGCGGGTTCGAAGGTCTCCACGCGGACCCGCGCGATCTCACCGGGTGACATGAACTCGAGCACCAGGAAGTCTGCGACGATCTCCTCGGCTGCTCCGTCGACGAGGACGAAGCCGACACGGAGCGAGGCCACCTCCGTGGTGGGGCTCACCACCGTCAACTCGATCAGGATGTCGTCGAACTCGTCGGCACCGAGCACGGAACACCCGTCGCGGACCGGGGCGGGGGGCACCGTCGTGGTCAGCGCCGGCGGCACGGTGACGGTGATCGTCGTCGGTGGCGCGGTAACCACGATCGTGGCCGATGGTGGGGTCCCAGCGGTCGTGGTCGACGGCGCAGGGTCGGCGGGCGGCAGGGTGACGGTGGGCGGCAGGGTGACGGTGGGTGGCGTGGTCGTGATCTGGCCCGTCGAACCAGAGCTCGTGGTGGGCACCTCGGACGCCGCCGTCGTCGATCCCGTCTCGCCGTCGAGGTCATCGGACACCGCCGACCCCGGGGCCGTCTCGCCCGACGTCGCGTCCCCGCCACCTCCGCCGGTGCTCTCGGAGGTAGCCGCGGCGTCCGGTGCATCATCGTCGTCCCCGGACGCGGTGATGCCGATGATCACGAGGAGCGCGATGGCAATTCCGGCGGCTACGGGGATCCCGATCGCGCCCCGACGTGGCGTCTGCGAGTCGGTCGGAGGAGCGGTGTCGGCCACGGCGGCAACGTAGCAAGCCGCGGGCCGGGACTTCCCTCACGGCGGGGATGGCCGCTCCCGGCTCGGGTGTCAGAGCGTGCAGTAGCCGATGCTGGTGAAGCCGCGGCGGAAGTCCGTCACGTCGTCGGCCACCTGTCGGATGTCGCGTGGTGAGTGCCATGCCCGTGCGATCAGCTCGGCGAGGTCCGGCATGTGCTCGGCGCCCATTCCCCACCTGACCAGTTCGTTCGTGCCGAGCCGCACACCGGCCGCCGCGTCGTCGGGGAGACCGATCGCCGACGTCAGGAGGTTCGCCCTGCGGAGGCGTCGGGCGGTTCCGTGTCCGTCTCCGTCCGGTGAACGCAGCGCGAAGGCGTGCGAGGCGGTCGGGTGGTCCCCGTCGCCGGCCCCGTGGACCGGCACGCCTCGGGCGCCCAACTCGCTCGCCAATCGCTGCGCAGCGATGACCATGTCGCGGGCGTACCGGTCGCCGTGGGTCTGCCAGTCGGTGAGTGTGACCGCCACCGCGGCGGTGTTGGCGGCGTCGAAGTTCGCGGTCAGGCCCGGGAATGCGATCGCGTCGACGCGCTCGGCGATCGAGGCGTCCGTCGTGAGGAGGAGACCCGACGGCGGACCGGCGAGGCTCTTGTACGCACTCATCGTCAGCACGTGGGCCCCCTCGTCGAGAGGGTTCGGCCAGGCGCCACCCGCGATCAACCCCGACAGGTGGGCTGCATCGAAGAGCAGTACGGCGCCGACCTCGTCCGCGATGGCTCGCAATTCCGCGACCGGGTGGTGCCTGAGATTCAGGCTTCCGCCGATCGAGAGCAGCCGCGGCCGGACCTCGGCCGCGAGCACGCGGACGGCGTCGACGTCGACCGTGTAGCCCACGGGGTCGATCGGTGCCTCGTGGATGTCGAGGCCGTAGAGGTCGGCGGCGCCGCCTCGGTTGTGGGTGACGTGGCCACCGATCGTGGCCGGTGGCACGATGACCGCATCGCCGGGCAGGCAGGTCGCCATGAAGGCGTACAGATTCGCCAACGCCCCCGAGCCGACCCGCACCTCGGCGAACGGGGCGTGGAACACCGTCGCTGCGAGCTCGGCGGCGATGACCTCGATCTCCTCCACCGCTTCGAGGCCCATCTCGTACTTGTCGCCCGGGTACCCGAGTGACGGTCGAGATCCGAGGCCGGACGCCAGGAGCGCTTCGGCGCGGGGGTTCATCGTGTTCGCGGCCGGGTTGAGGTTGACGCACTCCCGATGGTGGACCCGTGTGTTCGTGGCCGCGAGCTCCTCCACCCGGCGCGCCGTCCCGGCCGCCGGACGCGCAGCGACCCCTGCCGTGATCGCAGCGATGCGATCTTCGGTCGAGGCAGGGACCCAGGGGCGACGGACGAGCTGTGGCATGCGCCGACGATATTCGTCGGCCGGCTCACCGGTAGCGTCCGCTCGTATGCCGCACGCACTCGTCCGACGACCCGGTCCGTCGCTCGCCGACGGATTGCTCACGCACCAGGAACGTGTGCCGGTCGACGTCGACCGTGCCGTCCGGCAGTGGCGTGACTACGTCGCGGCACTGGACTCGGCCGGGTGGACGGTCGTCGAGGTCGAACCTGCCGACGACTGTGCCGACGCCGTGTTCGTCGAGGACGCGCTGGTCCTGTTCGAGGACTTGGCCGTCGTGACCAGGCCGGGTGCACCCAGCCGCCTGCCCGAGATCGACGGTGCCGAACGCACTGCGAACGAACTCGGGCTCGACCTCGCCCGCATCGTCGAGCCGGCGACGCTCGACGGCGGCGACGTGCTCAAGGTGGGTCGAACGGTCTACGTCGGAGTCGGCGGCCGGACGAACGACGCCGCGATCGCCCAGCTCGATTCGTTGCTCGTGGCGCGTGGCTGGACGGTCGTCGCGGTTCCGGTCACCAGTGTGCTGCACCTCAAATCGGCCGTGACGGCGTTGCCCGACGGCACCGTGATCGGTCACCCCGCCCACGTCGACGACCCGCACGCGTTCGCGAAGTTCCTCGCCGTTCCGGAGCCCTCCGGTGCCCATGTGGTCCTGCTCGGAGGCGATCGGCTGCTCATGGCGGCCGACGCTCCGCGCTCCGCCGGGCTGTTCCGCTCGATGGGGTACGGGGTGATCGAGGTCGACATCTCCGAGTTCGAGAAGCTCGAGGGGTGCGTCACGTGCCTGTCGGTGCGTCATCGGAGTTGAGCGTCGGACAGACTCGGCGGATGGTGACGACGATCGACCACCCGCTCGACCTGTTCCGGCTCGATGGCCGGGTCGCACTGGTGACGGGCGCTTCCGCCGGCCTCGGCGACCGCTTCGCCCGCGTGCTGCACGCGGTCGGCGCCACCGTCGTGGTCTCGGCCCGGCGCGCTGGACGGCTCGACGCACTGGTGGCCGACCTCCCCGGCTCGATCGCGATCGCCGCCGACATGGCGCTCGCCGCCGATCGCGAGCGACTCGTCGCCGAGACGATCGAGCGTGCCGGTCGGCTCGACGTGCTCGTCAACAATGCAGGAATCAGCTACACGGTCGGGATCGAGCAGGAGACGCTCGAACAATTCGAGCAGGCGATGGAGGTCAACACCACCGGCGTCTGGCACCTGACGAAGCTGTGCGTGCCGCACATGGTCGAACGAGGCAGCGGTTCCATCGTCAACGTGGCATCGATGCTCGGCCACGTCGGGTCTGCCCCGATCAAGCAAGCCAACTACTGCGCCAGCAAGGGAGCCGTCGTCAACATGACACGGGAACTCGCGCTCCAGCTCTCGCGCAAGGGTGTACGTGTGAACGCGCTCTGCCCCGGCTACTTCCCCTCGGAGATGACTGCGCCGATGGTCGGCGACGAGAGCAGCGAGCACTATCTCCGTACCTACTCGGGGATCCCGAGGATGGGTGACGAACACGAACTCGACGGCGCGCTCCTCCTGCTGGCGTCCGACGCGGGGTCGTACATCACTGGCCACTCCCTGCTCGTCGACGGCGGCTTCACGGCCCGCTGACCCTGCAGGTTGCATTCCACGGAGCATCGTTCCTGCTCACGGAGCGAAGTCGTCTCAAGCCGAATCACGAATGTCCCGATGATCTGGCAGCATGAAGGCGCAGATGGACGTGACAGAACGGGCGACGGTCGAGGCGGCCGAGGCTCCCGCGGAACCCCTGCGCGCCGTCACCGACGTGGCGGCGATCGCCGGCCGCATCTCGGAGTCGGTCGGGTCGGTGTTGGCCGGCCGCGTCGAGGCCACCGCGACAGCGCTGGCCTGTCTGTTCTCCGGAGGCCATCTCCTGATCGAGGACATCCCGGGCGTCGGCAAGACGCTCCTGGCCCAGGCGCTCGCCGCATCGGTCGGAGGGTCGTTCCATCGGATCCAGGGCACACCGGACCTGCTGCCCGGCGACGTGACCGGCACGATGGTGCCGCAGGGTGACGGCTTCGAACTCGTCTTCCGTGCCGGGCCGATCTTCTCCAATCTCGTCGTGTTCGACGAACTCAATCGCGCCAACCCGCGGACCCAGTCAGCGCTGCTCGAGGCGACCGAGGAGGCCGCCGTCACGGTCGACGGTCGGACCCGGCCGCTCCCGAGGCCGTTCATGCTCGTCGCGACGCAGAACCCGATCGAGATGACCGGCACGTACCCGCTGGGCGAGGGTGCGCTCGACCGATTCGCCGCCGTCGTGACCCCCGGTCGTGCCGGTACCGATGACGAGGTCGCCGTTCTCACCGGCCGACGCGGTCGGTCGGTGCTCGCCGCCGTCGAGCCGGTCGTCGACATCGAGGACGTCGAACAGGCCCGAGGTGTGGTGCGCGACATCTATGTGGCCGAACCGATCGCCCGCTACGTCGTCGCGTTGCTGGACGCGACCCGTGAGCATCCGCATGTTCGACTCGGCGCGTCGACACGGGGCGGCGTGTCGCTGGTGGGTCTCGCCAAGGCGCGTGCCGCGATCGACGGACGCAACTACGTCGTCCCCGACGATGTCATGGGGCTCGCCACGGCAGCACTCGCGCATCGTGTGCTCGTCACCGGCGGATCGGGTTCCGTCGACCCCGGTCGCACGGTCGTCCGGGAGTGTCTCGACCATGTGCCGCCACCGACGGCCTGACACGAGGTGGTGACGTGACCCGCCCGGTGGGGGCGTCCGCCGGTGGTCTCGGCCTGCTGACGGCCTGGCTGGGTGGTCTCGCGATCGCCCGGCTCACCGGGGCGACCGCGGTCGTGATCGTGCTCGCGGCCGGCTTCGTGATGTTCGTGGCGGCCCTGTTCGACGGCTGGTTCACGATGACCCGGACCCGGATCGGCGAGGTCGTGCTGCCGAACTCGTCGGAGCAGGGCGCGCCGGTCCCGATCTCGGGCCGGATCAGCGCGCCGCGGCCGGTGTTCGTCGTGTTCCGTGCCGAGGGCCGCGAGCTGGCGCTCGGCTGGACCAGCAGGACCGAGTTCTCCGGCGACGCCGTCTTCGAACGGCGCGGGCCCGTCGATCGCCTGGAGGCGCGGATCCGGAGCGCCGGTCTGCTCGGACTCGTCTGGTGGGGTCGTCGCGTCGACGTACCCGTGGCCCGCCACCTCGTGGCGCCGGGGCTGCTGGACCGGCCGGTCCAGATCGAGCGCGAGGGCATCGCCTCGGACGGCGATCTCTCGGGGGCGAGCGGTGCGATCAGTGGGGCGATCGACGGCGTCCGTCCGTGGCAGGACGGTGACAGCGAGAAGTTCGTGCACTGGGCCTCGACGTTGCGGTCGGGTGAGTTGATGGTGCACGATCGCCGGCAGAACTCCGACCAGCGGTGGATCGTGCGGGCCCGGTCGGGTACCGCCGATCCGGACACCGAGGCCGGAGCGGCCCGGCGCGCGATCGAGCAGGGTTTGCAGGCCGGCGTGTCGGTGATGGCGGCTGTCGACGAAGGGGAACCGGTGACCATCGCCAGCATCGACGAGGCTGTGGAATGGTCGGCACTCGCCGAACTCGGCGCTGTTCCGTCGCCGGCACGGTCGTGGCGCGACCGCCTTCGGCGCGTCGAGCCGGACGCGACCGCCACGGCATCAGCGCGCTGGTGGGCGGCCGCGGCGACCCTCGTGTCGCTCTGGATGCTGACCGGTGCGCTCGCGTATTCGTTCGTCGGGCACGCCCTGGTCTCGCTGGGCGTCGCTGCCGGTGCTGCGGTCTCGGCGCGGTCGCTCGTGACCGGAGAGCAGCCATCGAGCCTCGTCCGTGCACTCGTCGGGTTCGGCGCCGTGGTCGGATTCGCTCTGGTCGCCGCAGCATCGGGTCGTCTCGACGGGCTCCTGTCCGTGCTGCGCGGCCCGCTGCCGCAGGTGCTGCTGATCCTGATCGTGCTCCACGGCTTCGAGTGCCGTGATCGGCGGACGATCCGGGTCGGGCTGGGGATCTCGGCGGTCGTCCTGATGTACGCGTCGGGTCTCCGTGTCGACGGGGCGATCGGTTGGTGGTTGCTCGCCTGGGCGATCGCGTTCGGTGTCGCGATGGCCAAGTTGGCGGGCCCGACACGGGTCCACCAGGGCCGTCGCCCCGTGGCCGTGGCGGCCCCGCCCGTTCGCCGCTGGGCGGTCCGAACCGCCGGGGTGGGGCTCGCTGCGGTGTCGATGGTCGCCGTGCTGGCGCTCGTCCCCGTTCCCACCGGCCCAGCCCGTCTCACCCTGCCGACGCTCATCGAGGACGCCCAGAGTGTCCCCACGGCGGGCGGTATCGCCGGTCCCGACGGCGAGTCGCGTGACGACGACGCCGTGGCCGGTGGACAGAACGACCGGGCCCCGGTCGGGCAGGCCGGCGGCTACACGGGGTTCGCGGAGACGATGGACACCTCGGTCCGGGGCGATCTGAGCGACGAGATCGTGATGCGGGTGAGGGCGCCGGCCCCCGACTACTGGCGCGGGCAGACCTTCGCCCGCTTCGATGGCCGCCGCTGGTACGCCGACGAGGAGGTCGGTGTCCTGCAGCGCGGGCCGAACATCGACGTCCCTCCGTCGCTGGGCAACTTCCCGAAGGACGCCGACGTGGTCGTCGACCGGTTCGTCCAGACCTACTTCCTCGAGACCGACATGCCCAACGTGATCTTCCACGCCGGACGACCGACCCAGGTGGTGGCCGACACGGACGTCTGGACGCGTCCGGACGGGGCACTGCGGGCATCGACCATCTTGCCGGGCGGCTCGATCTACACGGTCGTCTCCGAGCGGGCGCAGGTCGACGCCGATCAGCTCCGACGGCAGGGCCTGCTCGGGCCACGGCTCAGCGCGCTCGGTCGTCAGGTGCTCGACCGTTACCTGGACGTCCCGGAGTCGACGACGGCCGAGACCATCGCGCTCGCCGACGAACTGGCGGTCGGTCACGATTCGACCTACGACGTCGTGCGCGCCTACGAGGCGTGGATGTTCGAGAACGTCGAGTACGACCTCGACGCGCCGCTTCCCGACCCGGGTGAGGACGCCGTGCACGACTTCCTCGTCGATTCGCAGCTCGGCTTCTGCGAACAGATCGCCTCGTCGCTGACGATCATGCTGCGGACCCAGGGTGTGCCCGCACGGCTGGTGACCGGCTACGTGTCGGGAACCCGTGACCGGATCTCGGGCGTCTACGAAGTGCGGGCCAGCGACGCCCACGCCTGGGTCGAGGTGTGGTTCCCCGGAACCGGGTGGCAGCCCTTCGATCCGACCGCCGCCGTACCGCTCTCGGCCGACGCGGAGATCGAGTCGGTGGGGGCCGATCTGGTGGCCGGGCTCGGTGGGTACGTCGGGGACCATCCGGCGCGAATCGTGCTCGTGATCGCGGGTGGGATCGGCGCGCTGGTGGCGGTGCGGATGCTGCGGATCGGAGTCGACCGACGTCGACGTGGCCGCTGGGGGTCCCTCCAGGACCGCTTCACCTCGATCGCCGCCCGGCGCGGGGCGCCGCCGGTCGCATCGAACCCTGCGCTGGCAGCGGCCTGGACCGGCGACGACGACGAAGCGGTCGCCCGACTCGTGGCCGAGCGCCTCGACCGTGTCGTGTTCGACCCGTCGTTCGGCGACGAGGACGATGTGTACTCCGACACCCGCAAGCTCGTCGGGACACTGCGCGCCACCGATCGGTAGCCTCGTCGGTCGAAGCGGTCCCGGGCCCCGCAGTCCGGCGTGATGACCGCGCTGCTCGCATCGGGGCACGTCGTGCTGCCCAGGGTGCTCGACGACTTCCGAGACGGGCACGGCATCGAGGCCCACTGGCTCGGACCGGTCGTCGGCGTCGGCTTCCTTCGTGTTCGTCTCGCAGGTCCTCCCGGCTCCGGTCGCCGACCGCGGCGACGCCCGTCGGACGCTGCCGGCGGGCCTGCCGTCGAACACGGTCGGACTGCTCGGCATGGCGGTCAGGCCCACGCCGCACCACTTCAGCAGCGTCTCGCTGTCGATCGTCGGCGTCGGTCGTGTCCGGCGTTCGGGCGTGACCGTCGGATCCGGCCGGTCGGCGGGGCAGGCCTCGACGACCGCGACGGGTGGCGCCCGGTGGTCGGGCACACGGGTGTCGGTGCCGTCATGTCGATCCAATCGTCTCCGCAGCCCGCCCGGTTCGGATTCGAGTCGGGCGGCCCGCTGCTCGAGGTGCTCCACACGGGTGCGTGGATGATCCTCCCTGTCGCCGTCGGGACAGTGCACACACGACCGTGAAGTGGACTTCGTCCCGATCCGTCGTGGCGCAGGGGTGGGTGCGTGGCGGTCAGGAGCGTTCGCGGGCGAGCAGGCTGCGTCGCACCTTGCCGGCATCGTCGCGGACCGGCTCGTCGACGAACTCGTACGTCGATGGGCACTTGTACGAGACGAGGCGGTCGGCGAGGTGGGCGCGCAACTCGTTCTCGTCGACGCCGGTCGCGTCGACGATCGCGTGCACCCGCTTGCCGAGATCCTCGTCCGGGACGCCGATGACCGCGCAGCTCCGCACGGCCGGGTGCTCGTCGACGGCCGCCTCGACTTCAGCCGGATAGATGTTGGCGCCGCCGCGCAGGATCAGGTCCTGGCGGCGGTCCGACAGGTAGACGTAGCCGTCCTCGTCCGTGTAGCCCATGTCACCGAGGCTCTCCCACTCGGTGTCGCCGAGCGGTTTGGGCTCGGATCCGATGTAGCGGTAGGTCGATCCGCGCCCGTGGTCGGCGAGCATGTAGATCTCGCCGATCTCGCCGGGGGGCAGGTCCTGCCCGTCGTCGCCGACGATCTTCATCTGCCCCAAGATCGGGCGCCCGACCGAACCACGGTGTTCGAGCCACTCCCGACCGGTGATCCAGGTGACCGACTGCACCTCGGTGCCCGCGTAGAGCTCGCACAACACGTCGGGGCCCACCCAGTGGATCCATTCCTCCTTCAGCCAGGGCGCGCACGGCGCCGCCATGTGGACGGCGACCTCGAGGGAGGACATGTCGGCGGCCGACCGCACCTCCTCGGGCAGCTTCCAGATCCGAGCCATCATCGTGGGCACCAGGTAGAGGTACTTCGGTCGGTGTTCGGTCACCGCGTCGAGCACCCGTTCAGGCACGAAACGGGGGAAGTTGATCACATGGTTGCCCCCGACGAGACCGAGCGTGGAGATCGAGAAGGGCGCGTTGTGATACAGCACGCCGGGGATCACGCACGTCGACCCGTAGGGCAACCCGAAACCTGCCCGTTCCGGGTCGAACTCACCCGGCGTCGAGGCGAGGATGATCTTCGGTCGCCCGGTGCTGCCACCCGATGTCGGTGCCTTCCAGCACCGGGTGGTGATGTCGGGCAGCGCGTCGTCGGACAGCGACGGGTCGGGCTCGTAGCCGATCGGCACGGTGAGGCGACCAGGCACCCGTTCGGGTTCGACGCCGACGACGACCCGCGAATCGGCCAACTCGACGATCTCCTCGAGCTCGCGGCCGGGCAGTCGGGCCGACACGGGTTGGGGGGTGGCGCCGAGCTTCCAGATCGCGACCGCCGACTCGAAGAACGCCGTCGAGTTCGGCAGTGCGATCGTCACCAGGTCGTCAGCGACCACTCCCATGTCCGCGAAGGCGCGCGCCAGGCGGTTCGTGCGCCGATCGAGCTCCTGCCAGCTCAGCGTCCTGTCACCGCACGTGAGCGCCGGATCGTGCGGACGCTCGGCCGCGTGCGTCGTGATCGCCCGGGAGATCGAGATCGGTTCCATGGCCGAGGAGCGTACGCAAGCAGCCCGATCGGCGATCAGCCGGAGCTGTGGGGCAGGCGCTCGATCTCGTGGTCGTCCGACCAGCGCCGCACGGTGCTGTCGATCGTCCAGAATCTGCGCGGGCGGAGCAGGTCGTCGACGAGAAATTCCATCGCGGGCGCGAAGCTCTGGCGGGTCTGCCGGGCGTCGGCGACCGACTCGTCGAACGGTCGGAGCCCGAACCCGTGGTCGACGACGGCCGAGTACAGCTCACGGAACAGGGGCACGTTGTCGTTCTGAGCGATCCCGGCGCCGGCCGTGCGGTCGGCTCCGAGGTCGACGCCCCGGGTCATCTCCCGGAAGATCGCCTCTGTTCGCCGGAGGAACCGGTAGGCGTGCCCGTCGGTCGCCCCCGTGATCAGCGGTGACTGCAGTGCCGCGTCGCAGAGCAACCCGAGTGCGGTGACCCAGTTCTGCTGCCGGTTGTGCGAACGGAACAGTGCCAGCAGGGCACCTTCGAGTGCGTCTCGAGGATGCTCGCCGTCCACTGCTCCCAGCGCTCGAACTGGGCGTCGAGCTGCTTCGGGTCGGCGTCCGGCGCCCATGCCATCACGAGTGCCGTCGAGGCGATCCGTTCCGGGCTGCCGGCGTCGAGGGTCATCGGGGCCCGCTCGCGCTCGGAGTAGGCCGCGAACCGCGCCGGGAGATCGCCGATGACGAGCGCCAGGGTGATGACACCGAAGAACGCCTCCGCGATCGCGCCGCCCCACGGTACGGACTCCACCGGCACGATCTCGCCGAATCCCACGGTGAAGAACACGACGCCGGAGAAGTGCCCCGCGTCGCCGAGCCCCTCGATCGTCGGGATGTCGCTCATGCCCCACCAGACGAGGCCGAAGCCGGCCACCTGGAGCAGACACCAGGCGAACAGCAGGATGATGAGCAGCGCCGGGCCGAACACGGCGAGCGCCGCTTCCCGAACACGGCGAGCGCCGCTTCCCGGACGCGGCTCGTCTCGGGGAGCCGCTCGACGAAGGTCCGGACGGTCACGAAGAGGCCGTGGCCGATCCATCGCGACGGCCACCACCGCTGGTACGACGTCGACGTCGACACCAGGGTGTTCACCAGGTCGGCGAACGCGACCGCCACGAGTGCGACCCCGGCGAGCACGTCGATCATCCGTTGCCCACCCGGCTCGCCGGGTTCCGTGCCGCAACATCGTGCCCGTGCGGCGCCGGTACGGTCGCATATGCGGCGTCGGCCGTGATCCAGCGGACCTGGAGCGGGGCGAGCCGCCACATGGCCGTGTCGTCGGGGGCGAGCAGGTCGATCGTGCGGTCACCGACGTACGGGTGGTGGACGACGTCGACGGAGTCCGTACCGACGTTGGCGAGCCCGACGAACCGTGGATGTGAGCGATGCCACGCGAACACCGACGAGACACCAGGGTCGAAGACGTGCACCGACGCGTCGAGGTCGTGCCGCCATTCGGCCGCTCGCAGGTCGAATTCGCTCGCCACGTCGCCAACAGGTGGGTGGCCGACCGTCGGGCGGTTGGCTACTGTCCGCCGCATGAGCAACCGCCTCGCACCACGTCCATCCGGCCGGATCGATCGCTGTTCGACGACCCGACCGATCGGAGGGCGATCATGACCGTTCGGCTCGGGCTGGTCGCCGCGTCCCGGATCGCGCGCAACGCGATCATCGCTCCGGCGCCCGACGTCGACGGTGTCGAGCTCGCCGCCGTCGCTGCCCGTGACCTCGATCGTGCGCGGGCGGCCGCTGACGAGTGGGGCATCGCACAGGCGTACGGCTCGTACGGTGAGCTGATCGCCGCCGACGACGTCGACGCGGTGTACATCGGCACGCCGGCGGCGATGCACCGCGAGTGGGCGATCGCGGCGATCGAGGCGGGCAAGCACGTGCTCTGCGAGAAGCCGCTCGCATCCAATGCCGACGATGCTCGGTGCATCGCCGACGCGGCGCGTCGGGGTGATGTCGTGGTGATGGAGGCGTTCCACTGGCGGTACCACCCTTACGCCGACCAGATCCGAGGCGTACTCGACTCGGGCGCGCTCGGTCGGATCGATCGCATCGAGGCCGTGTTCGACATCCCGGACGGACGTATCGGACGCGACGACATCAGATGGGACCTGTCGATCGGTGGCGGTTCGACGATGGACCTGGGCTGCTATCCGATCCAATGGGTGAGGTTCGCGGCAGCGGCGGACCCCGACGTGGTGTCCGCCGTCGCCGAGTGCCCGGTCGAGGGTGTCGACGGTTCCCTGACCGCAGAGCTCCTGTGGCCCTCCGGTGTGACCGGCTCGATCGGGTCGTCGATGATCGCCCCCGGCGACGAGGTGGTCGCCTTCCTGAAGGTGACGGGCGAGCGCGGCACGATGCTGGCCACCAACCCGCTGGCGCCGCAGAACGGCGGCGCGCTGCTCACCGTCGAGACCGAGGCCGGAACCGAGACGCACGAGGTCGACCGGTCCGCGACGTACCACCACCAGCTGGTGGCGTTCCACGACGCGGTCACCGACGGGATCGACTTCCCGACCACCGCCGACGACGGTGTGCGGAACATGGAGATCGTCGACGCCTGCTACCGCGCCGCGGGTCTCGATCCCCGGCCGGCGCTCGACTGACCCCTTCGCCCGGCGAAGCGCCGCGGAGGCCGGGCCGTGCCGGTGCTGGGCGTGACACCCCTCGGTCACGATCACGGTATGGACGACCACGGTCACGACGTACCCGACGCCGACGAATTGGAGCACCTGGCGTTGAGCCTCTCGATGGACGGCTCGCTCGGCCGACGCGACGCCCAGCGTGTCGCCGCAGTACTGCGGGGTGTCGCGGCGCGTCGTCGTCACCCGACCGCCGCCCGCTGAACCGCGATCCGCCTCCGGGCCGCCGGATGCAGACCGGCCTTCCGGCGGGTGCCCCCGTCCGGGGCGGTCTAGGTTGCGGCCATGACGGGTGCCGCCGACGTGCGCCGCGCCGCGCAGTTCTGCGCTGAGTTCCTCGACACGGCCGCGAACGCAGACTGGGATGTCGCGGTCCCCGATCTCGACCTGTCCGTCGCCGGGGTGGTCGCCCACACCGCGGAAGGGTGCCTCTGGTACGCCATCGACCTCGCCGCCGGTGGTCGGGACCTCCAGTCCGTCGAACACCGGGTGACGACCGACGCTCCGAACGACGACCTGGTCGCGACGCTCGTCGCGTACGCGAGCGTCGCCGCCGCGGTCGTCGAGGTCAGCCCTGACTCGGCTCGAGGCTTCCACCCGATGGGGACGGCCGATCCGTCCGGGTTCGCCGCCATGGCCTGCGACGAGCTGCTCATCCACGCCGACGACGCGGCCCGCGGGCTCGGTCGCACGTTTCGCCCGCCCGTCGATCTGTCGCGGAAGGTCCTGCGGCGCCTGTTCCCGTGGGTGATGCCGGGTGACGACGTCTGGGCGCGGCTGCGGTGGGCGAACGGACGGATTGCGCTCGACGGTCAGGATCGGCTCACCGGCTGGGCGTGGCACTGCGCACCCCTCGAGGACTGGGATGGCACCGTTCCGAGCGCGCCCGGTCGGTCGGAGCCCACCGAACCGTGACGACCGAGGCGGCGATCGTCGCACTGCTCGCCGTGACCGCCGGATCGCTGCTGAAGAGCATCAGCGGCCTCGGCCTCCCCCTCGTCACCATCCCGGCGGTCTCGTACGTCGCTGACATCGAGACCGCTGTCGCCGTCACGGCTGTGCCGAACCTCGCCCTGAACGGCGCACTGGCGTGGATGGAGCGCTCCAGTTGGCCGGAGACCCGAGATCTCCCCGTGCTCGGGGGCGCTGGGTTCGTCGGCGCGGTCGTCGGCACGATCGTGTTGGTCTCGGTTCCCGAGGAACCCCTGATCGCGGTCCTCGTCCTCATCGTGGTCGTCTACGCGGTCACGTTCTTCACGAACCCCGAGTTCCGGCTCGAACCCCGCCGCGCCCGGCGGTTCGCGCCGGTCGTGGGCACGGCAGCCGGAGCGATGCAGGGTGCGGTCGGGATCTCCGGCCCGATCGTCGCCTCGTGGATCCACAGCTACCGGCTGCCACGCGACGCCTACATCTTCTCGGTCACGGCACTCTTCGCGATCGCAGGCCTGGCGCAGATCCCCACACTGCTCGTGAGCGGCAGGATCTCCGGGTTGTGGACCGTGTCGGCGATCGCGTGCCTCCCGGCGTTGGGCACCATCCCGATCGGCGGACGGCTCCGCCGCACGTTCAGCTCTGTCGGCTTCGACCGCTTCGTCGTCGTCACCCTGACGGTGTCGGTGGTCGGCCTCGGCATCCGCACGTTCACCTGAGTCGCGGGCATCGTCGCCGATGCGGTGCGTCAGCGGGCATCGCTACGACGGCTTCCTCGGATCGCGCCATGGTGCCGCCCCTCGAGGTCGGAGGATCATCGAGAAACGAACCGGCTTCGTCGGCCGGTGGATGGGCCCGTGGATGGTCAGTGTCCGTCGTCGCGTTGCGCTCGCTCCGCTTCGTGAGGAGCGTCGGTGAGGATCTCCTGCTCCACTCGGGTCAGTCGTTCGCCCGGCTCGAGGCCCGCCTCAGCCAGCACCTCGCGCAGCCGGCTACAGGCACGGAGCGCTTCGACACGGCGGCCGTCGCTTGCGAGAGCGTCGATCAACAGATACCAGAGTCGCTCACGGTAGGGATACTCCTCGACGGCGCTCTCGAGTTCGGCAGCGACGATGTCGGAGCGCCCGAGAACGAGTTCGCACTCGAGCGCGAGTTCGTTCAGGCTCACCCGGAGCTCACCCAAGCGAGCGGATTCGAGACGGAACGGTTCGTCGTCGACGAAGTCACCGAACGGATCCCCGCGCCAGAGTGCGAGGCCCTCGGTGCAGATGTCGAGGCAACGCTGTGGGTCGTCCCTCGGTGCGGGTGCCCCGGTGAGCAGGTCTTCGAGTCGAATCGCGTCGATCTGGTGCCGCTCGACCACCAGTCGGTAGCAGTGATCGGACCGCTCGATCGTCTCGGATCCCAGTCGATGCCGCAGACGAGCGATGTACGTCTGGAGCGAACTCGTGGCTGATCTGGGAGGCGTGTCACCCCACAGCGACCATTGCAGCTGGTGGATCGAGATCGACCGTCCGGCACCGACGACGAGCGCACCCAGCAAACGACGAGCGTTCCGGCCTCCGACGCTGCGGGGGCGCCCGTGGGCGAGCAGGTCGATCGGCCCGAGCACTCGAATCATGTCGTCGTGCCGCATGAACTGACACCCTTCTACGTCTCGACAGTGCCTCTCGGGAGGGCGTCTGGCAAGAGTCGAACGGCATGCAAGTGGTCTGCAAGTGGTCTGCAAGCCGTCTGCTGGTCGACGCATGTCCCACATCGACCACCCGGTCGCACAATCGAAGTGGAAGACGCGACGAAAGGAGGAGTGATGGTGCGGATGTTGGAATCTGAAGAGGTGCTTGCCAAGTCCGGGGCCGACGTCTCGATCGAGACGCAGAAGGACTCCGCCGTACCGACCGACGAGGAGATGTGGACGATCGTCCATGGGCCTCGACCGCCCATTCGCTGGATGCGGTGGCTGGGCGCGGCGGTGCTCGTCGTCGCGACCGCCCTGGTCGTCACGTACGCCACGTCGGACGACGAGGCCGACCTGGTTCGCTACCAGACACCGACGTCGGCCGAGGCTGGCACCGAGATGTTGACGATGTCGGCGTATCTGCCGCCGGAGTCGTCGGGTCAGGTGTACAACTACAACCCGGTCCCCGAGGTGG
>Ga0055584_100002269_pt1 | contig 19039 bp, 15 predicted proteins | sample OSDHelmetaG_FD_58716 | JGI IMG/M metagenome (GOLD analysis project Ga0055584, IMG submission 58716) | Pelagic marine sediment microbial communities from the LTER site Helgoland, North Sea, for post-phytoplankton bloom and carbon turnover... | ecosystem: Environmental > Aquatic > Marine >... | reverse complement strand
TACCGCTTCTTCTTCTATTAATAATATTGCTGGGCCAACTGCTACTACCTCAGTAACAGATGCTTCTTGTGGCGCAAACAATGGTAACGCAACTGCTATACCAACTGGTGGAACTGGACCCTACACGTACGAGTGGTCTTCGGGCGGAGCAGGCGTTACAGAAAGTGGTCTTGGATCGGGGTCATACTCCGTTACTGTAATTGATAATAATAGCTGTGTTGTCACCAATCAAGTGGTCATAGAAAGTATTGAAGCTCCTATTATTACATTACTACCTATTCCTGCAACATGCGAGATAAATAATGGATCAATTATGTCGGAAGTAATTGGAGAGACTGGTTCATTAAACTACCAATGGTCTAATGGAGAGGTTAGTGAAAATATTAGCGGACTTGATGCTAACATTTATTCTTTAACCATAACCGATGAAAACAATTGTACTATTGTTGTTGATACTATAATAATTAGAATTGACGGACTTTGTTTCGATCCTCCACCTTCTGGTTTTTCTCCCAATGGAGATAATATAAATGATGTTTGGAATATTCCCGCTGCACAATATTATTCTGATATTAAGGTAGAAATATACAACCGTTGGGGATCTGCTTTATATATTTCTGATGGTTACACCGAACCATGGGATGGACTCAATGCTAATGGTAAAGAAGTTCCATCTGCAGTTTACTACTACATTATCACTTTGGATGAAAAATCACTAACTGGAACAGTAACAATTAAACGATAGTCGATATGAAAAAGACAATAATAACACTTTCGATTTCGCTTTTAGCAATTGGCTCTCAAGCTCAACAAATGGCCCATTTTAGTCAATATTTGTTAAACGACTTTTTTTTAAACCCAGCTGTGGCGGGAACTAAAGACTATAGCCCTGTTCGTTTAACTTACAGAGCACAATGGGCTGGTTTCGAAGGCGCTCCCAAAACTATGGGTTTAAGTTTCCATTCCAATTATTTGGACAATATGGGTTTCGGTGGAATTATTATTAATGACAAAACTGGTCCATTGACTCAAACTGGTTTAGAATTGGCTTACTCTTATCATATTAAAGTTTCTGATGGTGCTAGACTTGCATTAGGTTTATCAGCAAAAGCAACTCAGTACTCTTTAGATGAAAGTCAAATCACATTAGAAGAAACTGGCGATTTTACTTTTTCTGGGGTTTCAAATGCTACATTGGTTCCTGATGCTGGCTTCGGAGCATATTTCTTTTCTGAATCGTACTTTGTTGGTCTTTCTGTCCCGCAGTTATTTCAGGCAAAGGTGAGGTACAATAATGACGATGAAAGCCTAAATAAAGAAGTACGTCATTATTATTTATCAGGTGGATATGATTTTGAATTAAGTGATGACTTCTCCTTACAACCTTCACTTCTTTTGAAAACTGTTTTTACTGCTCCAACAACATTTGACTTGAACGTAAAAGCTACATATCAAAATATGTTTTCACTTGGTGTATCATACCGATTAAAAGATGCTATCGTAGCAATTATTGGTTTCGAAAAAGAAAATTTTATCATTGGATATGCTTATGATGTAACTATTTCAAATGTTAGAAAATATTCAGCAGGTTCACATGAAATTATGTTAGGATATAATATTTCTAATGGTAAAAAAGCAGTTGACAGCAACGGTTACACCCCGCGTTTTTGATAAGATGTTCTAGTTAATAAAATGCTTTGATTTCGAAGACCAATTTTATTTTACATTTGAATTTTTAAATAAAAAGAATTGTTAGAAAACGTATTCACCCTTTTAATGTTAGTCATTCTTCAGGCTGTTTTAGGTTTCGATAACCTATTATATATTTCCATAGAATCTAAGCGAGCGCCTAAAGAAAAGCAGGCATTCGTAAGAAATGTAGGCATAGCTATGGCAATGGTGTTAAGAATTGCACTACTATTTATACTAATGTCCGTCATTGAATATTTTCAAGATCCAATTTTTAAAATTCATTGGGCAGAATACGTCTATGCTAGTATAAACATTCACAGCCTTATTGTGCTAGCTGGAGGGGCTTTTATTATCTATACCGCTACAAAAGAAATAATGCACATGCTAAGCATAGAAAAAGACTCTAGTGAAGTTGAAAAACCTAAATCTGTTAAATCTATTATTTTTTGGGTCGTGTTAATGAACCTAGTTTTTTCTTTTGATTCTATTCTAAGTGCCATGGCTTTAACAAAAGAATTTTGGGTAATGGCCACTGCTATTATCATAGGCGGTTTACTAATGATATGGTTATCAGGTAAAGTTACAGAGTTTCTTAAAAAGAATCAATTATATGAAGTTCTTGGACTGTTTATACTATTTGTCGTTGGCATAATGCTAATTACGGAAGGAGGTCATTTAGCACATATCATACTTTTCGGAAACGAAATAACTCCAATGTCTAAAACAACCTTCTATTTCGTTATTGGAATTTTAATCTTAACAGATATTGCTCAATCTATCTACCAAAAGAAATTAAACAAAAACTAACCGGCCTGTTCTACCCATTTTCTGGCATTGACAAATGCTTCTAGCCAGGGTGTGCACTCATCATTGTTTCTTTTTGATGAGTAATGAGCGCATTGCCAAGGAAAAATAGCTCTTTCCAGATGAGGCATCATTGCTAAATGACGTCCATCTTCAGAAGCCAAACCTGCAGCACGATAATGCGAGCCATTAGGATTCGCTGGATATTGATGACCTGAATATTGCAAAGCTATGCCATAATCATCCTCATTACCACTTAGAATAAATTTGCCTTCTCCATGGGCAACCCAAATACCTAATTTACTTCCAACCAATGATTTTAACATCACTGAATTATTTGGTTCAACGTTAAGCGTTAAGTAGCCAGATTCGAATTTACCAGATTCATTTTGCCCCATAGGTTGTAATTTTCCTTGAGCAGAAATTAAACCCAATTCCATCATTAATTGGCAGCCGTTACATACCCCTAAACTCAGCGTATCTTTGCGGGCATAGAAATTATCTAAAGCGGTCTTTGCTGCTGGATTATACAAGAATGCTCCTGCCCATCCTTTAGCTGAGCCCAATACATCCGAATTAGAGAAACCTCCAACAAACACAATCATATTGACATCACTCAAATCTTCGCGTCCAGAAATAAGGTCTGTCATGTGAATATCCTTGACATCAAAACCAGCCAAGAATAATGAATAAGCCATTTCTCGATCACCATTTACACCTTTTTCCCTAATAATTGCCGCCTTAACCCCAGTTGTGTGTTTTCTATTTAAAACTGCATCGAAATCTGTTAATTTTCCTGTAAATCCTTCCAAAAAATTATATTCCAATTTAGACGTTTTATAGGATTCGAAGCGCTCTTTTGCTAATTCTTTTGTCGATTGTTGCTTATCTAGTAAATACGAAGTTTTGTACCAGGAATCTCTAAAATCATTGATATCTAAATTTAACTCAGCTCCTGAATGCTTTATACTTAATTTTCTTCCACTTATGGGCCTCCCAATAATTCTTGCTTGTATATTATTATTCCCCAAAATTGACATTACACTATCTGTATCATTAACTTGAATCAATAAGCCGGGATTTTCACTGAATAATATTTTGATAAAATCAGCCTCATCTATTGAGTTAAGATTGATCTCTAAGCCACCAGTTGAATTTGCAAATGTCATTTCCAGCAAAGCAGTAACCATACCCCCTGCTGAAATATCGTGTCCCGCCAAAACTTGTCCTGATTTAATAAGCTCTTGGACAGTATTAAAGGCGTTCGCAAAGTATTTTGTGTCAATTATTGTTGGGGCATCAGCACCTAATTTATTCAACACTTGTGCAAAAGAAGATCCACCTAATTTGTATTCTTCTTTCGATAAATCTATATAGATTAAAGCAGTGTTTTCATCATTAACAATAACAGGCTCCACAATTTTTCTAACATCAGAAACCTCTCCAGAAGCAGTAATAATTACAGTACCAGGAGCATAAACTACATCATTTTTGTATTTCTGCGTCATCGACAGTGAATCCTTTCCTGTAGGAATATTGATTCCTAAATCACAGGCAAAAGTTGAAATTGATTCAACTGCTTGGTACAACCTCGCATCTTCCCCCTCATTTTTACAGGGCCACATCCAATTAGCACTTAATGAAACTGATTTTAAATTATCTTTTAACGGAGCCCAAATAATATTAGTTAGTGACTCCGCAATCGATAGTCGACTGCCCTTCTCTGCGTTAATCATAGCTGCAGCGGGTGCGTGGCCTATCGCCGTTGCAATCCCCGAAACTCCAGTAAAATCTATTGCTACAGCACCTAAATTATTAAGTGGTAATTGAATTTCTCCGGCAGTTTGCTGTTTAGCAACTTTTCCTGTTACAGATCGATCAACTTTATTAGTTAACCAGTCTTTACATGCCACCGACTCCAGCTGTAAAACTTGCTCAACGTAATTCACTACTTTATCTGCATCGTAAGCAATTTCATCAAATGTTCTATTAATCGTAGAATCTTTAATGACAGTCTTCGGTGGTTTTCCGAACATATCAGATATCTGCAAATCGATCGGATTATCCCCCGTTTTTTCATCTACAAAAGAGAACTGGTGGTCACCCGTTACATCACCAACTACGTACATTGGTGATCGCTCACGCTGACAAATTTCATCGAGCAATCCAATATCTTCATCCTTAATAACCAAGCCCATTCGTTCTTGCGATTCATTTCCCGCAATCTCTTTAGCAGAAAGAGTCGGATCTCCTATCGGAAGGCTTCTCAGGTTAATCGTTCCTCCGGTATCTTCAACCAATTCTGACAAGCAGTTTAAGTGACCACCAGCACCGTGATCATGAATTGATACAATCGGATTATTAGATGACTCTACAAATGCGCGAATTGCGTTACATGCTCTTTTCTGCATTTCTGGATTAGAGCGTTGAATTGCGTTCAGCTCTATCGAACTACTCATGGCACCTGTATCGACAGATGAAACAGCACTGCCGCCCATCCCAATTCTATAATTATCCCCACCAAGAATTACAATTTTATCTCCTTTTTGCGGAATTGCTTTTTGTGCATCCTCATGCTTACCGTAACCAATACCGCCGGCTTGCATAATTACTTTATCAAAGCCAAATTTCTTTCCTTGTTCTATATGTTCAAAAGTAAAAACAGAACCATTTATCAGTGGCTGCCCAAACTTATTTCCAAAATCAGAAGCACCGTTAGAAGCTTTAATCAGAATATCCATTGGCCTTTGATATAACCATTCACGAGCCGGCATACCCTGCTCCCATTCTCGACCTTCTTCCAAACGAGAATATGCTGTCATGTATACCGCAGTTCCAGCCATAGGAACGCTACCTTGGCCTCCAGCCATTCTATCGCGAATCTCACCTCCTGATCCTGTAGCCGCACCATTAAATGGTTCAACTGTCGTGGGAAAATTATGTGTTTCCGCTTTCAATGAAAGAACTGTATCTATCTCAGATACTTCGAAAAAGTCAGCCTTGTTTTGAGTTTTAGGAGCGAATTGCATCGCCTTTGGTCCATTCACAAAACTCACATTGTCTTTGTATGCTGAAACAATTGTATTCGGGTTTTGTTTGGCTGTTTTACGAATGAGATTGAATAGTGAAGATTTTTTTTCTTTTCCATCTATAATGTACTGCCCGTTAAATATTTTATGGCGACAGTGCTCTGAATTAACTTGAGAAAATCCGAATACCTCACTATCAGTAAGTTTTCTTTCAATTCGTTTAGACACGTCTTCTAAATACTGGATTTCTTGATCATTAAGAGCTAACCCTTCTTGGTCGTTATACGATTTGATGTCGTCAACAAATAAAACTGCCTCTGGTTCCATATCGATTGTAAACAGATCTTGATTTAATGACGAGAACATCATTTCAAGCATTGGATCAAAAGATGCAGAAACATTTGCTTCGACCTTGTATTCCTCGATTCTTATGATGTTATCAATCCCCATATTCTGAGTAATTTCTACCGCATTTGTACTCCAAGGAGATACCATCTCTTTTTTCGGGCCAACGTAAATTCCTGCCAATGTAGAATCTGGAAGTTTAACTCCAGCTAATAGCCAATTTAACTTAGGAATATCTTCCTCTTTTACCAACCCTTTGAATTGAACTGCCAAAATTTTGTTGAATTTATTCTTGAAAAATACAATCATTACACAAGATTTTCACTTTACGGCAAAATTACTTAAGTGACAGGGTAAAGGCTAAAGAAAACATGTAGGATTATCAACAGTAATAATCCTTACTTTTGGGGATAATCAACAGATATAAACAGTTTGACCGAGGCTTTGTTAACAATATTTTACACGCTTATATTATTATGGGTGATTCGTAAATGGAGTTTCTTTCATTGTGGTGAACTTACCCCAAACATTATTTCTGCTATTTTTTTATTAAAAATAGGATTTGGCTTTCTGCTTTTTGCAATTTACTATTTCTACTATGGGAATAATAGATTTACTAGTGATGCGTTTCGATTTTTCGATGATTCGCTTGTAATGTACGGCGCACTAAAAAAAGACCCAACTTACTATTTAAGACTTCTTATCGGAATCGGACTTGACAAACCTGATTTAGCACCTTACATTAAAGAAATGACCTTTTGGGGCCGAGATTTTCCACATGGCTTATTCAACGACAATCAAACTATCATTAGGGTAAATGCCATTTTCGATTTATTCTCATTTGGATATTATCACGTTCACACTGTTTTTATGTGTTTTTTTTCATTGATTGGATTAACTGCCCTCTACAAGGCATTTGTTCCATTTCTTCAAAAACTTAAACTCCTTTTATTAATCGGAATTTTTCTTATTCCGTCTGTTCTTTTTTGGGGTTCAGGAGTCCTAAAAGAGGGTGTAGTAATTTTTTCTATGGGGCTTTTAATATGGAGCTTATTCAAAGTAGTCGAAAAGCCAAACGTTAAATATCTCTCAGTTCTAATTATTTCTATTCTTATCCTTCTATTTATTAAAGTATACGTAATTATAGCTCTTGCTCCGGGAATCATTGGCTTTATTCTACTTAAGAAAAAAAATAGGCGGCACCCATTATTAGTATACTTCAGCATTGCAATTGCAGGTAGTCTAATAAGCCTAAGTGTGCACAAAAAAATCCCGGAAATTGATCTTATCACTAAGCTTTATTTTAAAAATGTCGATTTCATTAAAATGTCGGAGAGAACAAGATCTAACAGTGCATTTTACATAACACGACTAAACAATAATCCAATTGGGTTTGTAAAAATGATTCCATCTGCATTAACCAATACTACTTTTCGTCCTTTTATTTGGGAAAGCAAATCAGCGATGATGTTATTTAACTCGCTTGAGAATATTACGCTATTTCTCTTCGGAACCCTATGCCTTTTTTTGAGTAAAAAAAGAGCAAATATCGACTTCAAATTGGTCGGGTTCTGCATGACTTTCATAATTATTCTATATTTATTTATTGGCTGGACAACTCCTATATCCGGTGCTATTGTGAGATATAAAATACCAGGATGGCCCTTTTTCATGATTCTATCCTTGCTCATTCTTGATGAACAAAAACTATACGCTAAGCTTCCATTTTTAAAGAAATTAAACGCCAAAATCAAATGAAAAAATTAGTTTACATACTTGTTTCGATTTCTGTGCTGACCTCGTGTATTAAATCTGAAAAAGCAGATTTATTGGTCAGAAACGCAACTATTTACACCGTTGATGCCGGATTTTCTATTGGTCAAGCAATGGCGATTAAAGATGGGAAAATTCTCGAAATTGGAAAAGAGCATGAAATCACAAATAAATACCGATGCGATGCGGTTTTTGACGCGCAAACAAAACCTATTTACCCAGGTTTTATCGATGCTCATTGCCATTTTTTAGGGTATGGGCTTAGTCTTCAACAAGTCAATTTAGTAGGCACTAAATCATTTGATGAAGTAATTGAACGCGTGATTGAGTTTTCCAAAAATAATCCTGGAGAATGGATTGAAGGGCGAGGCTGGGATCAAAACGATTGGCAGATTAAAGAATTTCCAAACAAAGAAAAATTAGATGAATTATTTCCTAACCAGCCTATATTTATTAGACGAATTGATGGTCATGCTGCTTTAGCAAATTCTGAAGCCTTGAAAAAAGCTAAAATCACTAATTTAACTCAAATTACTGGTGGAATCATTGAACAAATTGATGGAGAATTAACAGGAATACTAATCGACAATGCGCTCAATCTCGTAAAGAAAGTTATACCTAGGCCTAAAAAGGAACAACTAACAAAGGCTTTATTAGATGCCCAAAATAATTGTTTCGCTGTTGGCCTTACAACAGTCGATGATGCAGGTTTGGACAAGCAAGAAGTAGAGCTGATTGACAAACTTCACCAAGAAGGGAAACTCAATATGAAAGTTTACGCAATGCTTACCGCTAATGAAGAGAACTTAAATCACTATTTAACAAACGGACCCTACAAAACAGAGATGTTAAACGTTCGGTCATTTAAGTTTTATGGTGATGGGGCTCTTGGATCAAGGGGCGCGTGCTTACTAGAACCTTATTCCGATGTTAACGATTCTATTCATTATGGCTTCCTATTAAATGAAGAAACATATTATCGTGAGTCTGCACAGAAAATTTACGATGCGGGCTTTCAAATGAACACACATTGCATAGGAGATTCTGCTAATCGTTTATTTCTCAATATTTATGGCAGCATACTTCCTGAAGGCAATGATAAAAGATGGAGAATTGAACATTGTCAAGTAGTAGATTCGAACGATTTGTCCTCTTTTGGAAAATATGGAATCATACCTTCTATTCAGCCAACTCACGCAACTTCAGACATGTATTGGGCTGATGAAAGACTTGGTAATGAAAGAATTGCAAACGCATATGCATATCAAGACCTTAAAAATCAACTGGGATTTTTAGCTCTAGGTACCGATTTCCCAATCGAAAGTATCGACCCTTTAAAAACATTTTACGCAGCTGTTGTTCGTGAAGACCTGAAAGGATATCCATCTGGTGGATACCAAATGAAAAATGCATTATCGAGAAAAGAGGCATTAATGGGAATAACCATTTGGGCAGCTATTAGCAATTTTGAAGAAAAGGAAAAAGGCAGTCTTGAGGTTGGTAAATCTGCAGATTTTATAGTTCTTCAAAAAGATATTTTGCATGCTCCAAATGAAGCTTTAAAGAATAATAAAGTAATTGCCACGTTTGTTAATGGAAAGCAAGTCTTCCCAGCCAAATGATAAAATCTATTCTAAGTATAATTTTAACGCTCTCAATTTCTATTGGAGTTAGTCAAGACTTATCAGCTTGGAATTATCAAATTTTAGAAAAGTCGAATACTGCAAAAAAAGCTGGATACCTTACTGCCGATGAAAAAAAGGTGATTCACTTAATGAATCTCGCCAGAATTGATGGCCCTAAATTCTACTCAACAATTGCCAAACCTTATTTGGCAGAAATGAAGTCAAATAATTTTACTAGATCACTAACAAACAAGTTAAAAAAGACAAAGGGCCTTGCCCCATTAAAAACTGATCGGGTTCTATACGAATTAGCTCAAAGCCACGCAACAGCAATGGGGAAATATGGAAAAATTGGACATGACAATTACTTACAAAGGATGAAACCTATTCAGAACAAATACAATAGTTTAGGCGAAAACTGTGATTACGGTTTCGCAGACCCCTTAACTATTGTTATGCGCTTGTTAATTGATGAAGGTAATCCTGAATATGGCCATCGAAAAGCCATTCTTAATACAGACTTTATATATATTGGCGTTTCCATTAAGCCGCATTCAAAATGGCAATGGAATTGCGTACAAGAATTTGGCGGGGAGAAATTCTAATCACCTACTAAATCACCTAATTTAGCAAGCGATTCGAACGTTTCTTGTTTTAATCGCTCAATAATATCAACACAAGGAACTATTTCTTTAATCATTTCTGACGATTTTCCTGCAACCCAAAGTGTTTTATAACTTCCGCTAGTAACTGACTCTTCTAGTTTTTTCATGCCTCTAAATTGAACAAGCATTTTGAAATATTTCTTAGTTTTTTTATTCTTTGACAGTAATCTTTCAAACCAATTTTGAGTATATCCTATTTTCTTGGCGTAATCAGTATTAATAACGGTACAAGGTGTTCCTGAAATCTTAGTAGACATCACAATGTCTTCCATACTAGAATCAACAATCGCATTTTTATACCCATCATTAACACCTGCCTCGGGCGTTGCAATAAATCGAGTTCCGACTGAAACCCCTTCTCCTCCAAGGGCAAGAATAGAAGTAATAGCATCGCCAGTAGCGACACCGCCAGCACCAATTACAATTCTGTCTGGAAAAGCTTTTTTCAAAGCAGGCACCAAAAGTAGCAAAGGGTTGTTACCTGCATGCCCTCCCGCACCCTGGCCAACAGCAATAAAACCATCGCATCCCAAATCAAAACATTTTTGAGCATGCACGATATTGGTAACATCGCATAAAACTTTCGCCCCATAACTATGAGCTTTTTTAATTACCTCCTCCGGACTTCCCAGAGACGTAATATAAAAAGGCACCTTCTTCTCCACACAAATATCCAAATGCTTAAAATACATAGGGTTAGACTTTTGCACGATTAAATTTACCCCATATCTACCTCTCGAATTATTTTGTTCAGCATTTAGCTCATTCAGTAAAGACTCTAGCTCACCTTCTTCTCTATAATTTAAACTGGGAAATGCAGCTGCAATGCCAGATTTCATTCCAGCCTTAATCATTTCTAAATTAGACACCAAAAACATGGGCGCCATTATTATGGGAAATTGAATATCAAACTGTTGTGTAAATGTGTTACTAATCTTCATTTTGTTTATCTACATTTGGTCAGCTTCAAAAATACGTTTATTTTCGTATGCAAGCATAACACATCAGACATGGCAACAGAACTAAAAAGATTATTCGATTTCCCCTATTATCAACTAGAGCAATTCCCAAAAGCAGATGCACTTTGTAGTAAAGTGGATGGAAAATGGAAACCTTATTCAACTCAAGAATTTATCGACCATGCTAATGCCGTGAGCCGAGGATTATTGAAATTAGGCATCAATCCAGGCGACAAAATTGGCATTATCTGTACCGTAAACAGACCCGAATGGAACATGACCGATATTGGTGTGTTGCAGACTGGGGCTATTGATGTGCCTATTTATCCTACGATTAGCTCTGAAGATTACGAGTATATATTAAACCACTCTGAATGCAAGGTGTGCTTTGTTTCTGATAAAGTGGTACTTGATAAATTGAATGCTATTAAAGATAAAGTACCAACTCTCAAACACATCTACACATACGATAAAATTGAAGGTGCTACAAATTGGTCTGAAATGTTGGACTCAAACAATGAAATTGATCAAGCAGAAGTTGAAAAAAGAAAAGATGCCGTAAAAACTGAAGATCTTGCTACTCTTATATATACCTCCGGCACAACAGGAAAGCCAAAAGGAGTGATGATATCACATAAAAATATCGCCAGCAACTCTATTGCGTCAACCGAGCGTTTGCCCGTCAACGAATATGCAAAAGCACTCAGCTTTTTACCTGTTTGTCATGTCTACGAGCGGATGATTCATTACCTATACATGATGAATGGAGTTTCCATTTATTTTGCTGAAAGTATGGAAACTATTGGAGACAATCTGCGAGAAACACAACCAAATGTGTTTACAGCTGTTCCAAGATTGTTAGAAAAAGTCTATGACAAAATTGTAACCAAGGGTGCAGCTGCAGGAGGAATAAAAACAAAATTATTTTTCTGGGCACTTAACTTAGGCTTACGCTATGAAGTAAATGGTGCTAATGGCGCTTGGTACGAATTCCAACTTAAAATTGCTCGAAAATTAATCTTTAGTAAATGGAAGGAAGCCCTTGGTGGAAAATGTGAAGTTATTGCTTCAGGAAGTGCTGCTCTTCAACCTCGATTAGCTAGAGTATTTCATGCTGCAGGATTGCCTGTAATGGAAGGTTATGGCCTAACCGAGACCTCTCCTGTAATTTCAGTTAACTGTTCAGATAATGATGGTGTGCGGTTCGGAACCGTAGGAAGGAAACTTAATGGTGTTGAAGTTAAAATCGCTGAAGATGGTGAAATCTGTGCAAAAGGTGATTTGCTGATGATGGGTTACTACAAAGATGAAGAAAAAACGAAAGAAGTTATTGATTCTGAAGGCTGGTTCCATACAGGTGATATAGGATGTTTTGTTGATGGTGATTTCCTGAAAATTACTGATCGTAAGAAAGAGATATTCAAGACTTCTGGTGGTAAATACATCGCGCCTCAGCAAATGGAAAATAAATACAAAGAGTCTCGTTTTATTGAACAAATAATGGTAATTGGTGAAAACAAAAAACACCCAGCTGCCCTCATAGTTCCTGCATTCGCTTTTGTTGAAGAGTGGTGTAAACTGAAAAACATTTTAATTACTTCAAATGCAGAATTAATTAAAAACGAAAAAGTAATTGCCAGAATCAATGAAGAATTAGAAGGATTCAACTCTCAGTTTGGTAAATGGGAACAAGTCAAGAAATTTGAGTTAATAGACCACGAATGGACTGTTGATACAGAAGAACTTACTCCAACGATGAAGCTAAAACGTAAAAATATTATGGACAAATACACACATTTGGTTGAAAAGATTTACGAGCCGGCAATGTAAATTTTTGACCAAAAGCAACCATACTCTAGCCTCATGAACTGGGAGCCCTATATTATTGGTATTGCAGGGGGCAGTGCTTCTGGAAAGACTTCCTTTTTGAAGGATTTAAAAGATAAAATGCCAAAGGGTTCTGTATGTATTATTTCGCAAGACAACTATTACAAACCCATAGAAGAACAGCAAACAGACGAAAACGGTGAGGTAAATTTTGATCTTCCAGACTCAATTGACCGAAACCATTTTTATGACGACCTAAAAAAACTTAGGCAGGGCGATACAATAAAAATAAAGGAGTATACCTTCAATAATAAAGACAAACAACCAGGCCATTTACTTGTTAAGTCTGCACCTGTTATTGTCATGGAAGGCTTATTCATTTTCCATTACGAGGAAATTAAAAAAGCTCTCGATTTAAGGATATATATTGATGCGCACGAAAGTGTAAAATTAGAAAGAAGAATAAAAAGAGATAGTCAAGAAAGAGGTTACCCGGAAAAAACTGTGCGCTACCAATGGGACAATCATGTTATGCCTTCGTATAAAAAATTCTTACGTCCATATCGAGATGATTGTCACATTATTATAACCAACAATAGCCGCTACACAAAAGGATTAGAGGTCCTCACTAACCACCTTACTTTGCAACTTCCGGAAGAATATAGTGACCGCTTTATTGAGAAAAAAATAAACGTTGTAAGCTAATTAAATCGATGAGATTCAAAATTGTTTCACTTTTTCTATTTCTATTCTATTCTTGGTCTTTCATTATCGCTCAAGAACTTCGCCATGAAGCAAAATCAAATCTCACTTATATAGTTAAAAAAGTAGCTAATGCCAAAAACTTGGTTGTGCTTATTCACGGTTATGGAAGTAACGAAAAAGATTTGTTTTCTTTCTCTAATAGATTTCCGCAAACTACTGTAGTTTGTGTTAGAGGGCCAATAACTATGTCTACTAATGCATACTCTTGGTACGACATTGAGTTTAAATCAGACGGTAATCATCGCAGAAACCTCAATCAAGCTTTACAAAGTGAAAGCATGCTGTTGCAATTTATTTCAGCCATTGAGAATAAATTCAAACCAGACAAAATTATAGTTGGAGGATTCAGTCAAGGTGCTATCATGAGCGCTCAAATAGCGCTGATTCGCCCCGAAACCGTTGATGGAATAATATGTATTTCAGGAATGCTTTTGGCAAAAGAAACTAAAACAAACTCTGAACTTACTGAAAAATATAAAAAAGTGAAAGCATTTTATGGTCATGGAACTCAAGACCAAGTGCTGTCAATTGAAAAAGGAAGAAAATGTAGTGCTGAATTAAAAAAGTCCGGCATCGAAGTTACCACCAAAGAATATCCAATAAAACATAAAATATCACCTCAAGAGTTAAAAGATATTGAGGTGTGGTACAAGAATAATTTCTTAGCGCCCAACTAAGTTAAAAGTTCCAAAATAGATTTGTAAGTGTTGGCTTTTACTTTTTTCAAATCATCATTTTTAACCCACTCAGCTTTTGTTATTCCTTCTTCCAATTGCGGGACCAGGGGACTATTAAAAGATGTTTTCATTGAATACCAATAAGTAGTTTTTAAAATTTGAACACCATTAATTTCGTAAGTATGATAAGTGTTTTGAAAATGTTTCACAATTTTTAATCGCTCTATCCCACATTCCTCTTCTACTTCGCGAATTGCTGCAGCTTCAATTTCTTCTTGATCCTCAACTTTCCCTTTTGGTAAATCCCATTTTCCATTGCGGAAAATACAGAGGATTTCTTTTTTAGTATTTTCAACAACACCTCCTGCAGCGGCAATTTCTTGAAAACAACCTTTAAAAGAACTCCAAATTAAATCAATGTTTTCACCAATAACATAAACACCTCCACTTGGTGGATGATCAATAATAACACTCCAATCAAAATTAATTTCAAAATGAATAATTTTTACCTCAGCGCTTTCTCCCTTTATTTGATCTGAATTACAAATAAATACTGGCTCTTCTCTTATAAAAACTTTATACATTTGTCACATGGTTACCAATGAAACTACCGCACTAAAAGTAGCAGAATTATTGTTACAAATTAAGGCAATTGTACTAAAACCAAATGAGCCATTTACCTGGGCATCTGGTTGGCATTCTCCTATCTATTGTGATAATAGAAAAACACTTTCGTTTCCTCAGATAAGAACTCACATTCGACAAGAATTAGTGACTGCTATTCAAGAAAAATTTGGCAAGCCAGATGTTATTGCAGGAGTTGCGACTGGTGGAATTGCACATGGAGCCTTGGTTGCCGAACAAATGGGTGTTCCTTTTATTTACGTCCGTTCAACACCTAAGGGACATGGGCTAACCAATCTCATCGAAGGAGTTTTAAATCCTGAACAGTCCGTTGTTGTTATAGAAGATTTAATTTCAACGGGAGGCAGCAGTTTAAAGGCAGTTAACGCCATCAGAGAAGCCGGCTGCAAAGTATTAGGAATGGGCGCTATTTTTTCTTACGATTTTGAAATTGCTAAACAAAATTTCGAAAATAAAAAATGTTCGCTAATAACATTGTCTGATTACAATTATCTAATCAAAAAAGCGCTAGATACTGGCTATATTGATTCTAATTGTTTAACCTCATTGCAAGAGTGGAGAGATAATCCACAAGTATGGAAAAAGTAAATTATGGCAACCTTCAAAAGTGAAAACGTTACAATAAATACGACAAGTAAATCGCTGTTCGATTTCCTTTCTAATCTAAATAATTTAGAAGGACTAATGCCTTTAGATAAAATTTCTGAATGGGAATCCACAGAGACTGAATGTTCTTTTAAAATACCGAACCTTGGCAAAATTGGCTTCAAACATGACACATTTACTGAACCTTCTCAAATTAAGTTAGTTTCATTAAACGACAAACCATTTGGGTTCTCTATGGATTTTAATTTAACAGAAAATGGAGATTCCACATCTGCTCAAATTATTGTTGATGCAAATCTAAATCCCATGCTAAAAATAATGGTTGAAAAACCGCTCACAGCTTTCTTCAATGGAATTGCAAAAAAGCTAGCGAACAAAAGTTTTTAACTATAAAAACTCGACTTCTTTAAAGTAATAGCTTCTTACATCTTTATTTGTCTCTATTTCTAATTGACCAATTGCTGAGACCCCCATTATTTTGCCAGAAAACGATCCGCTTTTATCGCGATACATCGCGAATTTTTCATACTGATACATCGCGCTAAGATACTCCTCATCTAAAGCAGACAAATTAACTTTTATTCTTAGATAATTCTGTTCTAAAAAACCACACATCTTCTCCAAAAGAGTCTCTAAATCAAAGGCTTTACCAGTAATGCACATTATAGAGGATGCATTCGGTAAATTATTGAATTCTTTCTGATTAACATTTAACCCAATACCTATAATGGAATGGTTAATTCCATTACTCACAGAATTCTCAATTAAAACACCTCCAATCTTTTTATCCTCGACATATATATCATTAGGCCATTTAACAGCTGCCCCAATTCCCTCTTTTCTTAAACAATATACAATAGAAAGTGACACCCATTTATTTAAAACAAACTGCATCGATGTAGGAATAAAAACGGGCTTTATGTATATCGAAAATGTTAGATTCTCATTTGGATTGCTTTGCCATAAATTACCGCGTTGTCCTTTGCCTTCATTTTGGTAATTTGCCAGCACAATAGCTCCCTCCTGCATGACATTCTGACGTAAAAACTCGCTGGTATAGTTATTGGTCGAACCAACTTGGTCGAGCGTAATGATTTGTTGCCCTAGAAAAAGTGTATTCATCAACGAAACGACAATTAAACCAATGTAAATTAACTATTTTTGTTCCACACAAAAACGTTGAATGGCGAAAGTAAAGATTAAAAAGAATTCAGCAATAGTAGCTGAGTTTGCAATTCAAGGGTTACTTGAAAAAAAAGGAAAAAAAATAGTCTGTTTAGACTTAACTCAACTTGATGGGGCAGTATGCGATTATTTTATAATTTGCCATGCAGATTCCACCACACAAGTTAGCGCTTTGGCAGAATCGGTAGAGGATACAGTGAGAATTGAGATGGGTGAAAAACCATGGAATTCTGAAGGGCAAACTAACGCTACATGGATATTGTTAGACTATTCTAATGTCGTAGTGCATGTATTTCAAAAAGAAACAAGAGAATTTTATAATCTAGAAGAACTTTGGGCAGATGCCAAAATTCAAGAAATTGAAAGTGAATAGTAGAGGATGAGCAACGAAAAAAGAAACGAGCCTGATTTAAAAGATCAATTCGATAAAATGAAAGAACGTCTTTCCTCTGGAGGGAAAGGAAAACCATCTGGGAAAAAACCGTTCAACTTTTACTGGATTTACGGAATTATTGTAGCAGTCATTCTACTTATTCAAGTGTTTGCATGGAGTGGAAATACCGCGACAAAAATAGGATGGAATGAATTTGAGTCAGAAATGCTTGTTAATGGAGACGTTTATAAAGTTGTTTTAATCAACGAAAAAACTGCGGAAATTTATATCAAGAAAAACAGACTAAAAGAGAATGAATTTTACAAAAATATAAAAGATGCACCATTTGGAGGAGGATTGAATCCCGGTCCACATTACAAAATGAACATCGGTTCTGTTGAAAGCTTTAATGATGATTTAAACAGAGCAAAAACTGACATTCCTAAAGATAATTGGATAGAAAAGGGGGTTGAATACGAAACTCGAGATAGTGTTGGCGACTGGAGCTGGTTAATTATGATTGTAATAATGGTTGCCCTTTGGATGTATATTATGCGAAGAATGGGTGGCGGTGCTGGGGCTGGTGGTCAAATATTTAATATTGGGAAATCAAAAGCTACCCTATTTGATAAAGACACAAGCGTTAAAGTTTCTTTTAAAGATGTAGCTGGTCTAGAAGGAGCCAAAGAAGAAGTTGAAGAAATTGTTGAGTTTCTAAAAAATCCAAAAAAATATACGGACCTAGGAGCTAAAATTCCTAAAGGGGCATTATTAGTTGGACCCCCTGGAACAGGGAAAACATTATTAGCAAAAGCTGTAGCAGGGGAAGCAAAAGTTCCTTTTTTCTCCTTATCGGGATCTGATTTCGTTGAGATGTTTGTTGGCGTTGGTGCATCTCGTGTTCGAGACTTATTTAAACAAGCTAAAGAAAAATCTCCAAGTATAATATTTATCGACGAAATTGACGCAATAGGTAGAGCTCGAGGTAAAAATGCTGCTCAAGGCTCTAATGATGAAAGGGAAAATACTCTAAACCAGTTACTTACTGAAATGGATGGGTTCGGAACAAATAGTGGGGTAATCATTCTTGCTGCCACTAATCGAGCAGACATTTTAGACAAAGCACTCATGCGTGCAGGAAGATTTGATAGACAAATCTATGTTGATATGCCCGATCTTAATGAACGTAAAGAAATATTCGAAGTTCATTTGAAACCTCTTAAACTTGAAAAAGAAATCGATAAAGAATTCTTAGCAAAACAAACACCTGGTTTCTCTGGTGCAGATATTGCAAATATTTGTAACGAAGCTGCATTAATTGCTGCTCGTAAATCTAAAAAACAAGTTGAAAAACAAGATTTCTTGGATGCTGTTGACCGTATTATTGGTGGACTAGAAAAGAAAAACAAAATTATTACTCCGCAAGAAAAAAAGACAATTGCCTATCACGAAGCTGGTCATGCTACGGCAAGTTGGCTATTAGAACATGCATCACCATTAGTAAAAGTTACAATTGTGCCCCGAGGAAAATCTTTAGGTGCTGCATGGTATTTACCGGAAGAACGACAAATAACCACTACCGCACAATTACTTGACGAAATGTGTGGAGCCTTAGGCGGAAGAGCTGCAGAACAAATCACATTTGGGAAAATATCTACAGGTGCTCTAAGCGATCTAGAAAAGGTAACTAAGCAAGCTTATGCTATGGTTTCTATTTATGGACTGAATGAAAAAGTAGGAAATAGAAGCTACTATGATTCATCTGGGCAAAGTGAATACAGTTTTCAGAAACCTTATAGCGAACAAACGGCTGAACTTATAGACAATGAAGTAAGTCTCTTAATTGAAAAGATGTACCAACGAACTTTAAAATTATTAAACGACAATAAAGAAAACCTTATTAAACTGGCTGAGCTGTTGTTAGAAAAGGAAGTGATTTTCAAAGAAGATTTAGAAAGTATTTTTGGAAAACGTTTATTTGGGGAACATGAAGAGCCCCCAAAGCCAGTTTCTGTAATTACTTCATTAGATGAAAAATCTTCTCCGTTAAAAGATAAAATAGTAAGTAC
>Ga0055584_100002268_pt1 | contig 19043 bp, 11 predicted proteins | sample OSDHelmetaG_FD_58716 | JGI IMG/M metagenome (GOLD analysis project Ga0055584, IMG submission 58716) | Pelagic marine sediment microbial communities from the LTER site Helgoland, North Sea, for post-phytoplankton bloom and carbon turnover... | ecosystem: Environmental > Aquatic > Marine >... | reverse complement strand
GCAGATGTCGGAGCTTACACAGGGCGGGGTCCACGATGCCTCCGCCGACGTGCCGAGCCGTCTGCCCGGTGTCGCGGCCCGGCGACCCGCGGGTGGCCACGTGGGCGCGCCAGATGATGGCGATGGAATCAGACATTTCGTGTTGACAGGCTGACGGTGGGGCGGCGGGGGTTCTCGTCAGCCTGTCGCGTCCGCGGGGTCGGCCCCCGGGGTCGCCCCGCTCTCGGCCTGGAACACATCCTGCTCTGCCAACCGTGGCATCAATCAGCCTGGAGGCTCCATGTCGCTCGCAACCCTCGTCCTCTTGACCCACACGGCCACCGCCGCATCCGCGGGGAGTGACCCGCTGCTGAACGACCGCGATCGAGAGGTCATGCAGGCGTGCTGGCGCCAGGTCGGCCTGGGCGCCACCAGCTGTCCCACCGCAGACTCTCTCCTGAACCACATCCAGGCCTACCCGGCGGGCGACCTGGTGAGGAGCGCGAACGAGCCCTTCGACTCTGAGCTGGCCCTGCCGCTCACCTTCATCGCGCTGCGGGCGGGCGACCGGATGCAGCGCGGCGACATGGCGGGCGCCGCGGCGGACGCCACCTTCTTGCTGGGGGTGTCCGAAGCGGCCTTGGATCGGCCGCAGGTCTCGCCCGACCTCTTGCAGGTCTCGCTGTCGGTGTCGCAGTCGGTGACCGAGCAGCTGGTGGAGGCGTGGTCGGGCCCCGTCCCGGTCGAGCTGGCCACGCTGCTGGCGGTGCCCCCGCGGAGCGCCCCGGAGCGGGCCGCGCTGGAGTTCGGGGCGTGCTCATGGGAGGCGGTCACGTGGTCGAGCCCGGCGTTTGAGGACCGCTCCCGTCGCTTCGCTCGTGAGGGGCAGTCGGGCCAGGCGAAGATGTGGGTGCCGCTCGCCCTCGCACGCCCCACCATGCTGCGCCTCATGAACGACGCCTGCGACCGGACCCTGGCCGACCGGTTGGGTTTGGCCCCCCCGCCGTCTCCGCGGGTCACGTTGGTCGAGCGCCTCACGGGGCTCTCGTCTCTGCGCGCGCCGCACGCCATGCCGCTCCTGACCCACGACCTCTTCGGCTCCATCGGCGCCTATGACGCCGCTCGGCTCGAGGCGCGAGCGGCGCTCGACAGCGGCACCGCCCACCCGGACTGAGCCCCGGGTCCCCTCGCGCTATTGTGAAGTCATGCGCGTCTCGCTGCTCTGCCCACCGGTCTCGGCCGTGGGCCCCGCATCGCCCCCGCGGCACTGGCCGCTCTATGCCCTGTTGGTGGCGGCGGCGCTGCGAGAGCGCGGCTTCGACGTCGCCTTCGATGACGCCCACCGGCGCGCCCCCGATCCCGCCGCCGCTGCCCGGGGGGTGGTCGCCGCGGGCGCCGAGGCCGCCCTGGTCTTCGCCGCCGACTACAACCGGCGCGTGCCGCTCGACAGCCTGGGGCCCCACCTCGACGCCCTGCGCGCGGTGGCCCCCGACCTGCCGGTGCTGCTGTCGGGGCGGCACAGCCCCGACGAGGCCCGCCGCCTCCGCGCTGCGCTCCCCCAGGCCACCGCCGTGTCGGTGGGCGAGCCCGAGGCGGCCGCCCTGGCGTTCCTCACGGGCGACGGCCCCGGCGCGCTCCGGGGCGACGAGCCGGCGGCGCCCGCGGGCCTCACCGCCACCCCCGCCTCGCCCGCCTGGGACCTCGCGCGCCCCGGCGCCTACGGCCTCAACCCCCACCAGTCCCGCGGCGCCGAGGTCTTCCCGGTGCTGGCGAGCCGGGGCTGCCCCTACGGCTGCTTCTACTGCGAGGTGCGCAGCCAGGCGGCCTACGCGGCGCGCGCCCCCGACGACGTGGTGGCCGAGGTGCGGCTGTTGATGGACCGCTGGGGCGCCCGGTCCTTCTTCGTGGCCGACCCCATGTTCGCCCTGCACCGGCCCGCCGCCCTCGAGTTCGCCGCCAAGCTGGCGCCATTGGGCGTGCGCTGGTCGGCCATGACGCGCACCGACCGCGTCGACCCCACGCTGCTGGCCGCCATGGCGGCCTCGGGCTGCTGGAGTCTCATCTTCGGGGTCGAGTCGCTCAACCCCGACGCGCAGTCGGCCATGCACAAGCGCCTCGACGTCGAGACGGTGGGCCCCGCCATCCGGGCCGCCCGCGCCGCCGGCATCGAGGTCATCGCCAGCGCCATGGTGGGCTTGCCGGGCGACACCCCCGCCGGGGTCGAGCGCACCGTGCAGGGCCTCATCGACCTCGAGCCCGACTTCGCCCAGTTCTTCGAGGTGCGGGTGCCCGCCGAGCACGCCGTTCAGGGCGGCCGCGTGGCCGCGGTGCCCGGCGACCGCTTCAGCTTCGACGGCGGTCACTACATCGGCGACGCCTTCGACGGCCCCGACCACGTCCGCCGCCTCACCCAGGCCGCGTATCGACGCTTCTACCTGCGCCCTGGCTACGTCAAGACCCGCCTGCGAGCCGTGCGCGCCCGCCCCCGCGAAGAGCTGCGCCGGGGCCTTCAGGGCGCCCGCATCGTGGTCGATCGCGCGCTCGGAGGAGCCCGATGACCGCCGGCGTGCCCGTCCTCTTCCTGCAAGACAACGCCATCAACGAGAGCCTCGCGCTCTGCGATCTGGCCGGCGTGCTCGAGGCCGCGGGGCACCCCACCCTGCTGCTGTTGGAGGACGAGGAGCCCGATCTGGCCGGCGCCATCCGGCAGGCCGACCCGGCCCTGGTGGTGGTGCCCAGCGGCGTGGGCGGCCACGAGACCGCCCGGCGGCTGGCCGCGGCGGCCCGCGCCCACGCCCCTGGGGCCACCATCGTGATGGGCGGCACCCACGCCACCTTCGACCCCACCGAGGCCCTGCGCCCCGAGGTAGACGCCGTGGTGGTGGGCGAGGCCGAGCGCCCGGTCGCGGCGCTCGCCGCGCACCTCTCGGCGGGCACCGACTGGCGGGGCGTGGGCTCGCTGGCCTGGGACGACGGCGGACAGCTCGTCCAGAACCCTCTGCTCGCGCCCATCGAAGACCTCGACGCCCTGCCCCACCCGCACCGCGACCTGTACTACCGCTACCCCTTCATCCGCCGGTTCGGCTGGAAGAAGTTCAACACCAGCCGCGGCTGCGTGCACTCGTGCACCTTCTGTTGGAACCCGTCGCTGCGGCGCCTGATGCCCGACGGGGTGTCGTTCACCCGCCGCAAGAGCCCCGAGCGGGCGGTCGACGAGGTGGTGGCCCTGCGCGCCCGCCACCCGCTCACCAGCGTGCACTTCGCCGACGACCTCTTCACCGTGGGGGTGGGCTGGCTGGAGCGCTTCGCGCCCCTGTGGCGGGCGCGCGTGGGGCTGCCCTTCACCTGCTCGTCGTCGATCGAGCTGGTCACCGAGCGCAGCGTGGCGGCCTTGGCTGCGGCGGGCTGCCGCGGGGTGGCCATCGGCCTCGAGACCGGCAACGAGCGCATCCGCAGCCGAATCCTCAAGAAGACCGTCACCAACGACGACGTGCGCCGGTCGGCCGCCCTGATCAAGGGCCACGGCATGGAGCTCACCACCTACAACATGCTGGCCTGCCCGGGCGAGACCCTCGACGACGCGTGGTCCACCGTGCGGCTCAACCAGGAGATCGGCGCCGACTTCTGCCGGGTCACCCTGGCCGTGCCCATCCCCCACACCGACTTCGAGCGCGAGGCCATCGCGGCGGGCCACCTCGATCCCGCCGATCTCGACGCGCGGGTAGACGCCCTGAACACCGGCCGGGCGGGCTTTCGCAGCGTCGATTCGCGGGCCTTCTCCAACCTCTTCTACCTGTTCCGGGTGGCCGTGCACCACCCCCGCCTGCTGCCGGCCATCCGCCGCGCGGTGCACCTGCCGCTGGGCCGCGCCCTCACCCCCTTCAAGCTGGCCATGGCGCTCGAAGAGCGGCGCATCAACCGGCTGGGCTGGGTGGACGGCGCCCGGTACTTCCGCCACGTCGGCGACCCGAGAAAGCGCACCACCAACTACGTCACGTTGATGTAGCGGCGCGGGTGCGCCCGGGCCTCACGGCGCGGCGTACCGCAGCACGCGCGCGTTGCGCTGGTCCACCACCCACAGCGCCCCGTCGGGCCCCACCGTGATGCCGGCGAGCACGCCGGCGGGCAGCCGCGTGTCGAGCCAGTCGACCACCTCGCCGTCTTGGTTCAGCGCGATGAGCCGGCTGGTCGCCGGGTCGCTCACGAGGATCAAGCCGTCATAGAGGGCGAGGCCGCTGGGCTGGGTGAGGGCGTCGCCAGTCTCGAGTGGCACGAGCGAGGCGCCGGTCCAGAGGTTGCGCTGGGCGGCGTCGGCGCCGGTGATGGCCGCGCCCTCGACCCCGGTGGACGGGTCGAGCCACGCGACGTGGCCGCGCTCGGGGTCGGCGAACCACAGGCGCTCGGCCTCGGGGTCCCACTCCATGTGGGCCGGGACGCCCTCGACGTAGCCCACCTCGCCGCAGACGAAGCGGTCGACGTCGGCGTCGTTGTGGTCGGTCCCGCCCGGCTCGTGGGGGGCGGCGAAGTCGAGGCGGGTCAGGCAGCCGTTGTAGCCGTCGTGGATCCAGTAGACGTTGCCAGACTGCCAGGCGATGCCGCCCATGAGCGCCGAGTCGTGCACCATGTCGAGGTGGCTGGGGCGGCCGCCGTCGAAGTCGGTGGGGTCGGAGGGCCAGAGCGTGGGGCCCATGTGCAGGCTGGCGTCTTCGACGTCGGGGAACCCGTTGTCGCTGTCGTGGGCGGTGGCCAGAAAGCCCTCTTGGCCGAAAGCCAGGGCCGAGGGCTGGGCCAGCCAGTGGGCCCGCTCGTCGCCCTCGGAGAGCCAGGTGGACTGCTCCGCGGTGCCGGGGTTGGTGACGATGACCACGGCGTCCCGCTGGCGGTCGACCACCCAGAGCCGGTCGAAGGCGAAGGGATCGAAGGCGAGGTCGCGGGGGGCCAAGAGGCCGCTCTCGGGGCCCACGACCTCGGTGAACTCGACGTTGGCGACGCTGTGGGTGCCGCCGCCCAGGAAGACCACGCCGGTGCCCCCGTCTGCGCCGTCTGCGCCGTCTGCGGTGCCGTCCGCGCCGTCGGTGCCGGCGGGGGCCTCTCCGGTGTCGTCGAGCACGCAGAGGCCCGATCCGGCGCGGGTCGAGCCGGCGGGACAGGCGTCGTCTCCGCAGCCGGTGAGGGCCCCGACCGCGGTGAGGGCCAGGGGGACGAGCGGGGCCAGGCAACGCATGCTTCCTCCGAGGCGCGGGTGCGCGCGCCGTACGGTGGCCCGGTCCGGGGCCGGGGTCAAGGCGCGGGGGCCTCGTGCTTGCTCGCCTCCACCGACCGCGGCGTCGTCGGCGGCGCCTGTGCGGGCAGGGCATCGTCCACCACATCGGCCAGCCCCGCGGCGAAGACCGTGTGACCGCGCCGACTCAGGTGCATGGTGTCGTAGAAGAGCAGGTCGGTGGGTTGCTGCAGGAAGCGGTCGATGGGCTCGTAGACCGGCACCCCCAGCTCGGCCCCCAGCCGCCGGTAGGTCTCGACCGCCGCGCCCGCGTCGTCGTCGTTGCGCATGATCTCCCGGCCCGCGGTCTCGACCGCGAGGTTGGTGGGCTCGACGCAGAGCACCACCGGCGTGCCGTCGGCGCGGGCCAGGTCGATCCAGTCGCGCAGGCTGCGCTCCAACTCGCGCACCTCGTAGCGGTGCGCGAGCACCACCTGCACCAGGTGGCTGTTGCGCACGTCGGGGGGGATTCGACGCAGCAAGGACAGGCCCACCAGCGGCGCCACCTGGGCGTCGGGGCCGCGCTCGCCCGCCCACAGGCCCGCCGGGTCGACGTCGAGGAACTCGTTGACCACGTAGTTGATGACGATGAGGTCGGCGTCGTAGCGCCGCAGGTTGCCCTCGAACCACCGCAGGCCCACCGTGCTCTTCACGCCGGGGAAGCTGGCGTTGATGACCTCGACGTCGCGGCCGCGCGCTCTCAGGTCGGCCTCGAGGCGGTCGGAGAAGGCCTGTCGGTCGGCGCTGGGGATGCCCCAGCCGTAGGTCTGCGAGCCGCCGAAGACGATGACGCGCGTGCGGCCGTCGGGCACCTCCACCGGGACCGGGCGCCGCTGAAAGCGCGTATCGACGAACCAGGGGTTGAGGCGGCGCAGCATGGGGTCGTAGGCCCACCAGGCGGATCGATCGACGCCGTGGGTCCACCAGTGGGTGGCGCGGTGGCGCCAGCCCGGCCAGAGCGGCGCGGCCACCTCGACCACCAGCATGCCGTGGGCCAGGGCCAGGGCCAGGGCCAGGGCGCGCCCCCGGCCCTGCGCCCGCTGGAGCAGGAAGAGGTTGAGGGCGGCCAGGGCGGCGGCGGCGACCATCAGGCGGGGCAGCGAGAGCGGGCCCGTGCCGGGACCCTGGGACAGGTGCTCGCTGAGGAGGAGGAGGAGCACCACCAGCAGGGCGCCGTGGGCCCGCAGCAGGCGCGCGGCGGCCTGCCTGGCCGCGCGGAGGCCTTGGCCCGGGCCCAGGGTGGGCGCGATGAGCAGCAGGCCCACGCCGAGGGCGAGGAGCAGGGCGCCGGGCGCGCCCCACAGCGCGCCGGCCCGGGCGCTGGCGCGGGAGAAGGCCAGCGGGTCGGCGCCTTGGGCGGCGTCGGCGCGCAGGTCGGCCACGCGGGTCACGCGGTCCGACCAGGCGTGCACCAGCACCGCGCCGAGGCCGGCGTCGTCGGGGGCGCCGCCCCAGCCGGCGGGGCCGTCGGCGCGGCCCGAGAAGACCCCCGCCAGGTCGTCGCGCACCTCGACCACGCGGCCGTCCACGGCCACCTGGGCGAAGGGCGGATCGAGCGTGACCGCGACGGTGTGGGCGCCTGGCTTGAGGGCGAAGGGCTGCGGGCTGCGCTCCACCTCGAAGCCGCTGGCCCGCAGCGTCTCGGAGGGCAGGGCGGGGTCGGCCGACAGCACCACGCTCACGCCGTGGAAGTCGTGGCCGGCGGGGCCGCCGTCGCCGCCGTCGCCATCGGGGGTGTCGGGGGCGTCGGGGGCGGCCCGGTCCACCTGGAAGAGATCGCGGTCGTCGGGGGCCTGACCAAGCAGGTCGAGCCGGGCCACCTCGCCCGGCGCCAGCGTGAGGGACAGCGACACGGTGACGGGGCCGGGGTCGCGCCGCACGTCCATGCGCAGCGGGGTGCCCAGGGTGAGGGGGCCGTCGGCGCGGCTCCACGCCAGGCCGCCCTGCGCGGCCGGCGAGACCGCGGGCACGCCGGTGGCCTTGGCCCGCACCGAGGCGCCCCCCGCCACCAGCGCGCCGCCCACCACGGTGGCGGTGAGCCCGAGGGCGAAGGCCAGCTCGCGGCGGCTGCCGCCCGACCGATCGTCGGGGGGGATGCGCCACCGGCGGCCCCCCCGCGCCACCGCCCCCACCAGCTCCATCCAGGCCAGCAGCAGGTAGTTGACGATGAGCACGAGCTGGAGGAGGAGCGGGGTCCAGGGGCACAGGCACAGCAGCCCGTAGACCAGCCGCGGCGTGGGCTTGAGCAGGCTGCGGGTGAGCACCCGGTCGAAGGGCAGGCGCGCCTCGAAGGAGGCCTTCAGGGCGGGGAGCCCGAGCAGGACGGCCCACAGGCCCAGCGCCACCACCAGCAGGCCGGCGGCGTGGCTCGGCAGCCAGCGCAGCAGCGACCAGTCCTCCACCCAGGTGACCGCCTGCCCGCCGGGGTCGGCGCCCTCGACCGCCCACCGGTGCAGCGTGACGTCGCGCTCGCCGCAGCCCACGGCGGGCGCGGGGCGCAGGTCGGCCAAGCCCTCGGGCAGCGGCGTGGTCACGCCAGCCACGTCGGCCGAGCCGGCGGCGAGGTCCACCGTCACATCGAACCGACCGGGGGCCAGCACCGGGCCGTTGGCGAGGGGGTGGTGGGCCACCTGCAGGCCCTCTTCGTACCGCACCCACGCCGAGTCGAGGGGGGTGGTGGGGTCGGGCAGCGCGCTCAGGCGCAGGGCGGTGAAGCTGCCCTCGTCGTGGTGGTCGAGCACCACCAGCGCGTAGGCGCCGGTCGCCAGCTCGAGGTCGAGGTGCATGCGGTCGAGCCGGCCCAGCTCCCGGTCGAGCAGCGCGAAGTCGTTGTTGCGCAGGTTGGCGTGACCGCCGAAGTTCTGGGGGGCCAGGTCGAGCTGGCCCAGGCCGGGGATGTGGTACCACATCGCCCCGCTGGCCAGAAACACCTTGCCGCCGTTGATGAAGCGCACCGTGTCGCGGGCGCCCAGGTTGTGACCGGCGACCACCAGGGTGTTGAAGAGCGCGAGCAGGCCCAGCAAGGCGGCCAGCGCGCCCGAGCGGGCGCGACCCGGTCCGCGCCGTCTGCGGGGGGGCGCGGTGGGGGCGGCGGAGGCCCCGCCCGGAGGGGCCAGCTCAGGCATGCGGCGAGCCTATCACCGGCCTGTCGAGGGGGCCTCGGCGGGGGACGCCGCGGGGGACGCCGCGGGCGCCAGCCGGGTGTGGGCGGCGCGGTAGGTCCACCGCTCCACCAGGGGCCAGCCCACCCACAGCCGCCGGGGCACCTCCCCCAGCCACACGGGCACCTGCACGAAGGGGGCCTCGAAGCCGGTGGGTGGCCCGCCCGCCTGGCGGAAGAGTCGCTCCAGCGAAGTCTCTGCGGTGTGGGCGACGCCGGGACCCTGCTCGATGGCGCCCGACCGGATGTCGGGCATGCGGCGGGCGGCCCAGGCGAGCGCGTCGGCGGGTCGCTCGCCGGACGGCGCCGAGAAGCCGGCGCGGGGCCCCTGCATCCACAGGTGCGTGGGGGACGGCGGGGGCGCCCCGGCCGACAGGGCGGCGGTCAGCCCGCGGTGGGCCTGGGGCTGCCGGTGCTGGTCGTAGCCGTGCAGGGCCACCGTGGCGCCGGGCTGGGTGGAGACCTCGGCCAGCCGCACCACCGACAGGCACGGGGCAGACGGTCCGGGGAGGTCGGCCAGCCGGGTGAGCTCCTCCACTGCGAGCTCGTGGTCGCGGTGCGTCTCGAGCACCAGCGGGCAATCCCCCGCGGCCTCGTCGTGCAGGGCGGCGGCCAGGGCGGCCTTGCCTGGGGTCTCGGCGGAGAAGCGCGCCTGGTGGGCCTGCCAGGCGTTGAAGCCGCCAGCGAGGGGCGCCCACAGGAGGCTGGCCCCGAGCACGGCGGCCCCGAGGCGGTCGGCCCCCCCGCGCCGCCAGGCCCCGCGCGCGCCCATCAGCGCCACGGCGAAGACGACCGGCAGGGCGGGGGCGAAGAGCCGCGCCGACAGATCCGCCCGCGAGAAGCCGGTGAGCATGGGGCCCGCCAGCAAGCCCGCCAGCGCGATCAGCACGAAGCGGGCCTCGATCCGCGCGCCGTCTGCGCGCCGGCGCGCCACCCCGATCAGGCCCCCGACCAGCACGAGGCACCAGCCGAGCACCCAGGGCCAGTCCGACATCACCATGGACTCGTAGTGGTTGAGGGCGTGCAGGATCGGCGCGGGGGCCACCGTGGCCAGGGCCAGCCCCAGGGCGAGCCCGCCCGGCACCCGCACGCGGCCCGAGGTGGCCGCCAGCAGCACCAGCGCAGCGCCGGCCGCGCCCACCGACACGAAGAGCTGTACGACGTCATGAAAGGCGAGGAACAGGCCCCGGTGGGCGTCGAAGCGCGGGTCGGCCACGGTGAAGGCGTGGGTGACCGGCGGCTCGACGGTGAGGATCGGCGCCACCGCTGCCACCAGGGCCAGCGAGAACCCGACGGTCGCCCAGAGCGGCGCCCGGTCGCCGCGCCGCAGGCCCACGCTCGCCCAGGCCAGCAGCCAGGCCAGCAGGAACACCGCCGAGGTCTCCTTGGTGAGCAGCGCCAGGGCCATCAGCGGGGCGGCCACCCACCAGCGGCGCCGCAACAGCGCCCAGGTGGCCCCCAGCACGAAGGCGCCGCCGAGCATGTCGAACTCCGGCAGGGTCCAGGCGCTGAAGAGCACCGTGGGCGCCACCATGGCGAGCAGCGCGCCCCCCAGGGCGACCCACCGGGTGTGGCCGTGGGCGCGCAGCGACGCCCGGGCGGCCAGGCCATAGGGCGCCAGCAGCAGGCCATGGGCGAAGGTCCAGGCCCGCAGGCCGGCCGGCTCGAGCCCGAAGGCGGCCTGGCCCAGCTTGACCAGCGCGGTCGAGAGCGGCCGGTAGGCGTGGGTGTACATGGGCGGCGGGTTGTAGATCGGCTTCAGCAGGCTGAGCGGATCGGCGGCCACCCCGTCGGTGATGGCGAGCACGTACCAGACGATGGAGTCGACCCCGTCGACCACGCCCGCCAGGGCCAGCACGACCGCCAGCCCGATGATGGCCGCGAGCTCGCCCGCCGTCTGCGTCTTCGGCGAGCCGGTGTGCTCCATCATGGCCGGATGGTAGCATGGGGCCGTCGTCGCCCCTGGGGAGCCGGATGTCCGCGCACCAGCCCCCGCCGCCGTCGCGGTCGCGCGCCATGGGGCGCGTGCTGGCTGTGGTGGCGCTGGGCCTGGCGGTGGTCGTCGGGCTGGGGATCGCCGCTCAGTCGCTGGGGGCCGAGGCCAGCGACGGCGGGCTGCTGGAGCGGCTGCGCCTGGCGCCCTTCGCACTCGCGGTGGCCGCCTGGTGGGTGGCCTCGGTGCTCGCCGGCCCGCGCCTCGTGGCGCTCCTCCCCCCCACCCAGCGCGCGCAGGCCCCCGCCGGATGGCGCCTCGGTCTGTGGATGGTGGGCGTCCACGGCCTGAACCTGGCGCTTCCCGGCCCCGCCGGAGACCTCGCCTTCGTCGGGGCCCTGGTGCGCGTGCACGGGCTGCCGGCGCGGTCGGTCGTGGCCGCGACCACCTTCGCCCGGGTGGGCGGGCTGGCCACCATCGGCCTGTTGGGCCTGGCCATGCTGCCCTTCGCGCCGTCGGGCGGGCCGCTGGGGCTGGTGCTGCGGGGTGCGGTGGCCTGCCTCGCGCTGGGCGCCGTCGCGCTGGGGATCGGCGCCTTGCGGCCCGGGTGGCTGACTTGGTGGAGCCGGGGCACCGTGGGCTGGATGGCGGCCCGGGCCCCGGGCGTCCTCGCCGGCCCCCTCCACCGGATCGACGCGGGCGTGGCGGGGTTGGCGCGGGGTCTGGCGGAGGTGGCCCGCGGGGGCCCGCGCGCCATGGCGATCACGGTGGGGTGGAGCCTGCTGATCCAGGCGGCCCTGGCGACCAGCCTGTTGGCCGCGGCGGCGGCGGTCGGGGAATCCCTGCCGCTCGCGGGGCTCCCCATGGCGCACGTGGCCGGCGAGCTGGCGTCGGTGGCGGTGGCGGTGGCCCCCGCGGGAATGGGTGGGTTCGATGGCGCGCTGGCCGCCTCGCTCCTCGCTTTTTGCGGGCTCGGCGGGCTGAGTTCGGCGCTGGTCGTGCTGTCGATCCGGTCGGTGCAGCTCGTCGCGCTGGGCGGCGGCACCGTGGCGGTGGCGGCTGCGGCGCCGGCGCTCTTTCGTGGGGACGGCCGTGGCAAATCGGAAGACCGTTCCACCTCGGGCCCCCCAGAGGGGTGAGGGGCGCGCGCTTTGGCTTGACAGCCGACAGAGAGGACACCTACGGTCTTTACAGAGGCGTGACATCGCAGCAGTGCTGTCGCCCCTCGCCCCCCCCCATTTTCGCGATCTGATCCGCAGCGCAGGCCACGGTCTGCCCGCTCGAACTCTCCGTCAAAGGCCCAGTACCATGGCCAAGACCTCCCACCTCCTGCTCCTCGCTCTGTTCCCTGGCTGCGTCACCGAGACGGCGATGCAGGAGGCGCCCGCCGAGGTCGCTCCGGCCGTCAACGGCGATGAGGTCGGGCAGAACGCCGAGTGGGCGTGGTCCTACGTCGAGCAGCTGCAGGGGCGCATCGACGCCGACCCGCAGCTCGCCGTGATCAACGAGCTCGAGGCCGCGGCCTCGGCGGTTCAGAACGAGGTGCTGGCCCCGTGGGTGGCCGGCTGGAAGGCGGGCGACGCGGCGGCCCTCTCCGCGCACCTCGACGACGGCGCCGGGCTTCAGTGGGGTGCGGCCACCTCGGCTGTGGTCCGCGACGGCGGCGGCATCGTCGAGTCCACCCTGTCGGTGCCCGCCGGCGCCGACCAGTCGGCGGCCTACCTGGCCGGCTTCTCGCGCATCGACGCGCTCTCGGCCGAGGTGGTCGAGGTGGTCGAGCTCACCGACGAGGCGGCGACCGTGCTCGTGCGCTTCGACCTGCGGGGTCTCACCCCAGACGGCGCCCGGCAGCAAGACCGCGGCCTGCTCGAGATGAAGGTCGCCCTGGGCGTCACGCCCCGCGTGCTGGCCTTCTCCTCGGCCGAGATCGAGCGCCTGACCGCCACCCGCGCGCCGGCCTTCGCCGACGTCTCCGAGTCGTGGGGCCTGCACACCCTGCCGGTCGAAGACCGCAAAGAGGCCATCCGCCGCGGCGGCTACGCCCTGGTGGCCGCCGACTACGACGGTGACGCCCGCGCCGACCTGCTGGTGGGCAACTACGGCCCGCTGCAGCTGCTCCGCAACACCGGCTCGGGCTGGCAAGACGTGACCGCGGCCGCCGGCCTCGAGGTCGAGGGCGTGGTCAAGTCGGCCGCCATGGCCGACATGGACGGCGACGGCGACCGCGACATCCTGATGCTGCGCTTCGTCATCGGCCAAGACGACGACCGCGGCGACTTCATCGCCTACGCCAACAACGGCGACGGCACCTTCACCCGCAAGGGCGAGGTGCTGCCCAAGCGCCGTCAGTACGACCGCGCCATGCCCATGACCATGGGCGACTTCGACGCCGACGGCGACATCGACGTCTACATCGGCTTCCCCGGCATCCGTGACTTCACGTCGGGCATCTCGAACCGCGGCCGCCCCGACTGGCTCGCCAGCCAGGGCATCTGGTTCAACGAGGGCGACTGGAACTTCCGCGAGGCCGCCGACGGCGAGGCGGTCATCACCGAGAACAACGTCTACGCACACGCCGCGGTGGCCACCGACGCCGACGGCGACGGCCACCTCGACATCCTGGTGGTGGACGACTCGGGCCGGCTCAACCCCCTCTACAAGAACGACGGGGCGGGCAGCTTCTCGCAGGTGGCCTACGAGGCCGGCGTGAGCGACGGCGGCCTGAGCATGGGCGCCACCACGGGTGACTTCAACAACGACGGCCACATGGACATCATGGCCACCAACATCACGCTCACGGCCGGGCAGCGCATCGCCGCCTCGACCGACGGCCTGCTCGACGAGAGCAGCCGCATGGGCGAGGTCATGGAGACCCTGCGGCAGGAGTACCACCCCGTCACCCTCTACATGGGCAACGGCGACGGCACCTTCGAAGACGTGACCGCCGAGGCTGGCATCGACTGGACCGGCGACGCCGGGGCCGCGGGCGAGTGGCTCGACTACAACCACGACGGCCTGCTCGACTACTACCTGCCCAACGGCCTCTGGTCGTCGGGCCCCGAGTCGCTCGACAGCCTGTTCTTCCGGGGGGAGATCGCCATCTACGGCGACGCCATCCTCGGCTACGTGGGCAACGTGGACGAGACCGACCCCATGGCCAACGACGTGCACGGCCGGCCCATCTTCGCCACCAACGGCGGGCCCAACCCCGTGCTGAGCGTGCTGCGCAACCACACCCACCCGGGCAACCAGGCCCTCACCTGGTCGATGGGCGGCCAGCAGCGCAACGCGCTGTACCGCAACAACGGCGACGGCACCTTCACCGAGGTGGGCTACCTCGAGGGCGCCGATCGGGTGGAGGACGGCTACATCGTGGCCCCGGTCGACATCGACAACGACGGCCGCCAAGACCTCGTGCTGCGCAACACCGACCCCGCCCCCACGGTCTCCTACCAGCCGGTCATCGCGCTGCACAACCAGCTCGCCGGACAGGCGCTGTCGGTGCGGCTCACCAGCCCCTCCGGCAACACCGACGGCCTGGGCGCGCGGGTCATCGCCACCATCGGCGACCGCACCCTGGTGCGCGAGGTGCGCGGTGTCGCCGGCGCGGTGCAGGCCGAGCCGGTCGCCTACTTCGGCCTCGACGGCGCCACGCAGGTCGATCGCATCGAGGTGGTGTGGCCGGGCGGCGAGCGCCAGGTGGTCACCGACGTGGCCGCTGGCTCGGTCGAGATCGCCCGCAACTGAGCCCCCACGAGCGATCGCCATGGGCCGGGCCGCTTCGGGTGCTCGGCCTTCGCCGTGTGGGGGGACGGGGTCGGCGCGCGCTACTCGGCGCGCGTCACCTCGAGATGCTGGTTGGCGTCGAGGTCCTCGATCACCGAGACGGTCGCGTCGGGCCACACCACCGTCAAGCGGTCGATCCGGTCGCGGTCGCCGAGGCCCAGGTGCACCTCGGGCGGCCCGCCCGACGAGACGGTGTGGGCGCCGGCGAGCACCCAGCGCATGCCCCGCCAGTCGCCGGACTCCGCCACCACGCGGGCGCCCACGGCGAAGGGGTTGGGGCCCGGCTGGTGCAGCTGCACCGTGAGCCAGCCCGCCGCGGAGCACCGCGAGAGGTGCAGCCGGGGCGGGCCGTTGATCTGTTGAGCCACAAGGTCGAGCACACCGTCTCGGTTGAGGTCGGTCCACACGCCGCCGCGGCCGATGGTGTCCGCGTCGAGGCCCCACGCAGCGCCGTGGTCGGTGAACGTGCCGTCGTCCCCCTGCAGGTACAGGGCGTCGGGTTGCAGGCGGGGGTTGGGCAGCCCGGCCTGCTCGAACGCGTCGCCGGCCTCTTGTGGGGCGTCGAGGTAGCCGTAGCTCTGCCACAGGTCGAGGTCGCCGTCGTTGTCGACGTCGAGCAGGCGGGGTCCCCAGGCCACCACCGAGTCGGGGTGCGCCGGCGCGATGCCCGCCGCGCGCGTGGCGTCGTACCAGCCGCCGTCGCCGTCGGACAGGCTCAGCCAGACCCGGCCCCAGTCGGCGGTCACGAAGTCGGGCTGCAGGTCGTCGTTGAGGTCGCCCACGGTCAGGCCCATGCCGTACATGGGGATGTCGAGGCCCTGGCCGGGCGCCAGCTGCAGGCCGTCGGGGGCCTGCTCGAGGACGAAATTGGGCACCACCTGGGGGCCGAAGTCGTTGACCACCAGGGCGTCCTGGTCGTGGTCGCCGTCGAGGTCGACCCAGGCCGCGCAGCACGAGTAGGGCTCCAGCTCGAAGGAGGGCAGGTCGCCTGCGGAGAAGGCGCCATTGCCGTCGTTCAAGAGCAGGGCGTTGGGCTGGGCGGGCTCGAAGTCGGTGGCGTCGGCCCAGGGGGGCGGGCCCAGGGGGCCGGCGCCGGTGGCGAGCACGAGCAGGTCGAGGTCGCCGTCGGAGTCGGCGTCGCCGAAGCTGGCGCCCAGCGTGGGCATCGGGCGGTCGCCCAAGACTTCGGTGAGGGCGCTCGACGCGGTGAACCGGCCGGCGCCGTCGTTGAGCCAGAGGGCGTCGGGGTGGTCCCACCGGGTGAGGAACAGGTCGAGGTCGCCGTCGCCATCGACATCGGCGGGGGTCGCCCCCTCGCTGTGGGCGTCGATGCCGTCGCCACGCCACCCATCGGGCGCCGGCTCGAGCCGGTAGCCGCCGCGATCGAGCGCGCCCACCAGCAGCTGGTCGGCGCCGAAGACGGGCCGGAAGACGTCGGCCACCCCGTCGCCCGTGAAGTCGGCGACTGCGATCCCCTCGGCAGACTGCCAGGGGGCCTCACGGGCCCAGGTGGTGGGGTCGGCCACCGGCCAGATCGCGGGGTCGGTGACCTCCACCAACAACGGACCGGTCGAGGGGGTCTCGCAGGTCTTGACGCCAAACGACCGCCACTCGGCGCCCACCGGCGTCAGGTCGGGGAAGGGGCTGTCCAAGCCTACAGATGGCCCGGCTGCGGTGTCGGCGTCGCTCGCGTTGCAGCCGAGCGCGCCGATGGTTGTCAGGATCGTGCAAAGGCGGCGAGACATGAGGCACACTACCGCGATTCGGGCGGCGCGCGACAGGATAGAGTCGGGGCGTGGATCGCCTCGCCCCCTGGCTGACCATCACGGTCCTCGCCGCCGCCCTCACCGCCGCCGGCGCGGTGCCCACGGCCGACCACATGACCAGCCAGGTCTTCGGCATCACCGACCCCATCGCCTGGGCCGACTTCTGGCGCCCCTACTGGAACCCGGCGCCCATGTCGGTGGCCGGCGTGCGGCCGGGCTCGGTGCTCGTGATGAAGGCGCTGTCGGCGCTCTCGCCCCCTGGCGGACCCGCGCCGGTGGGCCTGAACGCGGCCTTGGCCTTCGCCTCGCTGCTCGCCTTTGGCGGCGGCGCCCTGGCCTACCTGCGCCGGTGGGGGGTCTCCGCGCCGGCGGCCACCTTCGCGGCCGCAGCCAGCCTGCTGCTCTCCCCCACCCTGTTCAGTGCCTGGTACCTGCCCGAGCTCGACGCCCTGGGCGCCGGCCTCACCCTGGGCGGGCTCTCCTTGTTGGCGCGGCCGGGGCGCGTGGGGTGGCGCGCGGCCCCCATGGCCGCGCTGCTGTTGGGCGGCCTGATGCTCAAAGAGAGCAGCGCGCTGGTGGGGGTGTCCCTGCTCGGCTCCGGCGGCGTGGTGCTGGTGGCACGGGGCCAGCGCGACCTCGCCGTGCGACATGGGGTGGTGGCGGCGATCGCGGTGGCCCTGTGGGTGCTGGCCGCCTTGCCGCTGCTGGGCGACGAGGCCAGCATGATGGCGTCGGTCTCGCTGCTCGAGCGGCTGCCGGTGGTCGAGCACGACGCCACCCAGCTGCAGGTGCTCGTGGGCGGCGCGGGCGCGGCCCTGGTGGCCCTGGCGGCCTTGCCGCGGAGCGCCTGGGCCGGGGGCGTGGGCGCCGCCCTCGCGGTGGGCGCGGTCGCCGCGCTGGTGGCCCTCCCCCCCATCGACTTCTACAACCACTACGAGGCCTTCTACTCGACCGCGCGGCCGGCCACCGCCGCGCTCACGGCCCTCTTGATGGTCGGCCTGGTCGCGGTCGCCGCGCGGGTGCGCGGGCCCCTGGCCCCCCTCGCCCTGGGCCCCCTGGCCATCTACTGCGCCATCACGGCCACGTCGCTGGTCGCTGCCACCGCCCGCGAAGACATGGCCTCCCGCATCTCGATCGCGGCCGCGCCGCTCCTGCTCGCGCTGGCGGTGGAGGGGCTCCGCACGGGTTGGACCCACCTCGCCGCGGCGCCGCCCCCTCCCCGGCGGGCGGGCCGCGCCGCCTTGATGGCGCTCGGATGCGCGCTGGCCTGGCACCCGGTCGCCTGGGGCCTGTCCACCACGTCCGACTGGCGCGCCGCCCACGGGGTCGACCGGCCTGCCCGCGCGCGCCTGGCCACCCTGGCGCTGCCGGGCAGCGTGCTGGTCTTCAACCACTACGTGCATTGGCTGGGCGGCGCCGAGCTCACGGCCTTGGGCGCCGCCCCGGCGCTCGACGACCGGGCGTCGATCGTGCTGAGCCCGGCGCTGCTCAGGCGGCCCCGGCTGCCCACGGTCGATTGGGGCCGCGGCGAGGTCGACATCGAGGGGCGCTGGCTCTCCGGGGTTCCGACCCGCATCTACTTCCTCGCGAAGCGGTCGCAGATGTCGGCGCCGGCCAACCACGCGTTGCTGGGCGACCTGTCTTGGACCCGTCGCCCCTTCGGCCTGTTCACCCCCATGGCCCCCCCCGACGACACCTTGGGCCCCCTCCCCCCCCACAACCTGCCGGAAGACCTTCGCCAGACCACCTACCGGTCGCAGCCGACCTCCCTCGAGACCCTGGCCCGGTTGCGGGGCGAGACCCTCTGGGAGAGTGAGGCGGCCAGCTGGGCGCTGCCCACCGACCTGTGGTCGATCCCCCGACGACTGGCGGTGGGGGTCCCGGTGGTGGAGCGGTACCGGTGGGAGGGGCGCGTGACCGTGCTGGGGGTGCCCGAGGCGGGGCGCGGGCGGGGTGGCGCACGGCCGCCGGTGCCGCCTCGGCCGCGGTAGGTGCTCCCATGAGCGCCATCGTGCACCCCGACCTGCAGCCGATCCTGCGCTGGATGCCCACCCCGTCCATCCGCCCGTGGAGCATCGGGCTCTTTCGCCGCCTGGCGCGCGCATCCGAGCGTCGGCCCCTCCTCGACGGGGTGCGGGTCGAGGCCGCCGGCATGAGCGCCGCCTCGGCCCGGGTGCTGAGGCCAGCGGTGGGCACGCCGCGGGCCGCGGTGCTGTGGTTTCACGGCGGCGGGCTGATCCTCGGGCGCCCCGAGCAAGACGACGCCCGCTGCGCCGAGCTGGTGCGGGCGCTGGGCGTCGCGGTGGTGGTCCCGCGCTATCGGCTCGCGCCCGAGCACCCCTTCCCCGCCGCCCTCGACGACGGCCTCGCGGCCTGGCGGTGGCTTCACGACCACCTCGACCTGCCGCCGGGCGCGGTGGCGGTGGGCGGCGAGAGCGCCGGCGGCGGGCTGGCGGCCGCACTGGCCCAGCGCCTGCGCGACCTCGGCGGCCCGCAGCCGGCCTGCCAGGTGCTCGTCTACCCCATGCTCGACGACCGCACGGCCGCCGACCGCGGCCTCGACGCGGGCGGCCACGCGCTGTGGAACAACCGCAGCAACCACACCGGCTGGTCGGCGTACCTCGGCGGCGCTCCCGGTGAACCGTCGGTGCCTCCCTACGCGGCCCCCGCGCGCAGGGCCGACCTGCGCGGCCTGCCGCCGGCTTGGATCGGCGTGGGCACCCTCGACCTCTTCCTGGCAGAAGACCGCGCCTACGCGCGCCGGCTCGGCGACGCCGGGGTGCCGTGCACGCTCGACGAGGTGCCCGGCGCGGTGCACGGCTTCTTGGGTCTCGCGCCGGGCGCGTCGATCTCGCGGGCGTCCACGCGGGCGCAGCTGGCCTTCCTGCGCCGGCACCTCAGCCTGGCGGCGCCGTCCGTCGTCCCCTGACTGGCGGCCCCCGTCCAACCCATCCAATACGCCCCTTCCCCCCCGAGCCCCCGTGCCCACGCCGTCCCTCCACTACATCGAGCTGGTCACCCCCGACCCCGAAGCGGCTCGCGACGTCTATGCGGCCTCGCAGGGCTGGACCTTCACGGGCCCCACGCCCGAGCTCGGCGGCGCCTACGTGACCACGTTGGACGATGGCACGATCTGGGCGATCCGGGCCCCCATGAACT
>Ga0055584_100002267_pt1 | contig 19047 bp, 15 predicted proteins | sample OSDHelmetaG_FD_58716 | JGI IMG/M metagenome (GOLD analysis project Ga0055584, IMG submission 58716) | Pelagic marine sediment microbial communities from the LTER site Helgoland, North Sea, for post-phytoplankton bloom and carbon turnover... | ecosystem: Environmental > Aquatic > Marine >... | reverse complement strand
AAGCTGGGCTATCATTCGGGTACCTTTTCAGTACTTAACCAATCAGGCAGGTCTTCAACCCCCTGTTGCTTTAAGATACTACATAAAGCTTCATTATAAGGGCGAAAGTAGGAATATAACTCTTTAATTGTACCTACCCTGAACTCCGACTTATCAATAGGTTTTCCATTTAAACGATAATAGACCTTCAGCAGCTCTGATTTTAACCGGGGATTGCGTCTCCAGAGCCTTTGACCTATGTCATTCATAGTTACTGCGGCCTTGTGAAAGTGCTTAAGTTTATAGTTAACCGACCTGTTTTTAACATCGAAATTGTAAGAGTTGTAGAATGTGGGGTCTATTTGCAGCCAATCACACAATTCAGACAAAAGTTCCGATGGCGAATCTTTGAGGTGTTCAAAGAAGACAACTTTAAGATTCTTACCTCCAAAAGTGTCGTACCATGCCTTCATATACTTGCTATACAAACCCAGATAAATTCCAGTATAGATCTGATTTTCCTTCTTATCGAGATCTTCGTCTTTCATCGAAAGGCATTGTTCAACATATTGCGTGAAGTCCATGTTAGCTGGAAGTTGCAATGTCGATTTCTTCCTGGTATAAAATGACTTTAACCTTTCAACAGGGTCTTTTAAAATGATGAGAACTTTTATATCTCCCAAGGTTCCTTTTATTGCATGTGCGATCTTTTCTCCTCCATAAATGTATGCAGGGGTGGACTCCATCCTGTATTTAACATTATTACAGTGAGTAAACTGCTGTTCATAATCTGATATAGTTCCAGGCTCGCCGTTATAAAGGAGAGGTAAAAAATGGCAGGTCTCCTTATCTCTGGAACCACATATTTCGGGATGAGAATTGAGATAGTGAAAAAGCGATGTGCTACCAGCTTTATTAACGCCTGCAATAATAAAATTTGCCGTACCCATTAAGATTTTGATAGTGATTGAGCGCTTGCAATCTCGGAATTATTTTTCTTTGGCAAGCACTTCCTGATAGATAGTATTCAACCGGGTATAGAAAACTTCATCATTGAAATTCAGATCCGCTGAGATCTTGGCAGATGCACCCATTTCCTTAGCAAGCCGTTCGTTATCCCAAAGCTGCTCTATATGATGTGCCAGTTGCTTATGGTCATTGGAGGGATAGGTGTATCCGGTCTTACCATGTTCTATATACTCCGGGATGCCCCCTTTGTCAGAACCAATGATTGCCTTTCCCAACGCAAAGGTTTCAGTCATGACGTAAGGAAAGTTCTCATACCACAATGATGGAACAACAATGAACCTGCTGTGTGCAATCAAATTTTGCAATTCCTCCCCATGTACAGCTCCTAAAAACTCCACATTGTTTAACATGAGCTCTGATGAGATCTTTTTAAGGTGTGCTTCCCAGCTTCCACTTCCTGCTATTTTTAGCTTTGCCTGTGGCACTTTTTGCATAGCTTTTAGAAGGATATCCACCCCTTTTTCATCCGAAAGTCTTCCAATAAATAATAAATAGTCGCCAAACCCTGTTGCTCTTGTATAAGCAGTTGCATCAAATGGCTTGCCTAGAAATTTCAAGTTAACATCGTGATCCGACCAAAACTCTTTGGTCTTCTGTAGCATGAAATCACTTTCAAATAAAAATGCACTGGTATTCTTTCTATAGATATCACGCTTTTCGTGAACATAGGATTCCAAAGCGCTTACCATGCTCACACCAATTGAGTGCTTGCAACAGTTATTCGTTATCGCCTTATAAAATTTACCTCCTTTACAATCTTCACAAATTTTACCATGATGGAACAGCCTGTAATTAGGACAAATGTGTTTATAATCATTGCAAGACATTACTACTGGAATCCCCAGTTCGGAACAAACTTCTAATATACTAGGTGTTATCGTAACATAAATAGCAAACACATGAACTATATCAGGCTGTAGCCTAATTAACAGGTCACGAAAGATCTTTTTGTTTTTCTTAGAATAAATAGTTTCAGGAATATTCCTGATCTTTTGAACTACATCGCCTTTCAGATATTCGGGCGCATGACCCATTGTAACTGAATCATCAACATTGAATACATCCTTTCCACCACCTGAATCATACATGGTACTAAAGGCATGAACATCATGTCCATATTTTTTGAGAATGCGAATCGTATCCTGATAGTACATTTCTGCGCCACCTATCTTCTTCCAGAATTTATGTACCAATAAAACCTTCATCGAGTGAATGTTTCAAATTCATGATCAGAAGTGTCTGAATATTTAAGACGACGCCATTCCATAAAAACCAATCCAGCCATCACCCAGAAATAAAACCCAAAAGACCTGAACATGAATGTTCTCAAGATCATTGAGTATGGTATAGAGATCAAGACGAGAACAGCCATTGATAAACCAAATACCTTCAAATAAATGTCTGGGCTATTCTTATAAACAAAAATTGAAGCCTTCATGATACGGTATAGTATCAACAGAAAAATTGCCAGTCCTACAAAACCATAATAAATAACAAAAGCTACCCAGTATACATCATTGATAACAGGAAGGTTGTTTATAGGCGTTTCAGATCCAAACATTTTTGTAGCAGCTTTTTCAAGAGCAAAATCCTGGGCTGGGCTAAATCCAAAAAAATTCTTCCCTTCCACCAACTTAACACCTATTTGAGTTAAAACTAACCCTCTGGAGAACTGCAAGGTATTGTCCACATAATCGCTATTGAACACCGCCAGTACATTAGATATAGGGTCAGTATATCTTAATTTTGGATTTATGTAAGCTGATTCTCCAGTCTTAACAACCATCATATTGATAAGAAACGGACTCAGCACCAAAATAGCTGCAATGAACAACAATACGATATTCTTTCGTTTACCGGCCAGTAACAACAACAGTGGGATGGTTAGCAGCGCAATAAGTACAGAGCCGCGTGAATAAGTGAAAAATATTGAAACTAAAATTAGGATGGCAAGTGTATTAAGAAGGACCTTTTTATTTCTTCCAAAATTCATTGGTATTTGAAGTGACGCCACCAAAACAATGAAGACGATCACAAGGAATAATGCTAACGGAACAGAATCGCCAAAGGTCCCTATTCCTGCCCCTTGCTCTCTTCCACTCCCAAATCCTGTACTCAAAAGTCTGAAATCTACTTGCTTTCCTCCAATTTCCAAATCACTTGCTCGTGGGTACCAGATCTCACTAACACCGAAATAATGCTGATAAATTGTTAATAAAACCTGACCTATGGCAATAAAAATCAAGAGGTTAAAATAGCGGCGCGACATCACCTTATCAATTCTTATAAATGCAAGAACATATACCAAAGGCACATATCTTAATAAACCACGAATACCAACAAATGCCTCCAACATAGGTGCACTGTTAACGATCGTTATCAAGAAGCCGTAACCTATGAATATCAATATCAGTTTATCAATATTCGTTCCTATTGGTAATTTTCCTGACGTCAAAACCCTCATCAGAATTATTCCTCCCAGAATGTACACGATGAGTTCTACAACTAACCTCAGATAACCGTAAACATTATCAGGAACAGGTAATACTTTTAAAATAAGGACCTCTGCTGGAACAAACAAAATTAAAAAGTAGATTATCCAGGATATTTTCAGTTTCATGAGCTATTTCCAAGTGACCATTGAGGATTTTCCCCACAAAGGTCTTTAATTCGATCTGCCTCCCCTTCATACATATTCCGAAGCGTTGTGATAGAGCTTTCACTTAATTTATCGATCTCAAATGAATCGCTTCTTTCATTGACCCTTTGATACCAAGTTGCCATATAATGCCCTGCAAATTTAAATTTTTTATGTGAAGCTTTGGGCAACCTGTGGATCAGTGAACGAATCCCCCTACGAGTGGCTCTAAAGAGTTTATGGAATTTTAAACTTCTGACAGGGGTTGATCTGTTATGAATCCGGAAATTATAACCTGCAAAATAATCTTTATTCAATCCAGCAAATTCACAAATTTGAGTACACAAATGGATCGGATCATTTTGAAGGTCCTCAAAAAAGACAATAAGAATATTGTCACTTTTAAATTTTTTATAATACTCAGTCAGGTAATTAGAATACACACCTTGCTTCAGAGACCTGTAGTGTTGAGGCACTGAACTATCGTCTGATTGATCTTGCTTCTCAATAAACGAATTTATATTAGAACCTTCTAAAACGAGGCCGTTCATTGATGCATATTTGAACCAGGAAAACAATCTATCAACAGGATCCCTTAATATAAAGACCAGTTTTACATTTCCATTTAATTTAGAAATCGCATCAGCAGTATGTCTACTGTATAGGTAATCAGGAGTAGCCTCAAGCTTAAACTGGCCGTCACCACAATTCATAAATAGATCATCATAATTACTATCACCCAGATTCGTTCTACTTAAATCTTCGGATTGGTAGTCATTAAACAAAAAGTACCTGGTCTCTTTTAGGTTAGAAGGGCAAACCTGCGGATGTTTAGAAAAATAATTGAACAAAGAGGTTGTTCCACATTTTGTGCTTCCTCCAATGATCAAGTAATTCGAAATATTATTCGTCATTTCTCTCTATTGTGACCTTTGACTTTTTAGAGGCCAGTAATATGTTCTGGCACCAAACTTAATTCTAATATAGATCATTGCGAAAATATTCCAGCTCGCCATAAAAATGGCACTAGCAATTGCTGAGCCAAGCAGGCCATACCTTGGGATCAATATAAAGCACAACATCAGATTCAAGATCGCACAAGTGAGTACAATGTTTCTCATCTCTTTCTGATGCCCGGTCATATTCAAGTAATGCCCCACCGATCCAGCGAAAAAGTTAAAGAACTGACCAAACATGATGATAAGCAATGCTGTAGAACCAACTAAAAATTCACTTCCAAAAAGCAGAAGAACCCAATGCCGTAGCAGAATTATTGCTAAAAAAACTGGCAATGAAGTGAAAAAAATGACTTTTGCAGTTTGAGCTGCATACCTGTTCAATTCATCAAGGTTTCCGGCAGCATGCAACTGCGCAAATCTTGGGGCTGATATGCTATTAATAGAAAGCAGAACAAATGAACTGAGGGTAGCTATTTTAAGTATCACAGAATATACTCCAACATCGGCTTCAGTAGAATAGATCCCAAGAATAATAGTGTTGAACCAGCCTGATATCAAAAGCAAAGAGCTGGTAAGCATCATTGGAAGGGCAAATTTTATAAGTTCTTTTTGATTCCATTCATTCGAAGATTCACTTGTATGATAACTGATACGTTTATTTATAAAATAAATCCCACTAAAAAACAGAATCCCTAAGCTACATATATAAGCATAGTTAGGGTTCAATGAATTATCGGAATACAATGACATGACCCCAAGAATTACTGATGCATATAAAAAGTAACTTACATTCTGACTATATGCATACAATGCTGTTTCCTTCAACCCTCTGTAACACTCTGATGTTATATATCTCATGGTCATTGGCAATACGGCAAAAGAGATGGTTTTAAAATAGGGTGCCAGGTGAGGCTTGCTAAAAATGTACTCAGCCATATAAGGAGAGGCCATGTATAATATCACCGACAAGAGAATCCCAAAAGGGATAATTACAGAAAGTGTCTTTAAATATGTTTCTTTCACGACATCCCAGGAACTTTTTTGAACAGCAGAGGCAATGTGCCGAACCAGTGCTGTGTCCATTCCCAATCTTCCAATCACGGTAAAGACCATGAGAACTGTTATCGACAACATATGTGCTCCCAGAACTTCCGGGCCATACAGACGTGAAACTAGATATATAAATGTATAACCTACCAGGACTCCCAGAATCCTTATTGAAAAGTTGGCGCCACTTTTACTGATTATCTCGCGATAGTTTTTATCGCTCAGGATCTTGCCGGCATATTCCTTGAATGGGGCTGGCATCAGTTATTTAATTCAGTTTCTAGAAACAATAAAAAATGGATTAAGAAGATCCTTTTTATTGTATACCACTTGTTCGTTATTCTTATACTGGACAACTTTACAACCTGCATTTTCAGCAATTGCTTGCCCTGCTGCTGTATCCCATTCCATTGTAGGGGCAAGTCTTGGGTAGACATCTGCACTTCCTTGCGCCACCAAACAGATTTTCAATGAACTTCCGCTGGATATGAAATTTACCTCGCCGTGTACCTTACGAAGTGATTCTACGAATGATTGTGTTTCATCACTTAGATGCGACCGGCTTGCAACAGCAGTAAATTTTTTATCTGATCTTTGAAGTGGAAGTTTTGTGGACTTCTTTAACAATTGGTCTAACAAATCATCTTGCCCTTTTAACTGACCAACAATCTCAGCAGCTCCTTCAACCATGTAACTACCATTACCCTTTGTTCCGAAATACAGGACATCTTTCGCAGGTGCATATATCACACCAGAAATTGCAGTTTTCTTCTCAATCAATGCAATATTAACTGTGAATTCACCATTCTTTTTAACAAACTCCTTGGTACCATCCAATGGATCAACCATCCAGAAAACTGGCCACTGTTCACGCTCAACAAAATCTATCTGTCTACCTTCTTCGCTCAATATCGGGTAACCTGAAGGAATTAAAAATCCTGTAATAATGTCGTTGGCACCCTTGTCTGCTATTGTTAATGGGCTGCTATCATTCTTATATTCAACAGAAAAATCTGTGCCATAAATCTCCATGATCTTTTTGCCTGCTTCTATAGAGGCAATGACAGAAGTCTCCAATAATTTATCAAGTTCCATTTTTAAATAATCATGCAGGCCCCAACAGTTTCATTAGTTCCTTCATCTACTAGGATAACACTACCTGTAACTCTGTTTCTTCTGTACTTATCAAAAAATAATGGCGTTGTGGTTCTCACAAGAATACGAGCAATATCATTCATTCCGATCTCATTGTCTTCTTCATTTCTGTGAAGGCTATTGATATCAATTTTATATCGAACCTCCTTAACGATACAACGAACATCTTTAGATGTGTGCTTTAGTGCATACTTCCCTCCTGGAACGAGCTTCTTCTCGCTCATCCAGCAAATCATAAGATCTACATCTTGTGAAACATGTGGTACATTATTCTCTCTTACTATCATGTCACCTCTGCTTATGTCAATGTCTGAATCCAGAGTCATTGTAACTGACATAGGTGAAAAGGCCTCATCAATCGTATCCTCCATTGAAAATGAATGAAGGGGCCGTATCGATTCTACTTTGGCAGAGAAGCCTGAAGGTAACACCTTAACCTGATCGCCAGGCTTGAAAACACCACCTGCAACTCTTCCAGCATAACCTCTAAAATCGTGATGCTCTTTCGCCTGTGGGCGGATAACATACTGTACCGGAAATCTGCAATCAATGTGATTCTCATCACTACTGATATGTATATTTTCGAGCAGATACAACAACGTTGAGCCCTGATACCAATCCATGGCTTCAGATTTCATAACAACATTATCTCCTTTTAATGCACTGATTGGAACAAAGTGAATATCCTTAACGTCTAAACGCGATGATAGCTTTTTGTACTCATTCACTACATCCAAAAAAGCTTCTTCTTTATAATCTACCAGATCCATTTTATTGACACAAACAATGATGTGTGGAATCTGTAATAATGACGCAATGAAAGAATGACGATTAGTTTGCTCAACGATCCCTTTGCGTGCATCTACTAAAATGAGTGCCAGGTTTGCAGTTGAAGCTCCTGTTACCATATTTCTGGTGTACTGAATATGACCAGGAGTATCGGCTATAATGAACTTTCTCCTCGGTGTTGCAAAATAACGATAGGCAACATCTATGGTTATACCTTGTTCTCTTTCTGCTTTTAACCCATCCGTTAGTAACGCCAAATCAACATGCTCGAACCCTTTTTGTTTACTTGTTTTTGTAACTGATTCCAGCTGATCCTCAAAAATAGATTTACTGTCATATAATAATCTTCCGATCAATGTACTCTTTCCATCATCCACACTTCCAGCTGTAGTGAACCGTAGTAACTCCATGGAAAGGTAATTCTCAAGCTCGCTTGTCATATCTTTACCTAATATCTTTGCTTCTAATTCTTCTAGATTGTTTTTCAAAAGTACCCTAGTTTTTTACGATCTTCCATTGCGGTTTCTGACCTCTTGTCATCCGATCTTGTACCTCGTTCAGTAACTCGCGAAACTGCAATTTCTTTGATAATATCATCAATTGTAGATGCTTCCGATTCAACTGCACCAGTGCAAGTCATATCACCAACCGTTCTATACCTTACAGTCATTTCTTCTATACTTTCTCCTTCTCTAGCACTCACATGATCTGATTGGGATAAGATTATTCCATCTCGGCGTATACACTTTCTTTGGTGTGAAAAATAGATAGTGGGTATTTCAAGTTTCTCCATGGAAAGGTATTGCCAAACATCCATTTCTGTCCAGTTGCTTAATGGAAATATCCTAAAATGCTCGCCCATGTTTTTTTTACCATTTAACAGATTCCACAATTCAGGACGTTGATTTTTAGGATCCCATTGACCAAATTCATCTCGATGAGAAAAGAATCTTTCTTTGGCACGTGCCTTTTCTTCATCTCTTCTTGCACCACCAAGAGCAGCATCGATCTTTAGATCTTCAATCGCATCTAAAAGTGTAACGGTTTGCAATGCATTTCTGCTTGCATTGGGTCCTTTTTCCTCGATTGCTTTTCCTTGTTGGATACTTTTCTCAACGGACCTAACAATTAATTGAGCACCGATTGATTCAACCATTTTATCCCTAAACTTTATGGTCTCGGGAAAATTATGACCGGTATCAATATGCATCAATGCAAATGGGATCTTAGCGGGCCAGAATGCTTTTCGGGCAAGATGAGTTAAAACGATTGAGTCTTTGCCTCCTGAAAACAGCAGACAAGGGTTTTCAAACTGAGCTGCCGTTTCACGTATCACATAAATAGCTTCAGCCTCTAATATTCTCAGGTGATTGAGGTTATACAGGATCATTTTTTCTGCTGGATAAAATTCATTACATATTTCACTACTCTTTCAACTGATTCTTCAATGCTAAGTTGATCCGTAGCAATCTCAATTTCAGCGTGTTCAGGTTGTTCAAAAGGAGAAGATATCCCGGTAAAATCAGCAATTTCTCCTGACCTGGCCTTCTTATACAATCCTTTAACGTCTCTGGACTCACAAATTTCAAGGGGGCAATTTACGAAAACTTCAATGAATTCGCCTTCTCCAACAAGCTTTCTCACAGTTGCTCTATCCTCTATAAATGGGGAAATGAATGCGGTGAGAACTACAATTCCTGCATCTACAAAAAGTTTAGACACTTCACCTATCCGACGAATATTCTCTTTACGACCTTCAGGCGTAAAATCAAGGTTATTATTGAGGCCATGGCGGATATTATCTCCGTCCAATACATAAGTATGTATCCCTTGGCAATGGAGTTGCTCTTCCACTTCATTTGCAATAGTACTCTTTCCTGATCCCGAAAGTCCCGTGAACCAAACTATACAAGCTCCATGGCCATTCAGTTCTCTCCGCGAACCTGAATCCACTTTATAGCCCTGTTTTTTGATATTGGTTGATTTCATTTGCTAATACAAGTTATAAATGAACCCTAATATTATCACTACGCTGATAAAATATAAAATTGTTAGTGGCATTCCAACTTTAAAATAATCACTGAATTTATAGCCACCCGGTCCATATACCATCAAATTGGTCTGATACCCCACAGGAGTTATGAATTCGGCACATCCTGCAAACGCAACGGTAAGGATAAAAGGTGCATATGGCAGTTCCGGATAAAAAGAAAACCTTAATTGTTCTACCAGGGACATAGCTATTGGAAAAACAATTGCTACAGATGCCTTATTGGTCACAATCATTGAAAGGATATTAGTGATGATATAGACTAAGGCTATTGCAACTACAGGACTCTTAAAGTACATTACAATATCAAGAAGACCTTTTGCAGAGATACTAGCCATTCCTGAATTATCAATTGCTTTTCCAACTGCAAGTGCAAGTGCAAGAACAACAAAAAGTTCAGTATCAATATTATTCTTGATGCGTTCGAAATTTACTATTCTACTCAACGCGAGGACAATGATTAAAACCAGCAAACCTTTAAATAAAGTAAGCGAAGTTGTAGCTGTGAGAAGAAAGACCAAAATAGTTCCTCCAACAATTATAAATGTTTTCTTTTTTTCAGGTTTCTCTAATTTTGAAGCATGAGAAATCGTAAAAAAATCTTTATTGCTTTTTGTTCTGAGCTTAAAATCATGACCGGCCAATAAAAGTAAAAGGTCACCTGAACGCAGCTGTTGCTCCCCTACACTACCTGTTAGTCGCATGCCATCTCTCTGAATCGCTATTATAGCCGAATCATACTTACCTCGAAAACCCGATCTTTTAACAGTACTTCCAATTAGATCAGAATTAGCTGATACAACAACCTCCACCAGCTCACTTCCCTCCATTGATTCAGGCAAGTTATACTCGGGAAGTAAAATGTCTTGCTCATTTTTAACTAATTCGGCAATGGTATCTGTATTACCAGCAAAGATTAGAATATCGTTAACTTGTAATATCTCATTTGGCTGCACCGGGCCTATCATTACATCTTCTCGTACAATACCAGCAAGATACAGGCTACCAAGGTGACGTACTGTGTCCTCTACCGAACTTCCAACATAACTTGAGCCTTCTGGAAGTATGGTCTCAATCAAATACTCCCTTTTATGTTCCTCAAATTCGGTTAGAGGATCTTTTCTGTTAGGCAATAGTTTCGGACCTAAGGTCCACAGATATAACAGTCCTATTACTAAAATGGGCAAACCAATTAATGTAAAATCGAAGATCTCTAATGGTACGATGGATGGATTCTTCTTCGAAGCTTCTGCCGCAAGTCCGTTCACTACCAGATTAGTAGATGTACCTATCAAAGTCACCATCCCACCAATGATCGCAGCAAAGGATAATGGTATCAAAACTTTTGATGGTGAGATCTTTTTTTCAGATGCCCACTGCCATGTATAAGGTATCATTATTGCAACCAAAGGTGTGTTATTGACCCATGCTGAAAAAAGAGCAACAAAAGATGTCATTCGTATCATGAATCCTTTGTAGGATAGTTTTGGATGAAATACCCCTTTGACCAACGAATTCAGGATTCCTGAAGATTTAATAATATCACTGATCAGTAACAGCAAGAAAATTACAGCAATTTGCTCATTTGCAAATCCATTGAGCGCCTCAGAAGGTGATATAATACCACTAACCAAAAACAGCGCGATGGCTATCATAAACACCAGAGCTGGTCTTAGGTAGCCCTGGTACAGTGATACCACTAAAAACATCAGCACTAACAATGTAAAAATTACATCAAAGGTCATATCAAAATTTGAGGATGCGAAGATAACACATTTAATACACAATGCATCATAAGTGATGCAATATGAATACTTTATGATTCGAAATCCCTACTTACTTCCAACACAAAATATAGCCGCTGAATAGTTTTTTGAACCAGGGAGAATCTTTGTTCTGATCTCAATCCACCAAAAAATCCTTGATTTAAAAGCGCTCATCTTAAGAAGCAGTTTTTTAATCTTATAAAAAGGGTTTCCTTTCCCCTGGATTCCCGGATTTGCATAGAGGCTGAAGTTTATAAAATACCCAGAATTCTCATACGTTAATCCCGCGCCCTTAACAGCCGTTTTAAGATCGTCTTCAGCAAGTATCTTGTGAATATTAAATATTTCTTTGGAAAATGTTTTTTGAAAGAAGCCGGTAATTCCGTTATGATTTGGAACTGTGGTTATTAATTTACCACCCGGTTTTAAAAAAATTGATGCTGCCTTAATGGCACCTGTAGTATCCTCAAAATGTTCTATCACACCGAAAGAGCAAACAATATCAAATTTACCTACCAGTTCTTCTGGAGCATCGAACATATCAGCGAGAATCACATTCCCCTTTACATTAGCTTGATCTAAAATATATCTTGATTTTGTACAACCCTCTTCAGAGTAGTCAAGTCCGGAAACCTCTAACCCCCACTCTTTATTGAAATATGCAAGCCAGGCCGAATTGCCGCACCCCAGCTCAAGTATCGATTTTCCGCGCAATTCTTCCTGCCCGAATATTTGAGTAAATAATTCATGATATGACCAGGGAATATAGTTGGCAGCTTTTCTTGCAGTTATGGTATTAAAGTCAGGAATCTTATAGTTGCTCCATTCCTTGCTCCAATAATCCTCTCCTGCTTTATCATTTTGATCAGCCATTTTCAATATGTATGATCATCAAACAAGGTCAGGCTGCCAAACCGTCTTTACTTCTTGCAGGTCCATTACTTTATATGGAGATCTTACTGAATCATTGTTCCAATTAACATGATTCCAAACACTTATCCTTTTGATATTAGATGATGCATTTTTCTTAATACTTGAAATTTTTTGTTGATCGATATCTGCAAATACCATTGCATTAACATCCAAGTGAGTCGAGATTGTTTTAATCAGTTCATTGTTATAACCTGTCATTATATTTACTACTCCTGATGGTACATCTGATGAGTTCAATACTTCTGCTAACTCAATTGCGGTTAATGGATACTTTTCTGATGCAACAGCAATCATTGTATTTCCACCGAGAATTACCGGAGCTATAATACCTGTTAAAGCTGAAAGCCCATACTCCAAAGGGGGGATTATCCCAACAACACCTGTAGGTTCAGGAATTGAATAATTGAAATAAGGTCCCTCAACGGGGTTAACGGTGCTGTATATTTGCTGATACTTATCGCACCATCCTGCATAGTATATAATATTGTCTATCGATCTTTCAACTTCCTGTTCAGCTTTTATTGTTGTGCAGCCCTGAAGCTTGAGTGTGCGTATAAACTGGCTGCTCCTTCCTTCCATTGTCTCAGCAATTCGATAAAGGATCTGGCCCCGATTATATCCTGACCGTCCACTCCAATTACCAAATGCATTCCTTGCCTGCTGTACAGCGTTTTTAATATCTTTAGGTGAACTACGACAAATATTGATCTGCTCCGAATCACCTGTTGAAAGTTTATAATACTTCCCGGATTCTGAGCGAACAAACTTCCCTCCGATATAGATCTTGTATGTCTTAGGTGTAATTAGCCTGGGCATTGTGATGCGAATATTCAAATTATTTACTTAACTAAAAAAATCCCGTTACAGGAGTTTATATTTCTCCGGTAACGGGATCAGGATTTTCACAAGTCCGGGTAACTATATTTTAACGTGGCCCCAGTTTTCCCCTGACTTAATCCTATATAACTGCATTTCTGAGATATCATATTTCGCCGCTATCTCACGCATAGTAAGCCTGCGATTTGGATTGAATATCTGTTTTTTGATCTGCTTCACCGACTTCACAGTAAGCTTGTGCCCTTCATAAATAGGCCTGTTCATTCTCTCTTCACGACTCTTGATCACCAATGGACTCTTTTGCTGATGCTTGTGCATCTCTTCCTTGTCAGCCCACTTTAGGTTATTGGCCTTATTATTTAATTTTTCATAATTCTTATGAATAACAAATTTCTGCTTCCTTCCCTTCTTCAAGAAATTCTCTGCTACAAGTTTGTGAATATAATAAGTCTTGTTCTCACCAAAAGGCTTGATATTCAATGTTGGATATCCTCCGATAGTTGTACCCTTCAGTACCTTCCCATCTTTGATATTCTTTTCATAACTGGCTATGCGGCCAAGATTAGATACTGCATAACGGAATCTTAATGCATCCTTCGGCATTTTAAGTTCTTTCCACTTTTCGTTTTTCAATGGTTTAATCATGATAAATTTTATTTGGGGTTAACATATGTAATTAACGTTACTAAGAAAGTGCTAATTTAAATTAATATATGGAAATAAACCATGTAATCCGCCTTCTCTTCCAAATCCACTTTCTTTGTACCCTCCAAATGGAGAAGTTGGATCAAATTTATTGTATGTATTTGTCCATACAACGCCTGCCCTAAGTGCAGCTGAAACTTGTTGTGCTTTTGCTCCTTTGTCGGTCCATATTCCTGCCGAAAGGCCATAAGGGGTATTATTTGCTTTTGTAACTGCCTCACCTACAGTTCGAAACGTTTGAATGGTTAAAACCGGCCCAAATATTTCTTCTTGCACTAAACAAGATGATTGTGAAACATGTGTAAATAAAGTAGGCTTAAACCAAAATCCTTTTGATGGCAATTTCACATTTGGCTGATATGAAATACTTTTTTCACGGATACCTCGTTCGCACAATTCTGTGATCTTTTTCAACTGTGCTTTAGAATTGATTGCTCCAATATCCGTATTCTTATCAAGTGGATCTCCTATCTTCAATAGTTGTATTCGATCCTTTAATTTTCTTATAACGGTATCATATACAGTCTCTTGGACTAATAATCGGGACCCGGCACAACACACATGCCCCTGGTTAAAAAATATACCATTTATAATTCCTTCAACAGCCTGGTCAATGGGTGCATCTTCAAAAATAATATTAGCCGATTTACCACCTAGTTCCAGAGTACAATTTTTATTTGAATCTGCGATCTGTTTTTGAATTGACCTGCCAACTTCTGTAGACCCTGTAAATGCAATCTTATTTACGCCGGGATGGTCAACCAGGCTCTGCCCAGTTTTTGGGCCCCCGGTTACAATATTCACTACGCCCGGAGGTAATTCTGCCTCATTAAACACCTCTGCTAAAAACATAGCCGTAAGCGAAGTGGTTTCGGCAGGCTTTAGTACCACTGTATTGCCAGTCGCTAAAGCTGGAGCAATTTTCCAGGCAGCCATCAACAATGGAAAGTTCCAAGGCACAATTTGTCCGGTCACGCCCATTGCACTCACCTTCCTGTTTGGGAAGGCATATGGTAACTTATCAGCCCAACCTGCATAATAGAAGAAATGTGCAGCTGCCAATGGTACATCTACATCTCTGGACTCTCTGATAGGTTTGCCACCATCAAGAGATTCAACAATTGCAAACTCACGTGTTCTTTCCTGGATGATCCGAGCTATCCTGAATAAGTATTTACCTCTTTCAGAAGCCTTTAACCCAGACCAGTATTTTTTATATGATCTGCGGGCAGCACGAACTGCGGTGTCAACATCTTGTTCAGTTCCTACAGATATAGACGAAAGTACTTTCTCCGTAGCTGGATCAAATGATTTGAAATACTTTTTTGATCCGGATTCTACAAACTTCCCATTAATAAAATGTCCATACCTCTCCTTAATCTTTACTACAGAAGTATCTTCTTTAGCCTCAGCGAAAATTAATTTGGGTTTAGACATCAATGTTAAATAGTAGTTCGATCGACAACCCTTCTAAAATGAAGGGTGTCAAAAATATACAATTTCCCCCCCATAAAAAAACTGATTTATAATCATATTCACCCCACGTTAGTGACAGAATCCAAGTAGTGAACAACAAAAATATCGCATTCATTATGAATTCAAATTTTCTAATAAATAATATTTAAGTTTAACCACTCAATTAAATGGTTTCAATGCAGTTATATCACTATTTTAAAATTATTCAATTTCATATATTAATATTATGCGTTCAATTTTTTACATCTTTTCAACTCTGCTATTGTGCATTAGCACAAATTCTGAATGTCAGATTCCAAACGAACTTTGGGTATCAAAGCATGAAGGTACCTCACAATTCGAGGACAGGGGTTATAAAATTTCCTTTGACAACTCAGGAAATGTCCTGGTAACAGGGAAAGTAGATAACGGCTGCACTTTCTATGATTATATAACTATAAAATACAACACATCCGGAGACACTTTATGGCACGTCATCTATGATGGCACAGGAGATAATCAGGAAGATGTTCCAAATGCATTGTATGTTGACGATCAGAATAATGTTTATGTGACAGGCGCCAGTGATGGTAGTTTTCAGGAGAACATTGGTACGGTAAAGTATAATAGCTCTGGCATTGAACAATGGTCTGTTAGATATACAGCCAGTATATCAGCTGGAAATGATATAATTGCTGACCAAAGTGGCAACGTATACGTATGCGGTTATGAAGAAACCTCAAACGACAAGGATTTGATCCTAATTAAATATAACGCTTCCGGATCTCAGCAATGGGTCAGGACTTATTCAAATGGATTCTATGATGAAGGCATTAAATTAATGCTTGATGCGAATGATAACATTATAATAACTGGAATTTCATCGGCAGGGTCTTTCGTCTCAAAAGATGTGGTAACAATTAAATATGACCCTGCAGGAAATCAACAATGGCTGGAAACTTGGGGCGCCCCAATCGGGTCAAACTATACAGATTCCCCGGTTGACATAGGAACAGACAGCACGGGTAATATTTACATCTGCGCAAGCTCTTATTATCAAAATACAAGCAATATCGATTTTGTTGTAATAAAATATAATAGCAATGGCATTTATCAATGGGATATTAACTATGATAGTCCATTCAACAATCAGGACTCTCCTGCCGACATGGAGGTCGACCAGTTTGGGAATACATATGTAACAGGTATCAGTATTGGTAATGGAACAATGTATGATTTTTGTACCGTTAAATTCAATAATTCAGGTCAACTTTCATGGGCTCAACGACAGGATTCAACCATGAAAAACGATTATTGCAGAGCTATTGAACTTGATGAGCAATCTAACAGTTTATATATAACTGGTGACATGAACTTAGGTAAGAATGGAATATACGACAGAAGGAACATCATTGTTTATAATTATGACACATCAGGTACTATAATCAGAACTATGGGATATCAGGGACCTGCCAATACATTCGATCTTTCATATGACTTGACGGTAAATACCAATGGCGAAGTATTTGTTACTGGAATTTCCAGCACTTATGAAGGAGGTTACGGTGACGTGGCCACTTTGAAATTTGCATCAAATGGCAATTTAAACTGGGAGAGGCTTTGGAATGGATCTGGATTTTCAGATGATCAGGGAGCTGATATGGTCGCTGATTCAGTTGGATACACTTATTCATGCGGAACTACCTATACCAATGAATATGCAACCGGAAACGACTTTAAAGTGGTTAAAACAAATCCTGACGGCATTATCGAATGGGACTACATCTACAAAGGATTGCAAGAGATATCAAAAGACGAAGCAAGATTTATTGCAATTGATGACCTTGGCAATGTATACGTAACCGGTATAACAGATTCTACTTCAGCTTTTCAAAATAGTGACATTTATACTATTAAACTTTCACCCTCAGGAAATCCGATATGGGAACAAATTTACCAGGGACCAGCCGGAGGTAAGGACGTTCCTGGAGGCATAGTGGTCGACGATTTTGGAAACACTATTGTTGCCGCAACAACAGTAAATCCTGGAACCGGTTTTGATGGCACATTGATCTCATATGATCCATCTGGCAATATAAACTGGACCACTCATTTCGATGCAGACAGCATGCCTCAGGGATTCAATGCAATAGCAATTGATCCTTCTCAAAATATTTATTGTGCTGGAATTGAGGTCCCCGCTCCGGGTTTCAGCACTAATGCTCTAATAGTAGGTTTCAATTCAGCAGGTAATATTATCTGGAATGATGTATTCGACTCAGATTCAACTTCGAATTTTGATTCTGACATGTACAACACCTTAGCCATTGATCACAACGGTGACATAATTGCTGCAGGTGAAAGTTTCCGGGAAGTTCTTCTTGCAAAATATACACCGGGTGGATCATTGCAATGGATAGAGAAATATGATTATAGCAGTGGAAAAGATTCAGCATCTGCAATCACTATTGATCCTTTCAATAACATAATAGTGGCCGCTAAAGCAACTCTTTCATTTGGTTCCGATTATCTGATCATAAAATACGATGAACAGGGAAATCTGATATGGGATGTAAATTTAATAAACTCACCAGGTTCTGAAGATGTACCCTATGACATCGTTTCTGATTCAGCCGGAAGCGTATACATTACTGGGTACGAAACCAGCAGCTTTACAACCAATTATAATTTCTTAACAGTAAAATACGACTCAGCTGGAACATTTGCATGGGAACTGATTTATAGTGACTCTCTCGGCAATTCTCCGGATTTAGGAAAACGTATAGCATTAGATGATGCAGGCAACCTCTACATAATGGGTGATGCAAATCAACCCTGTTGGGGTAATACATTTATCAACGGATACAGGTATGATATAACCACTGTTAAATATGGTTTTGGATCAGGTGTTGGATTGCAAGAAACAAATGCATTGGTCCCGGATATAATAATATTCCCTAATCCGGTTTCAGAATCAATTCAGATAAAGATTCCAAATCTAAATTCAATATCTGTCGATGTTAATATTTTTGATACCCAGGGAAGGCTTGTCATTAATAATAAAGCATTCAATCTTAAAAATGACAGGGTAAATATTTCGAATTTATCGAATGGCTATTACACTCTTCAGGTCACTATTGATGATCAAAGTAATCATAAAGGGAAATTTGTGGTGTCGAAGTAGAACGATGAACAGTATTAATTAATTGAAAATAACAAATATATTTTTTCGATTAATATTCTAATAATTGTTAGCTAGTATTTAAGTTGTACTAATTCTCAAAAATGCAATCACAACAATCCAAATTCCGAATGATATTGGGAACTATTATCATGACAACAGGGTTCTTGAGTCCGCTATTGATCCCCGTAGTAACGAATTCGAATCTTTCGGTTGTATGGAAATCAGGACTGTCAGGAGCACTTGCTTTTGGAATACCTGAAATTTTCTTGCTGTTGGCAATTGCCATAATGGGTAAAAAAGGATACGAATTGATAAAATCAAAAATAATTCGATTTATAAAACCAATTGCCCCTTCACAAACTGTTAGCCGTACACGATACAGAATAGGATTGTTCTTTTTTTGTGTGCCACTGATTTTGGGATGGATACTCCCGTATTTGATTGAGTATATAAATTTATTTGGTGAGAAGCCTGTTATTTATTATGTCATAAGTGACTCAATATTTTTCTCAAGTTTTTTT
>Ga0055584_100002266_pt1 | contig 19053 bp, 19 predicted proteins | sample OSDHelmetaG_FD_58716 | JGI IMG/M metagenome (GOLD analysis project Ga0055584, IMG submission 58716) | Pelagic marine sediment microbial communities from the LTER site Helgoland, North Sea, for post-phytoplankton bloom and carbon turnover... | ecosystem: Environmental > Aquatic > Marine >... | reverse complement strand
GGAATGTAGCGCTTTTTCTGTTAGTGGCCGGTGGATTGCATTGGTACTTGTATGTCTTGCGTGGACAAGGCAAAACTCTGAAGTTCGATCCGCGTGAGCAGCAGGAGAAAAGCAACAAATTCCTGTTTAAGGATCAGGTAAAAGACAACATATTCTGGAGCATCGCCAGTGGCGCCAGCATTTGGACCGCCTATGAAGTGTTGTATTTCTGGGGTGTGGCGAATCAAGTTATCCCGGTATTGGAGTTCTCCAGTCATCCGATTGAATTTTTCGTTTGGCTGCTAGTGTTCCCAGCTCTCTTATCGACGCATTTCTACTTCATACACAGATTGCTGCACGTGCCGGCACTCTATTTCCGCTTTCATCGTCTCCACCATAGCAATATCCACATTGGGCCTTGGTCGGGGATGTCGATGCATCCGGTGGAACACATCCTTTACATTTCATCGGTGCTGATTCACTACATCATTCCTTCGCATCCGGTCATCTTGCTTCTGCATTTGTTCAATCGCTGTTTGGCTCCGGCGTTCTCGCATGCCGGATTCGAAAAACTGGTGATTAAAGATAAAGTGATAACTGAAGCTGCGGATTTCCATCACCAGCTACACCATAAGTTCTTTGAGTGTAATTACGGCAACGTGGATACAGCGTGGGATCGGTGGCTGGGAACGCTACATGACGGTTCAGACGAATCGACTGAGCTTGTCAATGAGAGACGCCACGCCATGTACGCCGACCGACGCGCAAGTAAGGCCTAGCTCAGGCAATTGAAGCACGTGGAGTCGGACTAGCGTAACGTGGTGAAATATAAGAGCTTAACCGGGAAATAGGTCTTAGATTGAATCGCGAAGTGCAACGATCAGGTTTTGTCGAGTGTCATGAAAGACCTCGTAGGGTGCCAAGAAACCGAGGCACTTTCGGGGGCGGTTATTGAGTGCTTTCTCAACACTTATCCAGGTCAGCCTGCGGCAGTTCGTCGATGTGGCATTTCTTGGGCACGTACTGGCGGATAAGGCCGTTAGTGTTCTCGTTGGTTCCGCGCTGCCAGGGTTTGTAGGGCTCAGCGAAATAGATGTCAGCGCTCAAGGCCAGCGCCATTCGCGGGTGGCGGGCGAATTCGGTGCCGTTGTCGCAAGTAATTGACAGCACCGGGCGCTGAGCAAGTGTTTCCACAACATCCCACCCTGTGCCGGTTCAACAGCCAGATAGTGGTAGATCCATCCAAAACTAATGGGCAACGTGCCTTCATGCCTGGCCCGTTCGGCTATCTGTTCGGGGCTCCAACCCTGCTTCAGCAGGCGCTCCACTTTTTACCATTGCTCAGGGTCAATTCGCACATGACACCGAGTACGACTCGCCCGCTCACTCGCTAATTCCTTGGCCTTTTGGGGGCGATAACCCCGCTGACTGCAGTTTCGTTTGAGTTCACGGCTGATGGTTGCCGCCGAGCGGTCAACGCAGCGACCGACCGCGCGCATGGAAAGCCCCGTCTGGTGCCAGGCATAGATCTGATACCGTTCTTCTTGGGTGAAGTGCTGATAGGTCATTGTGCCACTCCAACTTGCCGGTTAGAGCGGTGCAGCCTACGGCGCCTCGCCCATTCCAACAACGATTAGGGTGTTGCACTTCGTACTTCAATTTAAGGGTGCGTATACGAGCTCTTAGGCACAACTTCGGGCACTGAAAACTGCACGCTAACCACCTGAAGCGAACAGAGCCCTGTTGCTGTCGAGCCCTGTAGCGACCCGCTCGCGGGGATCTTAGAAGTCTCTTTTCACCGTCAAAAACGCACGTTTAAGAAGGTTTTGGTGTGTTCTATGGCCCGATTTCTGAGGAGATTCAGGGCCTTGCGCAGGTCCGACCCGATACCGTCAGGCTCAGTGCCTCGCCGCACAAAATCCGGCATAAGCGGCAGATTGGAGACAGGGAGGGCGACGTCGATGCTTTGGAAATTGGTGGCCAGGGACGGAATCGAACCGCCGACACGCGGATTTTCAATCCACTGCTCTACCGACTGAGCTACCTGGCCGCAAGGCCGCATATTAGAAGTCAAACGTCCGAGTTGGTCAAGCGGCAATGTTATTTGTCGATGCGCAATCGGCCCTCAGACACGATGAATTTCCGTGTGCGTGCAGGGCTACTACGTGTTATTTCTGGGGGATAGCCTATAGTCGATTGTTTAGAAGAGCAGAGGGATGGCCGTGAGCGAACGATCTTCGACTTCAGCCCACATCAAGCTGACTTCTCACCCAAGTGATAGGGCCGCTGCGAAGCCGATATCCTGGGGCGCCGCGTCTGCGCGCGAGCGCGGTCCGGTAGTCGGTACATTGATCAAAGAGCGCAACGCGATCGGCACGCATTCGGGCTCCTACGCTATTTACCGCGCCCTAGCCGTTGCCGCTGGCAGCCTGAGTGCGGACCATAAACCTGATTTTCGGGATACCTCACCAGCAGATGTAGTTGGGCCGCATCCGCAGTGGTTCGATGTAAGCAAGATTGTCTCCATCGACCCTTTTGGGCACCTCATCAATGATGCGTTTACTGCTGAGCTAGACGCGGGGCTCGATATTCGCCCGACCATCGCGGTGACGAAAGCGCATGTAAACTTGCCGGAAATTCGTGATGCCATCGTTGCCGGTCGTCTAATTGCTGATGGTGACGTTCTCACGGAAGCTGGTGACGTGCGCGTTACCAAGGCCGCAATTGAGCCAGTTTGGTATTTGCCTGGCATTGCTGAACGCTTTCAAATTTCAGAAGCGGACTTGCGCCGCCATTTGTTTGAGCAGTCCGGTGGCATGTTTACTGAATTGGTTACGCGCGGCGACCTAAAATTGTTCTTGCCGCCCATCGGTGGCATCACCGTTTATTGCATCGGCGAGTTGTCAGCTATCACCGATCCACACCGTCAAATTGCTTGCCGCGTGCATGATGAATGCAACGGATCTGACGTATTTGGCTCTGATATTTGCACCTGCAGACCGTACTTGGCTCACGGCGTCGAGGTCTGCATAGAGACCGCACAAGCCGGCGGCGTAGGGCTCATTGTTTATAACCGCAAGGAAGGGCGTGCATTAGGCGAGGTGACTAAGTTTTTGGTCTACAACGCGCGCAAACGGCAACAGGGTGGAGATCGGGCGGAGACTTATTTCGAACGCACCGAATGCGTCGCTGGTGTCGAAGATATGCGTTTCCAAGAGCTGATGCCGGATGCGCTGAGCTGGCTTGGGGTGACCCACATCGATCGCTTCGTCTCAATGTCGAACATGAAGTACGACGCCTTGATACGCCAAGGTATCACCGTCGGTGAGCGTCTCGAGATTCCGCCTGGCTTAATTCCAGATGACGCCAGTGTCGAGATGGATGCTAAGCGCGCCGCCGGCTATTTCACCGCGAATGAGGTAGCAAGCACTGAGTTGCGCGTACCGAAGGGCCGCGGCCTGCACGAATAACACGGCACTCGGTTGGTGGATTGAGGCGGTGACGCGCGAGCGGATGATTGGAGAATGCTGTTGGATTTAGCTCAGGCGCTCAGTGCGATCAACTGCGCGAGTGCGGTGCGTCAGCGGGCGCGCGAACTGCTGGCCTTGGCCGATGCGGATGCGCTCACCGGCTTTCGCGTGGCGCGTGACGAGCTACCCAAAACGACCGAGCTCATTGTCACCACAATCCGCACGCGTTACCCGCATTTGCGGATCCCGTTTCATAGCCGCTGGCGCCACTTCGAAGTTGATGGGATTGACCGCTGGGATGCGCATGCGCAACGCGAATGTGCTGGTGATGCGATGGCACGTGCCCGCGCGAGCATCGACTTGGCTGTAACTAGCGTGTTGCTGGATGCAGGCGCTGGCCCGCATTGGCGCTACACCGAGGCCAACGGTCGCGCGCACGCGCGCTCCGAAGGATTGGCCGTCGCGAGCCTCGATATGTTTGTGAGTGGGCTGTTCTCGGCAGAGCCGGCGTCGCCATTGCAGGCGCATGCGCAGGCGCTGGAGGCCTGCACTGCTACGCGCATTGGCGAGGCGATGCAGGTCACTGCGGCTAACCCAATGGTCGGCTTGGAAGGGCGTGCTGGTTTGATGCGTGCGCTTGCTAAAGCTTTGCGTGCGAGGCCTGATTATTTTGGCGCTGAGACGCCTCGCCCGGGCCACCTAGTTGACTACTTCGTCGCACAGGCGCCGGACAAGCGCATCGCGGCGGCAGATTTGCTGCGTACGGTACTGGATGGTTTCGGCTCGATTTGGCCTGGGCGCGAGCGCCTCGGTGATGTTGTCTGCGGCTATGCCAGCCTTGGCGACGTTTGGCGTCACAGTGCGATTCAGCGCGAAGATATGACCAACGCGTTGATGCCATTACACAAGTTGTCTCAATGGTTAACTTACTCCTTGCTTGAGCCATTGCAGGCCTGCGGCTTTGAGATCACAGGGCTTGATGAACTGACTGGCCTAGCGGAGTACCGTAATGGTGGATTGCTGGTGGATACTGGCGTGTTAGTAGCGCGAGACTCGGCTAATCTCAGTGTGCATCATGCCCCGGGGGCCGAGTTTATCGTTGAATGGCGCGGTCTTACCGTTGCGCTGCTAGATGAACTGGCTGTCCTAGTGCGGCAATCCCTTGGTTTGGACCAACACGCGTTGCCGCTGGCGAGCGTTTTAGAAGGCGGCACTTGGGCGGCTGGCAGGATTATCGCCGGGCGCTTGCGTGCGGATGGCGGACCGCCGGTTCATATTGAAAGTGACGGCACGGTGTTCTGACGCAAAAAGTGCTTTATGTCAGCATCGTTTTACCTGCAAGTTCTTGTCTCCTTGGCGCCGCGTCTAAGCACGTGCGCACACCACAACTGACGAAAGAAACGGAGGGCTTCGGCCATGCCTCAATGCACTGTAGTTGACCATCCTCTTGTCCAGCACAAACTCACATTGATGCGCCGACACGACACTCCAACCGCCAAATTCAGGCAGTTACTGAATGAGATTTCGATGCTACTTGGGTATGAGGTCACGCGTGACCTGAAACTTGAGGACGTGGAGATTCAGACTCCGATCACGACCATGCAAGCGCCGCTGCTCGCGGGTAAGAAGCTGGTGCTGATATCGATTTTGCGCGCCGGTAATGGTTTGTTGGAGGGTATGCTGGATTTGATGCCGTCTGCACGTGTCGGTCACGTCGGTTTGTATCGAGATCCGGACACTCTGATTGCGGTTGAGTACTATTTTAAGGTTCCAGAAGATCTTGCGGATCGCCCGGTGATTGTTGTTGATCCAATGCTGGCAACCGCGAATTCCGCGATTGCAGCGGTTGAAAGAGTCAAAGAAGCCGGTGCGCGTCATCTCAAGATGGTGTGCCTACTGGCAGCGCCCGAAGGCATAAAGAAGTTTCACGAGGCGCATCCGGATGTACCAATTTTTACCGCCGCTATCGATGACCACTTAAATGAACATGGTTATATAGTTCCCGGCCTCGGCGATGCTGGCGACCGCATCTACGGCACAAAATAGCGCACGCCCCGCGCGCGCTTTAAGCGCATTAGTTTGGTCGCAGCTGAGCTACCGCCATGCTAGGCACGCTAAGCGCAGATGAACTCGCCGTTACCGATCGTGACATTGTCGGTGCGCGCGGCCTGCCCAGTCGCTACTACAGTGAGCCGCGCGCGGTGGCCTACGGGCGCGATCAAGTGCTGGCGACCAGCGGGATGTGCATCGGTTTTGCGAGTGATGTCGCGCGCCAGCAAGCAGTGCCAGTTGAAGTCATCGACTTGCCGCTGCTGTTGACCACTGATGCGCACGGCGAATTGCGGGTTTTTCACAATGTGTGTCGCCACCGCGGTCATGTGTTAGTTGCGAAACCTGGCCGTATAACCGGCGCCATCCGTTGTCCTTAACATAGCTGGACCTACGCTCTCGATGGGACGCCGCATATCGGTGGGGCGGGCGTGCACGAATGTGGACAGTTTGACCGCACACAGTTTGGCTTGCGTGAGGTCGCGAGCGCGGTGTGGATGGATCTTGTGTTCATCAACTTATCCGGCCAAGCCACGCCGTTTTGCGATTATATTGCGCCCTTAGTCGAGCGTTGGTCTGTGTTCACCGGAGTAGATGGTTTGTCTGCGTTGCGTCCCGCAGCTACCGATGGGCGCATGCGCCTTGAGTTCAATTGCAATTGGAAGCTCGCGGTAGAGAACTACTGTGAGAGCTATCATCTGCCATGGGTTGATCCGGGCCTAAATAGCTACTCCAGAATCGAAGATCATTACAACATTGTCGCGCGCAACCGGGGCGCAGGACAGGGTACGGAGCTATTTGAATTCACCGAGCGAGCTGGCCTGATATTGCCAAGATTTCCGCTTTGGCCTGCAGCGCAGTTGAAGACTGCCGAATACATCGCGCTATTTCCGAATTTGCTGCTGGGGCTACAAAACGACCACATGTTCGCGATGGTATTGTTGCCGCGCGGCGCCACATCGACGCAAGAATCGGTGCAAATTTATTATCTGGGTGATGCGCCAGACAGTTGCGAATTTTCACACGCACGCCAGATCATGCTCGCGGGTTGGCGCGAGGTGTTTCGCGAAGACATCAGTGTTGTCGAGGGTATGCAACGCGGCCGTGCATCCCCTAGTTTTGACGGTGGTACTTTCTCCCCGGTCCTGGATACCGCCACGCATCGCTTCCATCGCTGGGTAGCCACACGCCTTGCAGCGCCGACATCAGGATAAGTGCAGTCCGGATAGCGGGTAAGCAAATACCCCGGCAACTGTCGCGGCTAAGACCTTCTGCATTGGCTGCCAGCGGCTTAGCGGCGCGAACAGGGTGTCGCGCAGCCACGGCAGGGTGGCGCCGTGCGACTGGAATACCGGAGTCAAGCCCAGGCTCATCATCTGGTAAAGGTACACATGCAAACGACGTAGCTTGGCGTAGTGGCGTAGCGCCTGATCGATGTCCGAATAGGTCTCCAGCGCGCTGGCGAGCGCAGCTGCGTCGAGTAAGGCCATGTTGGCGCCTTGGCCTAGCTGTGGACTGGTGCAGTGGGCGGCATCGCCGATGTGCGCAAGGCCGCAAGCGAATGGCCGTGCGACAGTGCGATGCGCGTAACCGGCAAGAGTCAATTGTTCTGCTGTGTTGATCTGCCCGAGTATTGCATCGGTCTCGGGCCAAATCTGTAACACGGACGCTTTCCAGCTATCTAAGCCGGCCGCGCGCCATGCGTCGTAGTCCCGGTGTGGCAAGCTCCAAAATAAGGTCAACTTCTTATTGCCCGTGGGCTCAATCCTGCCAACTGGCAGGACGCCAAGCATCACGTTTGCACGACGATAACGCTGCTCTAGCCAGCTGCGTCGGAATGGCCCGTCATGAGGCCAATCCAAGGTCGCCCAGAGCGCCCCGAATTGCAGTTGTTGACGTTTCTGGGTGACTAAATTCGAGTGCGTGCCAGTGGCATCTACCACTAAGCCATATGCTGCGGTGCGTTCGCCGCTAGCACTGATGAGGCAGCGTTCGCCGCTGCGCGTAGGGCTTACAGATTTTAGCTCGAAGCCAGCGTGGATCGGGATGCCTGCCTGACACACCGCTTCGTGCAGCACGGAAAAGAGCGCAGCGCGGTGAACCGCGAGCCCGGCCGGATGCGCGCTAAGTGCGTCATATTGCACGTCCAGAGCTAAGCGTCCGCTTGGCATTGTGATGCCGCGCAGCCGATCGATTGGGTTGCCGCGTGCGCGCAAGGTGCCTTCAAGACCAAGTTTGCGCATTACGCTCAGTCCGGTTGGCTGCAGTAGCAAGCCAGAACCGAGCGGCACCGGGCTAAGCAGTTTTTCGTACAACTCGACCCGAAAGCCGGCTAAGTGCAGCGCTAACGCGGCACTTAGGCCAGCAGGCCCGCAACCTGCGATGGCGATCTTTGGAGATATTTTAGGCATGCTGGTGGTCCACATCTGATTGCGCCTAGCGCCAAGCCGGGCATCTGTTGGCGCGGGTCTCACATTACGAAACTCTTGCACAAAAATACGCGAAATTTTGTGCAGCAAGGTGCATTTGTGCACCTCGTCGGGTGTATCTCCCTGAAAGAACGCAGAACTGGTGCCATAATTATGTTTTAAGACAGACTGCTACATGCGGGGTCACACTCTTCGACGCTTTGGCCGGCAGCGCTGCTTGTAGCGTTGGTCCTTTGTCAGACACTTAGCCACGATACGATGGAACCACAAAATTCGTCCCAACAGCCCTTGCCTCCGGGAACACAACTTGACGCGTACCAAATTCAGGGCGTGTTGGGTACGGGCGGTTTCGGCGTAACTTACGAAGCCATTGAGCCCGAGCTCGATCGCAAAGTTGCGATTAAGGAGTATTTCCCAGAGTCCTTTGCGGCCCGCCAAACGGATGGAATCACGCTGTCAGTTCGTTCACAGGGTGACACCGAAAGTTATGTTTGGGGGCTAACTCGCTTTCTCGATGAAGCGCGCACTTTGGCGAAGTTCAAGAATCCGCATATCGTGCGGGTAAACCGCTACCTTGAGGCTAATGGCACTGCGTATCTGGTGATGGACTATGAAGATGGCTACCCCTTGTCGGCCGTGTTGAAGAAGCGCTGCGTCGGCGAGCGCTCCGTACGCAAGCTTATGGTGCCAATTCTCAAAGGCCTTAAAGCTGTCCACGAACAGAAATTTCTGCATCGAGATATTAAGCCAGGGAATATTTTTATTCGCCGAGATGACCGTTATTTTAACGCCTGGTTATGCGCCGCTGGAGCAGTACGGCGAGAGTGAAGACCAACAAGGCCCGTGGACGGATTTGTACGCATTTGGCGCGACCTTGTTCCACTGCCTGACGGGGCGGCCCCCGCGCGATGCAGCGTGGCGTATTCAGGCAAGCGCGCACGGAGTTCCAGATTCAATTCGCGAGGCTTTGAATCCTCCAACCCCGCTTTGTTCGCCGGAAATGGTGGATTTGTTGTGTTGGATGTTGATGCCGCTGGCAAAAGATCGCCCACAGAACTGTGATCAGGTAGCGGTTCGATTATACGAGATGTCGAAATCGCCGGCCGGAGCCACGATTGGCGGCAATATGAGATCGAATCCTGGCCATGCGATATCGTCGGCGACACTAAGCGAAGTGCCAAGAACCGAGCAAGCTCATCCCGAATCGCGCTACTACGCTGATGGTGCTGGTCCAGCAACGCGTTTCCCGACCACTTCTAGCAACACCGACCGGGCATCCTCGGGGGTGCCGTCAACAAGCTCTGCGCCAAGCGCAAGCTCTATCGCTCCAGCCGATGCAGCAGCCGTGGAACATGCGTTGACGGAACATCTCGGGCCGATTGCGCGGGTGTTGGTAAAGAAAGCCATCGCAAAAGCTACGAGTCGACAAGATTTTGTTGACGGTCTCGCCGCTGAAATTGATGACATCTCAGATCGCGAGCACTTTCTCGCCGCGCTTAAGAAGTGACTATTGTGGCAAACATGAAGAAACAGACAGGCGTTCTCTAGATGAAGTTAGCTACTCAATTTAACGCCGTCCTCGGCATTATTTTTTCGGCCGGCGTGGTGCTGACGGCAGGATTGATGTACTTCGTGCTCGAGAGTAACGCTGAAGATGAAGTGATGGAGCGTGCCGCCCTGATGATGGAGTCTGCCAAAGCTGTGCGCGGCTACACCGTCAATGAAATTAGGCCGCTGCTGTTCCAGCATATGTCGGAGGAGTTCCTGCCACAAACCGTACCCGCTTACGCGGCCACGCAGGCGTTCGAAAACTTGCGTAAAACTCAGCCGGATTACACCTATAAAGAAGCAACACTAAACCCGACCAATCCGCGCGACCGCGCTGTAGCGTGGGAAGCGGATGTGATCCAAGAGTTTCGTAACCACCCAGAAAACAAGGAATTGGTTGGACGTCGGGATACGCCAACCGGCGAGTCACTGTACTTAGCACGGCCAATACAGATCACCAATGCCGCGTGTTTAGTCTGTCACAGCGAACCGGCCAATGCGCCAGCGTCAATGATTGCTAAATACGGCAGCGCCAACGGATTTGGATGGCAGTTAAACGAGATTGTGGGGGCGCAAATTGTAAGCGTGCCAACTGCATTGCCACGCGCTAAAGCGCAACGGGCGTTCTTTACCGTCATGGGCTTGGTGGTTGCCGGCTTTGTCGTCATTGCGCTGGTGCTTAATCTGATGCTGCGGCGCATGGTTGTTACGCCGGCTAATTCGATGGCAACAATTGCAACGCTCGTGAGTCGCGGCAAATTGGACGCCCCGGAACTCGCTGAGAGCAAAGGCGATGACGAGATGTCATCTCTCGGGCAAGCATTTAATCGGATGCGTCGCTCGCTCGAAAAAGCCATGAAGATGCTGGAATCTTGAGGCCATCACGAGGTGCTTGTTAATGCCCGCACCTGATGCGCGTGGCCCAGCAGTGTTGCTGGAGTTTGGGTTAGGCCGTTAACTCTATAGCTTGCCCGCGATCGGTGAAATTCACCCTGCGGCCAAAGTGTTGAACGCGCTATTGTTTGAACGTTCTATAGCTTAAGCACTGGCACGAACCCAGCTGGCTTTTCCGCTCCACCTTCAAATAGATATTTGCGCATCTCCGTTTCTAAGAATTTGCGGTCTTGCGCTTTTCGCGGCGACAGCCGGTTTTCGTTAATCAGCATGGTCTGGTGCGCAAGCCAGCTTTGCCACGCCTGCTTGGATATTTCGCTAAAGATACGCTCGCCCAATTCGCCCGGATAAGGCTGGCGTTCCAGGCCCGGCGCATCGTGCCCTAAAAATACGCAATGTACGGTTTGGCTCATAACTGTTTGCTCCTCATATTTCACCTGGGCGAACGTTGATCCAACGATGTGTCAATTTACAGCGAGTCGATCGTTATGTGTTTACCGCAGGCACTATCAACGTTAAGCCGGTTTAACGCTAGGTGTGCTGCAACAAGGTGGGTAACAACGTTCGTCAGGAATGTTCTGCCACTAGCTGGGTTAACAAGCGCTTGGTTGGCGCAGCTAAGCCAATATCTGGTAATGCTTGCGGCTTGCACCACTGTTGCTCGTGACTATCCATGATGCCGTTCGCCAACACATTGCTGCGCGCGTCAGCGAATTCAATGATCGTTGGTGTAATGCGCAGTTCGAAATGGCTGAAGCTATGGCGTATTTCAGCGAGCTCCGTGGTGACCGGTGTCCCCAGCAGACCTTGCGTTTGGCACCATTGGCTTGGCGTGGTCTGCATCGGTAGTTCCGGAAAACACCACAGGCCGCCCCAAATCCCCGTAGGCGGTCGCTTGACCATCCACACAGCACCCTCATCGGTGTTGCGCAAAATCATGAACCGAACCTGGCGCACTGGGCGCTCAGTTTTGGGTCGCGGCGCTGGTATGACAGCAGTTGTGCCATCAAGCTGCGACTTGCAATCGGTGCGCACAGGGCACAGTAGGCAACGTGGGTTCGCACGTCCACACAAGGTGGCACCAACATCCATGATCGCTTGGGTATAGGCGGCTGCGTTGTGGGCAGGGGTGCGTGCGCTTGCTAGCGACCATAAGAGCTTAGTGTTCGCGCTGGTGCCAGGCCAACCAGTGATTCCGGCATGCCGACACAGCACGCGCTTGGCGTTGCCATCAAGAATGGGCTGTGATTGCCCGCACGCAAGGCTCAAGATGGCTCCGGCCGTGGACCGTCCGATGCCGGGTAAGGCCACCAGCGAGTCCATATCTGTAGGTAAGGTGCCGCCGTATTGCGTACAAGCTTTGACCGCGCTCGCGTGCAAGTTGCGAGCGCGCGAATAATAGCCGAGGCCGCTCCATAGGTGCAGGACCTCATCAAGCGGCGCCGCGGCCAATGACGACAAGTCCGCAAAGCGCTGCATGAAGCGTTCGAAATACGGAATCACCGTGCTCACTTGAGTCTGTTGGAGCATTATTTCGGACACCCAAACGCGATACGAATTTACATCCTGCTGCCAAGGCAGGTCATGTCGACCTTCGCGTTGTTGCCAGGCGATTAGGCGCTCGGCGAAGCTGACGCTGGCGTCGCTTGAGGTCTCGTGCGATACCTCAGCGTTCAATTGCCAAGCAGGCCTTTTAATAGTCCTCCAGATAATTTTCTTGCGGTTTCGCCGAGCGCTTTACCGGCTTGCTCGCCGACCTTTTCCTGAATCTTCTGGGTGATGCGCTCGGATTTGCGTTCAATCTCTCTACGCGCAACGGATTCGATAAGCTTGCTGGTATCTAGCCGTGGCTTAGGGTTGGCGATGCTGCCGGTTATGCGGATTGGTATATCAAGACCATTAAGCTTGCCACGCACACGCCCGCCTTGCCCTTTACAGGTACCAACCAGCGCCACGTTGCCACGGTAATCCAGAGAATCGCGCGGTAGGTCAACGACACCAGCCGCACCGATGCGCAGCAATGGCGAGCTGACGCTCAACTTGTCGTTTTCAATGACGCCGTTGACTACCTTGGCAGTGCCGGTCATCGCATCGAATCGAGTTTCGCCGCCTTGGCCGCCTTCAACGAGATTACAAATGGTTCGTACCATATCGATTTGGCGGATCGTGCCTTGTTCAATTCGGAACGCGGCGCTGCCGTTGAGCGCGCGCATGAGCTGATCGCCATTGTTGCCGCTGGTGGTCAATTTAGCCGTTACATTGGTGAGCCCGGTGACCGCCGCCTTGCCTTTAAGGTCGGTTAGTAGTGCGCCAATATCCACGCCGGTTAATTGTTCGTTGAGGCTTAATTTAGCTGCCTTGCCGCGCGCGTCTAAGCGGATATTGCCTGCGTACTTGCCTTTGTAGAGGCGTGCGGATACTGGCGCAAGGCGGATGTTGCCGCCCTTCGCCACAACCTTTACCGCTGCGTTGGTAATGCGCAGGTTGGCGAGCCGCAAACTTCCAATCCGCAAAGAACCGTTGGCGTTGAAGCCGCGCAATGTTTGTAAGGGCAGCGTAGCTGCGGCGGTTGCCGCTGCGCCAGGGCTTGCGGCCTTGTTCTTAGCGCTAGGCGGCAAGTAGCGGCTTAGGTCGATGCCATTGACCCTGAGGTCAAACACATATGCCGGGTTGTTTAGGTTCGTAATCGATGCGGAGCCTGTCACGGTGGTGTCGTCGAGCTTCAGCGTGAACGGATTGAGCTTTACTCGTTTTAGCGTTCCGCTGAACTTAGCCTTCAATGACGCCCGTCTCAGGACCTTACTGTCTGCGGTATTGGGAATGGCTTGTTTGAACGCGGTCAACAGCGTGCGTGGCGAAAACGGTGCGATGACGATAGCACCGGACACGCTTGGGGCGCCGCCCAAGCCGCCTACCGTGACGCTGCCGTTGGTCTTTAGCCCGGCAAAGTTACTTTTGAAGCTCGTGACCTTTACGGTTTGAGCACGTAGATCGGCAACTGCATTCACGGTTGCCCGCCCGGCTAATCTTCCTTCGGGTAGGCTCGCGCCGAGCAAATTCGGTTCGATGCTCAAGCCTTTAACCGAGAATGCCTGGGTGCGGGTATTGGCCGTCGCATTGCCGGCGATATTGACTGCGCCGGAGACGCCCATGGTTTTAAGCTTGGTCAATGCGAGTTTGACCTGACTAACGGTCGTTACTCCACTCTTAATACTTGTGTTCAGGGATGTCGTCAGCGCGATAGTTGCGCTGCCACCGCGCACCGCGCGTCCGCCTAGATTGCCGTTTACGCGCAGATTAGGCACGCGCAGTTGCAACGCTTTGAGGGCGATGGCGACGTCACCGCGTATGTCGAGCGTGCCGGTGTTTTGGTCGACGTTGAAATCACTCGTCAGCAGCTGCATACCTGGCAGCACTAAGGTTTGCTTAAGGCCGTTGAACACCGCAGAGCCGTTCAGTTTGAACGGTAATTTTCCTTGCTTGATGGCGCCGCCAGTGAGCGTTCCGCTACTGCTCAGCTTGTTGACGCGTGCGCTTTGCGCATTGACATTGACGTCACCGCTCAACTCCAACTTGCCGTTGATGCCGGAAGCCAACGCCAATGCGCTCACGTTCGCGGTGAGACCATCTGCGATTACGCTAGATTGTTTCGTATCGACAGTTAGTGTGTTGCTGGTGCCAGCGAGGATCGCGCTATTGCCCGCAATATCTAGGTCTGCAGAATCGACCCGTAGGCCCGACAGAGTCAGCACGCCGGTATCGATTTTGAACTGCGCGTCGCCAGATAGCTTGGTTTTGACTTCGCCGCCAACAGCATCGCCGGCCGCTTCGAACTCCAGCGCCAGCGCATTTGCAAGCAGCCGTTGCTCCGCCTCTACATAGCTTAAGCTGGTGTTGAGTTTTATCGCACCGGCAATACTTGGTGCGTCAGCGACGACCTTTAGATCCGCCGTGATATCAATCTTGGCCTTGGCTAGATCGATTGGGCCAGTGGCCAGATTAATCGCAGTGGCGCGCGCGCTTTGCTTAGTTGTGGCGTCGTACCAATGCACCGCGCCATCATTGAGTTGCACGCCGCCAAGCGCGAGTGCGGCGAGCGGTTTGGTGCCACCGGCGGCATCGCTGGAATGCGCATTGCCGGCTAAATCGGCCCAGTTGAAGGTGCCATCTGCGGCGCGCGCTAAATATAGCTCCAAACCATTGATGGTCACCGTATCCATGCGTACTTCGCGCTGCAGCAACGGCATTAGCTGTACACGAACCGCGGCGCCCTTGAAGCGAGCAAAGAACGCTGAGGCGCCTGCCTGCTTCGCGAAAGCGCTTGAATGGCCGAGGGTGACGGTACCGAGCTGCGCCCCGAGCCACGGATAGGCGGTGAGCTTTACCTCACCTTCGATGGTGGTTTGTCGCCCAGTCGCGGCGCTGATGTGCGTCGCGATCTCATTCTTGATGTCATCCGGATCGAGCAGTTGTATAGCGATAAACGGCGTGGCGACCGCAATGACTACGAGCACAAGTAGGATTAAGAATAAGCGTTTCAGCAATTTCACGGTCGTGTTTTCCCGGTTGTTGTGGGCGCCAAGCTATGCCCTTGTGCGTTGTCCGTGCAAATTTACCCGCACGGCGTGGTGGCGCGACCTCAAGTGTACTCGTTGGCTCGCCGCGCATCGCCGCGGACCTTCTCAGCTGGGTATTTCTCAGCGTTGAGCGCCATCTTCTGGTGCGCGGCGGCGAGCAAATCGATATCCAGCGCATCAGCCAGCATCAGGGTGTAAACAAACACGTCTGCGAGCTCGTGGCTTACGGCCACACGGCGCTGTTCGTCTAAGTCCCGGCTCGCCTGCGGCGTGAGCCATTGGAAATGCTCAATTACCTCCGCACACTCAGCGATCAAGGCCATGCTGAGATTTTTTGGCGAGTGGAACTGCTGCCAATCGCGCTGTGCGACGAAGTCTCGAACGACCTCGCGTAGCTCGCTCAGATCAGAAGCCACATCCGCTTTGGACCCGAGTTCAGCGCGCGGCGTTCCGTGCGAACTTTCGCTGGTGTTGGCCTCAGCATGAGCATCCAGCTGCTTATCGGAACTAGCTGCGCCGCTGGAATTGTGCGGATTAGTCATCAAGCTAGCCGCGTGCGTGCGCGTTGCACCGCCGCACGCACCTGCGCGGGCGCCGTGCCGCCAATATGATCGCGTGCCGCGACTGAACCTTCGACCGTAAGCACGCTGAACACGTCCTGGCTGACCACCTCGGCGAGGGTTTGAAACTCGCGCAGCTCTAGCTCGTGCAGCGCTCGATCGCTATCGATGGCTGTGCGCACGGCCTTGCCTACCACCTCATGCGCGTCGCGGAACGCAACACCTTTACGCACTAGATAATCGGCCAAATCTGTTGCCGTGGAGAATCCGCGTTGCGCGGCCTCGTGCGTGTTCGCACGCTTCACCTGCATCGCTGACAGCATCTCTGTATAGATATGCAGACTCCCGCGCACCGTATCAACGGCATCAAATATTGGCTCTTTGTCTTCTTGATTATCTTTGTTATACGCCAGCGGCTGGCCTTTCATTAGCATCAGCATGGTCACCAGTGCGCCGGTGACGCGCGCGGACTTGCCACGGATTAACTCTGGCACGTCAGGGTTCTTCTTTTGCGGCATGATCGACGAACCGGTGCAAAACGAGTCCGACAATTCAACAAAATCGAATTGTGATGAGCACCACAACACCAGTTCCTCAGAAAACCGTGAAAGGTGACCCATGCACAAAGCACACGCGCTCAGCATTTCGGTGACGAAGTCGCGATCACTAACGGCGTCGAGGCTATTTTCAGCAACCCCGTCAAAACCCAATAGCTTGGCGGTGAAGTGCCGATCGATAGGGAAGGTGGTACCTGCCAGCGCTGCCGCGCCAAGCGGCAAGCGGTTCATGCGTTTACGGCAATCAATGAAACGCTCCTCGTCACGCACTAACATCTCGTACCAGGCGAGCATATGGTGTCCGAAGGTGACGGGTTGGGCCGTTTGCAGGTGCGTGAAACCGGGCATGATGGTGTCGGCCTCGCGCTCGGCGACATTTACCAAAGCTTGTTGCAGGCGGCGCAATTCAGCCACGATGGCATCCGTTTCTTCACGCAAATAAAGCCGGATGTCGGTGGCAACCTGATCATTGCGCGAGCGCCCGGTGTGTAGTTTTTTGCCAGTCTCGCCAATGCGGCTCGTGAGTTCCGCTTCGATGTTCATGTGTACATCTTCGAGCGCAATCGACCAGCGCATGCGTCCGGCTTCGATATCCACCTGAATCGACTCCAGGCCGGCAATGATTGCATCGCGTTCCGCGTCGCTTAGCACGCCGACGCTCGCCAGCATTGTGGCGTGTGCGACGGAGCCAGCGATGTCGTGGCGGAACAGGCGCTGATCAAACCCAACCGAGGCGGTAAAAGCTTCGACAAATGCGTCTGTTGGCTCGGTAAACCGGCCTTGCCAAGGCTTCTCGGCTGGCGCGGCTAGGGATATGTCACTGTCATCTCGGGTCATGTTGCTGTGTCCTCGGTTCCGGGCTCGGGTCGCCACCAGACCCCGGTGCGGTGCTAATTAGGTTAATGCGCGCTACTCGTGCAAATTCAGCGGCAGCTTAGTGAGCATCATAAAAGCTCCACTATAATGAGAGGAATCCATATGAGAAGTATCTGGAGTTACCCAAACTTGGTTTCCCACAGCACTTACCCATTTGCTAGCGCGGTCGATGCGCGCTGACGCGATCGAACATTGTTCCCCGCGCGCGCCGCTACTGCCGGATTTTTGTTCGATAGCGACGCTGTTTCCGTTAGTCGTTATTGGTGAGCTGCTCGTATTTGTGCTGGTGCTGAAGCCCGGCGGGGCGGCGGCCGGGATGCTGCGTGATCTCGCTCTGACCTCGCTATTCGTGCAGTGGGTTGTATTGTCGAGCTCCGGCATGTTGTGCGTATTGAAGCGATACCTTGATGTGCTCGCCGCGATCCCGGCTGCCATCGTGGCACTCGGCTTGATTGTCGCGATCGTAACAGTATTATCCGAAGCCGCGTTCTGGTTAATTGCAGGAGGCTTTATTCCCGTGGCTTTTGCGCCCGCCGGGACGATTGGTGATTCAGTGTTGTGGCTTGCACAGCAAGAAGCGCTGGGCTTGGATCTGGCCGCGGCGACGCACGTTGATTTCTTAGCCCGCAATATTGCTATCGGTGCGATAGTCGGCGCCGTTGCGTTGCGCTATACCTACGTTCAGAAACAATGGCAGTCGCAGGTCGAAGCGGAATCGCGGGCTCATCTGGCTGCTTTGCAAGCGCGTATTCGTCCGCATTTTCTTTTCAATTCGATGAATACGATCGCGAGTTTTACCAGAACCCAGCCAGCTTTGGCTGAACAAGTTGTAGAAGATTTGGCGGATTTGTTTCGCGCTACCCTTGGGGCACCAGAAGCAAGCACAAGTGCGGCCGCTGAGCTAGAGCTGGCCGAGCAATATTTGCGCATTGAGCAATTGCGCCTAGGCACCCGACTCAAAGTGCAATGGGATATAGACAGCGCCGCGAGAGAGGCTCAGCTGCCGACATTTTGCTTGCAACCGCTGGTCGAGAACGCGGTCTATCACGGCATCGAAATGTTGTCGCAAGGCGGCACCATAAGCATCTCTATGCGGCGCGTCGGTGCGCATTTCGAAATGGATGTTGTCAATGACATTGCGCCCGCGCCGCAAGCGCGCTCCGGCAATCAGTTTGGGCAAGAGAATGTGCGTCAGCGCATACAAGCGCTATTCGCCGGAGCCGCGACTTTTACGGTCGAAACGGGCTTAAGTAGTTACGCAGTGCGCATGCGTATGCCTTTTCATCCAAACGATGGCGCGCGCATTGATGCAGGATCTCGATAGAGTGGGCGACGCACGGGCGCCAAACATACTGCTAGTTGATGATGAGGCGCCAGCGCGTGCGCGATTGCGCGCGTTGATTGAGGAAGGACAGATGGGCGTGGTTGTGGGTGAGGCGGCGGATGGTGTTGCAGCGCTTGTGGCGGTGCATGCATTGCGCCCAGATGTTGTGCTGATGGACGTGCGTATGCCGCGCATGTCTGGAATTGACGCGGCAGAACAGATCGCTGAAATGTCTAATGCTCCAGCGGTGATTTTCACAACTGCCTATGAGCACCACGCCTTGGCTGCCTTCGAAGCGCGCGCAATTGACTACTTATTGAAGCCAGTGCGAGCGAAGCGTTTGGCTGAAGCGCTCGCGCGTGCGGCGAAATTGGCACCATCCCCTTCCACCAGCTTGGCACCGGCTACGCTGACTCACAACTCGGCTGGGCGCAGCCATTTGGGCGACTCGGAGCGTTTGGTACCGGTGGCTGACATCATTTTATTGCGTGCGGAGCACAAGTACGTAAACGCGTACCTTGCTGATGGCGAGGTTTTGTTGGAGGAAGCACTCGCGGCACTGGAGCAGGAGTTTGGCGAGCGCTTCTTGCGCGTGCACCGTAATGCCTTAGTGGCAGTTGCGCACATTCGCGAGATGAAACGCGATGCCGATGGCCGCTGGCACCTCATTTTACGCGGTCTAACCCTGAGCGTTGAGGTCAGTCGGCGTATGGTTGCAACAGTGCGCGGACGTCTCAGTGGCTAATTCCCAGCCTTAAGTTCGCGTTGCCGCCGTGCTCCGGTGGGGCTG
>Ga0055584_100002265_pt1 | contig 19054 bp, 13 predicted proteins | sample OSDHelmetaG_FD_58716 | JGI IMG/M metagenome (GOLD analysis project Ga0055584, IMG submission 58716) | Pelagic marine sediment microbial communities from the LTER site Helgoland, North Sea, for post-phytoplankton bloom and carbon turnover... | ecosystem: Environmental > Aquatic > Marine >... | reverse complement strand
CAGTAAATGATCACAACATGTCATTCACTCAGCCAGATAATCGCTCATCTGTGTGAGACACTACATTAGGGCAGGTCGGCAGATTTGACCAGGTCGCGGATTTGGTCGGTGATCTGAGCGACTTGATCAGCCGAGCCGAGCAACTTCAAGTACAACTCTTCATCCCCCAAAGGAATCCCCACGCCCAGCATCCGAATGTCAGATTCCGGATCGGGGCTGGAGAATCCTGATCCTCCTGCTCGATAGGTGCCTCGCAAGTCGATCCAAAAGGCATCCCCCTCCGAAAGTGTGATGCGATCTTCGATCGGATCGTTCGTCAGTTCCATTTGACCCTTCCAGCGGTCAAAGTTGGCCTCGATGCCACCACGCACTTTGGTGAATGTCAGCTGCAATTCGTTATCGTCCACGGGGATCAAATAGCGAGCCGAGATGATCCCGGCTTGAGCTGGCATTAAGTCGGCACGTTTCCATCCGGCAGGAATCGTGAATGTGACTCCCTCGACATCGACGGCTTCTGGAGAAGTCGATGCCTGACCGTTGTTGACGGAATTGACCTTCGAGACGCCGTTTGATGGGGCCGTTTGAATGGGAGGCGGCTCTTTGTCCTCAATTGATGTCGGCGCCCCGCAGCCTGTCAAAAAGAGAATCGCTGGGGCGGCCCAAAGTGAGAGCATAAGAAGGTGACGGCAATATTGTTTGACACGCATGATGATTGGTTCTGTGAGGCCGTTAAGTGGTAACTTCCAGTGTTGAATTTAGCCTGAGTCTGCCAGATTGCAAAGAGGGATCGGTGGCTGATTTCGGTCATTATTTCCGGTGAATTGACGGGTTTCTCTCCACTCGTTACGATGCTTCTTCGTGCAGACCGATTTGACATCGATATAGTTTCGAGTGTCGGGATGCCGTTCACGTTTTATTTCGATTTGGCCCGATTGTCCTGCTTCAAGGTAGTCCTTAAGGTCATGTCAGGAGAGAGTTTATGTCGACAGATGCGCCAGAAGAGCAAAAGATTGAGACCGGCAAGATTGTCATTAAAGACATTCTTGATGCCGGCGTCCATTTCGGGCACAAAGCGGCTCGATGGAATCCCAAGATGCGACCTTACATTTATGGTCGCCGCAACGATATTCATATTATCGATATCAAAGAGACCGTTCGCGGTTTGCTGAGAGCTCGTAAATATCTCGAAAAAGTCGCTTCTCAAGGATCACTGATCCTTTTTGCTGGAACCAAACGTCAAGCCGCCAAGCCAATTCAGGAAGCTGCCGAAGCTTGTGGAATGCCTTATGTCAACGAGCGTTGGCTGGGTGGGACATTGACCAACTTCCGCACCGTTCGTCAACGTCTCAAACGACTCGAAGAACTGGAAGCAATGGAAGAAAGTGGCGAACTCGATAAGTTCTCGAAGAAGATGCAATCGACCTTGCTGCGTGAAAAACGCAAAATCTTCCGTAACCTGAACGGAATTCGGACATTGAACCGGATGCCGGAAGCCTTGGTTGTGATCGACCCTCGGAAAGAGAAGAACGCGGTTCGAGAAGCTCACAAGCTGGGCATCAAAGTGGTTTCTCTGATCGATACCGACTCGGATCCCGATGATGTCGATTTGCCGATTCCCGGTAACGATGACAGTATCCGTTCGATCCGACTGGTGTTGGCACATCTGAGTGCCGGTGTTTCTCTGGGGAAAGCTAAGTTGCCTCAGAAGAAACAAGCACAAACCCCAGGTGGCGACGACGATCCGAAACCGATCCCGTCTATCAAATAGTAATTCGTCTCTGAACACACGCAGGGTTTGCAGACTGTGAACCCTCGTTGTCAGGAGACGGTCTGATATCTGAGACCGATGATCGTCGCGAACGGCGGTCTTGCGATTCGTTCAACTGTCAGGCTCCGATTGGGAGCCGTTTAGTCAAACTGAGGAGAAAAACCATGGCAGAAGTCACCGCTGCAGCCGTGAAGGCGCTGCGTGATCTCACGGACTTGCCGATGATGGATTGTAAAAAAGCTCTCGTCGAAGCCGATGGCAATCAAGAGAAAGCCATCGAGGTCTTGAAAAAGTCCAGCGGCAAAGCAATCGAGAAACGAGCCGGAAATACCACAAGTGAAGGTCGTATCGTCGTCAAATTCAATGACGATCACTCAAAGGCCGTCATGATCGAGATGCAGTGTGAATCAGAACCAGTCTCACGGAGTGAAGACTTTCTGGGCTTCGCTGATTTGTGTGCGGGACAACTGTTGGACGGTCCAGGGGCAGCCACTCCTGAAGAACTGCTCGCACAAACTGCGGACGGGAAAGATAAATCTCTTAAAGAGATTTACGAAGAGATGGTCAACAAGATTCGTGAAAAGATCGTCTTGTCGCGAATTGCCGTCTTCGATGGAAAAGGAACCGTCAACGGTTATATCCATCACGATGGCAAGACGGGCGTGTTGTTCTCTGCGGAAGGTGATTCTGCCGATCTCGACCTGTTGCGAGACATCGGAATGCACATCGCTGCGTTGGACCCGGCTGCTTCAAATGTCGAAGATCTCGACGAAGCGACCGTCAACGCAGAACGTACTCGTTTGACCGAAGAAGCCAAGGCCAGCGGCAAACCAGAAAACATCGTCGAGAAGATCGTCGATGGCCAGATGAAGAAATGGTACGCCGAGGAAGCCAAAGTGTTGATCTTCCAACCCTTCGCCAAAGACGACAGCAAAACTGTCAAGCAGGCGTTGGCTGAAAAAGGTCTCACTGCCGGCACCTATGTTCGATGGGTCATTGGTGACTAATTGAAGCGATGCCGCAATTGATTTTCCACGGACATCGGTCAACCCACCGATGTCCGTTTCTTTTTGTCAGATTTCAGTTCAAGCAGGTTGATGCCATGACGGAGCAATCCCCCAAACGAGCACTCGTGAGTGTCAGTGATAAATCAGGACTCGAACCCTTCATGAAAGGGTTGGTTGATCTCGGCTTTGAAATCATCTCGACCGGTGGAACGAGACGCACGCTGGCCGAAGCGGGGATCCCCGTCGTCGATATCTCGGAGTACACCGGCTTCCCGGAAATCATGGACGGTCGTGTGAAGACATTGCACCCCAAAGTTCACGGCGCCATCTTGGGACGCCCTGATCTTCCGGCAGATGCCGAAGCCATCGCCGAACATGGAATCGTTCCGTTTCAGGTTGTCGTTTGTAATCTGTATCCCTTTGAGCAAACGATTGCCAAAGAGGGCGTCTCTGTTCCTGAAGCGATTGAGCAAATCGATATTGGTGGACCAAGCATGGTTCGTTCCACCGCCAAGAATCACAAGTATGTTGCCATCGTGACCAAGCCCTCTCAATATGAATCGGTTTTGAAGTCTCTGAAAAATGGCTCGATGGATGAGTCTCAACGTCGAGAGCTGGCCGCCGCCGCCTTTGAGATGACGGCACGTTACGACCGGGCGATCAGCGATTACTTACACAAAGTGACTCAGCCAACCGAAGCCTTTCCCGAAACGCTGGGGATTACTGTCGAAAAACGGATGTCTCTCCGGTACGGCGAGAATCCTCATCAGTCGGCAGCATTTTACACGGAACTGAATCCCGCTGCGGGAACACTGGCTTCCGCAGAGCAACTGCACGGCAAAGAACTCTCCTACAATAATCTTCTCGATTTGGATGCCGCTTTGGTCATTGCGAGCGATTTCGAGCAACCGGCTGCCGCCGTCCTCAAACACAACAATCCCTGCGGATTGGCCATTGGAGAATCACTTTCAGAAGCGTTTGGAAAAGCGTACGAAGGCGATCCGGTCAGCGCATTTGGTTCGATCATTGGATTGAATCGCACGCTCGACTTGGCAACGGCAGAACAGATGTGCGAACCGGGACGATTTATCGAAGCGATCATCGCCCCCGACTTCGATGCCGATGCGATTGAGGCATTGACGACGAAGCCGAAATGGAAAAACAATGTCCGGTTGGTGAAGTGTGCCGGCATGACTGACGGTCGTGTCCCAAGTTTCGACTATCGTCGTGTGACGGGCGGCTTGTTGGTTCAGGATCGCGACGAAACTCCTGAAGCGACGGATGACTGGAAAGTGGTCACAGATCGCCAACCGACCGATGAAGAAATGATCGATCTGGCGTTCGGTTGGACCGCCTGTAAGCATGTGAAATCCAATGCGATTGTCTATGTCAAAGGTGGCATGGTCGTGGGAGTCGGAGCGGGCCAAATGAGCCGTCTCGATTCAGCCATGATTGCGGCCTACAAATCGGGTGATCGTTCCCAAGGTGGAATTGTGGCATCCGATGCGTTCTTCCCGTTTCGGGATGGTGTGGATGAAGCGGCAAAGGCCGGGATTAAAGCGGTCATCCAACCGGGCGGATCGCGGAACGACGAGGAAGTGATTCAAGCCTGTAACGAACATGGGATGGCCATGATCTTCACAGGATGCCGACACTTCAAGCATTGAGAAAACACGTTACTCTCCCACAGCCGCACAATCCTCTGCAAAGGCGATGGCGGCAGCAACATCGGGAGGAACCGGCTCCCCTTTCATTTCATGCAGAAATCGAGAAGGGAGAGAGATCCGTACCTTGCCCCACTTCTTGCGCGTGCCTGCACGAGAGATCGTCAGGTAATCTTTCGCGCGGGTGATGCCGACATAAGCGAGTCGGCGTTCTTCTTCGATGGCCTTTCGGCTGGCATCTTCGACACTGCGACGATGGGGGAGATAACCTTCCTCGAGTCCCACGAGATAGACCCAGGGGAATTCGAGACCTTTGGCCGAATGGAGAGTCATCAATTTGACTCCTTGTCCGGCGAGTTGATCTTCTTTGTTGGACTCTTCGTCCCGTCCGCCGAGAGCCGACGTTTCAATGAACTCGTACAATGAAGGCTTTTCGGCTTGTTGCACGTAGTCACTGACTGATGAGACTAACCCTTCGAGGACTTCTTTACGGGTGATTTGTTGGGCTTCATCTTTATATTGTCGTGCGATTTCGGAATCGTAATCGATCGTCTTGATCAGATCGTAAACCAGGTCGGAGAGGCGATGAGCTTCCGATTGCGAACGTCGTCGATATGTTTCGAGTAACCGCTGGAAATTCTTGACAGCATCAACCGCCTTCTGAGAAAGGTCGCACGCTTTCAGCGAATCATCGACGGCTTCAAAGAAATGGCAGCCTTGCTGTACGGCACGAGTCGAAATCTTTTCGACTGTGGAAGCACCAATTCCGCGAGTGGGAGTGTTGATGATTCTCATTAACGAGATGTCGTCTTGTGGAAATGCGATCGCCTTGAGGTAGGCCATTAAATCGCGAACCTCTTTTTTATCGAAGAACGATTGACTGCCGACCAGAACGTAGGGGATCTCTTTTCGTCGGAGTTCCGTTTCAAACACGCGCGGTTGCTCGTTGGTCCGAAAAAGAATGGCGATGGAAGAGGCGGGGAAGTTTTTCTCTTCAATCAGAAATTTGATCTCGGCCACCAGCTTTTCCGCTTCTTCCGTTTCCGATTCAAACTCGGCAAATCGAACGGGGTGTTGAGATGTCTTGTGAGCAATGAGAGTTTTGTCGTAGCGTCCCTGGTTATGTTTGACGAGTCGGTTGGCAAGATCGAGGATTTGATCGGTGCAGCGGTAATTGTTTTCCAGTCGGACAACTTTCGCACCCGGAAAGTGACGGTCGAATCCCAATATGTGTTCGACTTCGGCACCTCGCCAACCATAGATGGACTGATCATCGTCTCCCACGACACAAAGATTTTTATGAGGGGCGACCAACGCTTCGACCAGTCGGAATTGTACGCCGTTGGTGTCCTGGTATTCGTCCACCTGCACGTAATCAAACTTTTGTTGTTGCCTTTTGAGGACTTCAGAATTCGTTTGGAACAAATGATAGGTCAGTAGGAGCAAATCGTCAAAATCGACAGCTCCCGATGATCGCAGATTCTTTTGATATTTTCGGTAAGCGACCGCCGCCAGAAATTCCTGATCATTCTCGACAAAATCGGCCGCTCGTTCCGGCGGAACACCGGCCATCTTCCATTTGCTGATGACGTTCAATAAATCAGCCGGTCTCATGGCCTTATCAGCGATGCGAACTTCCCGCAAAGCTGTTCGGGCGGCTGATTCCTGATCCCCGCGGTCGTAAATTGCGAATTTGCTGGGATACCCGAGAACTTCAATCTCTTCCCGTAGAATCCTCACGCATAGTGAATGAAAGGTGCTGATGACGGGTTTCTTCCGAGCCCCTTTATTGCCGAGCAAGTGGGAGGCCCGTTCCAGCATTTCTTTCGCGGCTTTATTGGTAAAGGTGACCGACAGAATTCGATCGGGGGGGACACCGCGTCGTATCAACTCGGCAATGCGAAAAGTGATCACGCGAGTTTTACCGGTCCCGGCGCCTGCCAGAACCAAAAGTGGGCCGTGCTGCGTGGTCACCGCTTCTCGTTGAGGAGGGTTGAGAGTAGAGAGATCGAGAGCAGGCATGAGAGATTTGGCAATTGAAACGAACAATCACATCCTTTTGATGTCGATGTGACAGTCTGACGGATCTGCCGCGAGAAATCGAGTGGAGTCGATCAGGAATTCGATAATTGCCTCAGAAGAGGCCAAATCAGTCCGGTCTTGGTGGAGCTTTTACCGTTGAAACCTTCGGTGCCAGATCGCGAAGCCGGTCCGTCATTTGTCGAATTTTCCCCCATCGATCACCGGGCTCACGAGCCAGCCCTTTCATGATGATGGCTTCAACTTCAGGGGGGATGTCGGGATTGTGAGTCGAAAGAGGTTCGGGAGGATTATTGATGTGCTGAACCACCGCCTCCAGGCTGTTCCCTTCAGGCCAAGGCATTTTCTTGCACCACATTTCATAGCAGGTGACCGCATAAGAAAAAATGTCGATCCGTTCGTCGGTCTTTTTACGTTTGATGAGTTCGGGGGCCATGTAATATGCTGTTCCGGTACGGTTTCCCGGTTGTTGAAAATCGGGGGTATTGGGTACAGATAACCCGAAGTCGATCAATTTTACGTGGTGATCAGAATCGATCAGGATATTGCGCGGGCAAATATCGCGATGAATCCATTTTTGCGAGTGGAAATGTTCAATGGCATCTCCCAGTTCGATCATGAAATTGATTCGATGTTGCTGGAGGACTTCATTTTGAGTTTCGATATAGAAGCTCAGGCTCGAACCCTCGACAAACTCCATGACGAGAAACTCTTCTCTCTCCAGCGTGTAGCCACTCTCGATCGTTCGCACGATATTGGGATGACTGAGAGAAGCGGCTATCTCACTCTCGGTTGGTTTTTCCAGTCCCTTGAATCGGCTGTTGAGTTTGTCGGTTTTTTCTTTATCAAGAATTTTCAGCGCCACCATGCGCCCGTTCATCGAGTCGCGGGCTCTCCAAACCTTCGACATCGACCCTTGGCCCACACGCCCAATCAGTTCGAAGCGTTTCGTCACATCGACTTTCTGGATGCGCGGTTTTCGATCGAAGATCGTTTTGAGAAAATCGAGCATAGAGCGCCTGACCCTCTGATGAGTTAGGAAAAACGTCGGGTGTGAGAATCACGATGGTTATTTCTTATCATAACGACGAATTGTTCAGGTCACTACAGCGAATTTTGAAAGAAATCGAGCCTGTTTGACTCGCTAGATCAGGTTTTGCGGAGGAATGCCTCTCTCTTTATTTGACGCAATAGTCGATCAGGCGTGCAATTTCGAGACGCAACTCGGGGCGTCCCACCACTCGGTCCACAAATCCATGTTCCAACAGGAATTCGCTGGTTTGGAAGTCAGACGGCAGTTCAAGTTTGATCGCTGCTTTGATCACGCGAGGTCCGGCAAAGCCGATCAGAGCTTTGGGTTCAGCCAGCACAATATCACCCAGAGAGGCAAAACTGGCGGCCACTCCTCCCATCGTGGGATTCGTCAATACAGAGATAAAGAAACCACCCGCATCGCGATAACGTGCCAACGCAGCAGAGACTTTTCCCATTTGCATCAACGACAAAATTCCTTCATGCATGCGGGCACCACCTCCCGATCCAGACACAATGACCAACGGCAGTTTTTGCTCGGTCGCATGTTCGATGGAGCGGGTCAGTTTTTCTCCCACCACCGAACCCATACTCCCCATGATGAACGAAGAATCGGTCAGCGCAATGACAAGAGGACGGCCACGCATATAACCACGACCCGCAATACAGGCTTCCGTCAGTCCGGTTCTTTTTTGCTCGGCCACCAAACGATCTTTGTATGCTTTTTTATCGACGAACCCGAGCGGATCGCATGGTCGTAATTCGGTAAACCATTCTTCGAAGCTATCTTCGTCGAGTAGCTGGCGAATCCGTTCCTGAGCCGAGATGATGAAGTGATGATCGCATTCCGGGCAAATTCCCAGATGCTGTTCGACTTGTTTCTTGTAAACCGTCGCTTCGCAGCCGTCACAGCGGATCCATAGTCCCTCGGGAACGCCGCGCTTGTTCGCAGAGTGAGAAGTTGATGCCATGGAGGATTTTGCCTGATTTGCGGTACTCATGCCGATACTTGGATTCTACTGGGTTTGTGTGGAATCAGATTTTGATGCATCTGAGGTTTGGCGTCAACGTGAACCTGCCACTTTCATTTTTCCATCAGACGACTCTACATCGAGTTGCTCGATAGTGGGTGCCCGCTCTTTCTCGCAATAGATGTTGGGCAATTCATGTTTACACTGCTTCAAAGAGCAAGCGAGAAATGTCGCCAACGGTTCGCAAACGACCAAACCAAACGGAATTTCTCGCTTGAATGGTTTGGCGAGTGCTTTCATGGCTCGCGACAGGGCATCGTCTTTGTCTTCGCCTTGGGGTGGTTTGACCCGGTCGGGAGATTCTTTCCACTGTTTGTAGACTTTGGGATACTTTCGCTTAATTTCCTCGATGGTCAAGCCTTGCCAGAGCCCCAAATTACAATTGGAAAGTCCGTCGAGCTCTTTGACGTTGAGAGAAAGTGCCTTTCCGATCCGATGTGCGGTCGAAAGTGCAGGCTCGCTGGGTGAGGTGTAAATCACTTCAATTCCGCTGTCGCGAAGCGATTCGATGGCTGCATCAATTTGCTGCTCGCCATCTGCGGAGAGAGGTAAATCGAGTGCGCCCTGAATGCGATGTTGTTCATCGAATTCTGTGGATCCTGGTCGGATCAAAGTCAGTGAAAACATAAGGTCCTGTGTCACTCCTGAGAGGACTGGAAAGCCCGACGACCGTCGGCAATCGAATGCATCTCGGCAATCGCTTGACCATAGTCGTCGGTGTTAAAAACTGAGCTGCCAGTAACAAACAGGCTCGCTCCTGCGGCTGAACAATCTCCGATAGTCTCGGGACCAATACCTCCATCAACGGAAAGTATCGTTCCGGGAGAAATCATTTTTTGCAATTCGCTCAATCGGCTGACGGCTTCCGGCTTGAAAGCCTGTCCGCCAAATCCCGGTTCGACACTCATCACGAGGACAAGGTCACAAAGCGGGAGAAATGGCTCAATCGTTTTCAGATCCGTTCCGGGGTTCAGAGACAATCCCGCCACACAATCGGCGGAGCGAATTTTTGTGAGGAGTTCCGTCGGATCGGGAACCGCCTCGATATGAATGGTAATGCAGTCACAGCCCGCTTCGAGATAAGAATCAAGGTAAGCGGCCGGATCGGAAATCATCAAATGAGCGTCAAAGATCTGGTCGGTCTGCTGGCGTAAGCCCGCAAAGACCATGGGGCCGTACGATAAGTTCGGGACGAAGTGTCCGTCCATCACGTCCCAGTGCAGCACTTCCGACCCGGCAGCATCCAACGCGGCGACTTCTTCAGCCAATCGACTGAAGTCGCACTTCAACATCGAGGGAGCGATGAGGGGCGCTTTGGAGGTGAGTTTATCGAGAGTGGACTGACGGCTCATAAAAGGGAAACCTGCGTCTTTAATAATGGGAACTCTGTTCGTTCGTGATTGGCGTGCTATTTCTCAAAGTCGTGTTGAGGACTTGGAAGCAACATGGTCAAGCGATGGAAAGCAACTCGTGCTTCGAGAGAGTGCTGAGCAGCAGCGATGTGAACGCGATAAGGTGTCTCTCTGGTGGTGGTTTTCACAATGGTGAAAAGGTCTGAGACAACCTCTCCCCAATCGATCTATTATTTTGACTCAAAGACCGGGATGCGTCCAGTCGGAAGAGGGGAGTAATTCGCCATTGCCCTAAACAGTATGAGGGAAAGGGGATACGTTGTTAGATTGTACCCTGCGCAGCGAAAACGGAGGGCGAATTATCGGCCCTCCGTTCGAGAATGTCGGAAATCAATGAATCCTATTTTCCACCCGGTGTGATGGCATACAGGGTGTTAAGGGTCATGATGTAGAGGACATTGTTGGCCACTATGGGTGTGCTCTTAATGCTCTCTTCCATATAGATTTCGTTAATCTGCTTCATTTCTTTGCTGTGATCGAAAATGCTGAGATCACCATCTTCGTCACCGATGTAAACTTTTCCGTCCACGACTAACGGCGAACCCCATGCAGGTGAGAACATATCGTATGTCCAATGCAGTGTCGGTTTTTTGTTCTCGTCGGCTGCTTTCGCATCGAGGCAATAAACAATCCCACTGAAGTCGGCGATGTAGAGTAAATCATCTTTGATGGACGCCGTTCCACAGGCACGGTGCATTTCTTCTTCGTAATCAATTTCACCATCACCGTTGGCATCGATGGAGTCAAAGTGCCAGACGACAATCGATTTTTCGTTCGCGATTTCTTTCTCGCCCTCATCCGCATCGAGTGCTTGAAGGCGACGATGTGGTACAGGTTTGCCTGCTTTATCGACAACCATAGTTGGGCTGACATCCCCTTCGGCACCGTCAGGGTTGATGCACCACATGTTGCCGATCCCTTCGCCGTGTTCGGGGTCTTGTCCGACGGCCACATAGAGAAGATTATCGTAGACGACGGGAGTCGCAATGATGTTGTTGCGAGTTCCGCTTCCACCGAGCACCCATTTGGAATTCTTGGGATTACAATCGAACTTCCACAGCAGTTTACTGTTTCCTTTTCCGTCACCTTCAGGAGCGAAACTGTAGATCCAGCCATCGCCACCACCAAAGATCACTTGCGATACTCCGCCAATTTCGGCGAATGTTGGTGAAGACCATTGGCCGTGCAAAATGTTGGTGCCGGGAGATTTGTCCGTCCACAATACTTTCCCCGTGTCACGATTCATGGCCATAAAGCTGGGAGCATTAGGAGCGGGGAGATTGATGTGAGATTCGTCGAGACCGTTTGAAGTGTTGACGAACAAAATATCGCCCATGCAGGTGACCGAGCAACTACACATGTTGTGTTGGGAAACACCCAGATTTCCCATCATGTCGTAGAGCCAGATCACGTCTGCTTCGTCGGTATTTTCATTCGGTTCTGCTTTGTAGGGGCCGTTATTTTCACCATCGTAAAACCCTTTGGTATCGAGACACGCCACTTCTCCACGACTTGTCACGTACCATAAACGGTCGCCATCGACGTAAGGCGAGCAACAAATGCCTTGCAATGGCCAGTCGTGAACACGACCGGTGGGCAGTTTCGGACTGGAGTGTTGCCAGACGAAGGTTCCGTCTTTCTCATCGATGGCAACCAGGCAACCTAAATCGGTGCTGTTGGGGAATCGCTTCACCAAGCCGGCACCGTTATTCGTTCCCAGATAAATTTTACCATTGGCAACAATCGGGTTGCCGTAAGATTGAGATCCGATACCAATCTTCCATTTGATGTTGGTTCCGTCTTTCACATCCCATTCGGTCGGGATGTTCGTGCCGGGAGGAGTGTTGTTCTTGTATTTGGAGCCTCCCCATTGAGGCCAGTCCGTTTTATTCACGGTCATTTTCGCGATATCCGCCAAGGCGGCGTCAACCGGATTAAATTCGGCTTTGGCGGCCGTTGACTGTGTTGCCGTTTTGTTGGGACTCGGCTGATCCTGGGCAGTGACCATTGCTGTCAGGCAAAAGATTGATGTGACTGCGATTGAAGCAGTTTGAAAAACAGATTTGCGATTCATCCTGTGGCTTCCTCATATGTGTGATAGTGAGATCGAAATAGCATCCTGATCACGATCTTTTGTTAGTTTGCGTTTGGTGTCACAACGATATTGTCGTAGAAAATCTCCGCATCTTTGGCGTTTCCAAAGAGGCCGGGAGAACCAAATTCATTGGCGGGAGCATCGTCCCAGGTGATCGTCCACTCGGCCGGTTCTTTTTCATCGCGTGGCCAGATTTTCCCCTTCAAAGTGGCGACCGATTCACCATCTTTAACAGCGTGACTGGCCGACAGTTTAATGGTGTACCAGACTTCCGGTTTCCACTCGAACGGCTTTTTGATGAATTTCTCTTCGTGGGCAATCCAGGAATAGAGTTTCAATTCCTGGCTGGCGCCTAACATTTCCAGTCGGTACCGCTGCGCGATCACGCCAATGTCGGGCATTTTGCCATCTTTGGTCGCTCCCAAAACATCCGCTTGAGTGGTGTAGTTGTCGAGGTCGGTGTGACCCATCCATCCCTGGCTGCGTGTTCCTTTGGGAATCGTGGTGATTTTCATCATGACAATGTTCCCGGAGTCTTCTCGCTCGCCACGTTTGGCCGTAAAGACGATCCCTTTTTCGGGGACCGTGTTCCATTCATAGCTCGACAGAAAATTTTCCTCGACAAGTTTATCGAGGCCCGGGTTGAGGAATTTCTTCGCATCGTCAAGATTCGTGACCTTGTCATCGATGTTACGGAAAATGTACAAGCTGTTTAATGTCTGTCGTGGGCTGGCATTGTCATAGGCAACGGCATCTTTTCCGCTGTTGACCATGTCAGATTGCAGATAAAGGTAGAGTTGGGCAGCGTCTTCGTTTTCTTTTTGCAACTTGACATAAAAATCGTAATCGATATGTACGTTGCGATAGCGAATACCAACCCAACTGACCGGCACGTTCCCTCGGGTAAAATCGACATTCCAGGGAAGATCGGGAACCACGCGAACGCGAGCCGAGTTACTGAGTTCACCATACTTTGCCGTGACTGTCGTCGCAGAGTGAGGTGTTGTGCCGTCATAGACAAATCGTCCATCGGGGCCAATCGTTCCGGGACCATCCAAGGTGAATTCCACTTCCGATGACGGAACCGTTTTGATGTAGAGCCCGTTCTTGGAATAAAGACGAACGACAAACGATTGCTTTTGATTGGGCCTCAACAACGATTCCACCGGAACCAACTGAAGTTGTGCAGCGCCTTCCTTACGATCATCCACTTCTGGCGGTGGTTCTGGTCGTGGATCGACGGCAGGTTCCGAATTTGGTTTTTCAAAACAATACATGTTTTGTGTCGTGGGAACGTAAATCTTGCCATGAGAAACAATGGGTGATCCCTGGACTTCTTCTCGACGAAGTCGAAAACGCTCCAGTTCTTCCATGCCATCAGCGGTCGGCTTCAAAACAAAGCCGCGACCGTTCGCTTCAAGGATGTAGATTTTGCCATCGGCATACAGAGGGCTACTGCGACCTTGAGTTCCGATTTTCATTGAGTAAATCTCTTGGCCGGTTTCCAGATCGTTGACGCGGAAGTTGCCGTAGTCACCCACGGAATACACACGACCATCCACGATCAGCGGAGCCGTTTTACCGACGGTCCAACCTTGTTTTCGCCAGAGTTCTCCTGACTTGGTGATGTCACCAGTCTTATTGCCATCCAATGCGAACAAGGCACCAATGGTTGTGGAGTCAATGTTTTCTTCACTATGGCCGCAAATCACAACTCCGTTGTCGGCAATGACAGGGGTCGTATTGATGCCTCGTTTGGAAACATCGTAGGTCCAGATTTTTTTACCGGTCCTCAATTGAAATGCATGAACGCCGCCGTCACCCGAGCCAAACACCAAGGCTGTTTGGCCGTTGAAACGAGTGATGATCGGAGTGCTGTAGGTGGTGTCATAGGGAAGTGGTCGTGTTCCTTCAAACCAGACGGGCTGACCATTCCGTTTGTCGAATGCAATGAACCGATGAGCCGGCTTTGCCATTTCTCCCCAGCCGATGATAATCGCGCTGATGATGACCATGTCTTCATGAACGATGGGAAAATTTGTCCGACCACCGTAGGTCGAGAGCAAACCGTACTTTTCAGCCAGCGAATGTTCCCAGACCGTTTTTCCTTCGCCATCGATACATCGAAACAGTCCGCAGACTCCCAACGCAAAGACATGGTCGGTCGCTGGATCACCGACAACAGACGACCAGCCGACACGAGTGTTCGGAACATCTGAGAGAAACACATTGAATTCGTTCTCCCACAGAATTTCTCCTGTTTCGGCATCCGCACAAACGACTTCTTCAATTTCTCGTTCGGTTCCCTGATTTTTATTCTTGATGACGTAAAGCTTGCCGTTCATCACAATGGGAGTAGACCTTGAGCCAAGTTCAGGTTTGGCCCATTTCAGCGAGTCTCCCTTGGGATTGATGGAATCGGGAAGATTCTTTTCGCGCGAAATCCCGTTTTGTTCCGGTCCGCGCCAAAACGGCCAATCCATCTCGTCGGCAGTCCAAGGCTGGGCAAAAACAGTCACTGGCAGGACCAGACAGGTCAATAAAGTCCCTATTACAAGTCGGCGTCCGTTCATGGGTTTCTCTTGGTATGCTAGAAGTTGTGGAAGTCGGTCATTCTCAGGAGGGACCACCCCGAAAGGTGGTGTGCAGGCAGAAACCCGTTAAGGTTTCCGTACTTAATACGATAACCGTCCACCATTCGTGGGGCAAGGATTGAAAGATTAAGATGTGCCGTCCTCGGCATAATCCGTGATATAGACTCGGGTTTCGGCAGCGAGTGTATTGTTTTCAGGCACAAATTGTCGTGATCCAATGGTGGATCGTTTACGTTATTAAGCATGGACTTAGTGTCGAGGGATCGACAAGGATTCCCTCTTCGGGTGTTCAAGATCATTTCAAGACAGTGTTCTCTCTCCAGAAAACTGGTGTTCAAAATGGGCGGCACAAAATTTATTCAGATGACTGTTGGCATCATTTTATGCGTGACGCTACTGGTGTCGGTTGATCAACTCTCTGCGCAAGACGCAAAATCTCCCGGTCCCGACGGACAGTTTTTGACACTCACCAGTCCCATCGATGGGGAAGATTACGCCCTGGTTTCACGCTGGGCCTTAAAACTTCAGGATCAGGCGAAACGAGAACAGCGTCCGATGTTTCTTGTTCTGCAAATTCCCGATGGCGCCAGTCAGTTCCATCAGGTTTATGGATTGGCCGATTTTCTCACCGGAACAGCGATCCCCGATGTGACCATCATCGCCTGGTTGCCCGAATCGGTCACCGGACACAATGCGATTCTTGCTTTGTCGGCACAAGAGATTGCCATTGCCCCTGACGCGGAACTCGGAAACATCGGTCGCGGAAAAGCAGTCCCGGCAGACAAACGTGAGCAAGTTCTCCAACTCATTCGTCGAGGGCGCAATCCTTTGGTGAACGATTCCATCGTGGAAGCGATGATGAACCCGGCTGCCGATTTACAGCAGGCCACCATCATCGTGGGTGAAGGTGCAGAGGAATCTCGCGAAGTTCGTTTTCTGAGTTCTACAGAGATCCGCAAGTTGCAAGATGACGGAGTGATGGTGCCTGAAGTCAATGAAGTAAAGCCGAGCGGCGCTGTGGGAAGTTTTACGGGACGACGGATGAAGCAACTCGGAATGCTTGTCTCTCAAACGGAAGTCTCGCGAAACGCCGTTCAAGCTCGGTACGGGTTACCACGCGAAGCTTTGCAGGAACCGGAGGAAAATGAATCGGGTGGAGAGTCGGTCGCTCGGCTGGTCAAGTTGGAAGGACCAATTGATTGGGGGACCGAATTCCATTTAACGCGACAAATCGATCGAGCCGTTGCTCAGGGTGCCGATACGCTGGTCATCGAAATTACTTCTCCCGGTGGGATGTTGGGGCCCAGTCATAACTTGGCCGAGAAGTTGGCCAGTCTTTCCGATCAAGGAATTCGCACCATCGCTTATGTGCCGCAGGAGGCCATTAGTGGGGGAGGCTTAATCGCGTTCGGTTGTGACGAAATCTATCTGCATCCCGATGCGTTGATTGGCGACATCGGGCCGATTGAGATGAAAGAAGGAGGGCAGTTTGAGCATGCGGATGAAAAAATCGTTTCGATGCTCAGAGAAATTGTGAACTCGCTGGCACAAAAGAAAGGACGCCCACCGGCGTTGCTGATGTCGATGGTGGATCGTAATTTACCCGTCTATCGCGTGACCGATGCCGAGTCGGGACGAGTTTGGTTTGCCTCCGAAAATGAAATCGAACAACCTGGCAACCAATGGATCAAAGAAGAAATGGTGGACGGCACTCAGGAAGGGTTGTTCTTAACAGTCGACGGCAAACGAGCCGCCACATTGTTGATTGCCGAATCTCCCGTCGATTCGTACGACGATTTCAAGCAAAGAGTCGGAATTCCACTTGACGACAATGTGCTGCAAATGAAAATGAATTGGAACGATCGCCTGATCGGCCTGCTGAACACTCGCGGTGCGATGTTCTTATTAGTAGTGGCCGCGATGGGATTCCTGTATCTGGAACTGAATCTCCCCAGTGGATTCTTTGGGGTTCTCTCTTCGCTCTGTTTTGTGCTCTTCTTTTGGTCGCGATTTTTGAGCGGTGCGGCTGGCTGGTTGGAAGTGATGCTGTTCACGTTGGGCATTATCTGCATCATGATCGAGATCTTTGTAATCCCCGGTCTCGGCGTCATGGGGATTGCCGGCACCGGTCTGGTCATCACTTCTCTGGTCATGGCCAGTCAAACCTTCAGCGGCCTCGATCCCGGAAACGTCAATAACGTCATGAAAACGATTGGGACTCTATTCGGAGCCGGGGTGACGGTGATGGTCTTTGCCGTCTTTATGTCCACGATCATCCCGCGATTGCCGTTTGTGCGATCGATGATTCATGCGCCGACCGCCCATGATATTCACGATCCTGAGTCTCCTCGACTCAAACCGGAGACTAATCCCGACAGCGCGTTCGCCGGCTTGATGGGAGAACAAGGCAAAGCGGTCACGCTGCTCAAGCCTTACGGCAAGGCAAAAATTGCCGGTCAGGTGCTCGATGTTGTGTCCCAGGGAACGATGATTGATCCGGGAGCCTCTGTGGAAGTGATCGAAGTGACCGGGCAGAAAATCAAAGTCCGCGAGGTCTAACCAGCCCTCTGATGTTCTCAAGATTCATGATTCAGGAAAGGTTCTGTTAGTTGTAATCGCTTAACGATTAACTTCGATGTTAAACTTTGCCGGTTACAGAGGGTCTGCACGATATTCTGAATGTATCGCCAATACAGGTCATCCTGTAGCAATCACGCTTCACCGGTTGATGATGATAGGGAATACCCCGGTAGTGATCGGGCAAAGTTGTACTGATGGCTATTGCCGTTGTTCTTCCAAACACGAAAAAATGGAATTTTTCATGCGATCATTGTACGTGGTTCTCACCTCCTGTTTATTAGGTTCGCAGATTTGTTCTGCCAGCCTGATCGATGACTTGGAAGATGCCGATTTCGGCTTACAGCCAGTCAGTGCTATTTTTGACTCGGTCACCGAGCGTCTCGATTTCGGCGGGACTGCCTCGACTTGCGATTCAAGTTCATGCCAGTCTTGTGAATGCGTGGAACCTCTTGTTCCCAATATGGTGGGTGATAACGGCCTGCTCAGTCCTTCAGTAATCGGAGGGGCGGGGACTTTTCGTTACTGGATGAATCATGCTTCGAAGGTTTCCGAAAATAATAGCGCCACTCCCCGTGATCGCGCTTCGATCACTTGGAATATCAGCCAGGACGTTCGCACGGGACTTGGGCCCACCGGGGGTGATTCGAGTGATATCCAGGAATACAAATTCCTGTGGGAAAAAACCATTCTGAATGAAAATGCTTCTTTGGAAGTTCTGATTCCATTTAATCACACCACAGAGTACACACGTTCGCTCAGCGGGTTTAATGGCAACAGCATGAATACCGAATTGGGAGATGTGGCTTTGGGAATCAAAGCACTTCTCATTGGTAATGAGAATTTCAAACTGTCCACCGGATTGCGAGTGGAGCTTCCCACCGAAGATGATCGTGAACTCATCGGACTCTTTACTACAGATAATGATATCTGGGCCTTCACGCCGTACATGGCATTAGAAGTTGCTCCTCAGGACGAAAACTGGTACTTCCAGATGTTTGGATCGGCTCGTTTGCTTTCGGATTCCTTTGAAGCAACACCGGGACCAATTAATATTCAGATTCCTGATTTCTATATGCTTGATGCTTCACTGGGATACTGGTTGTATCGCAATCCCACCGGCAATGGTGTTACGGGAATCGTTCCGTCAATGGAGATGCACTACACCTCGGCCATTGATCCCTGGCAACCAGGAACTCTATTCGCAGCTCAGTTTGGACAAACCGATTTCCTGAATATGACCGCCGCATTGACGACGATCATCAACGATAAAGATACCATTGCACTCGCCTATGCGTTCCCGTTACGAACCAATCATCTGTCAAATCCAGGGTTGGGAATTAACGGACCGACCGATCGTATGGGGAACGGTACTCTGTTGTTACAGTACAACCATTACTTTGGACGCTGATCCTGTTGTTCAAGGTGCTGAAATAAAGTCTCGATGTGATCGCATCGAAACTCCTGTCTAATGAAAGAACCACAGCCTCGGCTGTGGTTCTTTTTTGCGCGCTCAGTCCTCACTCATACGTCCATTTGAGTTCCCAGGGGTCTTTCGTTTTCTTCTGGAACGCTTGCAGTTCATCCTGCATCGCCTGCAACAACTTTTGGTGGTCGAGATCAGTCGCCAGATTATTGAGTTCCAGATAGTCGTCCTTGATATTGTACAACTCAAACCGAGGTCGATGCAGATAGTCGTACACAGGACGCTTCCCAAACATCTCTCCGCCATTGCTCAAGACGCTTTGCCAAGTGGGAGACCTGTATAAATCCGAGGCAAACGGGTAGGGGAGCTGATGGGCGATGTTGAAGATGAGCTTGTAGTCCCCTTTGA
>Ga0055584_100002264_pt1 | contig 19059 bp, 15 predicted proteins | sample OSDHelmetaG_FD_58716 | JGI IMG/M metagenome (GOLD analysis project Ga0055584, IMG submission 58716) | Pelagic marine sediment microbial communities from the LTER site Helgoland, North Sea, for post-phytoplankton bloom and carbon turnover... | ecosystem: Environmental > Aquatic > Marine >... | reverse complement strand
CGTTGTGAGCGCTATCCGTGATTTGGCAGGCAACATCCGCGAAGAATTCCCAAGCGCCAGTGTGGCCGCCCGTGCAAATGCGTTTGTGCTGCTTTCAAGTGAGGATCGATCCTTTGGAGCGCAACTTGTGGGTGTTGAACCCGATCATGAACCCGGTGTGTCGAGCATTCCCGGTTTGTTAACCGAAGGACGTTACCTGAATGATCCGGATGCCCCGGAGGTCGTCATCGGCAGCGTGATGGCGAGGAACCTGAAAGTAGAAACGGGTGACGAATTGACGTTTCTGGGCAGCGGTAAAGATGGATCATTCGCCGCCGGTGTGTTGGAGGTGGTGGGGGTGTTCAGTTCCGGCTCACAGGATTTGGATCGAAGTCTCGCGGAAATTCCCCTGGGTTATTTTCAGGAAGCATTTACGATGGATGCAGGTGGTCATGTCATTGCACTGGCCGTGGACGAGTTGGGCGCAGTGCCGGCATTGATCGGACCGTTGGAAGCAATGATTGGTGACCAGGAAGGTTTGGTAGCACTTAACTGGGAAGCGCTGATGCCTGGACTCAAACAGGCTATCCAGGCCGATATGACCAGCGCGTGGTTTATGTATGCGGTGTTGATAGTGCTGGTTGCTTTCAGTGTGTTAAACACGCAACTGATGTCAGTGCTTGAGCGCACCCGCGAGTTTGGCGTGATCATGGCGTTGGGTATTAAGCCGCGCAGGCTTGCTTTACTGGTATTGCTTGAAACTTTTCTGATGGCCTTGGTTGGTTTACTCATCGGGATGTTGCTTGGGGCTTTTGTGTCAGGGTACTTCGCCCATGCCGGGTTTGCCTACCCCGGCATGGATGAACTGGCGGCGAAGTTTAATATGCCCCCGGTGATCTATCCCGCGTTGGACCCTTTTTCCATCATGCTTGGTCCAGTGGTGGTCTTCATATTCTGCCTGTTCGCGGCCATTTATCCGGCATTGAAACTCTATGGGTTGCGACCGGTAGACGCGATGAGGGCCGTCTGATGGGTATGCCGGTGTTAGCCATGTCCAGATTGGCGTGGCGTAATTTGTGGCGAAACTACCGGCGTACGCTGATCATGCTGCTGGCCATTGCACTCGGCGTATGGGCGATGATTTTCATGACCTCCCTGTTACGCGGCATGGTGGATGACATGGTCAGGCAGGGTGTCAGCGCTTTACCGGGTCATGTTCAGGTTCATGCAAGCGGCTACCGCGATGACCCGTCGGTTATGAACAGCTTGCCCTCTCCGGACAAAGCTTTACTTGATGTGCTCAATAGTGAGCAGGTGTCGGCCTGGAGTAGCAGGATAAAGGTCCCCGCAATGATATCGAGCGAATACGACAATGCCGGGGTTTCATTAATAGGGGTTGATCCAGAAGGGGAACTGGCACTGGGTTTTAAAGCCGATGACATTATCGAAGGCCGTTTTCTGAGTGCGGCAGATGATAATGGCATTGTTGTAGGCGAAAAGCTGCTGCACCGACTCGAGACACGCCTTGGGAAGCGTATCGTGGTGATGAGCCAGGACCCGGAAAACGCCATCGCAGAACGCGGTTTCAGAATAGTGGGAGTATTTTCGGCTGAACTGAAAAACCTTGAGGAAAACATGGTTTACGCAGGCCGTGATGTGGTTCAAAAAATGCTTGGCATGGGCACGGATATATCTGAAATAGCCGTTCTGGATTTTGACTATCGAGAGCCTGAAGAACTCACATCAATTATTCGCTTGGTGTTGCCGGCTGATCACGAAGTGCTGTCATGGTTGGAGCTGGATCCCTATCTTGGCACCATGATGCGGGTCATGAACGGCTTTGTTTTAGTCTGGATGGTAGTGATCTTCCTGGCCCTTTCTTTCGGGCTGGTCAATACACTGATGATGGCGATATTCGAACGGGTACGGGAAATCGGCCTGATGCGTGCGTTGGGTATGAGGCCATCTGCCATCGTTTACCAGATACTGGTGGAGTCAGTCATGCTGCTGGTACTCGGTCTCATAATTGGAAACCTGGCGGCTATTGGCACAATTGTCTTATTGAAAGATGGCATTGACATATCGGCGGTGGCGGAGGGTATGGAGATGATGGGCGCATCCAGTATGTTGTATCCGGTTCTGCAATGGGCGGACCTGATACTTGCAAACACCGTTGTGATCGTTCTGGGTATCATTACCAGTCTGCTGCCGGCATGGCGGGCGTCACAGTACAGGCCGGTTGAGGCGCTTAGCCGGACATGAACATCAAACCAGGAAATCCAAGCGAAATGCTCAGTCAGTCAATCCCTCGGGGGCCAAACCTATGTCAGCCATAAGTTGTAAAGACCTGTGCAAATATTATCAGCAGGGTGATGCGGTGATAAAAGGTCTGGATTATGTCAGCCTGGAGATCGATCAGGGTTCGTTTATTTGTCTTTCAGGGCCTTCCGGTTCCGGTAAAACCACCTTGCTTAACGCCATTGGTGGTCTTGACTCGCTTGATAGTGGCGAGATAGCCATTGATGGGGAACGGGTCGACCTGCTTGGAAAATCTGCATTGGCAGATTTGCGTCTGCATAAAATCGGTTTTGTATTCCAGGCCTATAACCTGATACCAGTGCTCAGTGCCCGTGAAAACGTCGAGTTCGTAATGCAGGTTCAGGGTGTGGGTACAGCGGAGCGTCGACAGCGATCTCTCAGGATTTTGCAGGAGGTTGGGCTGGAAGGGATGGAGGACCGTCGTCCGGCCCAGCTGTCCGGTGGTCAACAACAGCGCGTGGCAGTCGCCCGTGCCATCGTCAGTCAACCCAAGCTGGTGCTGGCAGATGAGCCGACAGCCAACCTGGATTCCGAAAGTATGGAAAAACTGATGCAGCATTTCCGTGATCTTAACCGCATACACAAGGTAACTTTTCTGATCGCAACTCATGATCAGCGAGTGATGGAATGGGCCGACCGTTTGATCAGCATGGAGGACGGACGCGTGATCAGGGATGAGCTGCAGAAAGCCCATTGAAGGTGTGTGATGCGCAGTAGCCAGTTAAAAGCTTCTTTCGTGGTCATACCGATGCTGTGTTTTGGCACAGTTCTTTCTGCAATTGCATCCCAGTCGCTTTCCAGTGCGACACAGTGGAGCTTTGGCGGGCACGCCAAATATCAGTATGTACAAACACATGTTCCACAAGATAGTGTGTTTCACAGCATCAGTGGTGACAACCTGCTAGACCACAATCTCGAAGCGCGTTTGAAGATTTCCGCCAGACGTAACAGCCTGGATTTTAAAGCACATACACAGTTCATAACCGTTCACTCAGATACGTTATCGGGTTTCCGCGATACACCGGGGCTGCTTTATTATCGTAGAGACGTAATCAATGATGATCGTCGCTGGTTCAACTTGACCCATGAATTTCACAATCAAGGCAAAGATGCCACGCTGGTACGTCTTGACCGCATCAATATTGGTTACACCGGTGATAAAACAGTCATCCGGTTTGGCCGCCAGGCAATCAGTTGGGGTAACGGTCTTCTGTTTACACCGATGGATATTTTCAACCCCTTTGATCCGGCGGCGGTGGATAAAGAATATAAGGCCGGCGATGACATGCTCTATGCCCAGTATCTTCTGGAAAGTGGTAATGACATACAAGCTGTAGGAGTGGTGCGTCGTAACCCCGTTACCGGTGAGGTCGATGAGGAGCAGTGCTCACTGGCAGTGAAATACCATGGTTTTTGGGGTAGTAACGAGATTGATGTATTACTGGCAGAACATTATGGGGATGCGCTGATCGGACTGGGTGCCAGTACCGGCCTTGGGGGTGCTGTCTTGCGTGGTGACCTCGTTCTGACTGACACCGACTCAGGTACTATATTTTCAGGGGTTGGTGGAGCCAGCTATTCCTGGGTAGCGGCCGGGCACAACTGGACAGGGCTACTGGAATACTATTTCAATGGCTTTGGACTGAAGGGCGGAGACTATTCCATCGACTCGCTTGCTGAAAATCCTGAGCTTCTAAAACGACTCGCACGGGGCGAGTTATTCAACCTTGGCCGTCATTATCTCGGAGTATCAGTCAGGGTGGAAGCGACACCGCTTCTTAATCTCACGCCAAACCTCTTTATTAATTTTGTTGATCCCTCGGCGCTGGCACAACTGACACTCAGCTACGATTGGAAACAGGACATCCAATTGCTGGCAGCTCTGAATATTCCAATCGGCCCGAATGGCAGCGAATATGGTGGAATCGATGCAGTGGAATCCGGCATGTATCTCTCAACCGGCCTCTCGTTGTTTACACAACTGGCATGGTACTTCTGACTTTCTGCCGGAGTTCACAAGGCGTTGGTAGCAATCTCAAGCCCGTCACGAACTCAATGAAGCTCTCCGGTTTCCGGGCTCACGGGTGGTTTGCATCCAGGCAGCTAAAACAAATATTGAATTCAACTGGATCAGGAGTTGCACAGCGGTTATTGTCAGCATTGTAAGAAAGATGGCGCCCGGGATGCCTGTGCGGGAGGTTCGTGTTTCCCACATTCACAAAAGCATAATGCTTCCGAAAAATATGAGGGATTAAATGTCCGGTACAAATATACGTCCGGTGATACGTCGCTGGCTTGGCAGAGTTTCCATTGCTTTAGTTCTGCTGGTTTTCCTGGTTTTTCTTGCAGGATTCATCTGGCTCCGACAAAGTCTTCCACAACTGGACGGTAACATCGAAACTGCTGGCGTAAGCCTTCCAGTCCGCGTTCTTCGCGATGCAGATGGTGTGCCAACCATCCAGGCAGCCAATCGCAATGATGCGTCGTATGCACTCGGTTATCTGCATGCACAGGAGCGCTTCTTCCAGATGGATCTGTTACGACGCTCAGGTGCGGGTGAGTTATCTGAAATCCTGGGTGATGCTACCCTGGAATTTGACCGTCAACGCCGCCGCCATCGCTTCCGACACCGGAGCGAGGATGCAGAGGGCATATTCTCAGAGGAAGAGCTCGCCATTGCCAGTGCCTACACAAAAGGTGTCAATGACGGTCTGGCTGCACTCGGGGCTGCCCCTTTTGAGTATGCTCTGCTCGGAGCGGAACCGGAGAAATGGACGAATGCTGACAGCATGCTGGTCGTTTATGCCATGTACTTTGATCTACAGGATTCAGACAACCGCTATGAGCGTGACTACAGCCTGGTGCATGACATCATGGGTGAAGATTATGCTGAATTCCTGGTACCAAGGAGCACGTCATGGGATGCGCCCGTCGATGGTGGTGTATTACCGCCGGCACCATTTCCGGCAGACAAGCCTCTACCGTTAAAGGAAGCGGCGTCGATTAGCACTGCCAGACTGCCAGTCGATGAGGTTGTGCTTGGTAGCAATAACTGGGTGGTAAGTGGCTCACTGACCGAAACCGGTGCCGCCATCGTAGCGGACGACATGCATCTCGGTCTTGGTGTGCCGAATATCTGGTATCGCGCGCGTTTGTTGATCCAGGACACAGACACTGATGTTACCGGCATGACGCTTCCGGGTGCAGCGGTTATTGTGGTGGGCTCCAACACACATCTCGCCTGGGGTTTTACCAATTCACAGACCGACACCCAGGATATTGTCTTCCTCGACTGGATCGATGAGGCATCCGGTATTTATCAAACGCCTGATGGCCCTGCAGTTACTGAAAATATATCAGAAACCATTTGTAGTAAAAACGGCAGTTGCAGCGACTTTACGGTTCGGGAAACGATCTGGGGACCGCTGCTAGAGACACCTGACCACTTTGGACGAACCATGGTGACCCGCTGGATTGCCCATCAGAAAGGTTCGGCAAACATGCAGCTCTTGCAGATGGAAAATGTCCGGACGATTGAAGAGGCTTTCAGTATTGCACATAGGGCGGGCACACCGGCGCAAAACATGATGGTGGGAGATCGTGAGGGCAATATTGGCTACACATTGCTGGGCCCGGTGCCGGCGCGGTTTGGGCATTCAGGAATGCTGCCGGGCAGTTGGGCGGATGGCAGTCGTGGTTGGAATGGCCGGCTGGCGGGTTCTGCTATCCCGGCAATCATCAACCCTGCACAACAGCGATTGTGGTCGGCCAACTCACGTATGGTTTCAGGCGATTTGCTGGCCAATGTCGGCTTTGGCAATTACGCACTTGCAGGCCGTCAACACCAGGTCCGAGAACGGCTGATCGCCCTGGACAGCGCGAATGAGGACGATCTGTTCGCAATACAGCTGGATGATGAAGCCCTATTTCTGGCCCGCTGGCGTGTGCTGATGCTTGATCAATTTTCAGCGAGTACAGATGAAGCAGTGCTGAGCGTTCTGGAAAGGGTTGAAAACTGGGAGGGCCGGGCAATACCGGAATCGATCGGGTACCGCGTGGTGCGCCGCTTTCGCAGCCATATCATCATGCGTGTCATATCCGGATTGACGAAGCCTCTGGAAACACATCTGGGTGAGCGCTTCCCATGGTATAGCCGCACCGTTGAAGGCCCGACCTGGCGCCTAATAGAGGCGCGCCCGGCACACCTGTTACCACCCGGGTATGACAGTTGGGATTCCCTGGTCGACTTGGCGATGGATGATGTTCGGGAAGAGATTGCCGAAAATGGTGGTTTAGAAAAATATACCTGGGGTGCCTATACCGAGTTGGCCATTGATCACCCCATGAGTGCATTTGTACCCGGCCTTGGTATTCTGACTGATACACCGAAGCAGCAGGCGCCGGGTGAATTCAGCAATATGCCGCGTATCGGTGCGGGTGCCTATGGTGCTTCCGAGCGAATGGTCGTTTCACCCGGACACGAAGAAAATGGGATATTTCAGATGCCAAGCGGGCAGAGCGGTCACCCGCTATCACCCTATTTCAACAAGGGTCACGAAAACTGGGTCAGTGGTACGAGAAGTCCGTTTTTACCGGGTCCGGCAGAATGGACTCTGGGTTTTCAACCCGCGGGGGGTTAAGACAAGCCTGTCAGTCTTCCACAGTTGATTGCTTGTGCTTTCTGGATGACAACAGGTAGAGAGCACTGCCCATCGCAAAAAAGGCAGCGGTTGTCAGCCATGCACTGATGGACGCGAAGGTGATTAACCACAGGCAAAGAAGCAACGCGATTGCGGGTACCAGGTAGCCGCCCCGAAGACGGAATTGGCCCTCGGTGTTCTCGATGCGTTTCTCAAGTACAGGCAGGGCCGCCACGCCGAGAATGTAACTCAGTAAACGTGCCAGTGTGCTGACCACTGCAAGCCATACGAAACTTCCGCTGAGCGCAAGTACAAGTCCCAGGCCCGCATAGAATACGATTGAGTTAAGCGGTGTCCGGGCACGTGGATGTATTGCGCCGAACCAGGCAGGCAATGAACCCATTTTAGACAGTGCATAGGTCATCCGTGGGGCTGAAAGCATGGATGCTGAGCAATTTCCACCAATTGAAAATATCGCTCCGAATGTCAGTAGCGCCGCGCCGGTTGGTCCCATCAGAACCTCTGCAACATCCGCAAGCGGTGTTTTGCTCTCCGCCAGTCCCGGTAATGCCGATACTGATATCAGTTGGATCAGGAAGTAAACACCGGTAATGGTCAGCACCGTAAAGGTAATGGCACGGGGAATGTCTTTTCGCGGGTTACGGGCTTCCCCGGCAGGCACCACGGCGCTCTCAAATCCAACAAAAGCATAAAGCAGTATCAGTATTGTTTCGCCCAGCGTACCGGATACCGGCAGCTTGGCGTGAATGAGTATATCGGGTTGAATATGTGCCAGACCCAGGAGGATCAGCAGAAACAATGGTATCAGTTTAAGGGCCGAAAACAGGAAGACGACATTCATACTTTGACGTACGCCGATGATATTGAAAATCGCCAGCAGTATGAATGCTGCCATGACGGCAAGTTGATGACCCATACCGGAAGTTAACGGAGTCCAAAACCAACCCGCGTAAGTGACCATTAGGGAAATATTGGCACCGACAGCGGCCAGTCTTCCGATATAGACCAGCCAACCGGTCTGGAAACCGGCAAAAGGTCCGAACGCCAGGGCGGCGTATTGGATGGGGCCGCCGGTATTCCGGAAAAAACTGGCGGCACGCGCAAAACTCAGCACCACCGTCATGATCAGGATCGCACAGATAAGAAATAGCCATGGACTGAAATTCCCGCTTTTGGCAGCAGCAACAGCGGGCAGGGCGAAAATACCAGCACCGATGACACCGTTGAGAGCGATTGCGGCAAAACCCACGGGACCGATTTCACGGTTCAGAGAAGTGTCTTTATTGTTATCCATTTTTTGTGTCCTCCATGAAACTCAAGAGAACTCTAACCAAAATCCAGTTTTCGTTCCAACCATAAGGTAGTGCAGCTAAGTACCAGGATCAGCCATGCCTGAAAGAAGTGCTGGGCTAATGCACCTGGCATAACAGTGGAATAAGTCATGAAAGAGTCCCGGATGTCAGGGGGCGATATTTAACTAAAGCACCTATACCGACTTTAATTCGTGCTTAAATGTCCATTGCCGGTTGAAGGTACCAGCCGGAAATAATGAATTTATGAAACCAGATCAGAAAAAAACAAAAGGCAGTAAGTGCCAATGAGGGGTGTGCCTGCACAGGTCTGGCGATTGATGGTGGCCTATGCATTGATGATGGCCGGTACATCGTTGATGGTTCTGATTGCCGGGATTATCGGCACGCAGTTCGCGCCTTCACCGGGCCTGGCTACCTTGCCCGTTGCATTGACGATTGTGGGCGTTGCCTTGTCAACCCTGCCGACCGGCAGCTTGCAAAACCGCTTCGGGCGCAGGAAAGTATTCATCAGTTATGGGTTCCTGGCGGTAATCGCAGCAATACTGGCTTCGCTGAGCCTGGTCTATCAAAGCTTCGGCGGTTTTTGTATGGCTGCCATATTGCTGGGTTGGTCCGGAGCCGCGGGTCATCAGTACCGCTTTGCGGCGATGGAGAGTGTATCCGCTGAACTGGCCCCGAAAGCCACCTCGGTATTGCTGTTCGGCGGTATCCTTGCCGCCGCTATTGGACCGGAGATTGCCGTCCGGGGACAGCACTTACTGGCGACAGAATTTGCCGGTTCCTACCTGTTACTGGCAGGAGTCTATTTGCTGGGAATTATTCTGATCAGTTTTTATCACGACACCCGTACGAACAGCAGTCGACAAACTATTCAGGGTCGTCCATTACTGGAGATCATGCGCTCGCCGGTAGTTGTCCTGGCCGTTGCTGCATCTGCAGTCGGCTATGGTGTGATGAGCTTCGTGATGACGGCCGGTCCGGTCAGTATGCACGAACATGCCGGTCATGATATGCAGTCGACCAAATGGGTGCTGCAATCCCACATTGCGGCGATGTATCTGCCTTCGCTGGTGTTTCCCTGGTTGCAAAGCAGGTTCGGTTACAAACGTATGATGTGGGCTGGTGTTGCAGCCCTGGGGCTGTGCTTGCTCATCGGCTCGATTAATACGGATTTTATTCACTATTGGCTGACCATGGTGATCCTCGGTGTTGGCTGGAACTTCCTGTTCCTGAGTGGTACCAACCTTCTGCATTATGGATATCGTGATGAGGAACGTTTCAAAGTGCAGTCCTTCAATGATTTCCTGGTGTTTTCAGTTCAGGCGATAGCCAGTTTGAGTTCGGGCTGGTTTCTGTACCGGTGGGGTTGGCAGGGTGTGCTATCCGCTTCGGTGCCACTGGTGCTTGCTTTTGCGCTTTTGGTCTGGTTCAGCGGCGCTACCAGTACCCGGTTAAAGCAGAAGGAATAAAATTCTATATTTTGATTCAGTGGTGTTTCGTCATCAGGTTTTTTACTTTTTCAAGATCGGTATGTGCCCAAGGCCTGCTTTTGTGCTTACAATGTAAAGGTGGATATAGTGACTGCACATAGGGATCAGACGCGACAATGAACGAACATCTGCTCAGCTTCGAGAGTCAGCCGGAAAGGCTGGTTGTCAACGTCAGGGGTCAGTGGGTGTTTGATGAGGTCCTGGCCCTGGAAGGTGCAACGGCATCTGTGCGGCCGGAAGCCGGGCAGACGGTTACTTTTCAGTGCGCTGGACTGGAGGATATCGATATCGCCGGTGCCTGGGTCCTGTACGACCGTATGGAACAACTTTCCATGTTGGGGATAAAGTCTGAGTTCGTCGGATTCAAGGCAGCCCATTTCAAGTTTTTACAACATATTATCGATGCGGCAGCCATTCGGGACTATGAAGAACCGGTCGAAAAACCCGTGCGTCCAGGACGACTGCACAAGGCTGTCGAGAATCTCGGAACTCATTCTTCTGCATTTATTGAAGATCTTGGTGCGATAGCGAGATCCATTCTGGAGGGTGTGCGAAGTCCATCACTTTTAATGGTAGGTGAAACCATCAAACAGGTTTACCAGACCGGTGTGCAGGCTATCCCGGTGGTGGTTGTGATCACTTTCCTGATCGGAATTGTCACCGTCCACCAGGCTGCGGGGCAACTGGAAAAGTTCGGTGCCACGGTGCTCGTTGTCGACCTCGTCAGTATATCGATTACCCGTGAGATGGGTGTGTTACTGGCGGCCATCATGGTGGCAGGCCGGTCCGGCAGTGCCTTTGCTGCGGCACTGGGTGTCATGAAGCTCAACGAAGAGGTCGACGCGATGCGTGTGATGGGCCTCAATCCGAACCAGATGCTGGTGGTTCCACGTATTCTTGGCCTGGTGATCGCCTTACCCATTCTGACTATTTTTGCCGACATCGCGGGTATCGCCGGTGGTGCATTGATCGCGGTGGGCACAATGGGAATCAGCGGTTTGCAATTTGTTGAGCGAGTGGCTTACAGCGTTGATCTTACTGATTTCTATGTTGGCTTGAGTAAGGCGCCGGTGTTTGCATTACTCATTGCAATGGTCGGCACCTTGCGTGGTATGCAGGTAAAATCTTCTGCTGAGGAACTGGGACTAAAAACAACCATGGCTGTCGTACAGTCTATTTTCATGATCATCGTAGCCGATGCCGTATTTGCAGTTTTATTTACACGTATGGGTATATGATGGAAACGATCATATCAGTCAGGAACCTGGTCAATCGTTTTGGCAGCCAGGTGGTGCATGATGGTCTTTGCCTGGATGTCGGTCGTGATGAGATTCTTGGACTGGTGGGAGGTTCCGGCAGCGGAAAATCGGTATTAATGCGGAGTATCCTGGGGTTACAGAGACCCACCAGCGGAACAATTACCGTGTTGGGACAGCAGATCAAGTACCATAAACCGGGGCCGAGCCGTTGCTGGGGTGTGTTGTTCCAGTCGGGGGCTCTATTATCAGGTCTGACCGTGCAGGAGAATGTTGAATTGCCGATAGCACTTTATTCAGATATGCCGTTGGAAACCCGTCATGAGCTCGCGAGTTTGAAACTGCTAATGACGGGCTTGTCACTTTCGGTTGCTGACAAATACCCCTCGGAGCTATCGGGGGGTATGCGCAAGCGGGTGTCACTGGCCAGGGCGCTGGCCCTGGAGCCTAAAATTCTATTTCTCGATGAGCCCACGGCCGGTCTGGACCCGATAGCCGCCACTGAATTTGACCAGTTGATAACTTACCTGCACGATAACCTCGACCTGACAATCCTGATGATTACCCATGATGTTGACAGTCTGTTTGGAATTTGCGATCGCATTGCTGTATTGGTAGATGGAGGTGTAGTGGTGGGGACTATGGACGAGGTATTGGCCTCTGACCACGCCTGGATCAAGGGGTATTTTGGTGTGCCGCGTGCACAAAGGGCCCGCCAGGCTGCCGGAAGGCGGTTGTATGAATAACAGAAACTTCTCCGTTGGACTGTTTGTGGCCGTAGCCCTGGCTGCATTTGTGGGTGGCACACTGTGGTTAACAGGCAAACAGGCTTCAGAACCCACGACGAATTACTCGATGTTCTTTGAAAAGGACGTTGGTGGACTGATGCTGGGTGGACCCGTGTTTTACCTGGGAGTAGAGGTTGGCACTGTCACCGCGATGAATATTGTACCGGGTGACCCAATGCGGATTCGGGTCGACGCCAGAATATTGAAAACCGCACCGATCAATACCGGTACCTATGCAAGCCTGGCCTTCCAGGGCATCACCGGTGTCGCCGTCGTGAAGTTGTATGCCGATCCCGGATCATACGATCCGCTTCAACCAGGAAAAGACAGCCCGTTTGCGTCGATTGAGGTGCGCGATACCGGGTTCAGTGCGCTCTTGTCAAAGGCACCTGAGATCTTCGAGAAACTGGATTCCGTGCTGGTACAGATCAACCAGGTTCTCGGTGAGGAAAACCGTGCGTTGGTGAGTGGTATGCTGGTGGATATTGCGAGTGTTACCGAAGCACTGGCCTCGCAAAAGGAGACTATTGGAGAACTTCCCGCGTTGCTCAAATCCTCCCTGGAACAGGTTAACAGCAGTCTTGTACAGCTCAGGTCCATGGCAGGCAAGCTGGAACCGGGCCTCGTGTCTTCGGTAGCGAATCTTGAGCAGATTTCAGAAAACCTCGTCAAGCTGACAGCGCGGCTGGAGCACTGGACCGCCACCAATGACGAGGACGTTAACGCTTTTATGGCAGACGGGCTTGGCCAGGTGCCTGAGCTGATGTCGGAGGCGCAGACCACATTGCGTGAGGTCCAGAAACTGGTCAAAGAGCTACGCGAGGACCCTTCAGCATTGATCTATCAACCAAGTGAAGCAACCATTGAGGTGGAGAGATAAGCGGCCATGACTATTTCAAGACTCTATATCGTTCTAAGTCTCTCTGTCTTAATGCTGTCCATTGGCGCATGCAGTGGGCTGACTCAGAGTGACAAACCCGCCATTAAAAGATGGTGGCTGGAACCATATGTGGTTGCAGTTCCGGCTGAACCAGCCGACCCGCCTCTACCTGTGGCACTTTCAGTCACAGTTATTCCTGGACTGGATTCCGACAGGATATTGACGCTTTCCGATGACGCCGAACTAAGCCAGTTCGCAGCCGCGCGCTGGGTGGATCACCTGCCTGAGTTGGTCTCTTCGCTAACCGGGCGGTCACTACAGGCAACGGGACAGTTTGAAGTCGCTTCTGAACGAGCCACCTCACGTGCGGATGTGTGCAACCTGGAACTGGAGATACGTGAGTTTTTTGCGGATATTGGTTCAACCGGCAGAGTTAGCGGAGTCAGGGTGGCGATCAATGGCAGCTTTGAATGTGAGTCTTCTGTACCGATTGTGTTTCATTCCGCGTCATCGGTCGCCGTTGCGGATGAGCGTATGAATGTTATCGTTGCTGCATTTCAGCAGGCAATGGATAGTGTAACGAAAGATATATTTATTAAAATACAATAAGATAAAATTGCAATCTAATGCTAAGTATGAGGTTAGTCAGCATCGCTTAATAAGCCACAACCCGTCACCCCAATTCTTTATTATTTCTTCTGTTTATGGCCAAGCCAACTTCCAACGGCGACGGCCAGCACGGCCATAGTCCAGACGATTATTGCACCGGTTGGCAAATCAAATAACGCAGAAAGCAGGATGCCGGCGATATAGGCCGCGCCACCCAGAAGGTAGCCCGCCAGCAATCGTTGCTTGCCATCTAACCGTCTTGTCGCAAGTGCGGGTACGATCAGGCTGGCAAATACCAGGTATACACCAACGAACTGTACGGACGCTGTTACCGCAAAGGCAAAAATAACATAGAAACCCTTATGGCCGATCTGCTTTTTCCAGTTGAACCAGACTGCCAGCAGGACCGTGTAAAGCAGTGTCATATAAATCAATGAGGACCAGGTTGACCAGAGAATCTGCCCGACCAGGAGGTCTTTCATATGCTGGGCACCGTGCGGGTTGCCTGCCAGCAAGAGAATGCTGCCGGTAGCGGCCAGTACAAACAGGATACCGATCAGTGGTTCCTGTGACTTCGGCCAGCGCTTTTCTGTCCAGCTAAGACCCGCTGACGCCAGCAGGGCGGCGCTCACAGCAGAAACCTGTACGGCCCACATATGCTCTTCCCATCCCATGACGCCGGCGGCGAGCACACCCAGGCCGGCTATCTGTGCGATGGCCAGGTCAATAAAAATAATCCCCCTTTTGAGGACTTCCTGACCCAGTGGTACATGGGTACTGAGCACCAGGAAGCCTGCAAAAACTGCCGGTCCGAGTATGGACCAGTTGAGCGATTCCATGTTTATGAATCCCCGGCGGCCAGTAGTCGGTTGATAATATCATCGAACCACTTATAAAGGTCGCTGGCCTCGTCGGTTCCGCCGACCGTTAGAGGCAACAGAACGGCAGGAATACCAGTGCGTTCTGATAACCAGTTGGAGGCTTTCTCACTTTGGAAGGGTGCGCGGATGATAAAGTCTGCGCCCTTGTTGCCAAAGCGATCCAGCAGGCTTGCCAGGTGACTGGCAGTGGGTGGGATACCTGACACGGATTCCAGCGTCGCAACTTCTGTGAGTCCCAACCAGTCCTCAAGGTATCGCCACGATTTGTGGTGGGGAATGACTCGTTTGTCCTGTAAGACAGAGGCGCGATTTTCCCAGTTTGTGATGGCGAGGGTCCAGCGTTCACGGAAATTCGAGAGGTTTTGCTCATAGGTATCCGCGTTGGTGGAATCGAGTTGCACCAGGCGTTCGGTCATTGCCACGGCCACCAGCAGAATGTTGTGCGGATTGGTCTGGATATGTGGATTGCCCTGCGGATGAACATCTCCCTGAGACCGGTCACTGTCGAGGGTGACATCAAGCCGTTTTACATAACGACTGGCCTCAAGAAAGCCAGGACCGCCTGGCAGGACGTCAGGATTATTGGCCTTCCTCAATAACATCGGCAGCCAGCCGATTTCCAGTTGTGCACCACTACACACGATCAGGTCGGCCCGGCCCATCTTTGATATCAGGCTGGGTCTTGCCTGTATGTAGTGGGGATCCTGCAGGGCATTGGTTGCACTACTGACTTTAATATTGTCCCCGCCCAGTTCCGTTGCCAGGGCTGCCCATTCCGGTTCACAGACAAACAGTCTTAAATCGGCATACGTTACCTGTGTAAACATTAACAACAGGGTAGATAAAATGATCTTTTTCATCAGTTTTTTCCTTGAGTGGAAAACCTCAAAAAGTGGCGCTTTTCCAGGCCGGTTGTGGTTCCATATTACATCGGTCCCATACTAAAACGAATGCGCGCCATGGGCGCCAATACTGAAAATGTATTGCAGGCCCCACTGGTTATCACCATCAAACCCTGCCTCGTCGTGAGTGTATTGAAGTCTCAGGCGGCTGAACTCACTATTGGACCAGTCAGCCATCAGGCTGTAACGGTACGGGTCATGTGATGAAGGCATAAGAGGCGTGCCATCGAAGGCTTGCCCAGGCTTATCGGAAGACAGACGGTCATAACGCAAACCGATACGCCAACGGGGAATGGGCTGGTAAACAGCCTGCAAATACCAGCCTTGTTGATCGGTATCGTAAGGTAGCGGACTGGTTCCGGGAACGGTATATGCTCCATCTTCATTTCGCCACATATACTCGGCCTGGAAAATGAAGTTACGCTGCTTGCTGTTTCCGTTTGGTGCCCACTTCCAGACAAACTCAGCGATCCAGAGATCTGTTTGCCCGGTAAAAACAAGAGGGTCATCTTCATCGCCGGATTCCCTTTCATCGGCATCAGCCTGAAGGTAGGAAAGACCGGCTTGCCAGCTGTTGCTGAACCCGACATCGCCACCGGTGCGAAGGTGCAGTGCATAGCTCCCAACGCCCGAATTGGCCGAACCGCCCGCCGGGTATTTGTCCCCGCGTGTAAGCTCTGCACCGAGTTCCAGGTAAAGGTCTGTGGGGGCCAGCCAGCGTAGCTGTAAACCATCGTCGAGGTACTGGCCACCCAAGAAGGCCTGGTAGGGCAATGGCTGGTCGGTAAAGTCCCAGCTATGTGAGTGTTTGTCATTCAGGTAGCCGATATTTGAATAGAACCTTCCCATCCGAAGAGAGAGTCCGCCCGGCATCGTCATGGTCTCAATCCAGGCCTCCTCAAGCTCAACGACCACTTCACTGTCTTCGATTGCAATTGGCACTGTCAGCCAGGCCGTAAATTTGTCATCGACGTTGGCAGAGATGTTGATCTCGGTTTCTCCAAGAGCCAGTCCTTCGGGCAGGGGGCCGGCTTCACCGCCAAGAGGAAACCCGGGAATTGCGTAATCGTCGGGATCGTCGCTATAACTCCAGGCCTGTCCCTGAAAAATGACGCCAATGGCAGGATTCGAAGAGTTATCGGCACTGTTTGTCATTTGACCGGTGTAAGGTTCCGGTTGCCACTGATCCGTTTGCGAGGCTGGTTGGCTTTCCGGTTGCAGTGCAGCGGCCTGTTGCCCGGCGGCCTTTTTCTCTGCTTCATCCAGACGCTGTTCGAGTTGCGCGATGCGTAATTCGTAGTCGACTCTCATTTGCGCGACTTCCGCTCGCAGGGCGTCTATTTCAGATTCGGTCTGTGCCAATACAGGTGCAGCGCTGCTGATCAGGCATACCCATAACACTCCAAGGGCTTTGGTGCGCATTGCGTTTCTCCATCATAAATATTTTAAACCACCCGCCTTTGTACTAATGGCGAACTTAAAGAAATGAACCTTCAGGTGAGGTCGGGGGGCGCGCGGCTTTGGTGGACATGTAAATCAATGGCTGGAACGCGGGTCATGGTGACACCCCAGGTCAAAGTCAGCTCAATTGAATCAACAAAGAACATCCCGGGTTCGTGTGCAATGACGGTGTCCTGACCGCTGGAATGAACGCAGAGGGAGCACAGGCCGGAATCACTGGCTGAATGACTAGAAGCATGTGCACTGAAAGCCACGTTGCTAGCGGACAGTATGAGTGCAAGCAAGAGGAACAATAGTTGATGCTTTCTACTATTTTTTTCGATTGCTTTCAAAACAAAATCACTGTTTAAGTTTGGATTGCGTCTTACGAATCAGGTTTTCATATTATAGGACAACAACAAGCGTGTCATTGATCAGGGGCAAAAGGTTGAATCTCAGTCTTGAGCGCAGGGAGACAGAGGCATCAGGTATTGTCTGCTTCGCAGCTAATCACATCGTCCAGATAAGACCCGGCGTGCTAAAATCCGCATTCTTTCAGACATCGGTTCGGTGGGGTTTCCGGGTATGAGTAACAAGGTAAATGACCTGAGTCAGCAGCATTCTGTTTTTAACCAGTACATGGCTGAAATCAGGGATGTGACAGTACAAACAGACAGTATGCGGTTCCGGCGTAACCTTGAACGTGTAGGTGAGATCATGGCCTACGAAATCAGTAAGACACTGGTTTACGAGCAACGAACCGTCAGTACACCGCTGGCCGATTCAGAATGCAAGGTACTTGCTTCACAACCTGTGTTGGCGACCATTCTGCGGGCCGGCTTACCCCTGCATCAGGGCTTTCTGAATTATTTTGACCGGGCTGAAAATACCTTTGTGTCCGCTTATCGTTTACATCATAACGACGATGACGATTTTGATGTAGAGGTTGAATACCTCGCCAGTCCGGATCTGGAAGGAAAAACCGTCATTTTGTGTGACCCGATGCTGGCTACTGGCTCTTCCATGCTACTTGCCTACCGGGCATTGCTGGAAAGGGGCACGCCACGGCATATTCATGTGGCGACGGTGATTGCCTCTGAACAGGGTATCCGTTTTGTGCAACAAAATATGCCGACTGAAACAACAATATGGACAGGTGCGGTGGATAAGGAACTGACTTCCAGGTCCTATATTGTCCCCGGTCTTGGTGACGCAGGTGACCTTGCTTATGGAAGCAAGCAATGACTTAAGTCAATCGATTACAGATGTGCGCGGATACAATACGCTTAAGGAAAAGCAAGATTCTGAATACTGATGAATGCCTTTGATCGAATAGTCAAATCCACCCTGGCAGGTGGCATACCCTTAACGATATTCATACTCGCAATTGTGGCCGGCATCGCCGCATTGCAGTTTACCCCCCGTGAAGAAGAACCCCAGATCGTGGTGCCCATGGTGGATGTTTTGATCGAGGCGCCGGGGCTAAGTGCCGAACAGGTCGAGCGACAGGTTGCAACACCCGTTGAGAAGCTGCTCGCGCAGATACCCGGCGTTGAGCACGTTTACTCCACCTCCAGCACCGGCAGCGCGGCTGTAACCCTGGCCTTTTATGTGGGTGAGGATCGCGAGATTTCGATTCTCAACACCTATAACAAACTCTACGCCAACCAGGACAAGGTGCCCGGGGTGGTATCACGGTGGATGTTACGACCTATTGAAGTCGATGACGTACCGATCATGCTGTTGGCATTGTGGAGCGACAGTCCGGACCGTTATGGCGGTTTTGAGCTGCGACGGCTGGCAGAAGATGTTTCAACCTATCTACAGGGTATCGACGAAACCAGTGAAGTCAACGTTGTTGGCGGCCGGCCGCGTACCGTCAGGATCCTGATCGATCCGGAGAGTATGGGTGCACGCAGAACCACGGCAGCGGATATTTTCAATGCTCTGAAAATTTCCAACGTTTTGCAGGCCGTCGATCAATGGGCTTTCAATAATGAATCCATTGTTCTGGAAAGCGGTGATTTTGTCCGCAGCGTTGACGAACTTAAATCTTTCGTGGTCAATATCATCGACGGTATCCCGGTTTACCTGGGCGATATTGCGGAGATTATCGATGGGCCTGCTGAGCCAGACCAGTATACGTGGATAGATTTCGCACCTGGCCATCCTTCGTTCAGTGATGCCAACGCCGCCCACCCGATGGTCAGTATCAGCGTTGCCAAGCAAAGAGGCAGTAATGCGGTTTCAGTGGCAGAAAACGTCCACCGGTTAATGGCCAGGTTACAGCGCGAGGTGTTGCCGGATGAAGTTCATCTCGAAATTATTCGTGATTACGGTAAAACAGCCGATGAGAAGGTCAATAATCTGACTTCCAGCCTGGGTTTCGCCGTGTTCACGGTTGTGGTCTTTATCGGTGTGTTTCTTGGCTGGCGGCCTGCTTTGGTGGTGGGTCTGGCAGTGCCTATCTGTTATGGGGTTTCACTGGCAATGGACCTTGCGTTTGGCTATACCATTAATCGCGTTACCCTGTTTGCATTA
>Ga0055584_100002263_pt1 | contig 19066 bp, 18 predicted proteins | sample OSDHelmetaG_FD_58716 | JGI IMG/M metagenome (GOLD analysis project Ga0055584, IMG submission 58716) | Pelagic marine sediment microbial communities from the LTER site Helgoland, North Sea, for post-phytoplankton bloom and carbon turnover... | ecosystem: Environmental > Aquatic > Marine >... | reverse complement strand
TACGCATTTTCCACGCCACGCGAAATCGCCTCCTTTCTCACGTTGCAGAGGTCGTCATTGGTAAACACGTGACCGGTTTTAAATGACGTTCTAATTGCCAAAGATCGAGAGTTTTAGATCCAGAGATTCCAAAATCGGAAATCAAAAATCCAAATTCGATAAACGCTAACTCTGGTAGGGAGAGTTTGGCAAGGTGAGTTTTGCGAAGCATATTGATGCAATGATTAACGGTAAAAGTAGGACACGGATGACGCGGATAAAAACGGATTGTCACGGATGGAAAAGAAAGAAGAGATGTAGAGAAAGAGAAGCAAGATGTTCGCTGATCAAAACTCAGCCACACAAACTTGAAGAGATATGACATAAATACTTTTTGTGCCTTTTAGTGTTTCTTGTGGCCATCAAATGAAAGAACCGCGGATTACGCGGATGTCACGGATAAAAAATAAGAGAATGTGTGGCTGGGGCGTTCATCAGTTTTCAAACCAGCACCAAGATTGATTTCGCTTGCAGCTTTCATAGTCCGAAACTCAAACATAGCCCCAGAGGAAGTCAGCATCCGGTTACGAATCAACAACAGGAGAAAAGTGACTCACGCAAAGGCGCAGCGGCGAAAGGAAAGAATAGCGAGATGCTCTTCGATCAGAACTACGCCACAAAAATCACGAAGAGGCACGAAAAAATTCCCTTTGTGACTTTTTGGGTTTATTGTGGACATCAAATGAAAATGTACCAACGAACTCACTCCTTCTCTTTCCACAATCCCCGCTCGCCGCGGATCAGGTGGATGTCGTAATCGGAAACGATCAGCTCGGTGATGTACCAGTGAGTGGGCGTTTTCTCGGCGATATACTTCACCTTGCCGAAATACATACCGGGAACTTGATAAGAGACAACTCCGGTCGCCTTGTTGCCTTTGACTTCACAGGTAATGTCGGTGATGCGATCCTGATGAATCATTGAAACGGGAGCGGTGGGGAGGAATAGTGGATAGCCACCTAATCCCCGGTTGACTTCTCCAACCAGTTCATTGGGTCTCGGTGTTCGATCAGTTTGAAACTGAAACTGATCGAACTTCCCCTCTTCTCGAATCCCCTTATTACACAGTAACACCAAGGTCAAAGATTTGTCTGAGTAGTCTTCCACTTTTGGCGTGCCGGTTGCTCGAGCGATTGCGTTAAAATCCGCACGCTGCATCGCGGCCGCCTGAGTGATGTATTCGCGAATCTGTTCCTTCGCGGGACGATCATCGGCGAACAGAGAACTTCCAAGTGCGATTGTGATCATCGCGTAGGATAAGATTTGAGGTCTTCGAAGCATGGCGAGTCTTTCAAACTGGAGGACAACGAATCACTTCTGATTCCGTGACAATCAGATCCATCTTGATGTCGTGTGGCTCTGTCGGGACTTCTTCTATCAGTTGAACGTCGAACGCTAACCCGATCAAGATGCAATTTTGAGAGACACTTTCCAACAACCGATCGTAATAGCCTTTCCCTTGGCCGAGTCGTCCTCCCTGAGCATCAAACGCCAGTCCCGGTAAGAACACGACATCGATTTTGGCGGAGTCGATTTGTCTGTCGGGAAGGAGACGCAATTCGTGTTTTGGTTCCGGGATACCGAAGGCGCCTGGCTGAAGCTCGTTGATCGATTGCAAACGAAACAGCCGCAGTTCGTCACCATCGCACCAGGGGACAAACAGGGTTTTGTCGAGACGGAGTAATTCATCAATCAGATGTCGAGTTTCGACTTCCGACCGAGACCCCACATAAACCATCACACGCTCGGCACTCTCTAACTCGGGCAAAGAAATCGCCGACTGCTGGATTGTCAAACTGCGCACACTCCTGTCACTCAAGGCAACGCGGCGTTGCCGAACTTCTGATCGTAAAATCTGCTTTTGAGATTGGAAATTCATCTGTCCAGATTGACCGGAAAAGTGTGTTTTGGGAACGAGATGTCAGAAATTCTCACGAAACAGAGCGCGATCTGGAAAACGCTGGTGGGATTCCCGATCCGGTCGTGTGACTTCGCGCATCGGGTACGATATACTGCTCGACTCGGGTGATTGCACTCAAAACCTCATTTTCAACACACAATATACTACTTCAAACAGAGAAGGATTCGATATGGCAGCTCCTGTTATCAAACCGGGAGAAACAAAAATCGGTTGGATCGGGACCGGCGTGATGGGTCAAAGCATGGTGGGCCACTTGATGGACGCCGGCTTTGAAGCGACTGTCTACAGCCGTACCAAATCCAAGGCCGACGGATTGATTGAAAAAGGGGCCACATGGGCTGACTCTCCGAAGGCTGTTGCCGAAGCCTCAGACGTGATCTTTACGATTGTCGGTTTTCCTGCCGATGTTCGAGAAGTGATGCTGGGGGAAGATGGCGCCTTAGCGGGTTGCCAAGCGGGCAATATTCTGGTTGATATGACGACCAGCGAGCCTTCACTGGCGATTGAAATCTATGAAGCCGCCAAAGAGAAAGGTGTTGCCTCTGTCGATGCTCCTGTTTCAGGAGGCGATGTGGGAGCCAAGAACGGCACATTGTCGATCATGATCGGTGGCGACAAGGAGACTGTCGATGCATTGCAACCTTGTTGGGACGCGATGGGGAAAACCATCGTGCATCAGGGAGGCGCGGGAGCCGGTCAACATACAAAAATGGTGAATCAAACTTTGATTGCCACCAATATGATTGGTGTTTGCGAAGCGTTGTTATACGCTCACAAAGCGGGTCTCGACTTACCAACGGTGATGCAATCTGTCAGTAGTGGTGCGGCGGGAAGTTGGTCGCTCTCGAATCTGGGTCCACGAATCATGGACAATAACTTCGATCCCGGTTTTTTCGTCGAACACTTCATTAAAGATATGAGCATTGCACTCTCCGAAGGAAAAAATCTCGGATTGTCATTGCCCGGCCTGGCGCTTTCCCATCAACTGTATCTCGCCTTGCAGGCTCAGGGACACGGTCGCGACGGGACTCATGCTTTACAGCATGTGTTTGCCAACATGTCGGGTGTTGACTGGGAAAATCGCGAGCAATAATTTTCTCCATCAAGATCGTTTATTTAAACTACATTAAGCCACCCCTTTGCGGGAATTGAGGAAACAAGAGAATGTCTGAGACCAAAGGTGAAATGTTTGCCGGTCTGACCGTCGCCATCATTACCCCATTCAAAGATGGTGAAGTAGACGAAGTGGCTCTTCGTAATCTGGTCGATTGGCACGCGGAACAGGGAACGCATTGTTTGGCACCCGTCGGAACCACCGGTGAAAGCCCCACACTTTCACATCCCGAGCACGAACGAGTGGTCGAGATCGTGTGCGAGCAAGCCGCCGGAAAAATCAAAGTGATGGCCGGTGCGGGAAGCAACAGTACTGCGGAAGCGGTTCGCTTGTCGAAGCACGCGAAAGCCGCCGGTGCGGATGGCGCGTTGATCGTTGCCCCGTATTACAACAAGCCGACCCAGGAAGGCTTTTATCAGCACTACATGGCCATCGCTGACGCCGCCGATTTACCCGTAGTGGTTTACAACATTCCGGGACGGTCCGCCAAAAATATCGAATCGGAAACCATCGTCCGCATGGCCGAGCATCCACAAATTGTAGCCGTCAAAGAAGCGACCGGCTCGATGGATCAGGCATCGTCAATTATTGCCGATTGCGACCTGACGGTCCTTTCGGGAGACGATTCTCTGACATTGCCATTGATGGCGTTAGGTGGCAAAGGATCGGTTTCGGTTGTGGGAAATATTGTCCCCAAAGATGTGATCGCCATGATCGATGCCTTCAATGCCGGAAATCTGGCCGAAGCGCAAGAACGTCATTATCGACTGTTCCGCTTGTGTCGTGAATTGCTCGGCTTGTCGACGAACCCGATTCCCATCAAAGCCGCCATGCAAATGCTCGGTCGGGATACGGGCGAATTACGATTACCGATGACTCCACTTTCCAGCGAGCAGGAAAGCCGATTAAAGCAGACATTGACCGATTACGGCCTTTTGTAATCTTCGATAACGGTATTTAGATTTAGTTTACAATAACAATCGCGTCGGGTGACGGCAGGGATGACGGCCCCGATCTGAAACACTCAGACGACCTTGGTCAAACGGACCGCTGGCGAGGAGCCGAAAAGTGATATTCGGGTTTGGAAAAAAGAAGCAGCAAGAGGAAGATGATCACGACGAAGAACTCGAACTGATCAGTTTTCAGGGACCGGTCAGCGGTGATCCTCCGAAACTCAACGAAAACCCGGGGCTAGTTCGGGCGGGATTGATCCCCGCCAAAGAGATTGTCTCTGATGCTGTCTCGCGCGATGCTTCCATGCTGCGTCTCGATCCGAAAGGTGCCGGCTATATCGGCATGATGATGGTTGATGGGATGAAGTACCCCGGTCCACGTTTGCAAAAACAGCAGGGAACGGCGGTTACACAAATTCTGAAAATGATGGCCGGGCTCAGTATTCAGGAACGGAAAAAACCTCAGCGTGGTTCCATCAAAGCCGATTATGAAGGGCAACCGTACGAAATCGCCATCGACATCACTCCCACTCCCGAGGCAGAACGTCTCAACATTTATATCATCAACCTGAAGACTCGTCCTAACAAACCGGATGAGATTGGGATCTCGGAAGAACTCAAAGAAAAGATCCGCGAGATTGCCTCAACGAAGCTCGGTTATATCGGAGTGTGTGGTGGACCCCGCAGCGGATTGACAACATCGACCGTGGGCGTGGTTCGGTCGGTCGATGCGTATGTTTATGGCGTCTACTCGATCTTCGATACGGGAACATGGGACATCCCCTATGTGACCGAATTTGAGCGTGAGGAAGGTCACGACACAGAAACCACGATCACCCGCGCGCAACGTGCCGAAGCGGATGTGATTTATGCTCCTCCGATTCGTTCCGAAGAAGAAGCCAAGGTGATTGTTGAAGGAGCCTCCAAGTCGTGCATCATTGCCGAGTATCCTGCCAAAGATGCCGTCAGCGGGCTATTGCAAATGATCAAGTGGGTTGGTGACCAGGAACTGGTTGCATCCAACGTCAGAGCGATTATCACTTCCAAATTGATTCGGAAGCTTTGCCCGAGTTGTCGTCAGGCATACGCACCCAATCCCAAATTGCTCGCCAAAATCGGTTTGCCCAAAGAGACAAAAGCACTTTACCGTCACCGCGTGCAACCGCAAGAATTGCAGAAGGGTGAAACCTGGGATTCGTGTCCAAAGTGTCAGGATGTCGGGTATCAGGGCCAAGTCGCGATGTTTGAACTGGTCGAGATGACCGAAGGAATGCAGCAAGTGGTTCGCTCCAAACCATCACCTGATGCGATTCGTGCTCAAATGAAAAAAGACAACTCGTTGACGTTGCAGAAAGACGGCTTGCGCCTCGTCGAAGCAGGAATCACATCTTTGGAAGAATTGCAACGAACCTTCAAATCCTGAAACTTTTTTGATCTTCACTGGATCGTTATGCCCATCGTTCCCTCTGAATTGATTGAAGTGAAACGGATTGCCGGCAAAGGGCGTGGCGTGTTCGCTCGGCAGGAGATACCTGCCGGGACTGAGATTGAAACAGCCCCGGTGTTGGTGATCTCAGAAGAAGATATGGAACCAACCGAGCTTGCCGGACATTGCTTCTTATGGTCCAAAGGAAAGGTCGGCCTGCCGCTCGGTTACGGAGCGCTCTATAACCATTCTTTCACGCCGAACGCTGAATACATCGACCGTGCTCCGCAAACGAAAGTTTATCGAGCGATTCAAGACATCGCGCAGGGCGAAGAAATCACCATCAATTACAACGGCAGTCCCGATGATCGTTCACCGGTCGGCTTTGACGTGCGGGAGTGATGTTTTTGGAACCAACATTAATCAGATGCAGCTAGCAATGATTCTGCGAAGAAAATAATTGACATTCGTCTCCTGTTGCGCGATCATGCGAACCAATGCGTTTTAGCAATTAGAAGTTACGCTGCGGCTCAAGCCCCTAACTCCATTTCGAGAAATCAACGTATAAAGATCGTTCAAAAAGCTTAAACCAATGCCAAACGAATCTCCAATGCCAATACTGCTCAAGAGCATTGGAATAGATAAACATTCGTTTGAGCGATTTGTTTCATGGGCCTTGAGTGAGCATTTAGTTGGATCACTCTCGTCATTGCCACAAATCAAAGATTCCGATCTGTTTAATCAGCTAGACGCACTAAAACAATTTAGAAATATTCTCAAGCGTCACACAACCCGTGACTGGAGTGCACATGATGTAAACGCACTCTTTGAGCGGGTTAAGGAGCAACTTAAAGTTCATTATCGAAAACCAATTGAGTATGGTGAATACCTCAAACTTTTATGGCAAGTACCGCTGGAATGTGCTACTTGCAAAAAAACGCCACCAGATGTTTTGCTGCATGTCGATCACATTGTCCCTGCATCAAAAGGCGGCTCCTCTCAGAGAGGAAATTTGCAATTTCTTTGTGCCACGCATAATCTTAAAAAGTCTAACAATCGAGAGGTGTCTGACATATGGCTGGATTTTCAATAAATGCCGCGGTGCTTAAGCAGAAGGGGCACGAGCTATTTTGTTTTGGAATGAACAGTGCTGAGTTAAAAAGAATATGTTACGTGACTCCCCGTTCCGCTGATGCACCTGACGAAATTCAACGTATTGTCAATCCGCGTAGGGCGAAGGAGATTGGTGAATACATTAAGCAGGCTAACTCGATATTTCCAAATTCAATTGTTGTGTCGCTTACCGATGAAGTTTCGGTACAGGAGAGCGGCACACCCAAAGTCAAGGTATTGAACTTCCCGGACTCAGAAGGGAAATTTGCGTATATTCTCGACGGACAACACCGACTTGAAGGATTCAAACATAGCGAAGGCATTGAATTCGATATGCCCGTGGTCGCAATACACAACGCAGATGAAGCGCTCCGTGGCAAGATATTTGCGGACATAAACAGCAAACAAAAAGCTGTGAGCGATATTCATCTACTTTCTTTGTACTACCAAATCAAAGAGATGGCTCCTGATGATACGCCTGTAATGGACGTGATTGTAGCTCTCAATAATGATACCAACTCTCCGGTCAACAACAAAATCAAGATGCTTGAAAAGGATAAAGGGTGGGCAAAAAATACCGCCTTTAAGAAATGGCTTTCACCACATTTGACTCCAGGTGGTGCTCTGGCGACAAAAACCATTGCAGAAAGAACTCAAATTATTAAAGCCTACTTGTCATCAATACAATCGGTCTGGCCTGAGGCTTGGGGAGACAATAAAAACAATACACTTACAAAGGCATTTGGTTTTGAGATCATGTTCGGCATATTCCCAGCGGTAAAGCTAAGATGTGACCTTAACTGTGGGCGCCAATACACATCCGAGAACTTTGCAGAACAGCTGGAACCATTGAAGAGTGCGAGTATCGATCTTCCAGGTGGAGGAGCTATTCGTATGGACTGGAGCAAGGCTATGGGTGTTATTAACAATGCAAAAACACGTTCGCTAATTGCTAAACAAATGCGTGATATACTAGCTAGAGCTGACGAATAACAACCAAGTGACCTACAGGTGTCGAAGACATCACAGATCTCATCACCCGCCGACAATTTTTTGCAACGCGGCAGAATTACGGCGGAGCTTCAGGCTCCAACGGTAGGCGCAGCCGACGCCGATCAATCCCAGCATTGCCAATACTGCGAACGCTTCCAGGTTCTTGCGCGTCAACATGAACGCAAGTAATACGGACACGAGTGGCAGGCAGATTGTGCCGGCGAGGATCAAATGGGTGGCTTTGTCGAGTCGTTGCAGAGTCCGTTTCGATTCGGGATCAGTCGATTTGAGTTTGACAATCTTGGGGAACAATTGTTCCAGCGCGAAGTCGCTGACCAGAAAGAAGATGGCTGCCGCTGCCAGTGAACCATTGATGACGTGAGAGGCGAAAAAGTGAACGTAATCTTTCAGGACCGCTTCTCCCATCTGAAAATGCAGTCCCAGTGGAAACAGGATGCCACAGGTTAACCAAAGGCTCAAACTGACACTCGACGCCCAGTAACCGATTCCCAGAACACGTTGACGACGTTTGCGATCGAATTCCGAATCTTTGTCGGTGTGATCAAGTGGTTTTCGGAACGGCCACATCAATATCCAAATCAAAGACAGTCCGCTGCCGTAGGCGAGCGCATTGAGCATCTCCACCTGTAACTGAAACAGATTTTGTTGCGAGAGCTGTACGATTTCGTCGGAGTTGTAATAAATGTTGAGCGCGCTCATCGTCAAATTGCAAAGTGCGATCATGATGATGATCGTCAGACTGGGGAACCGCGATATTGTGCGTAGCCACTGTTTTTGTGGTGGAGACAGCACGCGTTGTACTTCGGGGTCGAGGCAGAGATCGAGTTGACGGGCCAGATCATTGCCGGAGGAGATACGGTTTTCGCGGTCCGGTTCGAGTGTCCGTAGCAGGACATCTTTGACGAGCGGCGGGATATCTGTTGGCAACTGCCCCACATCGACACCCTTTTTATGATCTTCGATCATTTCGTTCAGCAACTGAGGACCACTGAGCGCCCAGGCGAGGTTGGGAAACGGCCTCTGACCGCACAACAATTCCCAGAGCAGAATGCCGAGCGAGTAGATATCGCTCCGCGCGTCGAGATCTTCGGGTGTTGTTTGGTGAACCGGATGGCAGGCTTCCAACTGTTCGGGAGACATATACGCCAATGACCCGCCGAAATAAGCGACCGGGGTCGAACCTTCCACCTGGTCCGAAAAGCTGATGTTGAAGTCGGCCAGTTTGGGGGAGCCGTCATCGGCGATCAATACATTGGCCGGTTTGAGATCGCGATGCAGGACACCTTTGTCGTGTGAGTATTCGAGGGCTTCAGCAAGTCGTGCACCTAGCCAGCAGACAACTTGAGGCCAGTCATATTCGGCGAGCGTAATACGGCTGAGCGAATTGAGGGGGATCGGAGCCCCTTTTTCCTCCAGCAACTGGTCGATTTCTGCGAGGAAGGCAATGCCGTTTCGTTTCTCTTTGGGAAGTCGATGAATCCGATCGACGACATCTTTCAGAGTGCCGCCGGGATGATATTGCATGAACAGCAAACGCAAGCCGAGATCTTCGAGAAAGGTTTGTGAAAAGACACGTACGATATGCGGATGATCGAGTTGCGCGAGGGTTTTGTGTTCTTCGCCTTTCGCGGCAGAAATTTTGAGCGCCACAAATCGCTGCATCGAAATTTGACGGGCGAGAAAGACCTGCGCAAAGGAACCTTCCCCCAACAACATGATCAGGTCAAAATCATCGATCACCTCACCCGATTCAAATTTTTGTCGCTGCGGTCGATGATGAAGCGATGTCGATTGATCGACACCCTGATCCAGAATTGGCTTGAGATCCTCGACCTGATCGGGAAATCGTTCCAGGTATTCTTCAGGCAGAAATTTGTCATTGAACTGTTGTCGGATGTGAAGCTCTTCCTGAATCAGATCGAGTGGCCACAATCCCTCGGAAGTGACCACTTGTGGATGACGATCGCCATAATCTTCGAGATAGCGTCCGGGATGTTCGTGACGCCAACGGTATTCGAGATCAACTTTGATCAATTCCCGTAAGGCGATGTCGGCGTGATCGTTTTGGAGGTCATCGAGAAACTGTTCGAGATTGGGTGGCTGCGCAGCTTCCTCCCACAATTCGACGCATCGATCAATGCGTTCGATGATCGCTTCCCAGAGAACGGTTTCACTTGGCGTGGTCATGACGATTTATCATAGCTGCTGTCCACTTGAGGAGGTACTATGAAATCCGGTTGTCCGATCTCACTGAAAGAAAGCGGATGGATGTCTGAAACCGACGAACAGGAACTGATTCAAAAGATTCACTCCGGCGACACCGATGCGCTGGCTGAATTTCTGAATATCAAACAAAGAGCGCTGATCGGCTACATCGATCGCCAACTCGGTCCCGGCTTGAAGAAGAAAATCGAGCCTGAGGATATCTTTCAGGAGGCATCTGCGGTTGCCGTCAAGAACATCGATCAAGCCTTCGATGACCCCTTTGGTTGGATGTGCCGTATCTGTGAACAGAGAGTAGTGGACGCCTATCGCCGCTATTTTGGAGCTGCCAAACGCGACGCGGGACGAGAGATTTCTGCCGATGCGGGAGGTGGCGATCAATCTCAGGCGGGCGTCGCGAATATGCTGGTCGCCAGTATGACGTCGCCGAGTGGTGTTTTCTCGCGGGAACAAAAGCATCTCAAGATGCTGCAAGCGATGGAAGAAATTCCCGAGGAACAAAGGGAAGCATTGCGATTACGCTACTTTGACGGCTTGGGGGCCAACGAAATCGCCGAACGGCTGGGGAAAAGCCACGGAGCCATCCGGGTGATGTTGTCTCGTTCGCTCAGCAAATTGCAGGATTTAATGGGTCCCGATGCCGCTCCTCGACAGAAATAGAAGTTCGTATTGTGCTGTAAATCATGGACTTACGCCATTTTGAGAGAAAACTTCCAGATTCTTTGTAACGGGTGAGCCGGGTTCTCGCTGGGGAGTGTGTAAGGCAATCAACTTTGCCACAAACATTCAAACTCAAAGAACAGGAAACCCGGCTATGAAACTCTCCATCAAAATGACTCTCGCAGTGTTAATGATCTCCGGACTGACTCAAACTTCCACTGTCGAAGCTGGAAAATCATTTGGCAAAATTAACGGCGGTTCACAGTCTAAAAGTCGAAACGTGCGTCGGCCTTCGACGGCTAACTTTCATCACAACTTCAACTACAAGCAACGTGGTGGCAGTTCATCCTCAAATCGCTACAGCAACTTCAGAAAGCCGACTGTCTCACGCAACAGTTCAAACTCTTCTTCCCGTTTCAAGTCGATCAATTCCAACTCGCGATTGAAGACCATCGGTACGCAATCTCAATCACGAACTCGTGACCTGAGCGGTCTGAAGAAGTTCGAGAACATTCGCAAACCGACCATTCAAAGCCCAACCAAAGGTAAGGGGCTATTTGATGGCAAGAAGCCGGGTGATGGCGAACGCTGGACGATTCAACCCGTCGATCCGAACTTTGGTCAAAAGTCCAAGCCCGGATACGGAAACGACATCATTTTCCCGACACCACGTCCACGGCCTCGTCCGCCCATCTTTTGTCCTCCGGGACGCCGCCCGATTGTGTGTCTGCCACCGATCAATATCTGTCCTCCGGTTTACACTCCCTGTGTGACGACAACTTGTCAACAAGTGATTGTGGAGCCAGCATTGGTCGAACAACCTGTGCAGGAAGAATTAGAACCTGTCCTGCAATTAGTGGTGGGACAACCAGCCGCTTTGGAAGCAAACGGACTTGGTCAGACCGCCGGTCAGGTGGTCTTCGAAGTCAACGGTCTGGGTCTGCCTGCCAAAGTGACTCAATGGGAAGACGCCATGTTGGCGATGGATGTCCCTATGATGGGACTGCAAGGACCAACCAACGCCTTCATGCACTTGATTGGTGCCGACGGACAACCGCTTGCATCGATCCCCGTGGAACTGCTGATGGAGGCTCCTCAGAACATGGAGTAAGAGACCATTTCTCTGCGGGCCAACGATCAAGCCTCGGACAGTCGAAAGATTGCCCGAGGCTTTTTTTGTGGAGAGGGGTTTGCTGAAACGAGTTCTCTAATCAGTTCGTCTGAGCCTGCGCATCGATCTGTAAATCGGATCGTGGGACTTCCCACGATTTCGGTCTCAAACCGGCGCGTTTTTCGAACTCGCGTTCGTCCCACTGCTCCTGCAATTTCTCGCAAGCGGCACGAATTTCTTCGCGGGTCGGATTGGGCCTGCGGTTATGAGGTGTTTTGTGCTGTGAGTTTTTGTTGGATGCAACCATAGTGAGTGTCCCCCTTCTGAATGCGACTGGGTCAATCTGTGCTAGCATTAATAATCATAGCGCCAGCTGGCTAATCGTCCAGTTTGAATCCTACTTTGATACTTGCCTGATATTGCAGAACTTCCCCATCATCAATGCTGCCACGCACTTCGGTCATTTCAAACCAACTCATGCCGCGCAAACTCTTTGAGGCCTTTTCGACCGCTGATTCAATGGCCGCTGAGACGCTTTCGGCAGAAGTTCCGGTAATTTCCACTTGCTTAAAGACTGGATTATCCATGCTATCCTTTCCTGAATGTTAAAATTTATTCATCGTAAACCAACTGTCCAACGAAGCACTTCGGGCCGCAACCTAATGAGCATTCATCGCAACCCCCAAGACCTCTGCTCGGCAAAACTGACCGATGCCCGTCGCAGAGAATTAAAAAATTCCTGGACGTGACTTGCCTGGGTCTGCTTTGCTAATGACTCGTACATTTTGACCAGCGCCCGGTCGGCTTCGAGAACATGCGTAAACAAAGCGTCTAAGGGTTCGCCAGATTGTAAATGTAGCCGGTCAATCGCTTCCTGAATGTCATCATCGGGAACATATTGAATCCAGGTGCCCAAAACATCGATTTCGGGATAAACGTCCTCGTCACGCTGGACAGCTTGAGAAACAATATCGCGTTGATATTTCAGGAAATCAGCCAACAGGTCCAACCGAACGTCGTTATTGCAGTCGGCGTGACGCCGTATCTCTTTCGTCAGCTGTTGATGAAAGTCATTCACCATATTCATAATGTCGGAAACTTGTCGATACGCCATAGTGACTCACCTCCGATCGTTCAATGTTACGGGTTTGTTAACGCCTCTGTTGTGATGGCTGATCGCGCATGCTGGCGGCTGATCAGACAATGTTTGTCCGATCAGCGACCAATGGCTCACATAGATCATCCAGGATCCTGTGAGTGCTGATCATCTCCTCTATAAGAGATGCAGGAGGTATGCCAAAGCTCGATATTCCGGGTTCCAGGAAAGTTCAATTTGCATCTCGGTCAGTGACGCTCTCTAATACCTGAGAGGTCGTACCGGCCAGATTTTCTCTTTCACACCAGAACATCACGATTGTTATCAGAAGGTCATATCACATGTCGCGCTACCTGATGTTACTTCTCACCTGTAGTTTCAGTTTCTCACAATGCTTCACATCCGCAAGCGCCGATGAAACGCCCAATGTCATTGTGATTCTCGCTGATGACTTGGGGTATGGAGACCTGTCATCATTCGGGGCGACCGATCTCAAGTCCCCGCATATCGACAAGCTGGTGAAAAGCGGCATGAAGTTCACTAACTTTTATGCCAACTGCCCGGTCTGTTCACCGACACGAGCCGCCCTGCTCTCTGGTCGTTATCAAGACATGGTGGGCGTTCAGGGTGTCATCCGCACTCACGCCGAGAATAGCTGGGGTTATTTGGCGGAAGATGCGGTGATGATTCCCGAGTTGCTCAAACATGCCGGCTATCATTCGGCCATCGTGGGGAAATGGCATCTCGGATTGGAAAGTCCCAACACGCCGATCGAACGGGGATTCGATCACTTTCACGGCTTTCTCGGCGACATGATGGACGACTATTACAATCATCGTCGTCATGGCATCAATTACATGTACGAGGATTTGAAAGAGATTGACCCGCCGGGACACGCAACCGATCTTTTCACACAATGGTCCATTGATTACATCAAGTCACGCCAAGGGAAAGAGGAGCCGTTCTTCTTGTACCTGGCTTACAACGCACCACACACTCCCATTCAACCTCCCCGTGATTGGTTCAACAAAGTGAAAGCGCGCGAATCGGGGATCACCGACAAACGTGCCAATCTGGTCGCGTTGATCGAACATATGGATGACGGCATCGGCAAAGTGATGGCCGCTTTGAAAGAGACCGGCATCGAGAAAGAGACGCTGGTCATCTTCACTTCGGATAACGGCGGTCAACTGAGCGTTGGTGCCAACAATGGACCGTTGCGAGATGGTAAACAATCAGTGTATGAGGGAGGTCTGAAAGTTCCCGGCGTCGCAGTCTGGCCGGGGAAAATCGAAGCGGGGAGCGAGACCGAACTGCGCGTAATGTCGATGGACATCTACGCCACCATTGCCGATCTCGTCGGTCTTCCTCAACCGGAAGACAATGAAGCGGTCAGTTTTTTGCCAACACTGATGGGGAAAACACAAACGCCTCTGCGCAAACTGTGGTTCTTCCGTCGTCGCGAAGGTGGTACCAGGTACGGCGGCAAAACCATCGAAGCGGTCATCTCGGGCGATTGGAAGTTGCTACAGAACACGCCGTTCGAACCGCAGGAACTCTACAACCTGAAACAGGATCCTAAAGAAGAGAACAACCTGGCCGGGAAGAACCGCAAGATCTTCAACGAGCTGACCGCCGCCCAACGTCTGCAACTGCAGAAGTACGGGACAGTGCCTTGGCAGAAGCCGAGTCCTTGAGCACCTTGTGCAAAGTGTTGTGAATGATCTTTATCAGGAGATTTAACATGATTCGTTTTCGATATCTATATGTCGCTGCGTTCGCTGTTTCTCTGTCGGCAAGCGCGCTCTCCGCACAGACTCAAGAAGAACGGCTGCAAGCGTTATTGAAAAAGTTTCCGGCAGCCGACGCCAACAAAGATGGCGTGTTGACTCGTGAAGAAGCGGTCAAATACCGCGACACGGTGCTCAAAAAGCAGCGAGCCAAAGGGAAGCCGGAACGCCCAAAGCCGACTCACGCCGATGTCAAATATGGCGAGCATGAACGAAATGTATTCGATCTCTGGCTGCCGGAGAATAATGACAAACCACCGAAAGACGGCTATCCGTTGTTTGTCTATTTTCACGGCGGTGGTTTTGTGGCGGGTGACAAATCGGGATTCGATCCGACTGCTTATTTGGAGAAAGGGTTGGCAGTCGTCTCGGCCAATTATCGGTTCGTCGATGGAGACAAGACACTCAGCCCCGCTCCGTTGCTCGATTCGGCTCGTGTGATTCAATTCCTCAGACATCATGCGAACAAGTGGAATCTCAACAAGCATCGAATAGCTGTCAGCGGAAGTTCTGCTGGGGCGGTGATCGCGATGTGGATCGGCTATCACGATGATCTGGCAAACGGGGCCAGTAAAGACCCGGTCGAGTATCACTCGAGCCGTGTGCAGTGCATCATTCCGCTCAACGGACCGACGAACCTCGATCCGCATTGGATTACCAAGAACATGGGCGGACCGAAACACGTTCACGGAAGTTTTCCAAAAATGTTCGGAGAACCGATCTCGGACAATATGTCGTCTGAGGCCATGCAACGAATCAAAGAGAGTTCACCAATCGAGCACCTCACCAAAGATGATCCACCGACACTCATGATTTATGGCGGCAAGCTCGAAGGGATTCCCCTTCCCGAATCGGCTTCCACGGGTCTACTGATTCATCATCCCCATTTTGGCAAGGTGCTCAAAGAAAAGCTGGACGCATTGAAAATCCCGAACGAGTTTCATCATGGCTCGGACCCGCGACGGGGATCTGGTCAACAACTGATACTTAAGTGGCTGGACGATTACCTGATCGACAAAATTGCTTCGGTTCCCGCACCGAAAAAGATTTGGCCGACCGGTTTGAAGAATCTACTCGGGACGCTAAAAAAGGAAGGTCTGCGACCGCCCGATGATGAAGTTCAGGTGGTCTATGCCCGCCCTGGGAAGTATGGAACCTACGACTACGCAGATGGGCTGTATTGGCGGATGCCTGCCAGCGAAGAGGCAATCCGCGAACATGTGAAGGAATTGAAACTCAATCAATACGATCGGACCGAGCGCGAAAAGGAAGCACGCATCAAAGAGGTTTCAATCAAGAAATTCTTCGACCGTTATCCCGAAGACTGGCCAAAATTGCATCGGGAGCAACTGACTTGGTACACCTGGTTCGGAAACCGGGACGATACGGGAATCAGCGCGCATTTCTGGAAGACGATGGTACGCGACAAGTCGCGAGACGAACTGTTTGTCTTCTACTGGATTTGGGACGTGGGGATTTGAGTCGCAGGTGATCAAAGAGAAACACGATGCCCTGAAAATCCCCAACGACCTTCATCATCAATCCGACCCACGCCGAGGCAGCGGCATGCAACTTGTTCTCGATTGGCTGGATGAATATCTCATTGAGAAGGTCGTAAAATGAACTGTACTTTTATTGGATCTGGAATTATGAAATACATTCCTTTGAGGTTCACATAGTCAGCATAATCTCCGTTCTAATGTCGGCTTATTTCTGATCCCAGCGGCAATAGATCGGGTGATGATCGGAGCCGTGCGTTTTGGAGATCACGTGCATGTCGCCCAACGTGATATCTTGCGTGGCGAGAACATGATCGATGGGAATCCGAATCAGCGGTTTCCCTTTCGGCCAACTCGTCAACACTCCCCGACCGCGCCGCGGATCCGATAGCTTGGCATCGTGCAGCAAGTCTTGAAAATGGGGCGACCACGGCGTGATGTTCAGGTCGCCAGCGACAATGACTGATCCCGACTGTTGTGCGACGAATTCAGCGAGTTCATCGAGCTGCTGGTTGCGAATGCGACTGTATGTTTTTCCTGCCGGTGGCAAGGTGTGAACGCCGACGAGAGTCGTTCCGTCTTCGACCCGGGCAACCACTGTTCGGTCGAGTTCGCTTCCGATGCGACGAATAGAAATGTCCAAGAGAGGTTCACGGCTGAAGATGGCTGCTCCAAAACCGTCATTTGCAGATTCGATCTCAAAATACGGGTATTCGTTTCGCAAAGCGTCAAGCTCAACACCAAGCGCGGGCGAGACTTCCAGCAACACCACGACGTCGGCGTTTTTCTCGCGGATTAACTCGACGATCTGTTGATGTTGCGAGTTGCCAACGTACACATTCCAAACGAGTAGCGACATTGCTTCATTCGATAACTGGAAATGCTTTTGAGGAATCAGATAAGGGGCAATGTAAATGCCCTGCATAAAAATTAACAACACGAGCAAGCTTGATGACTTCCAATACGCAAAAGAGACGGCCATTGAAAGCAGAATGAGTCCTGCAAGAAATCCCTGCACTCGAAAATGTGTGAAGAGATCGGCAAACCACCAATGGCGAGCCAGGAAAGACAATATCACCGCGAAACATAAACCGACCAGACCCAACCAATACAAAGTCAACGTGATGTTCTTCCAGGAAGAGCGGTTGCCATTGTGAGAATCGGTCGAGAGTCCACTTTCGAAGGATTGATCGGAGGAGGACATTTTATTCTTTCGGACGCATGGTCACGGTGACGCCGGTCAGATCAAACTCAACTCCCAGAGGTCCAAGTAATGCCTGGAAGAATTCTTCCGCCGTTGCTTCTTGTACGTCAATCGCGACATGCTCGTTGAAATCAATGTTCGCCGCGGCAAAGATTTGTGGATCCCAGACAAATTGAATTCCCGATTTCTGTAATTCCGTCAAGACTGCCGATGCCGGTATGTCTTTAAGAGTCAGAGTGAATCGCCTTTTTGAGAGTGGCAATAAGGCAATGGAATCGGTCGCGTCCAGCTCCCGCTTTCCGCTGCGGAAGTCGCGAATTGCTTCGTGATCTTCGACCAGACCAGTTACCGTCACTTTTCGCCCGCGTATTGAAATATCGGCAGCCGGTGCGAGTCGTTGCCAGTCATCAGGTTTCTCTCCCGATTTCAAGGTGTAATCGTCCGAGATGAATAGAGTCGGTGCGGTCGGTAATGGAAGCAGAGAGATCGATTTTCCATCGTCCGAGAATTCGAACGTCAGATCGAAACCCAGTAACAAGACCGACAATATTTCGGGAACATTGGCAGCGGGAATTGATCCCGCCGCCCAGAGATCGTGTTCGATCAATTCGGGATTAGTCACGCTCAAGTTTGCAGACTCTGTCACTTGTAAAACAAGTTCTCGTGGCTCGGACAGCATGGGCCACGCCAATGTGTTCCGAGTGGTGAGTTTGGGATTTGGTCCGTTGCGGAGAACTTTGCGAGTCTCCAGTGTTCGTTGCACGATCAAACTGCGGAGGAGTCGAGTTTTCAGTTTAGGGCCAAGATAGACAACCTGCCCTGTGAAAGAGGTTTGACAGTCGATTGCTTCCCCGATGTTGGTGAGAAGTTTGCGAACATCGCCGTTCGATTTGAAAAGCTCGACCGTCTGTTCGGGGTCGATTCTACGATCCCGGAAACAGGCAAGTCGGTATGACTGCTCGATTTGCTGGAGTGTCTCGCGGAGCTTCAAACCGGAAAGTGAAGCCAATCCCGGCTCGTTCAGACGCTGTTGATATTCATCCCCGGAGAGGTAAACAACGTCGTCGGCAGCGACCAGTTGTGGGCCATTAGAAGGGACGGTTAGTGAAAACAGGCAAATGATTCGGAGAATCGTCATGATCGTCACTGCATCGGCAATTCGAGGACGGGAAGGTACTGGAGTGCAATGAACGGCAATGATACCATGAAAACCGAGACACTTTGAGTCCCTTTTCACGTAACCTGTCACGTATCCTGTTTCACCCGCTTAGCACATCATGACTAATACACACGCCGTCGGCATCGACTTGGGAACGACATACAGTTGCATTGCTTATCTGAATGAGCATGGCGAGCCGATTACCATCTCCAATGCGGAGGGAGAATCTTCGACCCCCTCGGCAATTCTCATCGATGGTGATGAGGTGGTGGTTGGGACCGAAGCTCTTCGTAACGCCATCATGCGGCCTCAGGATGTCATCCTGAATGCGAAACGATATATCGGTAGTTACGACAAATTCTGGACAATCGACGGACGGCGTATTTCGCCCATCGAAGCCGAGTCCATGATCCTCAAAAAATTGATTGGCGATGCTCAAGAGCAGATCGGATCGATTGAGGAAGCCGTGATTACGGTCCCTGCGCAGTTCAGCGATCAACAGCGTCACGACACGATCGAGGCGGGCCATCGTGCGGGCTTGCAACGAGTCGACATCATCAACGAACCGGTGGCCGCTTCGCTTTGTCACGTGCTTGGTTCGGAAGGAATGTGGTTCAGCGAATTGGCCGATGAGCAAACGATTCTCGTCTATGACCTGGGAGGCGGTACGTTCGATCTCTCGTTGGTGCGTTATAAAAAAGATTCCGTAGAAGTGATTGCCTCAACCGGCGATCTCAATTTAGG
>Ga0055584_100002262_pt1 | contig 19067 bp, 11 predicted proteins | sample OSDHelmetaG_FD_58716 | JGI IMG/M metagenome (GOLD analysis project Ga0055584, IMG submission 58716) | Pelagic marine sediment microbial communities from the LTER site Helgoland, North Sea, for post-phytoplankton bloom and carbon turnover... | ecosystem: Environmental > Aquatic > Marine >... | reverse complement strand
AGGGTCGGCTGGAATGGCTCCGCGTCGCCAAAACCATACTTGGCTGCCTGATCCGGCAGGCCATCGATCAGGAACTTGTCACCGATATGCGGCCCCTCAATCGGCACGCCCAACCGCTCTGCCAGCGCACCAGCGGCAGCTGCGTGGTCCACATGGCCGTGGGTCAGCAGGATTTTCTCGATAGTCGCGCCACTCTCTTTGATCGCCGCCTCAATCTGCTCCAGGTCGCCGCCGGGATCGACGACCGCGCCCTTCATAGTCTCCTCACACCAAAACACGCTGCAATTCTGCTGAAACGGCGTGACGACGACAATGCGGACTTGCATGGGGGAACTCCTAACACGGGCGCGTACTCAGTCAAAAATCAGGCCACAGTTTCGCACGTTGACGGCAAGCTGCCCAGCGAGCGATTGCCGCGAGTCATTTTAAGCTTGAAATAAGAACATTTATGGAACTTAATATGGATAGGAGGAACAAAATGAGTCATCGCTATCTCTCGCTCTGGCTACCCTATTTCGCGACCGACCGGTTGGGTCGTGTGGCGGAGCCTCTGGCCACGCTAATAGAACAAGCCGGCGTGCCGCGTATCGTGGCGGTAAACCAGGCAGCGGCGGCGCTGGGCATTGCCCCTGGCATGGCCTTAGCCGACGCACGAGCACTGCACCCCACCTTGGAGACCCGCCCGGCCAATCCCTTGCGGGAGATGCGCGGCCTCACCCGTCTGGCTGATTGGTGCGAGCGGTACACGCCGCTGCTCGCGCTGGACGGTGCCGATGGCTTGATGCTGGATATCACCGGCTGCGATCACCTGTTCGGCGGCGAAGTTGCTATGCGGGAGGATGTGCTGCGCCGTCTGGAAGGCTTCGGCTTTATAGCGCAGGCGGCTATCGCAGATACACCGGGCGCGGCCTGGGCTCTGGCTCGCTATGGCCAGGTGGAAGTTGCATCGCCGGGCCGCGAAGCTCTGCAACGCCTGCTAGCGCCCTTGCCGCTGGCGGCTCTACGCCTGTCCGAGGACAAAACCGCAGCGCTAGCGCAGGTAGGGCTGCGCCGCATTGGCGACGTAGCCCGGCTGCCGCGCGCACCTCTGGCCCAGCGCTTTGGCGCCCAGGTGTTGCGCCGGTTGGATCAGGCGCTGGGTCGCACTGCTGAATCCCTCAATGCCCGGCACCCGCCGCTGCCGTTTCACCACCGGCAGGATTACACCGACACCTTGCAGCGGATTGAGGATGTCAGCGCCGCGGCGCAACTCCTGCTCGACCGGCTGTGCCAGCAACTGGTGGAGGCTGGCAATGGCGCCAGGCAGGTCATGCTCACCGGCTATGCCACCGATGGCCAGGTGCATCGTGCCGCCGCCCGCACCAGCACACCGGTCCGCCAGACAGGCCGCTTGCTGCGGCTATTGCAGCCAACGCTGGAGGCTTTTGATCTGGGCTTCGGCATTGAAACCCTGACCCTCAGCGCACCGCAAACCGAAAAGCTGGCACCAACCGCTCGCGATTTCTGGCAGGACGCCGCCGCGCAAACCGACAACGCTGCCGCCTTGATCGACCGTCTGAGCCAACGGCTTGGCCCGACACGGGTGGTGTGGATGGCCCCGGTCGCCAGCCACTTGCCAGAGCGTCGGGTGATGCCGCTGCCAGGGATCAGCCATTCGGCGTCGGAGGTCGCGGCTCTCTGGGCCGATTGGCAACCGCCGCCGGGAGAAGTCTTGCCGTTACGCCTCCTGCCCCGGCCAGAGCCGATTGAGGCGACGGCACTGCTACCAGACTATCCTCCCGCCGCCATCCGCTGGCGCAAAATCATGCACCGCATCGTCCGCGGCGAGGGCCCGCAGCGCCTCGCGCCGGAATGGTGGCGCACCGCACCAGCCGACGACCCCACCGCCGCCTTCACCCGCCGCACCCGCGATTATTACCGGGTGGAGAACGCCGCCGGCCAACGGCTCTGGGTGTTCCGCCAAGGCCTCTACGACGGCCCCGGCACCCAACCCGCCGATGCACCGGACTGGTTCATGCACGGCATCTACGCGTGAGTGGGTGATGCGGGTGCATTACAACATCAAATTCAGGAAATATTCCTATGAAATTACATCGCCATGGCTACCACCAGCATAGCGCTATGAATTGGCACCCAGGTCCGCGCTAAAAGTCCGTCCGCCACTTGACGCCAATGGATGAGCCGTTGTGCTGACCCAGGTCGCTTTCGACAATGACGTTGTCATAGACTTCGATTTCGACCCGGGCGCTGGGGGAGCTGCCGTCGATGGGTTGGTTTGCGCCGACGAAGACACCGGGCGCCACTGTCTTGCCGACAGTCACACCGGTGCCAGCACCTTTGTCCTCAACCCGCAGCACATCCAGACCCACAGCGTTCCGCACCCGGTCCAACGTGCCGCCGGAACCATCCAGCAACGTGGCGATGCCGCTCGCCAAGTCCAATGCCTGCAATGGTGACAGCGACTGGCTGGATTGACCGAACAACAGGCGCGGCATGACCTCGCCCTTCGGCAATTGCGGACTGGACACAAACTCCACCTCACTGGCGGACGCTGGGCCGCTCACCGTGATACCGCCTTTGATACCATTTGCCTCCCGGATCAGTGCCACATCCAATTCAGGATCGACCTTGGCCGTATTCGCGAACCGCACCTCGCCCCGGTCCAGGGCAAACGGCTTGCCCAGCAGTGTCATTTGCCCACGGATCTTGCTGATAGCGCCGGTAACGCGCGGCTTCTTGGCCGTACCGCCGACTGCCAGATCCATACGCCATTCCGAATCCAGTCCACGACCACGCACGAAGATGCTGTCCGGCGCATGCACCCGCATGTCCAACGCAATCCGCCCGTCCTCGGCTGGCTTGGTTCGTGGCTTTGGCGCGCCCTTGATCTGCACGTCACCAAGATCGGCGATAGAAGGTGGTATTGCATGCACCAGCCGTACCTCCGCCCGATCGATCAGGATATCACCGGCGATAACAGGGTGGAGCAAAGTTCCCGTCGCCATAATCTTAGCTGAAACCGTGGCAGTCACATCCTCACGCCGCACCAACAGCGCCTTTTGCGTCGTTACCTTGGCGTCCAGATCTTTGCCATGCACCTCAATTTGAGCAGATACCGGCGCACCGACTGGATCGCGGGCATCGACCGTGACCAGGAAGCCGCCGTCCGCTGCTACCTGAGACTTGGCTTGCAGCTTGGTCAGGATCGTGCCGGCCTCCAGGTTTTCGTACCGCCCGTCGGTAATATCAGACCGGCCAGAGACGCTAGGGTCACCAATCGTCCCGCCAATGCGCAGATCGATATCCACTTGTCCGGCCAGATAATGGTCAGCAGCTGGCACCAGCGACCACAACCGCTCCGCCCGGCCCGACCATCGCACTTGCCCTGATAGCGGGGCGGTCGGTGCTGGCTTGGGCACAAAGCCTCCGGAGGGCTTCATCGCCGTCACCACATCCGCATGGATCGGATCGCCAAAACCGCCGCCCACCTGCGCCGAGGCCCTGGCCTCCTTGCCATCCCAAAACGACCGCAACTGAACCGTCAGCGCTTCCGCGCCAGTTGGCAGGTCAGCCATGCGCAGGTCGATGATATCGGCAAAGACCCGGGCCGATTTCCGGCTGTCATAGTCGATGCTGGCATCAATGCTGCCCGCCTCGATCGGCGCGCCTGCCAATTTTGCCAGCCGTGTGATATCTGGCAGCTTAATCGCCAACGCAACAAGCAAAGCCTGACCGCGCACCTCCGCATCACCAGAGATAGAACCACCCGGCACCGCCAGCGCCAACCCATCCATCCGGGTGAGGCCGTTGCCAGAGGTCAGCTTTAGCGGCGCCGTCAACTGCACCTCTTCCTTGGCATAACGGGCAATCAAGGTGGAGACTGTCGCGCTGATCGGCACCTTTAGCACATCCACCTTCGCCGCCCATTCACCGGCTAGCGGCTTGCCATCCGGCGCCGTTCCCGCCAGTGAGCCGCTCACCGCCAGCGCGTTCAGCGGGCCCTTCAAGGTAAGATCAACCGGTGTGATCTCAACATCGCCGGCGGTAATAGTCTCGCCATGCACGCTGGCATCAACACCCGGCACGCGCCCGAGAGCGTCACGAATAGCGGCCTTGACCGTCAGCAGGCTGACAGCAGCATCGCCAACCTTGCCGCGTTCCAGCTTGGCATCAACCGTCAGGTTCTGCCGGCCCTGCTGCGGCTTGAAAACAACACTACCGGCCGCCATGCCCGCCATTGGCGCACCCGCCAACCGCGCCAGCGAGGCGAGGTTACCAGCACTCCAGGCAATCCGGCCATCAATCAACGTCTTTTCCAGATCAATCGCCAGCGGCTTCGGGCTCCGCACCCGCACGCCCATGCCGTCGGCCTGCAATTTCGTTAGCGTTAGAGTCTGGCCATCAAGCACCAGATCAGTAGCTGCTTTCAGCTTGCCATAAGGCTTGGTTGCCGCATCGACAGTTACCGTGCCTGACACGGCCTCCGCCACGACAACATCGTGCTGAATCCGTACGTCACCGAACGCCTGCCCATCCATCGCCAACTGCTCAGCCGCGGTAAACGCATCGAGTCGAGGCGCCGCCAGCGTCCCGCTTAAGTTGCCCTCGGAGACAACGCGGCCTGCTGCCTTGGCATCGTACGCCGCGGCAACCGGTGCAATATCCGGAATGCGAACCTGATAGGTAAGCGCCAACGGGCCATCGGCCAGGCTGGCCGTGCCGCTCGCCTTGGCCTCCACCACCGGTCCGGTCAGGACAAAGCGCGATAGCGTTGCCTCCTGCCCTTCCAACACGCCTGCCAAGTCGAAAGCCACGCCCTGGTCAGTCGCCAGGTCCAGCCGGTCGGCTAGAAGGCCCGCCGCCTTGCCCTTCAGGTCAAAGCGAACGGTCTCGCCATCCAGTCCGAATGTTGCGTCCAGGGCAACGCCATTGGCTGCAACGCCATCCGCCGCCAGATCCGCCAGCGTAAACGCGCCAGATCCCGTTAACGCATCCACTTTGCCGCCAACCTGGCCCAAGAAGTGGACGCCCGTAACCGTCACGCCGTCAATCTCCGGCGGGCCAAGTCTCGGCAGGTCAGCCTTAACCTTCGCGTCAAGCTCTCCAGAATTGGTATCAAAACTACCTGAGGCCTCAACCCGGCCGATCTGCGAGTCGACAGCAATACGGCGCAGCGTCAGCAGCCCGCTCTCGGCCACCACCAGATCTGCCTGTAGGCCCACCGGCTCCGCTAGCAACGGACCACCGGTTTCTCGCATCTGACCTTCTGCAGTTGCCTGCACATCCAGCGTCAGGTCCAACGGTGGGACCGAGGCAATCTGCACCTGCCCCTCAACCAACCCAATGTCATCGATCTTGGCGCGCAGATCCGCCGCCCAGTTCACCACCGGGCCATCGCCCTGCACATGCACAACCGTCGCTGAGCCCGGCGGTAGGCCAGCCAATTCGGCGACAACACCACCGGGGGCTTCTTTGGCATCCAGTACCAGCCGCAGCAATTGCCCGGCAAAGTCGCGGCGATAATCGAACCGTATCTTGCCCTCGACGCCATCAGTGCGGTCCAGCGAGATACTGGCAGACTGCTCGTCGCCTTCGTCCTTGAATTGACCGCTGGCATTGAACGCCAATGAACTTGGCCCGACCACACCGCCGGCGATCTGCACCCGGTTCAGTTCCATGCCTGCTACCGCCACGGATATGGGCGAGCGTGGCCAGACCAGGGACTTGGGACCAGCGTCCTCCGCTTTCGTTGGCAGCGGTTCCTCCGGCGGGCCAGGCTTTGGTTGGCGCAAGACTTCCACATCGTCGGCTACCAGCTTGGTCACCGACACCTGACCGCTGGTCAAGCGAGATGGGTCCCAGTTCATCGATACCCGGCCAATCCGCAGCCAGACGCCTTCCCCATCAGCGATCGCCACCCCGATCAGGTCGGTCGCGCCATCGTCCGGCGACTCCACCTTGGTCACCGTGATTTCCAGCGAGCCGGGCACGTTCACCTGGTCGAGCGCAAAATCGATCAGCGTATTTTTCAAGCCAAAGAACGATAATTGCGCCGTTGCTGGCGCAGGCGTCATGCCCACCAGCGTCAACAGCAGCAGCACCAATCCGCTTAAGGAAATCCCGCGCATTAAAACGCCTGCCCAATGGAGAAATACACTTGAAACGAGTGGTCGCTGGAGCGTGCATTCAATGGCACACCGACGTCAGCCCGAATGGGGCCCAGCGGCGAGTAATAGCGCAGACCGATGCCCGCTGCCAATTGCACACCCTCGCTAAAGGTCGGCACCACCTCCTCCGCGACACTGCCAGCCGCGGCAAACACTGCCAGCCCGAAATCGCCGTAGACCTGCGCCCGCAACTCCGCCGCGACCTCCATTGCTGAAAGGCCGCCTGTCGGCTCATCCGCGCTATCCAGAGGGCCGATGCTGCGTTCAGCATAACCGCGGACCGAGCCGCCGCCGCCGCCATACAGTCGGCGTCCGCCTGGCACATTACCGATCCCTCCAGCCAGGATAGAACCCAGCCGACCGCGGAACGCTGCGATATAGCGTTTCTCGCCGGTCAGGTCGAAATACGTAGATGCTGAAACCTCATTGCTGAGGAACGGCGTCAACTGGCTATCGAACTGTCCGATGAAAGGTGTCACCGTCGCCCGAACGCGCCACCCCTTGGATGGGTTGAGCGCGTCATCCGTATTGTCGTATTCGGCAAAGGCCGGCAAACCAAACAGATAAGACCGGCCTTCGGCATCGCTGGAGGTGCTCTGCGTGACCTCGGCCAGGGTTCCCAATCCGACATTCCAGAACCGGCTGAGCCTGCGTTCCAGGCCCAAGGTCGCCGTGGCACCAACCTCATCAAAGGCATCACTCTCGATATGACGCAGCGAAAGGCCCCCTACCAGATCCTGCCGGTTGCGCCGAAATTGCGGCTTGCGCACCCGCGCCTCGATCCGCTGTTCCGTCAGGCTGACATCGGTCGCCAGTGTGCCGGTCTCATTGGCACCGAACAGATTGCGGTGCTCCAACTCAACCCGCCCGCCTGGTCCGCTATCGGTAGAATACCGCGCACCGACTGCGATCGACCGGAACGGCCTTTGCTCCATCGTGGCAGTAACCGGCACCAGACCCGGCCCGGGCGCAGTCTCCGGCAGATGCACCGCACCGGCTGAAAACAAATTCGTCGCCATCAAATCCCGTTGATAGGCCTGCAATTGGCGCTGATCGACCTTGTCGCCCTCCTGCCACGGCAGGTAACTGCGCAGGTAGGCCTCATCGATATTCGCGATGCCCTTAAAATCCAAAATGCCGTAGGACAGACGCGGCCCCGTCTCAATCGTCGACGTCACAGCCAGCCCGGCATTCTCCATATCCGCCTCGGCCTCACGTCCAGCAAAGCTGGCATAGGGATAGCCCAGTTCGTGCAGGCGGTTTACCGCCGTTGCCTCAGCCTCCAGGATTCTCTGCGCAACTGCCGTTTCGCCGACCGGCGAGCCATAGAATGTCTTTGCCGCACGCGGAGCCTTCCCGCCCGGCAATGGCGGCGACATCACGAATGCGTGGCTGGATAGCTGAAATGCCCGGCCCGGCTTAACCGTTATCGTCACCTTAGCCTTTGTGGCGTTTGGATCGTCGGCCGGGTCTGATTCAACCGCCGCACTCGCTGTAGCTTGGTAGTAGCCGTGTGAGCGCAGCACTCTCGCCGCAATATCCCGGTCATCTTGAGCGCGTCGGCTCAACAACGCGATGCTTGGGGCACCGTTCTCGCGATATCGGTAAACGGCCAACGCCGCTTCCAGGTTCGCTGTGGCAGCGTCGGTCGGCGCGCCTTCTAGCGTGATCTCATAGCTAACGCTGACAGGCTTTTTTTCAGCTGCAGCCGTCTTCTGCTTTGCTGGGTCCGCAGCCGCAACACTGGTCACGCCCAGGACACCCGAGAATATCGCGGCCATCCAACAGAGCAGCAAACCGCACCAGGCGGCTTTGACAGGTCGTGTGTGTTTCAAAGCAAAGCCACCGAATTCCAGCAGGCAACGCCCACGGCACGCGCACAGCCATTGGTTGGCGCGAATACAGGCAAACATTTCAGCGAACGTTTTGGTCGATATAGCTGCGATCCGCCTTACGTCCAGGCTCTATCCTGGACGATTCTGCATACCGCAGAAAGACGGCGGGATTGCGTCACACAGATAGGACGCGATCCAACCACTTCAATACGCCTTTCGGCTGGGACTTGTCCTCTGGCAGTGCCGCATGACGGCTCGCAGCCTCCCGCGGCGGCAGGTATTTGTTGGTGGGCTTGTGCCCCAGCTCCGGCATCAGATCATAGCCGAGACGCTCTACAACAAGTTGTGATACCGCCGAGTTCGGGTCGTTGAAATCTCCGAAATGACGAGCGCCTGCTGGGCAGGTAGAAACACAGACCGGCACCCGCTCCTCTTCTTCCAGCGTCTCGTTGTAGATGCGGTCAACGCAGAGCGTGCACTTCTTCATCACGCCTTCGTCCACATCAAACTCGCGCGCGCCATAGGGGCAGGCCCAGGAACAGAGCTTGCAGCCGATGCAGGTGTCCGCATTCACCAGGACGATGCCGTCTTCCTCACGCTTATAGCTGGCGCCAGTCGGGCAAACGGTGACGCAAGGCGCATCCTCGCAATGGAGGCAGGATTTCGGGAAATGGACGGTCCGTCCATCAGCACCATCGCCGGCCTCATAAGAGTGCACACGGTTAAACCAGACTCCATCCGGCTCCGCGCCATAGGGGTCGGTATCGGTTAACGGTGCAGAGTGCCCGCCAGTGTTCCACTCCTTGCAGTTCACCGCGCAAGCATGGCAGCCAACGCAAATGTCCAGGTCAATGACCAGACCGAGCTTGGTATTGGTAGATGTTGGGAGGGAGGTCATATCTCTTCCTAAGCCCGCTTCGCGCCATAGCGCAGGATTTTCGGCTGCTCCATCACACTCTTCGGCGGTTTCAACGCCGTGTGCATTGGCTCCACCTGCTCAGCGGAGACTTTTTCCATCCGCACCCGCAGGTCGTACCAGGCCGCCTGCCCGGTCACCGGATCCGTGTTGGAGGTCTTTTTGTCGGGCAGCAACTCGCTGATCAGATGGTTCAACAGGAAGCCCTTGGTCACCTCAGGCGCGTCCTCATCCAGGTTCCACGCGCCTTTGCGCTTGCCGATGGCGTTCCAGGTCCAGACCGTGTCTGGATTGACGCCCTCCATCAGCTTTACCGGCGCAACAATCGCGCCATGATGCGAGGTCAGCCGCACCCAGTCGCCATCCTCCAGCCCATGTTTGTCACCCAACACCCGGGACATAAACAACGGGTTAGAGCCATGGATCTGCCGCAACCAGGCATTCTGAGAGCCCCAGGAATGATACATCGCCGCCGGGCGCTGCGTAATTGCATGCAGCGGGAAATCCTTGCCGGAAACCGCGGCTTCCTCGAACGGCGCATACCAAATTGGCAGCGGATCGAAATATGTGGCAATCCGCTCGCGCTCGTCCTCAGGCGGCAGGATATCGCCATGGCCCTGGCCGGCCAGCCGGAATTTCTGCAATGGCTCGGAATACATCTGCAGCACGATCTGGTCCGCATTGGGGATGAAGCCCATGCCAGCCGACCACTCCAGATATTCCTTGTTCGAATGCTTGAAGTAGAGCTGGCTCTCGTCCAGTTCGTGCTGCCAGAAGCAGCCATTGTCGATATAGCGCTGCAACTGGTCCGGGTTCGGCTCGCCCTTGCCGTAGCTCTCGCCGTTCGCGCCGCGGAAGCCCGCCAGCGGCCCGATATCCGGGCCGCCGCGAGTGTGGTTCACCAGATAATCCGGATACAGGCCGGGGAACTTCGCCGTGCCATCCTCGTTCGTGAACGCCGGCAGGCCAAGGCGATAGCCCAGGTCGATCACCACGTCCTGGAACGGCCGCACATCGCGGTTCGGCTTCACCACCGGCTGCCGGATCGCATCCGCCGGCCCGTGGGCGCTGGAGATCGGGCGATCCAGGATCGACACCGCATCCCAGCGCTCCAGATAGGTCGTATCCGGCAGGATCAGGTCGGCATAGGCGATGGTCTCGGACCAGAACGCATCGGAATAGATGATGCGCGGAATTTTGTACTCGCCGGTCTCCGGGTCTTTGTCCGTCAGCATGTCCAACGTGCCGGACGTGTTCATCGACGAGTTCCAGCCCATGTTCGCCATGTACATAAACAGGGTGTCGATCTTGTACGGATCTCCGGCCCAGGCGTTGTGGATCACCATGTGCATCATGCCATGGGCGGCTATGGGAGCCTTCCAGCTATAAGCATGATCGATGCGCATCGGCGTGCCGTCACCCTGCAACAGCAGATCATCCGGCCCTGCGGTGAAGCCCAGCGGCGGCCCTGGCATCGGCGTGTTCGGCGCCACATGCTCCGGCTTGCCCGCCGGTTTCGGTCCCGGCGGCGAAGGCCGCGGGAATGGCGCCTTGTAGCGGAAGCTGCCGGGTGTATCGATCGCGCCCAGCACCATCTGCAACAGGTGCAACGTGCGGCAGGTGTGGAAGCCGTTGGTGTGCGCCGAAATTCCGCGCATCGCGTGGATTGCCACTGGGCGGCCAATCATTTGCTCGTGCCGCTTGCCGGTCCAGTCGGTCCATGGCACGTCGAGCGTAACGGTTTCCTTGAAGGCTACGTGTGCCATCTCGGCCGCCACACTGCGGATCGTCTCGGCGGGGATGCCACAGCGCTCCGCCACCGCGTCCGGCGAGTATTCGTCGGCCATGTAGCGGTCAGCCATCAGGTGGAACACCGGCACGGCCTTGCCGCCATCTGGCAACGTCACCTCGCCCACCATCGCCGGCTGCGTGCCGGCAGACTGCGCCTTGACCGTCGCCTGTGCCACTTGATCCCAAGCCAGCGGCGCGCCGTCGTCGTCGCGCACAAACAGGCCGTCATTGGCCTCACCCGGAGCCTGCCGCACTAACCATGTGGCGTTGGTGTAGCGGGCCAGGTATTCCAGATCGACCTGATCGGCCTTCAGCAGTTCGTGGATGATCGCCATCACGAACAGCCCGTCCGTGCCGGGCCGGATGCCAAGCCATTGGTCGGCAATCGCCGCATAGCCGGTGCGCACCGGATTAACCGCCACAACCTTGGCACCGCGCGTCTTCAGCTTGCCGAGGCCCGCCTTGATCGGGTTCGAGTCGTGATCCTCCGCGACGCCGAACATGATGAAATACTTGGTGTGCTCCCAGTCCGCCTCACCAAATTCCCAGAACGAACCACCCGCCGTGTACAGCCCGCCAGCCGCCATATTGACCGAGCAAAAGCCGCCATGCGCTGCGAAATTCGGCGTACCAAACTGCTGCGCCCAGAATCCGGTCAGTGACTGGCTCTGATCACGGCCCGTAAAGAAGGCCAGCTTCTTCGGGTCAGTGTTGCGAATGTTCGAGAGCCATTGCGTCGCCGTGCCCATGGCCTCGTCCCAGGAGATCTCCTCGAACTCGCCAGAGCCGCGCGGCCCGACCCGCTTCAGCGGCTTGGTCAGCCGCGCCGGTGAGAGGTGATGCATGATGCCAGCAGAGCCCTTTGCACACAGCACGCCCTTGTTCACCGGGTGTTTCTTATTGCCCTCAATATAGCGGATCTCACCATCTTTCAGGTGCACGTTGATCCCGCAACGGCAGGCGCACATATAACAGGTGGTGGTTTTCACCTCGTCAGAAACAGGCGTCTGAGTCGCTACCTGCTCCGGCGGGCCGGCGAGAGATTCGAGCATGGGGCGGGGGTCCGAAACAACGGGCGAATGAATTACCGCCCATCCTAGCGTTTGTGCCTGAGAGAGCAAGCCCACCGGAAATTTCGCCCGCACTAGAATGCCGCGGCGGAAAGCCTTCCCGCTCGTCCTATCTCGGTCCGGCGACCTGGTCTCTCAAGGAAAACCGGGATCACTGGGCAACCACACTTGACATTCCGGCACCAAAAGCGACCTTGCGGATATCACACTGCCACGAGGTGATTATGACGGTGCCAGCGCAATGCCCATTTTAAGTAAGAGCCAATGACCGAACTGTATCTGCACAATACCTTCTCCCGCCAAAAAGAGCTGTTCACTCCGCAGGATCCGCAGGTGGTGAAGTATTATGTCTGCGGCCCGACCGTGTACAACCATCCGCACATCGGCAATGCGCGGCCAGCGGTTGTCTTCGACGTGCTCTATCGCGTGCTGCAACGGTTATATGCAGAGGTAAAATTCGTCCGCAATTTCACTGACGTGGATGACAAGATCAACGCGGCGGCGCTGGAGCAGAATATTCCGATCGGTGAGATTACCGAGCGGTTTATTGCGATCTATCAGGCAGAATCTGACGGATTGGGCGTCCTCCGCCCAACGGTCGAGCCGCGGGTGACGCAGCATATTCCAGAGATCATCGCCCAAATTCAGGCTTTGATCGACGCCGGCAATGCCTACGAGGCCGAGGGTCACGTGCTGTTCAACGTGCCGTCCTACAAAGAGTACGGAGCCCTCTCGCGCCGCAGCATGGACGACATGATCGCGGGCGCACGGATTGATGTAGCGCCGTACAAGCGCGACGCGGCGGACTTTGTGCTCTGGAAGCCGTCTAACGAGACCCAGCCCGGTTGGGACTCGCCCTGGGGCTTTGGTCGTCCCGGCTGGCATATTGAGTGCTCTGCCATGGCAGAGGCGCATTTGGGCAAGACCATCGATATCCATGGCGGTGGCAACGACCTGGTCTTCCCGCACCACGAAAACGAGATTGCGCAAGCCACCTGCGCTCATGGTGGCAAGCAATACGCCCGCTATTGGGTACACAACGGTATGGTCCAGGTCGAAGGCCGCAAGATGGCCAAGTCCGTTGGCAACGTGCTGCTGATCAAAGACCTGCTGGCCGCCCACCATGGCGAAGTATTGCGGCTGGGCCTGCTGGCAGCGCACTACCGTCAGCCGCTAGACTGGACCGCCGATGGTCTTGAGCAGGCGCACAAGGCACTGGACCGGTTCTACAGCGTGCTGCGCGATGTGGCGGCGGTGGAACCGGCGGCTCTAGCCGAGGATGATGCGGATTTGGGTCGGTTCGTCGGTGCTCTCTGTGATGACTTGAACACGCCACAAGCTATAGCAGAATTGCATGCCGTCGCTCGTGCGCTGGGGGCGACGCCCGATCCGGCAGAGCAAGGCCGGTTGAAGGCCGTCTTATTGGAGGCTGGCAGTCTATTGGGCGTGTTGCAGGAAGACCCCGGAGCCTGGCTTGCCGGCGGCGCGGACGACGACGAAGGCGCCCGGATCGACGCCATGGTCGCCGCCCGCTGGGCCGCACGCCAAGCCAAAGACTTCGCCGAAGCCGACCGCCTCCGCGATGCCATAGTGGCGGAAGGGATTAGCCTGCAGGACAGCCCTGAGGGCACCACCTGGAAGCGGGTGCGGTAGATGTTTGTTGAGGACTGTTAAGGGGTTGTGCTGGTTTTTCTCCTGGAATCAATGAGTTGATATCAGATGGCGCAAAACCTTAACAATCCTTAGCATACCTCAGCTTTCGTTGGCATTCGGGTAAGTTTCAAAACATGAACATAGGATTTTTATCCAAAATTCAATGGCCTTGATGCGCCTGAGCTGGCTGAAAACCGTAACACTGGATCGCCATGCCGCCTTCGGCTTCTTACACTGACGGTGGTGGTAGCGCAGGCTAGCACCTCCACCGTCGTCAAGGGCGGGGGTGGCGTGCTAGTTTGGGTGAGAAATTGAACGCACAGAGGAAATTTTGACCATGGCGCAGAACCCGGCTTTGACCTTCGACCACGTCCATGTAATCGCGACGGACCCGCACGCCACCGCTAAGTGGTATGTTGAGAAACTTGATGCGGAGATTGTGGCGGATACTATGGTGCGGGGGGCGCCGCAGATTGCCGTGTCTCTGGGCGGTATGACAGTGCTGGTGCGCGGCCAGCGGGCTGGTGAGGCGCCAGCAGCGCCGGACAGCTTTAATGATTATGGTGATTTCTCCAGCCATAACCGCTGGGGCGCAGACCATATCGGCTATAACTACAAAGGTGATTTGGCGGCGTATTGTGAGGAATTGGCTGCCCGCGGCGTGACCTTCTCCGTGCCTGTGAAGGTCAACCCGACTGGGCTGACACTCTGCTTTATTGAAGCGCCGGACGGGGTCTGCATTGAGTTGGTGCAGCGATAGAGGCCTATTCGAATAGGTATCCCAGATAGCGCGTTGCGCTTCCGGGCTACACACTACCGCGTTTGGGCGTGAACGAAGTCTATGATCAGGGCAACAGCCCGCTGGGCGATATCCGCTGTCGGGTCTTTGACGATGAAAGCGTGCACCGCGCCCTCAAACACCTCGTACTGCAATTGCCCGCCGGCCTTACGATAGCTCTCGACGAAACGGTCGGTCATCACCGGGCCGATATTGTCGTCGCTCGTGCCCTGGATCAGCAGGGTTGGCGGCAGGTCTGCCGCCTCGCCCCGGTCGAGCATGCGTTGCGGTGAAGCCTCGTCCATGGCAGCGGCATCCGGCCAAAACGCATGGTGAGCCTCTATCAGCCGTTCGTTGCCGTTGGCCTTGACCATCTCATAGCGGGCGAGCGGATCGACCACCGGCCAGCACACAGCCGTATAACTGACAGACGCATCAATCCCGTCTCCGCCTGCTGGTAATGGCAAAACGCTGTACCGCGGGTCGCGGGGCCGCATTGCCGCCAGCAGCGCCTGATGCCCACCGCTGGAGGTGCCGACAATGCCAATCTTATCCACCGCGACGGACAGCCGCTCTGCGTTTGCCTTAAACCAGCGCACGCCAAAATTGATGTCAACTGACGAGGCCGGATACATAGCTACCGGCGGCATGCGAAAGTCGATGGACATCACGACCACGCCACTCTTGGCCAACGGCACATGAATGTCGTGATTGGTAATGCGGTCGTTCATGGTCCAGGCACCGCCATGCACCTCCACCACACCCGGAAACGGCCCGGGCCCGCGCGGGCGATAGAGGCGTGCCAATAGCGGCACACCATCTGGACAGGCAAACTCAACGTCTTCGACGTCGATTTCATAAGGCGCGACCATGGCGGCGTTCCTTTGGTGTGTTGGGCTCAGAAACTGGGCGGTGTGACGTGCGGCGTCAATTGCAGGTCATGGGTCCAGACCGAGCGATCCTGCGTGTGCAGGTACCAGAACGCGTCAGCAATCGCCACCGGGCTGATGACCATGTCCGGGTTCTTCTGCGCACGCTCCATCGCCCGCGTGCCGGGGGAGTCGATCAGGCCGTCGATAATCACATTGGCCACGTGCACGCCATGCTCTGAATATTCCTCGGTCAGCACCTGGGCCAGCACCCGCATCATGACGCGCGGGTAGTAGAGCGACTGGCCGGTCTGGCGCTTTTTGCCACGCAACGAGCTGGAATTGTTCGAGATCAGGAACGAGCCCTTGCCCGCCTCACGCATGGCCGGCAACACTTCCTTGGCGACCAGGAAGGGGCCGCGGCAGGCGACGTGCTGGGTGCGGTCGAACAGGTCGGTCGGGATATACTCCAACAGGTCCATGCCGGCTGGCAATTCGCGGCCATCGTTATAGCCGGCGTTGTAGACCAACACCTCCGGGTCACCCACTGCCGCGCGGATTTTGGCAAAGGCGGCCTTGATCGAGTCCTCGGAGGAGACGTCCAACTCCACCGTCATGCAGTCATTGCCCTGGTCCTGGATCGCCTTTTCCAGTTTGGCCGCATTGGCTGCGGTGCGGGTGGTAATGACGGTGAAATAGCCTTCCGCCGCAAATTTTTGCGCCAATGCCCCACCAACGCCCCAGCGTACGCCGACGGGCAGATGGTCATCGCTGACGCCCTGACCATGGATCAAATGGGTTTGGCGGCCATCGGCCTGCCACTTGGACGTGGCGCCGATAACGACGGCGACGGGCTTTTTCGAAGCATTCATGATGGCATTTCCCCGAGGGCTGGTTGTGGTATTGCCCCAAGTATCCGCCAACTGCCGATTGGTTGCTAGGGGTTCTGTGTGGTCAGGTTTGTTTGCTTAAGTCTGTGCCCGCACTCTACAGCGTCAGCACGGCCTTGCCGAAATAGCTGCGCTCGATAATGGCTTCTGCGACCGCCGGAATTTCGCTCCAATCCTTCTGGACAGTAACACCGCCGTCAAGCCGACCTTGCACCATCAGGCGCTGCAAGCGGGTCAAGCCCTTGGAAGCGGATTCCTTTTCGGATTCACGGTAGAGGTGGAAGCCTTCGATGCGGCCATCGCCGGAGAGCAACATATGGCGCACTTGGATGGAGGCCTCTAGCCCGCCGCTAATGCCGTAGGTGATGAGGCGACCGCTGGCGGCCAGTGCCTCGACAAGGCCGCCAAACAAATGCCCGCCGACGCCATCGATAACGGAGCGGAACTTAGGCTCGTTCGCCAAGGCCGAGCCGTCTTCAGAGACGATGACGCGCGCACCGGTTGCCTCGATCAGCGCCTTATGGTCAGGGCGACGGAGCAGTGCCACCGGTTCCGCCCCCATGATGGTCGCCAACTGGCAGGCGTAATAGCCGACGCCGCCGGTAGCGCCGGTCACCAGCACCCGCTCCCCCGCCAGCCGCTCACAGCGCTCCAGGGAGTAGAGCGCGGTCAGGCCGGCTACTGGCAGGGTCGAAGCCTGGGCATCGCTGACCGAATCCGGGATCGGTGCCAGAGCGACGGTCGGCAGGGCGACGTACTCGGCCCAGCCTTGTTGGCGCAGGGACATGCCGACGACGCGGGTGCCGACTTTCGGGCCACTGCCATCCGCCGCCGCCTGTTCCACCACGCCGGCCACATCCCAGCCGACCTGGGCACCGGCAACACCCGTGCGGGCGCGGTTGACCTCGCCCCGGTTCACGGAAAAGGCGGTGACACGCACCACGGCGTCATGGGAGTCGGGTTTGGGCTCTGGCACTTCGCCGATTTCGACCCAGCCTTTGGCAGAGGGGTTTGCAACAACGGCTTTCATCGGATCGGTCCTTTGGGTCGGTGAATTGGGATGAGCCGGACGTAGCTAGACCGCCGGCATCTCCACGAGGTCCAGCGTCGTCACCCGACGCAGTTCGCGCTTGTACTTGGTATCGTCGAAGGGCGTGGCCCGGTGCATCGTCGCGCGGTTATCCCAAATCACCAGGTCGCCATCTTCCCATTTGTGGCTGTAGACAAACTGGGGTTGCGTGGCGTGCTGCGACAACTCCCACAGCAGAAGTTTGCCCTCCGGCAGGTTCATCTCCATCACCTTGGCAGCATGCGAGGCGAGGTAGAGCGACTTGCGGCCGGCTCGCTGCAACGTGCGCACCAGCGGATGATAAGCGCCTTGCAGCTTTTCCAGCTCTTCATCGGAGAAGGTGAAGCCCAGGGTTTGGCGCGAATGGGCGATGGAGTGGTGGCAGGTCAGGCCCTCCAGCTTGGCCTTCATCTCATCGTCAAGCGCGTCATAGGCAGCACGCATGTCGGCGAACTGGGTGTCGGCATCGACCGGCGGCAGAGCGCGGGCGTGCAGCATGGAATAGCGGCCAGCCGGGTCCTGGAATGAAGCGTCCGTGTGCCAGAGCCGATTGCCCAGGCTGTAGAGGCGTTTGCGGTCTTCTTGCGCCAGCAACTCGCCCTCGTCACTGACGTTTGAGATGTCCGCAATCGCCTCTGACCCCAACCGGCTCTTGCCGAGAGCCGCGGCCCCTGTCTTTGCGTGCAATTCGCCGTCGAGGCGCTGTGCGAATGCCATTTCCTCCGCGTCGGTGAAGGACTGGTTGCGGAAGACGAGTACGCCGAACCGATCCATACCGCCACGGATTTGCGCCAAGGTTTGGTCGTCAAAGGTATCGCGCAGGGAGACCGGACTGCATTCGCCAGCAAATACGTCGTGCAGGGGTTTGAACGTTACGGGCATCGCAGCCTCTCAATGATGGTTGATCGGCTTCCAGTCTAAACCTAGACGTTGAAGCGGAACAACAACACGTCGCCATCCTTGACGCGGTAATCGCGGCCTTCCTGGCGCATTTTGCCGGATTCCTTGGCGCGCTGCTCACCTTCGCAGGCGATATAGTCGTCAAAGGCGATGGTTTCCGCAGCAATAAACCCGCGTTGAAAATCGGTGTGGATCTCACCGGCCGCTTCCGGTGCTGTCGCGCCGTCGTGCACCGTCCAGGCCCGAGCCTCTTTCGGCCCGCAGGTGAAGAAGGTTAGCAGGCCCAGAAGCGCATAACCGGACCGGATCACCCGCACCAGGCCGGGTTCGCTGAGGCCCAGGCTCTCCAGAAACTCAGACTGCTCTTCCTCGGTCTCCAGGCTGGCGACTTCGGCCTCAATGGCAGCAGCGATGGTGACAGCGGTTGCGCCCTGGGACTTGGCCCATTCCTCCACCTCAGCAGAGAAGGCGTTGCCGGTAGCGGCATCCTCTTCACCGACATTGCAAATGTACATAATCGGCTTGTCGGTCAGCAATTGCAGGCGTTTGACCGTGACTTGCTGCTCTTTCGAGAACTCAACCGTGCGGGCCGGTTTGCCGTCGCGCAGCGCCGCAATCAGCGGTTCCATCACCACGAGCTGCTCTTTGGCCTCGCGGTCGTTGCCCTTGGCCTTCTTGGTGGCCTGATCAAAGCGGCGTTCCAGACTATCCAAGTCGGCCAGCATCAGCTCGGTCTCTATGGTCTCCGCATCACGCAGCGGGTCAACAGAGCCTTCGACATGAGTGATGTCGTCATCCTCGAAACAGCGCAGCACGTGCGCAATCGCATCGCATTCACGAATATTGCCGAGGAACTGGTTGCCCAAGCCCTCGCCCTTGGAGGCCCCGCGCACCAGGCCAGCGATATCGACGAATTCCAATTGCGTCGGCACGATCTTGGCGGATTTGCCAATCGCCGCGATCTGGTCGAGCCGTGAATCGGGCACAGCAACGCGGCCTGTGTTCGGCTCAATCGTGCAGAAGGGATAGTTCGCTGCCTCTGCTGCCTGTGTGGCCGTCAATGCATTGAACAACGTGGACTTACCGACATTCGGCAAGCCGACAATACCGCAATTAAAACCCATGGGGG
>Ga0055584_100002261_pt1 | contig 19067 bp, 16 predicted proteins | sample OSDHelmetaG_FD_58716 | JGI IMG/M metagenome (GOLD analysis project Ga0055584, IMG submission 58716) | Pelagic marine sediment microbial communities from the LTER site Helgoland, North Sea, for post-phytoplankton bloom and carbon turnover... | ecosystem: Environmental > Aquatic > Marine >... | reverse complement strand
GACCGTGAGACCGTGAGACCGTGAGACTGTGAGACTGTGAGACTGTGAACTGCCTAAGAAGACGGTTGTTCGTCAATGAATTCGTGCTCTTTTTCGCGAACCACCAACACCGGGCAGGGCGCGTGACGCACGATCTTTTCGGCTGTGCTCCCGACCAAAACATGCGAGAGGCCGGTGCGGCCTTCGGTCGATACCAGAATCAGGTCCGTCTCCTCTTCACGTGCGATTTGGGAGATTTCGTGTGCCGGTTCGCCGAACAAGACCTTGGTCTTGATCTTGATCCGGAATTGATCCTCCAACTTGACCATTTTCTCCAGTTCCTCGTGCGCCTGTTTCAGCAATTCGTTCTGCAGATGTTGCAGCGTGGACGGGATGACCAGGCCATCGTAACCCATTTCGGTGACGACATGCACCAGCAGGATCTGCGCTTCGAACTGTTGGGCAACGCGAATGGCGTACTTCAACGCCTTATTGGCGCGGTGGGACAGATCGAGCGGAACCATGATCTGCTTGATATTAAGAATCGGCACGTTGCCGAGCGGGGTGCCAGAAGCATCTTCGGTAGTATTCATAAGATCTTGTGATGTGGTTCAGCGGTGTGGGGTATTACTGGATTGACGAGATTGGAAGCGATTTTGTGATTGCTCGGTGAGGCCCATCAAGCCTCAAGCACTTTCGCGCCGTCCTCGCCGCCATTTGCCTTGAGCCATTCGGCGCATTCCTTGACGTCGGCGAACACCAGGTTCTTTGGAACGGTCCCGGAGATGACGTTGGTGTCTTCGAGAAGCTTCACATTGGCGTTATCCGGACTGACCAGGAGCGGTGTGACGTCGCCATCAACGAGATCGAGAAGGGCGTCCCCCAGTCCGTAGGCTGCGCTCTGGTCGAATTCGGTCACGTCGGTCAGGTTCAACACCACAAACTTGGACTCGGGGAATTTGGAGACCACGTCGCGGAAGGCGAACACTGTACCGAAGAACTGCGGGCCTTTGAGGGTGTGCAGATGGACCTCGCCGGTCTTGGCCGCGCCGTCCGCCTTCGCGGCGCGTTCCGCCGCTCCGATCATGGACATCGTCCCTCCGAACCCGTTCTTCTTGATCGAAAAGATGAAGGCCATGAACACGCCGATGGCCACCGCGTAGAGCAGATTCCAGAACACCGTCAGCAGCAGCACGACCCAGAGAATGGCTATATCTGTTCTCGGAACGACCTTCATGTCCTTGAATCCTTTGCGATCAACGATGCCGACGCCGACCGTAATCAGGATGCCGGCCAGCACACTGAACGGAATCTTGTTGGCCAGCGGCCCGAGGCCCAGCAGCAGCAAAAGAAGCAGCACGCCGTGAACGACACCAGAGATTTTGTTTCGTCCGCCGGCGTTGACGTTCACCACCGTGCGCATCGTGGCACCGGCACCAGGCAAACCGCCGATACAGGCCGAGGTCAGATTGCCGAGGCCCTGTCCGATCAGTTCCTGGTTCGAGTTGTGACGGGTGCGCGTCACCTTGTCCGCCACCACCGAAGTCAGCAGGGAGTCGATGGCGCCCAGTGCCGCCAGCATGGCGCCAAACTTGATCACCAACATGATGTGAGCCGAGGTGACGTCGCTCAGAGTACCCAAAAGAATCTTGGGGAAACCCTTGGGCACGCCGCCTTTTTCGTCGGCGATCAAACGAACATCCAGTTCGAATATGGCGGCGACGGCAGTGAGGGCGATGAGCGCCACCAACGCGCTCGGGACAGCCTTGGTAATCCGGGGAAAGGTGTAGATCACCACGACCGTCGCGAGGCACAAGGCCAACTCGACGAAGTTCATGTTCCCGGCGAGATTGCCGAGGGTTTGGATCACCTTCAACGGGCTGGACGGAGACCCGATTCCGAAGGTTGGGAAAATCTGAAGGATGATGATGATGACTCCAATCCCCGTCATGAAACCCGAGAGCACGGGGTACGGGATGTAGCGAATAAATCTCCCCATTCCCAAGACGCCCATCAACACCTGGATGGCACCGGACGCCAGGAAACAGGCGACAATCAATCCCAATCCCGCCTGCAACGAACCGAATTCACTGATCGCCGCCGCGACCACGATGGCGGAGATCACTGTCATGGGACCGGTAGGGCCGCTGATCTGCGTGGGCGTCCCACCAAAGATGGCCGCCACAATGCCGATGGCGAAGGCACCGTAGAGACCATAGATGGCGCCCATGCCGGAACTGGATCCGAATGCCAGGGCGAGTGGAATCGCCACGACGCCGGCGGTAATTCCGCCGAACAGATCTCCGCGCAGGTTCTTCTTGTCGAAAAGGTTCTTCATGTTCTTGTAGCGGCCGTCGAGTTTCTGGCCCAGCCTGAGTGATAAGGTTGAGGGGTGTTGTGGTCAGTTGGGGAACAGCCTTTTCCCCTTCGCGCTCGGTCCGTCATAACCCGGCGACCCGAGCGACAACATAAGTCACGGTGGAATCAATGGATTGCAGCAGTGGTCCTGGATAAACACCGATAACGACAACCACTATCGCCAGCGGGGCGACAGTGAGGACTTCTCTGGGACTCAGGTCAACCAGCTGTTTGGCCGTTTCTGTTCGCGCCTCACCGAGGGCCACCCGTTGCAGCATCCACAGCATGTAGGCCGCGCCCAACACGATACCGCCCATGGCCAATACCACGAAGATGAAGTTCACGGAGGAAACGCCAACCAGAATCAGAAACTCCCCAATAAAGTTCGATGTCGTCGGCAGACCAAATGAAGCCACGGCGAACAGGCTCAGGATGGCCACGAACTTGGGCATGCGTTGTTGCAGGCCACCGTAGTCGGCAATTTCGCGGCTGTGGGTGCGGTCATAGAGCTGGCCTACAATCAGGAACATCGCGCCAGTGGTCAGACCGTGGGTCACCATCTGCAATATGGCACCCCCAATTCCTTCACTGTTGAAGGAGAAGATTCCCAGAGTCACAAACCCCATATGGGATACGGATGAATAGGCAACGAGTCGCTTCAGGTCGGTCTGTGCCAAGGCCATGAAGCCGCCATACAAAATGCCAACGACGGACAACCAGAGCACTGCGGGTGCAAAGCTGTGGGCCATCTCCGGAAAGATGGGCAGGCAGAAACGAATCAAGCCGTAGCCGCCCATCTTGAGCAGTACGCCTGCCAGCAAAACACTGCCAGCGGTCGGTGCTTCGGAGTGAGCATCGGGAAGCCAGGTGTGGAAAGGCACCATTGGCAGTTTGATTGCAAAGCCAAGGAATAGTGCCAGGAAAATCCAGAACTGAGAGGTCTCGGAGTAGCTGTGCTGCGCCAGCGATTGAATATCAAATGTACCTGCCTGCAATGAGAGCCCCAAGATCCCGACCAGCAACATGAGACTTCCTGTGAGGGAGTAGAGCACGAACTTCAGGCCGGCCTGAATGCGGTTCGGTCCACCCCACAGAACGATCATGAAATACATGGGCACCATGGTGACTTCCCACAACATGAAGAACAGGAAGGCGTCAAGCGCAGTAAAGACCACCAGCATGGCACCTTCAACCAGCAGGATCAGCATCATGAAAGCTTTCAAGCGTGTCTTTATCGATTCCCAGGAACCGAGTACGCACAGGGGGGGCAGGAAGGTTGTCAGCAGCACCAGCAACAAGCTTATGCCATCAACACCCACCGCGTAGTCGATGTTGAATGTCGGCATCCACTTGACGCGTTCGACAAACTGCATGCTGTTTGCTTCCGGGTCGAACTGGCTCCACAGGAAGAAAGCGAGCACTGAATTGACGAGTGTGAATACAAGCGTGGATGAGAGTAGCAGCTTGCGGTCATTCAGAAATGCCAGGACAACCATGCCGATAAACGGCACGGCGATCATCAAGCTCAGCAGGTGGTCTGAAAATATTGAACTCATATCGATGTCTATTCCGCGATTAAGTAGAAAAATCCCAGTGCTGCAACCAACCAGATTACAACCACCAGTAAATTATGCTGCAGTGTGTGTGGCTCATAACGTCTGGCCGTGCGTCCCGATGCCTCGACGCCGCGTCCGATTTCGTCAACCGTGTTGTCGATTCCCTCCGTATCGACAAACTTGCCAAGCCAACGGGCGACTCTGACGCTGCCTGAGCCAACTGAGGTCACACGATTGTCGACGGCAGAATCGAGGAAACCAAGCATACGCGCAACAAAGGTGCTGCCGGCGCCGAGCGAGACGACCAGCCGATCGATGATGCCCTGATCAATTTTTCGCCACATCCAGTGCGACAATCGTAAAGTTGGACGCACCAGAAACACCTCATAGATCTCGTCAAAGTACGCCCGATTGAGGAAGAACACATACACCCGATTCTGCCAACTGGAGGCGTGCTGTGATTTCGCGCGTCTGGTGCCCATATAGGCGAATGTCCAACCCGCTACAGCGGCAATTGCCGGTAGCAACAACCAGGGTGTGAACTCCATGGTGGCCTGTGCCTGTATGCCGCCAACAACAGGCGACAGGAATCCGGCAAACCAGCGCCAGGCGGCAATCAGCAGGGCAAGTATGACTGCAAATACAACTGTAACACCAACTACATGCCGTGCGGAAAAAAGTGCCGGCGTCACGACAGGGTCGCTGTCACTGGAGCCGGTCGGCCCCTGCTGAAACACCGTGGTGACACTCTTGAACAGATAGATCGCAGTAAAAAAGATCGTGCCGAGGCCTACTGTCCACAGGGCAATGTTCGCTGCCGAAAAGCCCTGTGATATCCACAGATAACGATAGGACCCGGAGAAAACAACCAGTGCCGGTATGACTGACATGATCAGTGCACCAACAAAGAGACCGCTCTTGCTCAGCGGCAGGGATTTCTTTTCGGTTTCCAAGTGTCGATGGGTGGAGGCGAGTGCGTTACCGGTGGACAAGAAGAAGAATGCCTTGAAGAAACCGTGGGCGATCAGGTGAAAGATTGCCGCGACGAAGGCACCCACCCCGCACAGCATGATCATGAAGCCGAGCTGGCTGATGGTGGAGTAGGCAAGCGTGCGCTTGACGTCGGTCTGGGTCAAGGAGACCAGGGCGGCAAACAGCGCGGTAATCGCCCCGACGGTCGCGATGACGGACATCGCAGTTGGCGAAAGTACGATGACCGGGCTCAGGCGTACCAACAAGAACGGCCCTGCGTTCACCATCGTTGCGGCATGAATCAAAGCGGACACCGGAGTGGGTGCTTCCATGGCAAAGGGCAGCCAGACATGGGCAGGCATTTGAGCGGATTTACCAACAGCTCCGCAGAACAGGCACAAGGTAAGCAGTGTTATGGGACCGGAAGCAATTTCAGCATCCGAGCGCGCCATGGCCAGTATCTCGGGGATATCCAGGGTGCCAAAGGTCAGGAATGCAAGGATGACACCGATGAACAAACCTACGTCGGCCACGGAATTGACAAGGAAGACCTTGGTTGCCGCCCGCGCCGCAGGTGGTCGTTCGCCGTAATGGGAGATCAAGAAGTAGGAGCAGATGCCCATGACTTCCCAGAAGATGAAAGTCACCAACAAGTTGGCGCTCATCACCAGAAATGTCATCGCCGCAGTGAACAAGGCGGTCAAAGCAAAGAAGCGGCTGTGCCGTGGATCGCCGAGCATATAGCGTGAAGCATAAACTTGCACCACCGTGCTTACGCCGGTTACCAGCAGCAGCAATAACACCGTGAGCTGGTCGAGATAAAAGCCCAGATCAACGGCAAGCTTCCCTACGTGCAGGAATTGGTAGAGTTGTATGCGGATTGCGCCGTTGGCAGAGACATCCAGAAAGGCGGCGATAGATACCAGAAACGAAACAGTCACCGCCGGAATGACAAGGCGATGCCCTTTGCCCTGTAATCGATTACCAAAAATCGCGAGGACTAACGCTGCCGCCAAGGGCAACAGGGGAATCAGAATATAGATGGATAGTGACATGTTTTCTTAGGCGCCTCCACCCCTCACGGATTGCAGCAGAAACCGCACAACAAAATCGCTCAAGAAACCCAGCGCGATTATCGAGAATGAGATGACGCCGAGGCTGAGGCGGAGTCCTCCGGAAACAGCTATCGTTTCTCCGGCGACGGATTGCGGCTGATTGAACCAGCTTGAAAACACCTTGAGGAAATAGCCGAAGGTCAAGAGCGTCGAGGCGATCACGGCGAAGACCGCAAAATGGTGCTTCGCCTCCAAAGCGCCGAGAATGATATTCCACTTGCCGAAGAAGCCGCCGGTCGGCGGCAGTCCAACCATGGCAATCGCAACCACAATCAGTGCTCCGGTCAACAAGGGTGACGTGCTGTGGCCGAGTCCGCGTATCTCATCCAGTGTGCTGGCCTTGTGGTGGTGGAAAATAGCGCCGGCGATCATGAAGAGCGCGGCCTGCATGATCGCGTCGTTAACCAGGTAAAACATGCCCCCGGTAAAGCCGGTGTCGTTACCCAGGCTGACACCGATCAGAATCAAACCGATGTGACTGATGCCGCCGTAGGCAAACATGCGCTTGAGATCGGTTTGAATAAGAGCCAGCGCGCCGCCGATCAGCGCCGCTATGATGCCCAGTTCTTCCAGCAGGACCAAAACCGGCACATGACCGACTTCCACAGTGGGTGCAATCAGTGAATACTCAATGCGTACCCAGGCCACGAGGGCGACCTTGGTGACCGTGGAGGCAAGAAAAGGCGCCACCGCGGAAGGTGCATTGGCATAGGCGTCGGGCAACCAACTGTGCAATGGGATCAACGCCATCTTGATCGACAGGCCGAGGAAAATATAAATGAGACCACCAACAACCGCAGTAGAAGTCATCAGTGCAGGGAGTCGCTCTGCCAGGTCCGTCATATTCAGTGTACCGGTGGCGACATACAGATGACCTACTCCCAGCAGATAAAGTGTTCCGCCCAATGAACCCAACAACAGATATCGAAAAGCAAAAACCAGCGCCTTGCCCCCAGCGGCTCCGACCAATGCGTAACCGGCCAAGGCGGCAACTTCCAGGAACACAAAGACGTTGAACAAATCTGCCGCGAAGATCAGCCCTACCAGGCCTGACGTCATGACCAATATAAGCGTGTAGTAATGACTGCTTTTCTCCAGGTCTGAAGTCACGACGACCCGCCCATAGATTATGGAAAGCAGCGCGACGAAACTGACGGTCGCGGCAACGATCGCGGCGATAGAGTCGTTTAACCAAGCAATCCCGATGGGAGCAGTCCAGCCGCCAAACGCATATTCTATGGGGCCTTCGGTCAGAACCACGCGCAGGTTCATCAGCGCAATGACAAACATGACGGCGACCGTGCCCAAGGTGATACCCGGGCACAGGTGGCGTCGCTTCGCCGTGACAATCGGCATGGAGACGCCCATGAAGAACGGCACGAGAAATAGCAATATAGGTAGATGACTGCTCATTTAAGCTGTTCCAATATCTCGTCTTCGTCCAACGAACCGAACTTTCGGTAGATCGCTGAAACCAGTGCAAGGGAAACACCCAATGTCGCCACCTGGACCACAATTGCAGTAACGGTAAGAACATGCGGCAGCGGATTGGCGTAGCCGACCGGGTCAACGGCAGCCATGCCCTCGAGAATAACCGGTACCGTGGCCCCGTCTTTGGCACTGAATGCCACCAGGAAAAAGATCGCACTGGTCTGCACGATATACAGTCCGATGAGCTTTTTGACCAGGTTTGGGTGGGCCGCCATGATGTAGATGCCCCACAGAAACAAGATGACAAAGACAACGAAGTTGGGTCGTTGAATCAGAGTGTGTAACAGCTCACCCATTATTGCCCCCGTCTTCCGCAATTTCGTCTTCTTCGAAGGATAAGCTCACCGCAATCGACACCCCGGTAACTGCGACGTCCATTGCAACCCCAACCTGAGTCAGCAGGATGCCGATATAGTGTTGGGAAGCTTCGTCCAAGCCTGGAATATTCAGGAAGCTATAGTTCAGGAACTGGCCGCCGCCAATCAGACACAAGCCACCGACACCAGCGAATATCAACAGGCCCAGGCCATCGGCATGGAGTATTTTTCGCGCCGTCACGCTATCCGCAGAATCGATGCCGAATACGAGAATCGCCATTATCAAACTGGAGGCGATAATCACTCCACCGACGAAACCGCCACCCGGTCCGTATTGACCGAACACCAGTACGTAGATTCCGAACAGTTGCGCGATCGGAATCACAATATGTCCGAGGGTGCGGACAAGAACGCTGTCATGTGGATGGATCATTTGCTGTTGTTCCTCATGATCAGCACGCAGGAAATTCCTGCGGAAAATATCACCATAGTTTCAATAAACGTGTCGAAGGAGCGATAGTCCATAAGCACGGAGGTCACCGCGTTGGGAGTGCGCGTATCGGCAACACTGTTTTCGAGATACACAGGAGAAATATGCGTGTTGGCGGGGGCGGTCGGATCACCGAATTCCGGCAGGTCACCAGCGCCGTAGAGCAACAGCAATCCCAGCAACGGCAATCCTACTATGGCGGCCCAAGGTGCCGGCGGCCGACGAATAATCCTGGCCTTCGCGGTCGTGCGAAACAGCGTCAAAAGAAAGAAGACCGTCGCCAGACCGGCTCCCACAACTGCCTCGACAAAAGCGACATCAACCGCGCCCAGCAGGGCCCAGACCAAGGCAAGGACGAAACTGTAGGAACCCAGGATGAAGACCGCAGAGATCAGATCCTTGACCAGAATGGCACCGCCTGCCGTCACGACCAACAAAACAAGAAGAGGGATTTCAATCGTCATTTTTTTCCTCCTTGGAAGGTCGTAGGCCATTGCGGTAAGCAGCGCGCAAGGTGGCATGAGAAATAACGGGATTCATGAGGTAAACGAGCAGGAGCACGACAACGATGCGCAGAAAATTGATGGTAAATCCTTCATAGACCGCAAGCCCGGCCAATACGAATATCGCTCCGAGTGAGTCCGTAAGAGAAAGCGCGTGGGCGCGCGAAAAAACATCCGGCAGGCGCAGCATGCCGATTGATCCTACCACCAAAAAGAAAAGGCCGATGACCATTAGGATGACTGCCAGATAAGTCATTTCTGTTTTACCTCCTTCTCGTCCTCTCCGTGTTCCTCGAGAAATTTGGCAATGGCCAGAGCACCGACCAGATTCAGCAGGGCGTAGCCGGTGGAAATATCGACGAACATATCAACCCGTTCGAACATGGTGCCGAGCAGTACCAGCAATACAATTGCCTTGGTGGATATGCCATTCAGGCCAAGCACGCGATCGTAGACGCTGGGCCCGCGCACCACGCGATAAAAATAAACCAGCATCAGAGTGGTCAGTGTCAGCAACACAAAGATGAAGAAGTTACTCACTTTCCACCTCCATTTGCTGAAAACAAGGTTCCGACCTTGGCATCCAACGCACCACTCAAGAGATCCTGTTTCGCTTCAGTATCGATGGCGTGGACGATGAGCTTTCGCGGCGCAATCTCGACGGTAATGGTGCCGGGCGTCAGGGTGATGGAGTTACCGAGCACGACCAGCTCGCCAACGCTGCTGAGTTTGGTTTCATAAGGAACCAACTCAGGCTTTATCGGCAACGCTGGATGTAGGATCAGCCGGGATACATGCAGGCCACTTTTGAGAACTTGCATAAACAGCCAGGGCATATAGAGCAGCGCAGACAAGCTGCCAAACCTGCGCGACTGAGGCGCGTTTTTTGTTCCCAGCCAGACAACAGTAATCGCGGTTATTACTCCCAGCGCCAGATGAACCGGATGATAGGAGTTGGACAAAACCAACCACAGAGCAAAAAGTGCGATTGTAGGGACAATTCTCATGGTGTTAGCAGCTCCCAGCTCGCATCGGTGTTATAGCGACGTAACTCGCAACTGTTCGGATCCACCGTAACAAGGTTCAGCCAGCCGTTGTGAAAAAACTGCTGCAAAATTTCGTGCTTGGCAATGATGCTGCCGACCATGTTGTGGTCGGCTTCAATCAGAATCAACAGGCGCATCGGTTCGTGGAAGTGGTCGGCGCCATCATTGACGGTCTGCAGGGGAAGGCCGGTGGCCAGGTCGCTTTGCGCGCCGTACATCACCCCGACGCCGGCAACAACGTTGTGAATGACCTTGCTGCCACTGCCGTACTTCCAGGGATCTGTCGCCGAGGTGTAGTACTGCATGTTGATCCACTCGCCCACAACCAGCGGCGCGGTCATGATTTTCTCAAGGAAGACACCTTCGGGATCGGAGAGGGCATTGTAGGAATGCAGAAAACAGCGTCCGCCCAGATTGAGACCTTTGGTCAATTTGCGGCGACCGATTATGAATCCGGCGTTGCCAGAAAGACCCCATTCAGGACGGGTACTGGCCCAGTCGAAACTCCTCGATTCAACATGCGCGAAGGCCTGTTTCGCGGTCATGTTTTTCGGAGTGCCCGGAATTCGGGTGCAGCGTTCAAGAGCCTGCTGTTCTCCCGCGTCCTGCAACACCTTGCGCAGCTTTTCGAGGTCTTCTCGGTGACCGGCTGGTACGTCGACCTCATCGTAAAAATCAACCTTGTCAGAAGTGGTGTTGTGTTTTGCCGGCAGAAAGTAGGTGTCGGCGGGAATCTTCAGGCCTCGGTTGTCAAGTTCAGCCCGCACCTCGGGATTGTTGGCCATGGCTGCAAAGGTGCGCGCGTTCGGATCTCCGTGACGCCCACCACAGGCACCGCAGTCGAGGGCAGCAGAATACGGATTGTTGTCGGTTGTGCTGCCGTGCCCACAGAGCACGACAAAGCGACCATAATTGTCAGTCAGGCCGATCATGCGTAGGCCGCCTTCGACAAAATTCGCCTGTTGCTCGATGCTGAAACCTCCCGTCAGTTCGACCGGGACACCACAGACCTGAGGCGCGTCGCCGGAGATTTCTCCTGGCTGAATCTCAGTTTCAGGAGGCTGCACAAACCAAGACTTGGTCGCTCGCAACAGGGCGTTGTAAGGCTTTCGCAACAGGGTCTTGCCGAAAAGCGCAATGCTGAAAAACAGTCCCAGGACATCGACGAGCAGGAAGGAAGCAACGGGACTATGCTTCATGTCGTGAAACAGATGCTCGCCAAAGCGCATCCAGCGCGAGCCCGAAGCATATTTCGCGAGCGCTTCTTGTTGACCTGCACGTGGCAATTCATAGGTCGCATTGCCAGGGCTGAGCAATACCGGGCAGAGCGGGAAGGATTCCTCCTTGTCAAAACTTCGGTGGCTGATGGGAATGCCAAAGAATCCCGCGTAGCCGAATGTTTCTATCACACCGGCCGCCTCGAAATGCCGGCGGAAAGGTTCAGATCGTACATCGATACAAAACGCTGCTTGCGCGAGAGGCCGTTCCTTGAGCTCAGGCTCAGACCCTTGATGCCCGTGAATTCTTACCAGTAAATCATGTCGAAAGGATTCCTCGTAGGCTTCCAGCCAGATGGGCAATTGTTTCTCGTCGGGCAGAGCATCGAGCCAGCCAAGCAGCTGTGTTGCCTGCTCTTCGCTCAGTTTTTCCCCATCGATGTCCAGTAACTGCAAAAGCCTGAACAAGCGCCATGCATCACCACATACGGCGCGTTTGTAACTGCTGATGGTTGCTTCTGGTGCAGCACCATGTTCTGCCAGGTATTGGCTGATCGCGGGCAGGTTGCCGGCAATTTTGTATTGTCGGCGGGCCTGTAGTTCAACGAACTCCTGTTCGTAGAACAGCCGTACTGCAAGATACTGGGGGACATCAATCGGCGATGCTTTCTGAATTGGATCGTCAGGATTGGTTCCACGCCAGCGAACAAGTCCGGTCCAGCCCGGCAGCTGGGCGAGCACCCGGGTGAGGTAGTCAGGCCAGCGTGCTTCGGGGATTTGCAGTGCCTGCAGAGAATTTTGAATACTCTGTTCGGGGTCTTCCGGCAGCGCTGCAATTTTCTTCGCGAAGTTCTTGATTCCCAACAACCGACAGCTGGCGTCGTGCTGGGCGAGCTTGCGCCAGGCAGAATAAAATCCGGATTTACGATCAGGCATCGACCATCCGGCCATACCCTCATCGACAAACGAAGAGGTCCATTTGATGACTTGTTGATCGATGGCAGAAACAATTGTGGCTGTGGTCCGTTCGTCCAGCCAATCACTCAGCGTGCGTCTGAACGGCAATTCAAGCACCGCTGGTGTGGCGTCTTGCGTAGTTTGCCGCTCACGGCTTTCAACCTCTTCAGTGAGGTCGAGAGCGCCTAGGACTTGTTGCCATAATTTGCCCGGATCAGTCGCAGATGTCGCACCCGTGCGGATTTCTTCCGATACGCCCGCAGCATTGAGTTGCCAATCAAGCAATGCCGGTTCCAACGCATCGATTCCGTGCAGGAGATGAAGTTTGTGAACCTCGCTCACACTGACAGTTCGTGCCGACAGGGCAAGGGATTCAGTTGAGTTTGGACCAACGCGACTCATGGCGCTGTCCAGACCTGCCGCTGTAATGCGGCCAGATTGAAAGAGGTCGCGGTATTCCGGCAGTGGCAGATAACCCTCCGCGCCAAACAGCCCTTTTGCCTGCTGAAACGCCTCGTCAAAAGGCAGATGCTCAAGACCCTGGATAGGGTTGTGCGAGACATAGCCCTTCATCGGCCAGAACTGGGATACCGGTTCCACCGCTTCTGCAATGAGGTCGTTAAGTGTGCCGCTTGCGTTCATCTCCCGGATTTCTTGCGTGCTGACATTGGATGCTCAGAAAGTGGTTTGTGACCTTCGAGCCCCGCGATGATAAGTTCCCGATTACTCTCGGCAAACTCTTTCGCGAGAGTTTCCAAATTCGCCATCACAGTATGATCAACCAATCTGGTGGCGGACAGATCGACAACCACCTTTCCGGCATTTTGCTTGCCGATGCGGTTCTTGAGCGCAATCCAAGTGCTGAACACCGCCGAATTGTTGACCTTGACGGTGGCACTGTGATCGCCATCGGCCTCAACCGGCATGCTGGCCTTGAACAGGGAGATGAAGGGCGCGCCATTGATGAGATGGATAATGGCCTTTACCAGGATACCGATACCGATGCCGACCAAGAGGTCGGTCGCGAGCACCCCAATTACGGTGGCCACGAAGACGGCGAACTGTTCGCGACCGATCTTGTACATATGGATAAATTCAGCCGGCGAGGCGAGCCGGAATCCGGTGAATACAAGCATCGCCGCCAGTGCAGCGAGGGGAATGCGGTCGATCAGAGCCGGAACCAAGGCCACAAACGCGAGCAGGAACAGGCCGTGGAACATATTGGCGAAGCGGGTGCGCGCGCCGTTGTCGATGTTGGCCTTACTACGTACGATTTCCGAAATCATTGGCAGACCGCCGATGCAGGCAGCGGCGGTATTGCCGATGCCAACCGCCAACAGATCTTTGTCCATGTCGGTCTTTCGACGCCACGGATCGATCTGATCGACAGCCTTGGCGCTCAACAGGGATTCCACACTGCCAATCAGGGAGAACATGATGATGTAGGTGATACCGGTCTTGGTCAGGACGCCGGAAAAATCCGGGAAAGTCAGCGCCGTAAACATATTGTTGGGGACATCCACCAGATAGTGAGGACCGAGCGCGGCTTGCTTCCCGGCGAACGCCACTTCCTGTTCAGTACCGATATCGAAATACATGCCGAGTGGTACGGCCACCAACAACACGAGCATCGGAGCTGGAACAATCTTGAGTTTTGGATTCTTGATCAGGGCGAATCCGAACATGATGGCAAGACTGATACCGCCGATCAGCGCGATGACCGGGTTCATGCCCATGATATAGCCCTGGATTCCCAGCAGTCGGTCAATTGGCGTGCCTCCAGCGTCAACAACGCCCATGACAATCGGGAGCTGGGTTGAGATAACCAGCACGCCGATGGATGCGAGCAAACCGTGAACAGCCGAAGTGGGAAAGAATTCCCCGAGAATTCCCGTGCGGAAGACACCGAACAGAATTTGGATGACACCGGCTACAACTCCCACTCCCAGGGCCATGCGATACGCTTGTAAGTCGGCAGCGGGGTCGACGCCACCGGTAAATCCGAATCCAGTGACGCAGCCCAGCGCCACCACGATGAGCCCGGCCGCCGGACCTTTGATCGTCAGCTCTGAATTGCTGAGGAAGGCGGAAAGCACACCACCAATAATCGCGGTAAATACGCCGGAGATTGCTGGGTAGCCACAAGCCAGTGAAATAGCCAGGCACAGAGGCAGCGCAATAAGAAATACCAGAAAGCCGGATATCATATCGGCTTTCCAGTTCCGCTTCAGACCATTGATGGTCCCCAACGGGATATCTGTATTTGCGGTATTCAACGGCTTACAATTTGGCTGTTAACGATCGCGATGGGGCGGCAGAAATTATCGCTCTGAAAAAGGGGGGACAAGCAGAAATCGCGTGCTCTAGGATGGTCACAGCATGCCGGCGTTGTCGATGACAAACAGGACTCCAGCGCTCGCAACGGTAAGGGCGCCCGGGTCGACTCGCGAATCCGAGCAGGGAAAAAATTTGACCTTGGGAATTGGTCCCGCGGCCAACTTTTCAAAGCGCGGACGATCGGCACTGAAGAAGCGGGGTTTGAACATCATGCTCCGGTTCCTAATGTTGTCATAGGTGTCTCTGTTCTGATGATGGCCTAAGAGTTACTTAAAATCTCGATTCGTCTAATGGTTATTAAGTTGTTTTATACATAGATTATATCTATGTTTGATTCGTCATGAATTGGCTCAATTATCATCACCTCCAGTACTTCTGGACGGTCGTTCGGGAAGGCGGAATCACCAATGCGTGCAAGGTGCTTCATCTCACTCAGCCAACTGTTTCCAAGCAAATCAAACAGTTGGAGGAACAGTTGGGGGAACCGCTGTTCAAGCGGGTGGCGCGCAGCCTGGAGCTGACCGAAGCCGGCCAGTTGGCTTTCGATTATGCCGACGAAATATTCTCCCTGGGGCAGGAATTCATCGAGAACATGCAGGGTGTGGCATCGGTTCGTCCTCGGCGACTTCGCGTGGGAATTTCAAACGTGCTGCCCAAGCTGATCTCCCATCGGATTCTGCAGCCGATTGTGGAAACCGACGGCGACATCCATCTGATTTGTGAAGAGGATCACACCGATCGACTGCTGGCCGAGCTTTCCATCCAGCGGTTGGATCTGGTGCTCACCGACGCGCCAATAGCTGGGACGGTGAAGGTGAAGGCGTTCAATCACTTTCTGGGTGATTGCGGCATCACCTTTTTTGCCACCACGGCCTTGGCCCGAAAGATCAAGGGTCGTTTCCCGGAGAATCTGAATGGCGCTCCCTTTCTGGCGCTGAGCGACAGTTCATTGACCCGACGCTCGCTCGAGCGATGGTTTGACTCAGTGGGCATCCGGCCACGAATTTTGGCTGAGTTCGAAGACAGTGCTTTGATGAAGGTGTTTGGTCGGGATGGGACGGGGGTGTTCGCCGCCCCTTCGGTCATCACTGACGAGATCTGTCGCGAGTTCGGGGTGAAGGTGCTTGGTTCGACTGAAGCGGTCCGGGAAAGCTTTTACGCGATCACCATCGAGCGGAAGTTCAAACACCCGGCCGTCGCGAGGATTGCCGAGGTGGCGCGCAAACAGTTGTTCGGCTCGAAGAACTGAGAGCGCACATTGATGCCGGGCTATTCACCCGGGAGACGCTCTACTACCACGGTGTTCCCTGGGGCGTGGACAGATCGCCAATGGTGCCCACAAGAATGAGCGGGATGTCAAAGAAGAGGAGCGATACGAAGCGATGGAAACGAGTATGATGCGGGCGGCGTGATCCGCGAGCCGCGTTGTAAGTTTTATGGGGAGATTTCGATTCCGGGGGGGCAAGTAGAAATCGCCTGCTTGAGGATAGTCACAGCCTGCCGGGCGGACGAACCATCCGCCCGGTTCTCCCGGGAAAATTTGTTTGAAGTTTGAATGCCACTATGTTTCAGCGAGGATGCGTGCTTTTCCTGATTGGAAAAGCTTACGAAACGAAGATCCTCTGATTGGTTTCAAGACATGAATTACCGCGATTTTCACGCTGACTACACCCACATTATCGGCCGCTTGGATGCCATCATCCGTGAACAGGCCGGGGATCTGATCCATTCGCACATCGAACAAATCCGCGGGCTGGCCAGGGCCAGTCGGCATCATGGTGACAAGGCCAGCCTCGCCGCCAAACGCACGCTGCTGGACAGTATTGATGAACCCACCGCTTATCGGATCGCCCATGCTTTCAGTCTCTACTTTCAATTGGTGAATCTCTGCGAGGAACGCGAACGGATGCGCCGACTCGCAGCGTCACCGGAACCTTCCATGTCGTTTCGCTGGCTGTTTCGCACCCTCAAGGAAGACCGCGTTCCCGCGAAGAAGATCGAACAGATTCTTGCGCAAATTGAAATCGAACCCGTCCTCACCGCTCACCCGACGGAAACCAAACGCCGCACCGTGTTGGACCATCTCCGCCGCCTGGAGGGGGAATGGGACAAGCCCGAAACCATTCTGGAAGCACTTTGGCACACGGAAGAGATCCGGCGAACCCGAATGACTCCCTTGAACGAGGCAGACAACATTCACTACTTCTTCAACGAGACGATCTTCGAGGCGGCAGCCAAGTTCGAATCAGAGTTTCATCAACTGCTGGAAGAGACCTATCCAGGCCTCGAAGCGCCGGCCTCGTTCCTGCGATTCGCGACCTGGGTGGGCGGTGATCGCGACGGGAATCCCTTCGTCACCCCTGAAGTCAGCGCAAAAGTCATGGCGCGGCAGGCGACCGTCGCCCAGAATCACTACCACGCCGAATGTCTTGCCCTGGCCGCCGAACTCACCCACGCGGCGTCTTCCTCCCGCGGCGAGGAAGACGGTCGTGGCTTATTCCAGCCATTCGAAAGTCACCGCTTTGAGCTCTCCGATCTGGCCACCGCCATCCAGTCCGGCAAGGTCACTCCCGCCCAACTGACCAAGCGCCTGACCAATATTCAGAACAGCCTGCTGAAGCTCGGCGCCCGACGTGCCGCCAACGGACGCCTGGGACGCCTGATCCGCAAGGTGAAGACCTTCGGGTTTCATCTGGCCCACCTCGACTTCCGTGACAACAGCACCAAACTGGACAGTGCCGTCGACGAGTTGACCGCCGAGTCCAAGGCCATCGTCCAGTTGCAGGCGGAGCATGGGGCCGCCGCCGCCCATCGATTCATCCTCAGCATGACCAGATCGGCCGAGGACATCCTGCGTCTGCAGAAGATTGCCTATCAGGCCTCCTGCCGCAGCGTCGATCTGATCCCCTTGTTCGAAACCATCGATGACCTGAAGAATGCTCCGGGCATTCTGAAAAAACTCTGCGCCGACAAATCCTATCGGCGACACCTGGCCCGACGTGGTGATCTCCAGGAGGTCATGGTCGGCTATTCCGACTCGAACAAGGACGGCGGTTACATGGCCGCCAACTGGCATCTCTATGTCGCCCAACGCGAGTTGGTGAAGGTGGCTGAAAAGGAAGGAATTCGTCTCCGCCTGTTTCACGGCAAGGGCGGGTCGATTGACCGCGGCGGCGGTTCCAGTCATCGCGCCCTGCGGGCCCAACCGCACGCTGCTTCCGGCGGTCGCGTCCGCATCACGGAACAAGGTGAGATCATTTCGCTGAAATACTCCCACCCGGTGATCGCCGAACGAAACTTTGAGCAGCTCACCACCGCCGTTGTCGCCACCCAATGCCTGCCGGCCAACACCGCCGGCAAAGCCGAAATACGTAAATGGGAACGCACCCTGAGGGGGCTGGCCGACGCCAGCCAGTCGGCCTACCGGGCTTTGGTCTATGACACGCCGGAATTCATCGAGTATTTCCATCAGGCAACCCCCATCGATCTCATTGAACATCTCCGTATCGGGTCCCGCCCTGCCCGTCGTTCCAAGGGCGCCGACATCGGCCAACTCCGCGCCATTCCCTGGGTATTTTCCTGGACCCAGTCCCGCCACTTGATCTCCGCCTGGTACGGCATTGGCGCCGCCATGGATTCCTACACCGTCGGCAATCCGGAGCGATTGAAAGAACTGGTCGATATGTACAAACGCTGGCCGTTTTTCCAGCAACTCATCGACAACGCAGAGATGTCCCTGGCGAAAACCGACCTCGGTATTGCCCGCAATTATGCCGAACTCGTCCAAGATCGCCGAGTTCGCAACAAGGTCTTCGATCTGATCGAGGCCGAATACAACAAGGCCGTCTCGGCTGTGTTGGCGATCACCGGTCACGCGGAGCTTTTGGCGGGCCAGCCGGTGTTGGCCGAATCGCTGCACCGCCGCAATCCGCATGTCGATCCGCTGCACTACCTGCAAATTCGCTTTCTTGAGAAATGGCGCCAACTTCCGGACAGCAAACGCACGGAACCAATGCGCCGCCTCCTGGCCCTCACGGTCAACGGAATCGCCTTTGGCATGAAAAGCACCGGATGAACATCCGATACTATCAGCGAGTCTCCACCGGGCAAGACCGTCGCCCACGCACTTGAACTTCGAGCATCCGAGATGGGCGATATTACCGGCATTGCTCGCGCAGGCACTCTGAGGAATCCACCATTTTTCGCGTTGCAACCACCAAGCGAGCCAACGTGGCCTGTCGGCAGAAAAAAAGCGGCGGCCCATGGAGAGCCGCCGCCGGGTTAACTAGTTGGAACCGTCTGACTAATAGTTGATCTGCAACTGGACGCCGATGCGATCCGCGTTGGTGGTGGAGCGGTAGGGGAACGTGCGAGTGTTGCTGCGTTCCAAGGTCTTGGTGTATTGCACCACGAGTTCGGTGGCCTTCCACGGGGACCATTCGAAACCGAAGTCGATTTCATTCACGACCTCATCCGGGGCGTTGTTCGCAAACTTGCGGCCACCATCATAGTAGTTCCAGCGGGCAAACGGGAACAGCCGGCCGTAGCGCTGATTGTCCCACTTGTAGTAGGTCATCAGGTAGCCGCCGTGCAGGAAGCTGGAGTTGACCGTGGTTGCGTCCGGAGTGAGGGCCGGGCCGCGACCGATGTTCCATTCGCCCTCAAAGCCCCAGGGCTGCGGGTAATACACCAAGCTGACGCCGACTCGTTGATCAACCGTGCCATCAGC
>Ga0055584_100002260_pt1 | contig 19068 bp, 15 predicted proteins | sample OSDHelmetaG_FD_58716 | JGI IMG/M metagenome (GOLD analysis project Ga0055584, IMG submission 58716) | Pelagic marine sediment microbial communities from the LTER site Helgoland, North Sea, for post-phytoplankton bloom and carbon turnover... | ecosystem: Environmental > Aquatic > Marine >... | reverse complement strand
TGCGGCCTTCTTCTTAGCCGGAGCTTTCTTAGCCGCAGCCTTCTTCTTAGCCGGAGCTTTCTTCGCTGCGGCCTTCTTCTTTGCTGGAGCTTTCGCCATGGAAACTACCTCCCTTTATTGACGATGCATTACGAAACACTCACTTCTACTCCAATTCTGCGTGCAAAAATAACGAATATGGTTTTTAAGAGCAAGCTGATTTATACGCTCTAGTAATGACGTAGATCCCTCTCGCCCTATGTTTTATATTATCGGCACACCTCACATTACACCACGGAGCACAATTATGAAAATCTGCGTCGCCGGCGAAGGCGCTCAAGGACTAACACACTTAGAGGCATTGCAGTCCATTAAAGATATAGAAGTACAATCACTAGCTGGGGGCATAGCCGCCGATGCCGAAGCCTTTGCCAAGGAGTGGAACATACCTCATTGGTCTCTCGACTTCTCCGAATGTATAGGGCAAAACGACATAGAAGCCGTAATCCTCTGCTCTCCAAATCAGGTGCACTGCGAACAAGCTATTGCCGCAATGGAAGCGGGAAAACACGTTCTAATAGAGATACCAATGGGCCTAAACCTCGAGGAATCCCGCCGCATCGTAGCAGCAGAGCAACGCACGGGCAAAGTCTGTATGGTTTGCCATACGCAGCGTTATAGCAACGTCTTTCGCGAGGTGCACCGCCGCATAACAGCGGGTGAACTGTTACCCTATCACATAGTGCAGCAGACTTATTTCTTTCGTCGCAAAAATGAAAATCGCTTCGGCAAACCACGCACTTGGGTAGACGATTTGCTCTGGCATCAAGCCTGCCACATGGTCGATATGTGTTATTGGCTACTCGGCGATCTCGATGCACAAGCTTGGGGACAGACGGGCGTCATGCACCCGGAACTCGCTATCCCTATGGATATTTCTATAGCCATGCGCTCGCAGCGCGGCGCGCTCGTTACCGCAGCCCAATCATTTAATCACCACGGCTCTATATGGAGCCACTATCGTATCATAGGCGAAGAAACGACGCTAACGATAGAAAAAAACAAGCTATACGATCGCGATGGAAATGAAATTACTACGGAGGGCGGTGGGGGTGTAGTCGCACAAGATCTCGAATTTTTTAGCGCTATCCGCGAAGGCAGACAAGCATTGACTAGCTGTAGCGCCTGTCTCCCCGTCATGGAGACACTCGATCGCATACAGCGGGCTATCGATGCCTAAAAAATAAGTCATGCGAAAAAAACGCCTGCCGGATTGGAGGCGTTTTTTCGCATGACCACAAACTGTACTCACTACTTATGCTGATATTTCCAGCAATGTCGATCGCGTTTCGCCGTGTAGAATAGTCCCCTGATGCAATAGGTCGCGCAGCGTGAGTTGGTTGAGGACTTGGTCGACGGCCTCCTGCAAGCGGCTCCACAAGGCGCGCACCGAACAAGAACTAAGCGTGTGCGTGCAATTTTCTTCTGCCCCCGTGTGATGCTCGCAAAAACTCGAGTCGAAAAGGCGACCACCCAACGCGCCGAGCACATCGGCCACGACAATGGACTCGGGGGAACGCGCGAGCACATAGCCTCCGTGCTGACCGCGCACGCTTTCGACAAAACCTCCCTGCCGTAGAATGCGCAACATCTTGCCAACGTTGTGGTGCGAAATGCCTTCAGCTTGGCTGATCTCGGGAATCGTCTGGCTGACGCCACCCGGCTGACGAGCCAAGTGCAATAGACAGCGCAGGCCGTATTCTTCTTGCGAACTGAGTTTCATCGTTCTTGCCGTTACATCATGCCTAGTTCGAGTTTGGCACCCTCCGACATCATATCCACCGTCCAGGGCGGGTCCCATACGATCTCCACCGCCGCACCGCTGAGACTTTCGACCTCGTCCTTTACCTTCTGTTGCACTTCGGGCGGCAACGTACCGGCTACCGGGCAGGCCGGTGAAGTCAGCGTCATGGTGATTTGTGCGAAGTTCTCATCGTTCAGCTCAATATTATAGATCAAACCTAACTCATAGATATCAACCGGTATCTCGGGGTCATAGCAGGTCTTCATCACTTCGACAATACGTGCCTCGGTACTGCCTTCTTCGAACGTCTTCGTGTGTAGGGCTTCCATAGCACTCTCTCCTATTCAGTCGATATCGGCGCGTCTTCGTCCGCGAGCGCCGCCCTCATCGTATGCCAAGCCAACGTAGCGCATTTGACGCGCATGGGGAACTCTCGCACACCGGCAAAAATCGCCATCTTTCCTATTTTTTCCTCGTCTACGGGCTCGGAGGCATCGGCCATAACCATAGTGTGAAAATTGTCGAAAATATCCTGGGCCTCATCGACCTGCTTGCCCTTCAGTGCCGCCGTCATCAGCGATGCCGAAGCTTTGGATATTGCGCAGCCCGACCCCTCGAAGCTAATGCCTTCAATGCGGCCCTCCTCGACCATCAAGTGCACGTGCAGATGGTCACCGCAGAGCGGGTTATACCCCTCTTGCGAGCGATTAGCTCCTTCAAGTTTGCCAAAGTTGCGGGGGTTTTTGTTGTGGTCCAGTATGATTTCCTGGTATAATTCGCGCAGTTCACTCATTAGCCAAACACCTCTTGTACTTTGCGTATGCCCGCCGCCAACGCATCCATCTCTTCGTGCGTATTATAAAATGCCAACGAGGCGCGCACGGTGGCGGGGACCTGGTAATAATTCATCAACGGCTGGGCACAGTGGTGCCCCGCGCGCACGGCTACGCCCTCCGCATCGAGGATAGTACCAATATCATGCGGATGGGCCGCGTCCATCACAAAGGAAAGGACGCCGACCTTCTCGCGGGCAGTGCCAATTAGGCGCACGCCATCGATCTCCGACAACAGCTCTGTCGCATAACGCAGCACGTCGTCTTCGTATGCGGCAATTTCCGCACGGCCAATCGAATTGACGTAGTCGATAGCCGCCGCTAAACCAATGCCACCGGCTATATTCGGCGTACCCGCTTCAAAGCGCGTCGGCACATCGGCGTAGGTCGTATCTTCCTCAAAGCTAACCCGCTGTATCATTCCGCCGCCCGTTTCCCAAGGCGGCATGGCTTCCAGTAGGTCCCTTTTGCCATAGAGCGCGCCCGAGCCGGTCGGCGCAAAGAGTTTATGGCCGGAAAAAACGTAGAAGTCGCAGTCGATATCCCGCACGTCCACCGGCATATGTGGGACGCCCTGCGCGCCATCTACTAGCACCACCGCACCGCGCTCATGCGCCAGAGCAGTGATCTCTTTGACTGGGTTTATTGTGCCCAATGCGTTGGAAGCATGGGCGACGGAGACAATCTTTGTGCGCTCGCTGAGCAATTTCTCGTATTCGTCGAACAAGAACTCGCCCTCTGCGTTAATAGGCACCACTTTTAATAGCGCCCCCTTCTCCCTACACAGCACCTGCCAAGGCACGATATTGGAATGGTGCTCCATCTGCGAGATGACGATTTCGTCGCCCTCTTTTATGTGCTGCCTGCCATAGCTCTGCGCAACTAGATTGACCCCTTCGGTCGTTCCGCGCACAAAGACGATCTCGCTCGACTCAGCAGCATTGAGAAATTGGCCAACTCGACCGCGAGCACGCTCATAAGCAAAGGTCGTCTGCTGACTAAGCAAATGTACGCCTCGGTGTATATTCGCGTTTTCCGCCGCGTAATAATGCTGTAGGGCATAGACGACCGTAAGCGGTTTCTGCGTTGTCGCCGCATTGTCTAAGTAGACTAGTTTCTTACCGCGAATGCGCTCTTGCAGAATGGGAAAATCACGGCGGATGCGCTCGACGTCGAGCGCGGGCACAGTCTCTTCTTTTTTAGCCAAAGCTGTCATATCGATTACTCCAGCGTAGCGACAACCTGCTCCAAGCGTTGTCCCACGCGTTCTTCGAGTTCTTGGCGCAATGCCTCAACCTGCACGCGTTCGACGACTTCACCGGCAAAGGCACGGGTCAACACGCGCCGCGCATTCGCACGCCCTATGCCGCGCGAACGCAAATAAAAGATCGCGTCTTCGTCTAATTGACCGATCGTCGCGCCGTGCGAACACTTGACGTCGTCGGCGTATATTTCGAGCTGAGGCTTGGTATTGATCTCGGCGCGGTTCGATAGCAGCAGATTCCTGTTGGCCTGGTAGGCATCGGTTTTCTGCGCCGCCTGATGCACTAAAATCTGGCCACGGAAGACCCCGGTCGAATCATCGGCCAGTACCCCTTTATAAAACTCGTGGCTCTGGCAGTGGGGCTGAGCGTGCTCGATCAGTGTGTGGTTGTCGACATGCTGTTCCCCTTCGGTCACGTAGAGTCCGTTGAGCGTCGAGTCTATCCCCTCGCCCACGAGCTGCGTGTGCACGTGGTTGCGCGTCAATCGCCCTCCCAATGTGATACAAGTAGAGCGGAAATTACTGGCGCGCTGCTCGCTGACGTGCAAGGCGGAAATATGGTAGGCGACGGCGTTCTCGTCTTGAATGCGATAATGGTCGAGATGCGCATTCTCGCCGACGTTAATTTCGGCCACTGAATTTGTCCAATGCGCTTCCGGCGTCAAACTGGCATAGCTCTCTATAACCGTAGCGCTGGCGTTGTTCTCGACTTGGACCAACACGCGTGGGTTCGCCGCGGCACGCGCACGACTGGCGACAAAGAGTAGCTGCACGGGTTTGTCCAGTTGCACACCGGCACCGACCTGCACCAACGCACCGTCTTTTAAGAAGGCGGCGTTCAACTCGCTAAACGCATCTCCGGCATCGGCAGTCGCCGCGCCCAAACCCTCGACTAACTCGCCCTCTTTCAGGCTAGCCGCGAGGCTCTCGACACGCACGCCAGCGGGCAAATCCTCTACCTGCGATAGTCCCGCGGCATAGTGCCCATCGACAAATACCAACACATAGGAGTCGAGGCCAGCAACGAGTAATGACTCGATTTCACTCGGCATATCGACACCGGCATAGACCGGTGCGAAATCTTCGCGCAACAGCTCGGCTATACTCGTATAGCGCCATTCTTCATCGCGCCCCGTCGGAAAACCCAACTCGCCAAAACGAGCGATCGCCCGCTGGCGCGCTGCGTGCACCGGTGTGCTTGCCTCGCCGTTGAGACTCTGCTCAAAATCGGCGAAACGCGCGAGGTACCAGTCTTTGCGGTTTGTCTTTTCCGTCATGCCAGTGCTCCCACCGCTTCGTCTTTAACCCAGTCATAGCCCTTTTCTTCGAGTTCGAGTGCCAGCTCCTTGCCACCGGATTTTACGATCTGCCCCTTGTAGAGCACGTGCACATAATCGGGCACTATATACTCGAGTAATCGCTGGTAATGCGTCACGACAATCGCGGCCTTGTCGGGCGAGTGCAGCGCGTTGACACCGTTGGCCACAATGCGCAGGGCATCAATATCGAGCCCGGAGTCCGTCTCGTCGAGTATGGCGAGTTTGGGTTCGAGCACCGCCATCTGCAGCACTTCGTGGCGCTTCTTCTCGCCACCGGAAAAACCCTCGTTAACCGAGCGCTTGAGAAAACTCTCGTCCATTTCTACCAGCTTGAGTTTTTCGCGAACCAGAGCGAGAAAATCCATCGCATCCATCTGCTCTTCGCCTCGGTGCTTGCACATTTCATTAAACCCCGTGCGCAAAAAATAGGTCGAGTTGACGCCGGGGATCTCCACCGGATACTGAAAGGCGAGAAAGAGCCCTTCGCGCGCCCTCTCCTCTGGCCCCATATCGAGCAGGTCCTTGTCTAAAAAGGAGGCGCTGCCGCCCGTAACTTCGTAGCTCTCGTGCCCGGCCAATACCTGTGCCAACGTGCTCTTGCCCGAACCGTTGGGTCCCATTATAGCGTGTATCTCCCCCGCTTTTACTTCGAGGTTGATCCCCTTGAGAATTGCAGTCCCCTCAATACTGGCCTGTAAATTGTCGATCTTTAGCATCTGTATGTCCTCGTTTTCAAATATCGTTGTTTTGGAAGTCTATCCCACGCTGCCTTCGAGACTAATTCCCAATAGTTTCTGCGCCTCTACCGCAAATTCCATCGGCAGTTCGGCCAACACTTCCTTGCAAAAACCATTGACGATCATCGACACGGCGTCTTCAGTCGACAGACCGCGCTGGTTGCAGTAGAAAATCTGGTCCTCGCCAATCTTTGCCGTCGATGCCTCGTGCTCAACCTGTCCCGTCGGGTTGCGCACCTCGATATAAGGGAAAGTATGAGCGCCGCATTGGTCGCCGATCAGCATGGAGTCGCACTGCGTAAAGTTGCGCGCGTTCTTGGCATTCTTCATGATTTTCACACCGCCGCGATAGGTATTTTGGCCGCGTTTTGCCGAAATACCCTTTGAAATAATCGTACTGCGCGTGTTGTTGCCGATGTGGATCATCTTGGTGCCGGTGTCGGCCTGCTGACACTTGGAGGTCACGGCCACCGAGTAAAATTCGCCGACGGAATTGTCCCCCTGCAAGATACAGCTGGGATATTTCCAGGTAATCGCCGATCCCGTCTCGACCTGTGTCCAGGAGATCTTGGAATTTTTACCGCGACAAATGCCGCGCTTGGTCACAAAGTTGTAGATCCCACCGACGCCATCATCGTCGCCGGGATACCAGTTTTGCACCGTGGAGTATTTTATTTGCGCATCGTCCAGTGCAATGAGTTCTACGACCGCCGCGTGCAACTGGTTCTCATCGCGCATCGGCGCCGTGCAGCCCTCTAAATAGCTGACATAGCTGCCTTCATCGGCAATGATCAGCGTGCGCTCAAACTGGCCGGTATTAGCTGCGTTGATGCGGAAATACGTCGACAGTTCCATCGGACAACGCACGCCCTTGGGGATATAGACAAACGAACCATCGGTAAAAACCGCCGAGTTGAGCGCAGAAAAAAAGTTATCCGTCGTCGGCACGACCGAGCCGAGATATTTCTTTATCAGTTCGGGATGTTCTCTTACCGCTTCGGAGAATGAACAGAAGATGATTCCGAGCTCAGACAGTTTATCCTTGAACGTCGTAGCGACGGACACGCTGTCGAAAACGGCGTCGACGGCAACACCGGCGAGCATTTTCTGCTCTTCGAGCGGAATACCCAGTTTGTTGTAGGTCGCCAAGAGTTCGGGATCGACCTCGTCGAGACTGGCGACGGTATTGGTCTTGGGCGCGGAATAATAAACGATACTCTGATAGTCGATCTCCGGGTATTTAACCTTGGCCCAGCGCTCACTCGGCTTGCACCGCGTCGGGTCTTCCATCTTCAGCCATTGCCGATAGGCCTTCAGGCGCCATTCGAGCATAAATTCCGGCTCTTCTTTTTTTGCCGAAATAAAACGAATGATCTCTTCGTTGAGACCGGGCGGCGCCGAATCAGCTTCTATATCCGTAACGAAACCCCACTCGTACTCGCGATTGGCAAACTCTTCGAGAACTTCCGTCTCGTTGAGGTCCTCGGCTTCGGGCGGCAAGGCAGTCGATTCGCTCATTGCGCCTGTTCTCCTCTGAAATAGGTTTTAGTCATCAAACAAGACAAAAAAATCAAGATTGCACGCAGTAAAAAACCGGATTGTTTTCCACCCAGCTTATTAGAAAATACCAATGGCGACAAAAAAGTCAAGATTGATACTAAAAAAATATTAACCCATCTTGCGACGCTGCACCAAGTAGCGCGAGAGGGCCACATCGAATGGCATAGAGGTATCAACCAAAGTATAGTCGATACGCGCCTCGGCACAGCTACGTCGATAGGTCTGCACCATATCTTCTATCATTTCGCCATATTCGCGCCGCACCAACCACGGCTGCGTAGTCAGCATCTGCTCTGGGTCTTCAAGATCGAAAAAACGCGTTTCTTTTTCAAAGTCCAAATCTATTTCGCGCGGATCTAAAAGGTGAAAAACGACGACTTCGTGGCCGCGGTGACGGAAGTGACGCAAACCGCGCAACACTTCCTGCGGATCATCGAGCAAATCGGAAAGCACGATGACCAAACCGCGCCGCGCAATGCGCTCGGCCAAATCGTGAAATGCTGGCGCCATATCCGTATCGGAGCCAGGTTCGGTCCGTTCTATGGTTTTGAGCAGGACCTGTAAATGGCTTTGGACCGACCGGGGCGGCACATAGGATTCGATAATATCGCGGAACAACATCAGCCCTACGGCATCGCGCTGGCGCAACATGAGGTAGGATAGCGACGCCGCCAACGAGGTCGCGTAGCGAAACTTGCTCAGGGCTGCCCCCGATTGAAAATTCATCGAACCCGATACGTCGAGTAGTATATACGCTTTTAGATTCGTCTCTTCTTCGTATTGTTTGATATAGAGGCGATCGGATTTGGCGTAGGCTTTCCAATCGAGATCGCGTAAAGGGTCGCCCGGCATATAGGGACGGTGTTCTGAAAATTCGACGGAAAACCCGTGATACGGACTGCGGTGCAACCCCGTAATAAACCCTTCTACGACCAGCCGCGCGATTAGATCTAGGCGCGACAGTCGCGACACCGTCTCCGGATCTAAGTAGGAGGGAGTAGACGTCGGTCTGTTCACGCGTTACCAGCGTCTGCTAACAAGCGCTCCACCAGCGCAACCGCGTTGATATTCTGCGCTTCGGCGTGGTAGTTAACGACGATGCGATGGCGCAATACGGCCGGCGCGACGGCGCGTATATCTTCAATGGCCACTGAGTGACGGCCATCGAGTACGGCGCGCGCCTTGGCCGCCAACACGAGATACTGCGAAGCGCGCGGCCCCGCTCCCCAATTAACCATTTCTTTTACATAACTAGACGTCTTCTCGTCGCTGGGCCGCGAAGCACGCACCAAACCCACGGCATATTTGACCAAATGGTCGGCGACAGGCACGCGGCGCACGAGTTGCTGGGCGGCGACCAACTGCTCGGCATTGAGCACCGAATTGACCTCTTCGCGTTCGCCACCAGTCGTAGCACGCGCGATCTCCTCTTCTTCTTCCACCTGCGGGTAATCGATCCACAGTTCGAAGATGAAGCGGTCCAGCTGGGCCTCGGGCAGCGGATAAGTCCCCTCCTGCTCGATGGGGTTCTGCGTCGCTAACACAAAGAAGGGTTCGCCCAAGGCCAGCGTCTCGCCGCCGATGGTGACGGCGTGTTCCTGCATGGCCTGTAAGAGTGCGGCCTGCGTCTTGGGTGGCGTGCGGTTAATCTCATCGGCTAGGAGCACGTTGGCAAAGACCGGCCCCTTGAGAAAGCGAAAGGCCTTGCGGCCGCTCTCGTGGTCCTCTTCCAGTATCTCGGTACCCGTTATATCAGAAGGCATCAGGTCCGGCGTAAACTGGATGCGACCGAAAGAGAGGTCGAGCGTTTTGGCCAACGTCTGCACGAGCGTCGTCTTGGCCAGCCCCGGCACGCCAACGAGCAGACAGTGACCGCCCGCCAGCAACGCCGTCAGCATCTGTTCGACGACCTCGCGCTGGCCAATTATGACCTTGCCGACTTCGGCATAGATCCTGTCCCTCGCCTCATTGAGTTGTGCCACCGCTTCCACATCCGTTGCGCTCATTGCAATCCTTTCATAAGTCTCTGCGCTTTTTTAAACAAGGTAGATACCGGCGCGATCCAACGCCAGACAACCGCATCTTAGGTTTTGCGCTCTTTCTTTTTCGCCGCGGGGAAAAGGACATTATTGAGAATGAGCCTATAGCCGGGAGAATTCGGGTGCAGCGCCAAGTTCGTCGGCGGGTCGTGCACTAAGTGCTTGTGGTCCTCTGGATCATGTCCGCCGTAAAATGTAAAGGTCCCCTTGCCGGCGCGACCGTGGATATACTTGACCTGCTCACTGCCCTCCACTTCGCCCAACACAATGACAGAATCCTTGATTAGCGAACGCCGATACGCCGTCGTCTGCCCGAGGAATCCATCGACGATATTCGTATGGCACTGCGTCAGCATGGCGGGCACCGGGTCGTATTTGGCCGAAAACTCAAAGAGCGTAAAATACTCGGCTTCAGCCGTGCGGATCAGGCGCATGTCGCGCGGCGTAGTATCTATGTCCGAAAACTCGTAGACCATTGGGTTCTGCTCTATAACAAAGTTCTCAAAAGCCACCGTGCGGCTAAAGTCGAGTTTGGACTGAGCCCCGGGGTCGGCCGGATCGGCGTCAAAAATATCGTGACAGATATCGACCCCCATCGACGCCAAGGCGATATCAAAGGTGTCCGTTGCAGAGCACATGGCAAAAAGAAACCCGCCCGCTGTCATATAGCGATAAATCTCCAGCGCCACCGCTTTTTTTTGCTCCGACACCTTGCCATAGCCTAGACGCCTCGCCATAAGCTCGTAGTCGCGCTGCTGTTCCTGATACCAGGCTTCGCGCCCGTACGAGCTATAGAACTTGCCGTATTGACCGGTGAAATCTTCGTGGTGCAAATGCAACCAGTCATAGTTTTTCAGCGCGCCTTCAAGGACATCTTTGTCCCAAATTTTTTCGTATTCTATTTCTGCATATTCGAGCACCATCGTCACGGCATCGTCCCACGGCTGTTTGTTCGGCGGCGTATAAACGGCAATTCTCGGCGCCTTTTCCAGACGCACCACTTCCATATTGCCCGCATCGACCTCGGCGTATATTTGCGCCGCCTCCGCTTCGGAAACAACGACGGCATCCACGCCGCGGATCTGCGCCTCAGAGACCAAGGAGCTATTGTATTCGATAAGAAAGGCGCCGCCGCGATAGTTGAGCAACCACTCCACCGCCAGACTCCGCTCCAAGGTCCAGAAAGCCACGCCATAGGCTTTTAAATGGTCGCGCTGCTCTAGGTCCATCGGAATCAAGATGCGCTCGGCCGCCGTCGGCCCAGCGCATAGCAGCAGCAGCAACAGCAATAGGCATTTTCTCATATTCAACCGCTCTCACTCGCAATAGTTTTACGCAAACGCCGAATGCGCAGACGCAGTTCGGGCGCGCGCGCATCGTCGGGCGCGGCCAAGAGCGCCGCTTCGCAAATGCGCAAAGCCTCTTGCACCTGCGCGGCGCGAACGTGCAATTCGGCCCGAGCCAGCTGCGCCTCGACCCAATGGCGACCCTGCGGAAACTCTCGCACCAAACGCTCGTACAGTTCCAAGGCCAACGCTGGCCGCTCGCTCTCAGCCCACTGCCCACCTTGCAGCAGGGCCCACTCGCGCAAGCGAGGTGAAGCTCCGGCAAAAACAGCACGCCAGTGCGGTCGGGCTTTTTCGGGCTGACGTTGCCGCTCTAAGAGCTGGGCTTTGACTAGGCTAGGCAAGAGCGCTTCGCTCTTATACTCTTCGCAAGCGAGCAACAAGTCGAGCGCATCGTTGGCGAGCGGATGGTCAACATCATCTGCCGTTAACTCAGCCAAACTTGCAATTACCGCTGCGCAGTCCCCGCGATAATAGGCCAACTCGGCGCGACGCAGCGCCGTCTCATATAGGGCCACTTGTCCCTGTTTTCCCAGCTGCTCTATATGGGTTTCCGCATCTTCTAAACGATCGGCGCGCAAAGCGCTCTCCGCCATGAGTCCCAGCGCATCAATGGTCCACGACCCGCGCACAGACGCCTCGAGCACGGGGCGCAACCCCGCAGACACCACTTCGGCATCCGCTCCGTCGCGCAGCTGTAAGCGCGCGATACCGACCAAGGCCTGCATCGCCTCAGGTCTGCCGGGAAAGCGCTGCGCCAACTCGGCATAATGCGCGAGTGCCAGCGCGGCCTTCGGCCCCTTGGCGCTAATCTCGGCGCGCTTGAGTAAAGCGCGAAACGCGTAGGGCGAGTCGGGGCGCCGTTCAGCAAAGGAGCCATAGGCCAGCGCGGCGACTGCGGTAAAACCTCGTGCTTCACACTGCGCAGCATACTGAAATAGCATATCGGCCATTTCGGGCCGATCCGCGAGCGCCTCTAGTGCTGTCAGCCCGCGCTCGGGCTGGCCGGCAAAGAGCGCACACGTAGAAACCAAGCGCGCTTTGGGCAGGGGGTCGGACGAACTCACGTCCGCTTTGAGCAGCGCTTTGAGCAGTGCGCCGCTATCGGCCTGGCACATGGGGCCTAAGTGATGCTCAACTACAGGCAGGCGGTTCGGAGAAACTACCAGGCTCTTGAGATAGAGCGGCACAGCGCGCTCATAGCGCCCAGCATCTAAATACAGCGAAGCCAATTCCCAGCTAAAAAGCCCATCATCGCCCAACACCTCGTGCCCCTCCGCCAACACCTTGATGGCCTCGTCGCGCAGCCCGGCGGCCTGACAGCGATCGCTCACCTGCTGGTATACCAGCGGGTCGTCCGGACGCATCTGCAATAATTGGCGCCAAGTCTTTAACGCCTCATCGCTCTGCCCCAGCTGCTGCTGAGCATCGCCCAACAAAAGCAGTGAGAGCACGTCGCCCTCGTGCTTGCGCAGCCAAACGCGCAGATGCTCTACCACGCGTTCGTGCTGCCCTGCCGCGCTCAGGGCGCGCGCCAATCCGCGCGCTATGTTCACGTCGTCCGGCTGCAGCTTAAGGAGCGCCGCATAATCATCTGCGGCATGCGCCAAATCGCCTCGGCGTTCAAGCTCTTGCAGGCGCAACCTCAGCTCGGCCTCATCGAGCGCAGACAGTGCCGTCGCACAGAGCAGCAATAGAGCCAGTAGTGCCATCATTCAGCTAAGACCTCTTTGCCCAGTGCATCCTGGTAGACCTGTTCGTAATAGCGCTGCAACAGGATGCGATATTCGACCGGATAATCTCCTTCCAACGCCCGGCGCATCGCCTGGCGCAACAAGTCCGGCGTTTGCCCCAAATCATCGGCGAGTCCGGGTGGGCCGGCGTAGGGTTGGTCTTCGCCGCCGCGCGCTTCGCGTTCTTCCTTAAAACCGCGCGAGTGAATCGAACGGCTGGCGTCCAGCATGCGCTGAAAGATGCGCTCTTGTTTTTGCAGCGTGCGCTGGTTCAAACGGCGCTGCTGCAATTCGTCCAGGACTTCGCGCATTTCCTTCTGTATCGCCTCAATTTGCCCCTGCGCCCCCTTGTGGCCGCGCATGGAGCGCTGTAAGTCTTCTAAAGACTGATATATTTGCCTTTGCTCGGCCGCGAGTCGGCGCAGCTGTCCATCTAAACCGGGCTGGGGTTTTCCCGGCCCCTGCGCCATGGCATCGGCCATAGCCTGCTGACCAGCCTGGTTGAGCTGGGCCTGTTGCTCGGAGAGCCCCATCATTTTCTGCATGGCCTCGGCAAAACTCGAAGGCATACTGGCATTCGACAAATTGTCCAAACTCTCGCGCAAGAGCACGACCGATTCGTTCACATAGCGCATAGCACCTTCCTGCGGAGCTAGGGCACTGCGTCCATCGCGCTGCCCCAGGTGCTGTGCCGCTTCTCCCATATTCTTGAGCGCATAGCCCAACGTAGTATTTAGGCCGCGCGCCAGACTCATTGTGCGCCGAGCCACCTGCGCTAAACGCTCGGTGACCAACCCCATGCCCTGCAAGAGGGCAAATTGATCCTCAGCTGGATCCGCGCTGTCGATCTTTGGCACCGCGCGCACGGCCTCCGCCAGCGCCTCCTGATGCCGCGAGAGCTGAATGAGTTCGCGCATCGCCCGGCGCAACTCGCCACTCATCTCCTCCTTCTGTTCGGCGACGAATTCGCCCTGCATAGTCTTTAGGTTCGCCGCCAACTTACCCAGATCTTCCTCTAACCCCTCTCCCAAGCGCTTGGCCTGTGGATTGTTCTGCGCGCGCATCTGCTGCACCATTTCGCGCATGCGACCACTCAGTTTCTGGGCCTTCATATCTTCGGCCTGCTCTGCCAATCCCCGACCCGTTTGTTGGCTCGTGCTCTCCATCTCCTCGGCGAGTTCTTCGAGGCTTTTCTGTAGGCGCTCGCTGTCGCGGCGCAGACCGCCCTGCTGGGTCTGTTGGCGCAAACCGGATTCGCCCTGCTCCAACTCATCGTCGATCTGCTCTTGGCGGCGCGCCAACTCATCGGCCTGGCGCACAGCCGCTTCGAGCTGCTGTTCGGCCCGCACTTGTTTGAGCAAATCAATCGTGCGATCGAGACGCTCCTGAAAAGCCTCCTGGTCTTCGTTAAAGCGCTTGAGTGCTTCGGCCAAAGCCTGGGGATCGGGGTCCGCGGCCGCTTGCTGTAACTGGCGCAGTGCATCGTGCAGTTCCGGTGCCGCCACTTCGGCCATGAGCTGGCGAATCTCCTCCAGTTTTTCTAGTACATCCTCGCTGCCCAGCCCTTTTTCATCCAGCGCTTCGGAACTCTCCTCCAACTGAGCGGAAAGCTCTTCGAGCTGGCGCGTGCGCTCCGTTTCGCGCGCCAACGTCGCCTCTAACTCTTTTTCTTTTTCCCAGCTCATCTCTTCGCTGCGCAACAATTCGCGCCGCACCTGTTCGAGATAACCACGCGTCTCCTTGCCCTGCTCTGCCAGTTCTTCCAGCTCTTCTAAACGCTCGTCCAAAGCGTTTTCCGCCTCTTCGTAAAGTTCGTGCAAAGAGGCTAAACGCAGCGTATAACGCCGACTGCGCGTAGACTTAGGACCAGAAATTGCATCGTTGTCAAAAACCTCTACATAGTAATGGATGCGATCTTCGGGCAACAGTTCTAGGTCCGAAACATCCCAAATATGACTCGCGCGCACTTCGCGCCCAGGTGCTATAACCAGCTGCGAGCGCCGTTCGCTGCCCTCGTTGACTTGGTAGGCCAACTCCAACTTGGCAACGCCAAAATCGTCGCCGGCCTCGACGGCTACGAGTAGCTGCCGATTATCGGGCAGGTCCATATCGCGACCGGGATCTGTAATCACAACCGAGGGAGGCTGGTCGACAACGGCGCGTAGGGCATAGTGAATCGGAGCGTGATTAGCTATGCCTTTGCGATCGAGCAACTCTACGTGGTATGATGTGCTCCGCTCCACCGCCAATTCGACAAAAGCGCGCGCGCCATCGATGCGCGCCGACAAGCGCGCGCTATCGGCCAATACCAATTCGGCCTTAGTCAGAGCCTTGCTCGCGGCGATCTCGAACTGCACCTGCGTTCCCAGCAGGGCCTGAATATCACCGCCGTCTTCTTCAATGCGATCGGGCAATTGGCTATAGGTCGGATAGCTCAGATGCAGGCGCAAGCGCTCGACCGCCGGAGGGTCGAGCACGCTAATTTCACGCACCTCCGAGACGCCATCTCCCGCCTCGACGCGCACAAAGAACGAACGCTGTACCTGCGGAAAAACATAGTGCAATGAGTCGGCCCCTGCCACGACGACTTCTTCCCCTTGCCAAGAGGCCTGCGGCGACTCGCGGCGGAGAATCCGCGCGCTAGTAGGACGGTCGCCAAGAAAGCGCACGGCCAGCGCTACATCTTCTCCCCGCACCACTTCCTCTTCACCTATGGCCAACTTTATTGTGGTGCGCGGCGGGCGCACAAAAACGGTGAGTGGATGGGCACAGCGATATAGTGCTGCGCCCAGCTCAGGCGCAAACGCGAATAGGGCCAGCAAAACTACGACGGCGACTCCGCCCAGACGCAGCGCATTCCTTTTTAAGCTGGCGCCATCGCAGACGCTCTCGGGTGCCACTTTGGCCAACTCGGTAGCGGCACTTATGACCGTCGCATCCAGCAGCTCTGCGGAATAGAGTCGGCGCGCGCGGGGAGCGCGCCACAGTTCCAGCGCACTAATGAGCCGCTGCGCCAACTGTGGGCAACATTGTTCTACGTATAAACCAAAGCGATGGCGATTTAGTTTCACCGGCAATCGCACGCGCCAAAAGAGGGGCAAGACCACGGCGGTAGCCACTATAGCCACTGCCCCCAACAATGCGCGCCACACCGGTGACAGATAGAATAGTGCCTCGGCGCCGACCCATAGTAGAGCGGCCAACGAACCAGCAGCAGCAGCCAAGAGCAAACCCGCTATCACGTCTACCAACAGGGCGCGACGACGCAGGCGTTCTAGGTCTTTTAAGAGCCTCTCAAATGATTTTTCGCTTTGCTCCATAATCAATGGCTCAGAGCCCAAACGACAATATTGACCCCCATGCGCAGGGCATCCAAACGCTTCGAGGGCGGATTGTCGTGTACTGCTTCGTCTTCCCAACCATCGCCCAGATCCGTTTCGTAGGTATAGATCGCAACCAAGCGATCGGCGACAAACAAAGCCAGCGCCTGCGGGCGTTTCCCATCGTGCTCATGGATTTTAGGCAAACCAGAGGGAAAGTCGAAGTGGCTGTGAAAAATCTCGTGCTCGGGGGGCAATTCCACCCACTTACTCAATGGGAAGACCTTTTTCATTTCGCGACGGAAGCTCTCATCCATCCCGTAATTATCATCGGCGTGGAGAAAACCGCCGCTCTCCAAATAGCGGCGCAAGCGCTCGACCTCAGCTGTGCTGAAAGAGATATTGCCATGTCCCGTCATATACAGGTAGGGATAGCTGAAGAGTTCCTCATCCAACAACTCAACACGCACCTCTTCTACCGCCGCATCAACGAGCGTGTTTTCGCGCAGGAAGCGCAGCAAATTGGGCAGAGAAGAAGGGTCGCTATACCAATCTCCGCCGCCGCCATATTGGAGGCGGGCAATGGTAAAAGTGCCTTCCGCTAGGGCTTGAGCCTGTGGCGGCATAGAAAAACAGAGCAAGACCCAGACTACATAACGACGCATAAATATCCGTTTACTCAACGCTGGTTGACCACGGCAAACTTGCCGCGGACCTTGGATACTCCATCGCTGGCGACAAAGAAATAGATGCCAGACCCCACGAGAAAACCCGCCTCGTTGAGCCCATCCCAGAGCATGCTGCCCTGGCCGGGTTCCCCCTCTAGCTGCCGCACCATCTGACCGGCGGCGGTAAATATGCTAACATCGGCACCCAGCGGCAGCCCCGCCAAGGTCAGAGCGGCCCCACTAGATTCCAAAGACAGCGGGTTGGGATAAATCTGGACGACGGCCCCGCTTGCGCTATTCCCCCCTTGCACCTTTAATCGACTTAAACCATCTAATGTCCCCACCCACAGCTCGTTTTTGTCTCGGTCGAAGAGCAACGAATTGATGCGGTTATCAATCAGGCCACTATTGGACGTGTTGAGTACGAAGTTGACTGCACCCGATGCGCCGATTTGCGCTAGGCCATCTTCCGTGCCAACCCATATATTGCCGCGGTCACCTTCGGCCAGTGCCGTAATAACCCCCGACGGCAGCCCAGTATTAGTATGATAAACACTCCACGACTCCACGGTAAAACTGCCCGCTGCACGAGAATATGTTCCGCGCACCGCATTGAGACCGTTGTCGCTGCCCACCCAAATTCGGCCGGCGCGATCGGCGAGAATATCACTCGCGCGATCACTGCTCATATCTGCGTAATTGAGTGAGTTAAAAACAATGCCCACTTCGTCGCCGCTTGCAAACGGCGTGCCGCCATCGTCAAACAAAATAAAACCATCGCGCGCCGTCGCCACCCACACTAAACCATCGGGGCCAATAGAAATCTTACCAATGTCACGGCCCGTAGGCAGCCCAAAATCCTGCTGTCTATTGAGCAGTTGGTTCTCTATCGGATAACCATCCATAACAACCAGACCACCCTGCACGTTGGCAATCCACATGTTTCCCTGGGCGTCGCGCTCAATATCGCTGATAGGTACAAAAGCTCCACCACCTAATCCCTCGAGCGCCGAGTTGGCACTGTTGAGACGCTGCCATGTTCCCGCGCTGTCCAGCACGTCAACACCGCGCCCCCAATTGCCCGCCCACAGTTGCCCTGAGGCATCCGTAGCGACGTTCGTAACAATCTCAGAGGATAACCCCGTGTCGAGATTGTGCACCGTCCAGCCCTCGCCGTCGAATTGGTAGAGACCGAAAGGAAGGAAACCATCCTTCGGCACCGAAGCGGCCCAAAGGTCTCCATTGGCGGCCAGCCCTAAATCGTAGAAAGCGTTGGCAGACGGATCGCGCGTCGACGGCAGTCGCTCGTCTCCGATTACGCGCAACCCCGTTTGCGTCGCAACCCACAGTGGACCAGCACTGCGCGATAGATCCGCAATACCACTTATGCCTGGTGAATCCTTCAGCGGCCAATCTAAGCGCTCGCGGCGCTCGTAAAATTCACCGGCTTCATTCGCCCCCACCAAGCGCCCGGCAAAGACTCCCAAGGCGACGATGTCGAGTCGAGATAAATCCATCGTTGGCCGCTCGGAGTTCGCACCTGCAGCCCACAGGCCGCGCCCGGTCGCCGCATAGAGCGTGTCTTCAAAGACTATTAAGTCGCGCACCCGACCGACGACCGAACTGCTCTGCCAACTCTCCGGATCCTGTAAATTGGGCTGACCGAGGTCGGCCCAGGCCAGCCCTCCTTCCGTCCCCACCCAGAGAGAGCTGCCAAAGACCGCAATCGTCGTGACTTCCGTATCTTTCGCCAAATTGCCCAATTGGCGGTAGGTCTCTTTTACCTCGCCTTTATCGATGAGGAAAGCACTTATACCGCGCTCCGTACCGACAAAAATTCGATCGTCGTGGGCATGCAGGGCATTAATAGCCAAGTCGGCAAAATCGAGATAGGGATCGTCAAAGTCCCCCTCTTCAGGGCGAAAGCGGCTCAGGCCTTGGAAGCGCGTGCCAAACCAGAGGTGTCCCGACACATCAACGGCCAGGCTCGACATATTGTTGCCGGGCAATCCGTCCAGACGCGTAAAGCGATCGTAGGTGCGCGTCTGCTGATCAAAGCGCAGCACTCCACCCGATGTGATCGTCCAAACATAATCGCCGTCGACTAAGAGGCGGCTCACATTGCGCATACTGGTAAACGCACTCCACTCCGCGCTAGAAGATTGGGCGCCAGCACCGGTGGTTACAAACAAGAACAACGCATATAACAAAGGTTTTATCATCGGTTTACATCATCGTCAAGGGGTCTACGTTTACCGTTAAAACAGCGCCGTGGCGCTGTGCGGAAGCACTCATCTGCGGCCACGCGCCGCGTGTCAAATCGCGCAATAAGCGCGCCGAATCACCGCGCAATAGCGCCTGCCAGCGGTAGGCCCCACGCAGACGCGCCAAAGGGGCGGGAGCCGGTCCCAGCAGCACGGTACTCGGGTCGAGCGCACGCATAAGGGCAAAGGCTCCTTCGCGCGC
>Ga0055584_100002259_pt1 | contig 19074 bp, 16 predicted proteins | sample OSDHelmetaG_FD_58716 | JGI IMG/M metagenome (GOLD analysis project Ga0055584, IMG submission 58716) | Pelagic marine sediment microbial communities from the LTER site Helgoland, North Sea, for post-phytoplankton bloom and carbon turnover... | ecosystem: Environmental > Aquatic > Marine >... | reverse complement strand
AATCGGGTCCATTGAATCTATTGTCGTTTAAGGCCAGTTTGTGCACCAGTAAGCCGAACCCCGCGCAAGAGCAAGTGCATGGTCGGCGAAGATGGCATATTTGGTATTATCACATCATGGTGGTCGTGGCGGAAATCAAGCTTTGTATCGGGTTGCTGACGCGCCTGCCGGTTTCCTATGGCCCCAACGAACAGGCACCAGAATTGACGCGCGCCTGCCGCTGGTTTCCGCTCATCGGTATCCTGATCGGCGCCTTATCGGGGGCTGTCCTTTTTGTTGGCAGCTATTTTGAACTTCCGACCAGCGTAACGGCCTTGTCTGCAATCGCGACGGCTATCCTTCTGACCGGCGCAATGCATGAAGATGGGCTCGCCGATGTCGCAGATGGTTTTGGCGGTGGCAAAACCCGAGATCATAAACTCGATATCATGCGGGATAGTCGCCTCGGGGTTTACGGCACGCTCGCGCTAATACTTGATACAGCACTGCGCTGGGCCCTGATTACCGAACTGCTGAATTTCGGCTGGTTGTTTGCCGCCGGCGCCTTAATTGCCACCGGGGCGGGCTCCCGGCTGGTCACCCTCTCGCTAATGAAATCACTGCCCGCTGCGAGAAACGATGGATTAGGTGCAAGCACGGGAACGCCGGAAAACCAGGCTATTTTTATCGCTGTACTAACGGCGTTTCTCGCAGTTCTCACTTTAAAAGACATTATCATGATCTTCATCGTGGCGCTCAGCGTTGCTCTTGCCGCTGGAATGGTTCACGGGCTGGCGAAGCAGCAGATTGGTGGCCAGACCGGAGATGTTCTTGGCGCAGGTCAACGCATCGGAGAGAGTCTTGCGTTGCTTTTTCTGGTGGCCATCGCATGACCGCAATAACGACACGCTTTTGGTGGATTCGTCATGCCCCGGTCATCAATCCAGATCGCATCCTATATGGACAACAGGATATCGCGCCGGACCTAACCGATGACGGTGCCTTCAAATCCCTAGCCAGAAATCTACCTGACAACGCGGTATGGATTTCGACATCATTGTCCCGTGCTCACAAAACCGCTGAGAAGATCGCGCAACACAAATCTGCAAAGATCGACATCAATCATCATGACACCCTCCGCGAACAGTATTTTGGTGATTGGGAAGGTCAGCGCTGGGACGATATTCCACAAGAAGAACAGGCCCCGTACTGGTCCGATGCCGTAAACAATCATCCGCCCAATGGTGAAAGTTTTTCTGATATTACAAACCGGGTCTCTGACACGATCACCGATCTTCTTGAGTCCCACCGCGGTCGCGATATCGTAACAATCACCCATGCAGGCTCGATCCGCGCCGCTATCGCAATGGCAGCACAATCCGGCCCTCGTGCCGGGCTATCTTTTCATGTCGCACCGCTGTCGCTGACGCGGATTGATGCCATCGAACGCGATAATGACGTCTGGTGGCGAATTGAAAGCGTAAATAAAGCACCAAACGATGCCTAAGCTCTTGGCAACAGGCCTGCAATGATATTGACTGTTACCGTCAAACCGACAGGACAGGGAAATCGGTGAAACTCCGATGCTGCCCCCGCAACTGTGTAGGGTTTGGTGCGTACTTATCAGAGTAATTCTTGATATCCACTGGAATTTTCCGGGAAGGAGGTACCACCGTCAAGCCCGAGCCAGGAGACCTCCCTGACGGTGCATATTTAACCCGCTTAAACGCCTCGGGTGGAGGAGAAAGCGATTTCGACAGTGGTCACAGAAGACCCTATTTCGACAGGTATCTCGCTAGTTCTAGGCGGCGCTCGTTCCGGTAAAAGCGCCTTCGCTGAGAGCCTGATGCCCGCCAAGTCTAACGTCGTTTATATCGCGACAGCAGAGGTACGGGATGACGAGATGGTATCCCGAATAGCCACCCATCAAAAACGCCGTAGCTCTTCCTGGCAAACCATCGAAGCGCCCTTAAATCTGGTTGATGTCCTGACCGAATTAAAGGGAACGCCTGCCCTGCTTGATTGCCTGACGCTCTGGCTGTCAAATCTAATGGAAGATGACCGAGACATCGATCAAGAAACCGAGCACCTTGCCACCTGCCTAAGTACAATTCCCGGTCCGGTCGTAATTGTGGCGAACGAAGTCGGACAGGGAATCGTCCCAGACAATAGATTAGCCCGGCGTTTTCGTGATCATGCCGGACAGCTCAATCAAGCCATCGCCGCAGTCGCTGACCGGGTTTATTTTGTTACCGCTGGCATCCCCACTCAGTTGAAATAGTAGAAATTTCGTGGCCGTACAAAAAATTCCCGTCACTGTCATTACCGGCTTTCTCGGCGCGGGAAAAACCAGCCTGATCCGCCATCTGATAAGCAACGCTCAGGGCAAAAAGATGGCGCTACTGATCAACGAATTTGGTGATCTTGGTGTTGATGGTGATCTCTTGAAAGGGTGTGGTGATGAGACCTGTACCGAAGACGATATTGTCGAGCTGACCAATGGCTGCATCTGCTGCACCGTCGCCGACGACTTCTTACCCACCCTGAACCAGCTGCTCGATCGAGATGAAAAACCCGATCATATCGTCATTGAAACCTCTGGGCTCGCTCTACCGAAACCACTGGTAAAAGCGTTCCAATGGCCAGAAGTCCGATCGCGCACAACGGTCGACAGTGTGATTGCGGTGGTCGATGGGCCCGCCGTCCATACGGGGATGTTTGCCGACAACCCTGAAGCCGTGCAGGCACAGCGCGAAGCCGATGAAATGCTCGATCATGACAGCCCGCTGGCCGAGGTCTTCGAGGACCAGCTGGCCTGCGCCGACATCGTGGTTCTCAGCAAGGCTGATTTGATGACCGAGGAAGTTCTTGCGGAAGTCGAGAAAACAGTGCGTGGGGAAACCCGCGCCGGGGTGCAAATCCTTCCCGCTGAAAACGGTGCCCTCGACCCCAAACTGATCCTCGGCCTCGATGCCATGGTCGAAGATGATCTGGATCAACGCCCCTCCCACCACGACGCCGAGGGCGAAGAACATGATCACGATGACTTTGAGAGTTTTGTGTTTGAGATAGACCCCGTCATCGATCTCGTTCTCCTTTCAGAGCGTGCCAAAAACGCCCTCGCCATCGAAGGAGTCCTCCGGGTCAAAGGATTCGCTGCCGTCGAAGGGAAAGACGCTCGACTGGCGGTACAGGGCGTCGGCTCACGGCTCGATCACTATTACGACCGACCATGGGCACCTGGGGAAAACCGGCAAGGCCGCCTCGTCGTCATCGGACTAACAGGATTCGACCGCAAGCGTGTCGCACAGGTTTTGGCGGCCTAAACCCCTATCATGCATCTCCTCGTCACGCAGCCCGGACAGATCTCAGACGGCGAAGAAGCTGTCGATCTCGATCAATCAGCTGGTGATTTCGTGATTCTGTCATCAGCCGCTAGCGATCTTGCCATCATCAGCGCGGCACGGGCACGGCTTGAGGCTCTGCCATTCTCGGTGCGGCTCGCCAATCTGATGCAGCTCAGCCATAACATGTCGATTGATCTTTACCTCGAAAAGACCGTCGCCGAGGCAAAGCTGGTCATTGTGCGTCTGTTAGGCGGGGTAGGTTATTGGCCATATGGCATGGAACAGCTCCGGGCTCTGTGCCAGCAAAACAACATCATGCTGATCGCTGTTCCTGGCGATGACCGACCAGATGCCGACCTTATTGAGTACTCAATGACCTCAATGCAGGACAGCCATCGGGTCTGGCAATATTTTACGCATGGGGGCTCAAGGAATGCGGAGAATCTGCTACAATTCGCGGGCGCCCTCCTCGGCCATGATTCTGACTGGCAGGAACCGGCACCGTTGGCCCGCGCAGGGCTTTACTGGCCGGGGGTAGAACGACCCGATCTCAATTCTATGGCGCTGCATTGGAGCCCCGAAGGCGCAACAGTACCAATTGTCTTTTACAAGGCACTAGTTCAAGCAGACGATCTCGCGCCCATCGATGCGCTGTGCAAGGCACTCGCCGATCAGCGCCTCAATCCATTACCGATCTATGTCAGCAGCCTGAAAGACGAGTTCTCTGCAACGTTTGTCGAACAATGTCTTCGCGACACCAATCCCGGCATCATTATCAACTGTACCGGCTTTGCCGTATCAACGCCGGGCAAGAAAATGACCGATACGCCTTTTGCCGCCGCTAACTGCCCGGTCCTACAGACCGTCCTGTCCGGCGGAAACAAGGACAGTTGGGAAGACAATGCCTGTGGCTTAAGCCCACGTGATCTCGCGATGAATATTGCCCTGCCCGAAGTCGATGGCCGGCTAATAACACGCGCGATTTCCTTCAAAAACGGGACAGAATTCGACCCAGCAACCGAAGTCGCCATTGTAAAACACAACCCCGTTCCGGATCGCATAGACTTCGTTGCCGAAGCTGCTTGCCGCTGGATCAAATTACGCGATACCCCTGCGGAAGAGCGCAAAATCGCCATCATATTAGCCAATTACCCGAATAAGGACGGTCGCCTTGGTAATGGCGTCGGGCTTGATACGCCTGCCGGTGTCGTCGCAACACTGACCCGTCTCATCAGCGAGGGATACGCATTGGGAGATAATGCGCCCGCGACATCCGATCAGTTGATGGAATTGCTGTTAGCAGGGCCCACCAATGCAGCGGGCATACGGTATGGCGGACAATCTTTACCGCTAGAGGTCTACCAAAACTACTTCGTGACACTGCCACCAACTGTACAGGCTGAAATCTCTGAACGTTGGGGGCTGGCCGAAAACGATCCCTTTATTGAAGACGATCATTTCATTCTGCCAGTACACATGTTCGGTAATATCGTGATCGGCGTTCAGCCGGCACGTGGCTACAACATTGATCCTGTTGCCAGCTATCACGATCCTGACCTCGTGCCACCACATGGCTATCTGGCGTTTTATCAGTGGTTGCGGGAGACATTCAGCGCCCAGGCCATCATTCATTTCGGCAAGCACGGCAATCTTGAATGGCTGCCGGGTAAAGCGCTTGCCCTGTCAGAGACCTGTTATCCCGAAATCGCCTTTGGCGCCCTGCCGCATCTCTACCCTTTTATCGTCAATGATCCGGGAGAAGGCACTCAGGCCAAACGACGGGCGCAAGCGGTGATCATCGATCACCTGACGCCTCCTCTGACCCGCGCGGAAAGCTACGGCCCGTTGAAGGACCTCGAACAGCTCGTCGATGAATATTATCAGGCGGCGGGTATGGACCCTCGGCGATTAGCTCCCTTGTCTCGCGAGATTTTGTCTTTGAGTGCGACCATCGGGCTTGATCGAGATGTCGGGATCGAAATATCAGACGACGACACCGAGGCGCTTGGCAAGATCGACAATTATCTGTGCGAGCTCAAAGAGCTCCAGATACGTGATGGGTTACACATTTTCGGCAAAGCGCCTGAGGGGGTACAGGCCCGCGATCTGCTGATCGCTCTGACCCGTATGCCCCGCAACGATGGATTGGGCGAGAACGCCTCTCTCATTCGTGCACTAGCGATAGACCTCGAATTAGCCGGGTTTGATCCGCTCGATTGCGATCTCGGTGATCCCTGGGGTGGTACAAAGCCTGACGCCCTTCAAGCCGTTGATGTAGCTGACTGGCGTACCAAGGGTGATACAGTCGAGCGGCTGGAACTTTTGGCCAGTGCCCTGGTCGATGGACAACAGAAAGTTGATCCGGCCTGGTCCTACAGCAAAGCCGTCCTCGAGTTTATTGATCAAACATTGCGGCTGATGATTGAGAATTGTGGCGACGCCGAACTCGACGGTCTGTTACGGGGCTTAAACGGACAGTTTGTTCCACCGGGTGCCAGCGGCGCACCAACCCGCGGCCGTTTGGATGTTCTCCCCACGGGCCGCAACTTCTATTCGGTGGATTGCCGCGCCGTACCCAGCCCCGCCGCCTGGAAGCTCGGCTGGAAATCCGCATCATTATTGATCGAACGCCACTTCCAAAACAATGGTGCTTACCCGACCCGTATCGCCCTTAATGCCTGGGGGACTGCCAATATGCGGACTGGCGGCGATGATATTGCCCAGGCGCTTGCCTTAATGGGGGTCCATCCGGTGTGGGATAAACAGGCCAATCGTGTCACCGGCTTTGAAATTATGCCCGCGACGGTGCTTGGTCGCCCTCGTGTCGATGTTGTGTTCCGTGTCTCGGGTTTCTTTCGTGATGCGTTTCCGTTTCAGCTTGATCTAATTGATTCTGCCGCTCGAGCCGTTGCGGCGCTCGACGAAGACGGCTCGGTCAATCCACTGGCGGCGCAGACCCGAAAGGATCAACGAGCGCTGGAGGCTGCCGGATGCGCCCCAGCTGAGGCGATGAAACGCGCTGGCTATCGCGTCTTTGGCTCCAAACCGGGTGCCTATGGCGCCGGGCTACAGGCCCTGATCGATGAGCGGTGCTGGGAAACCGATGAGGACCTGGCCGCCGCCTATCTCGCCTGGGGCGGCTATGCCTATGGCAATGGTAGCGAGGGCGACGCCGAACAGGCATTGTTCGCCGCACGGCTCAAAAATGTCGAGGTGATCATTCACAACCAGGACAATCGTGAACATGATCTGCTCGATAGCGACGATTACTATCAATTCGAAGGAGGTATTGCAGCGGCTGTACGGCATCTTTCAGGGAACCAGCCGGTGATCTACCACAATGATCACAGTCGGCCGGAAACGCCGAAGATTGGCACCTTACAGGAAGAAATATCCCGAATCGTGCGCGCTCGCGCCGCCAACCCAAAATGGATCGCGGGTGTAATGCGCCATGGCTATAAAGGCGCCTTTGAGATCGCCGCGACCGTCGACTATCTGTTTGCCTTCGCCGCCACTGCGCGAGTCGTCGAAGATCACCATTTCGATCAGCTCTTTGAGGCCTATCTCGGCGACGACGAGGTCCGTGATTTTATTCAGCAGAACAACGCCCCCGCGCTTGGCGAAATTACCGAACGGTTTCGGGAAGCCGTCGAGCGAGATTTATGGCATCCACGATCAAATACCGCACATCATATTCTACAGCAGCTGGCAGGAGAGACAGACTCATGACAGAGCAGACACCCAACGAAGATCAAGACGCTGAGGCACATGCCCGTGCCAATGAAAAACGCCGCAAACACAAAGAAGCCAAGGACCGCATCCTGGCAAAGAAGACCAAAACCGGCGGGCTGCTGATAGTCCATACCGGCAAAGGCAAAGGCAAAACGACTGCCGCTATGGGTATGGTGATGCGCTGCATCGGCCATGGCATGAAAGTCGGCATCGTACAATTCGTCAAAGGCGCCTGGGAAACCGGCGAACGCGATGTGCTCGATACATTCCCCGATCAGGTAGAAATCGCAGTGATGGGAGAAGGCTTTACCTGGGAGACCCAGGATCGCAGCCGTGACATCGTCGCCGCCAACAAGGCCTGGGAACGCGGCAAGGAGATGATCGCCAGTGGCGAGTACGGCTTTGTCCTGCTTGATGAAATCAATATCGTCTTGCGTTACGACTATATCGATATCGATGAAGTCGTCGAATTTCTCAGCAACAAACCGTTATCGGTGCATGTTGCCTGTACTGGTCGCAACGCCAAACCGGCGCTGATTGAAGCCGCCGATTTGGTCACCGAAATGACCGAGATCAAGCACCATTTCCGCGCCGATTTCAAAGCACAAAGTGGGATCGAATTCTGAACACAACCGCACATGTCCTGATGTTCCAAGGTACCGGCTCGGATGTTGGTAAATCCGTTCTGGTCGCCGGGCTCTGCCGTGCTCTCAAACGACGGGGAAAATCAGTCCTGCCCTTTAAGCCACAAAACATGTCTAACAACGCGGCGATTGCAGAAGATGGCACTGAGATCGGACGTGCGCAGGCGCTTCAGGCGCTCGCCTGCGGTGTGAAGCCGCGTACCGACATGAACCCGGTACTGTTGAAACCACAATCCGATATTGGTGCGCAACTCATCGTTAACGGTGAGGTTAAAGACAGTTACAACGCCCGTGATTATCAGGCCGTGAAGCCAACATTATTACCGGACGTCATCACCGCCTTTGATCGCCTTCGGGCCGAAGCCGATATCGTTTTAGTCGAGGGTGCCGGCAGCGCGTCCGAGGTCAATCTGCGTGACGGCGATATCGCCAATATGGGGTTCGCCACCGCCACACAAACGCCGGTTGTCTTGATTGGCGATATCGACCGAGGTGGTGTAATTGCCAGCATCGCCGGTACCCACGCCCTGCTTCCCGATGACGAAAAGAGACTTCTTAAGGGTTATCTCATCAATAAATTTCGTGGCGATGTCAGCCTGTTCGACGATGCGCTCGATATCCTTAAGGACCGGACCGGCCTCGAATGCTTTGGCATTGTGCCATATCTGTCTGAAGCAAAGGCCCTGCCCGCCGAGGACAGTGTTTCTCTGGAGAGCTCAAAAGAATACGTACCCGACGGAAACATAAAAATCGTCGTGCCACAGCTTGCACATATTGCAAATTTTGACGACCTCGATCCACTGATTGCCGAACCGGATGTCTTGGTCGAAATAGTCCCGCCGGGCTCATCTCTTCCCGGCGATGCCGACCTGGTCATCTTGCCGGGCACAAAGGCAACCATTTCGGCGCTTCATCATTTTCGCAACCAGGGCTGGGATATCGATCTCGCCGCGCATGTTCGCCGCGGCGGTAATGTCCTCGGCATCTGTGGCGGCTATCAAATTCTGGGTAATTCAATAGACGACCCGAAAGGGACAGAGGGCCCAGCGGGCAAGGTGCAAGCTCTCAGCTATCTCGATATTGAAACCACGATTACCGGTCCGAAAACACTGGCCGAGGTGCACGGGATTAGCTGCAACGGTCTTGGCAACGTCACAGGCTTCGAGATGCATATAGGTCAAACGACCGGTGCCGGAACAGCAAAGCCGTTTCTCGAACTCGCCGGTCGCTCAGATGGCGCCATCAATCCCGATGGCACGGTTATAGGCTGCTATGTCCACGGCCTGTTTGCCTCTGATAACTTCCGCCATGCTTTTCTAAATCGCTTGCGCGCACGCGAGCGCGGTGTTCAAAATTTCCAAAACACTATCGAGACCGCACTGGATGCCATCGCGATACAGCTAGAAGAGGCGCTGGATATCGATGGCCTGTTAGAACTGGCGGCTAACCCATGAAAAACAGCAATCCACCCGCACCCGCAACCAACCCGAATAAAATGCTGCACGCCCTGACAAAAACACCAAGCGCGCGTGCGATGTCCGAGCAAGCGGGTGATGCCAAATCAGCACCAACCCAAGGTTCTTCCACCTTTTCTCCGTCATACAGGCGCGGTCCTGATAATCGAATGCCAAGCGCTCCCGCCATCGCCGCTTCAGGATATCCGGCATTGACCGAACGGTGGTTGCCCGCATCCGACTTCATCACACGCAATGCAGCGGCCATGCGGGTCGTCGATCCCAGGACGGCGGCAATGGCAATAATAAATCCCGAGAGCCGGGCCGGTATGAAGTTGGCGATATCATCGGCCCGTGCTGCGACGCTGCCAAAATGAAGATATTTTTCCGTTCGGTGCCCAATCATACTGTCCGCCGTGTTGAGCGCCTTATAAGCGAGCATACCGGGCAGCCCAAAAGTCACGCCCCAGAACACCGGTGCGACAACGCCATCAGAAAAATTTTCCGCCAAGGATTCGATGGCGCCAGCGGTCACGCCCTCCTCGTCCAGTGCCTCTGTGTCACGACCAACGATCAAGCCAACCGCCAGTCGTGCGCCATCCAGACCGTTGCTCGAGAAAGCCGTTGCTACTGCGCGCACGTGAAGATAAAGGCTGCGCTGCGCGATCAGGATCGACATCAGCAGGCCTTCCACAATCCAGCCATAGGCCCATTTCAGAAAAAGAACATGCAAAGCCATACCGATGGCACCGCTGATACTGACGACAATAAAGGCTGTGAGTGCCCCAAGTTGAATGCGGCTTACAGGCGAGCGTTCCGCACGGTTCCAAAGCCGGTCAAGAAAGCCGATCAGCCGCCCCATCAGGACAACTGGATGCGGCACATAACGGTAAATCCTGTCGGGATCACCAATCAGCGCATCGGCCAGCAGGGCGATGGCGGTAATTATGAGGAAAAGCGATGGTGAGGGGATCATATATGGCCGGGAATGATGATAGATTGCTGCAAACAAGTGTAACGGGCCAAACGTAATGGGAAAGACCGGAATTTTACTTTGTGGACATGGCAGCCGTAGCACCGGTGCCGTGACCGAATTTGAAGGGCTGGCAAAAGCGCTGACAGACCGGTTCCCGGATAATCCGGTCGCTTACGGGTTTCTCGAGTTCGCGACGCCGGTCATTCAGGACGGGCTCGCGGCGCTGATGGATCAGGGTGTCACCAAGGTCCTCGCCGTGCCGGGCATGCTGTTTGCCGCGGGACACGTGAAGAACGATGTGGTCTCGGTGCTTAATGATTACGCCGCCGCGAATGGTAGAATCGAGGTTGGGTTCGGCCGCGATCTCGGTATCGACCCCAAAATGCTGACAGCAGCCCGCGACCGGATCGAACAAGCCGAGCAAGCCGCAAGTAGCGACGTTGCGCGCGAAGACACGCTCTTAATGGTCATTGGGCGCGGCACGTCGGATCCCGACGCCAATGGCAACATTGCCAAGATAGCGCGCATGCTGGGTGAAGGGATGGGCTATGGCTGGACCGAAGTTGCCTATTCCGGTGTTACCTATCCATTGGTTGCGCCGGGCCTGGAACACGCGATAAAGCTCGGTTACAAGCGCATCGTCGTTTTTCCGTACTTCCTGTTTACCGGCATTTTGATTCAGAGAATTTACGACATTACCGACCAAATCGCTGCGCAGACGCCTGACATCGAGTTTCTTAAAGCGGGTTATCTCAATGCCCATCCTTTGGTCGTCGATACCTTTATTGATCGTGTTCAAGGGATCGAGGGTGGAGACAATAATATGAACTGTCTGACCTGTATTTATCGCGAACAGGTCGTTGGCTTCGAAGCTGCCGTTGGTCGCCCGCAACAAGGCCATCACTATCATGTTCAAGGTGGCGTTACAGAACCTCATACTCATGACCACGATCATGAAGACGGCCATACGCACCCGCCTCACCCACATGCCGATCACCCGCACGGCCCCGGCAAGCGCGACCCGAACGCGGCTTAAGGAACGGAGCCGAACGCGTGGAATATCTTAAGGACCCGGAAGCGATCTATAGTGCGTCATTCGCGGCGATTGCCGACGCCGTCGATTTAGAACCGGTGCCGCAAGCCTTGCGCAAAACCGTGACACGTCTGATCCATAGCTGCGGCATGCCAGAAATATTACCAAACCTGCATTGGGCCGATAATCCCGTTACGCCCGCACGAGAAGCGCTCAATAAGGGCAAACCTGTTCTGGTCGATGCCACAATGGTTGCTTCAGGCATTACCACGCGCTTCCTCCCCAGACAGAATGACGTCATCTGCACGCTCAATGCGCCCGAAACCTCTGATATTGCACAACAAACCAGCACGACACGTTCAGCCGCAGCAGTTGATTTGTGGGGGCCCCACCTTGAAGGTGCCGTCATTGCCATCGGCAATGCACCCACGGCGCTCTTTCGATTACTGGAGATTCTTCAACAACCGGAAACATCGCGCCCTGCGGCCATTTTCGCCTTCCCGGTAGGGTTTGTCGGAGCTGCAGAATCCAAAGAAACCCTGATTGAAGCCAGGCTTGATATTCCCTACCTGACCCTTCGCGGTCGGCAGGGCGGCAGTGCCTTTGCGGCGGCGGCGATTAATGCCGTTGCGCTGGGGGATCAGCAATGAGCAAACAAACACCTTGGCTCAGCATCATTGGCATCGGCGATAGCGGGCTTGATAGCATGACACCCATCGCGAGGTCAGCGCTTGAAAGCGCGGATATCATCTTTGGCGGCGAACGCCATCTGAAATTTCTCGGCGACGATTCAAGAGATTTGCAGAGCTGGTCATCGCCCTTTGCAGATTCCATCGAACGCGTTCTGTCCTACAGGGGAAAGCCCGTTGCAGTCCTCGCGACCGGTAATCCTCTCTGGCATGGCGCAGGCTCGACGCTGTCAAAAACAATCCCGATAGAAGAAATGAGCATTTACCCATCGCCTTCTGCCTATTCGCTGGCGGCGGCCCAGATTGGATGGGCAATTGAAAACACTATTTGCCTGACGGTGCATGGCCGAAAGCTCGAGACCATCATCCCGTCTATTACGCCAAACGCCCAGCTCTTCATCCTTTGCCACAACGGTGACACACCTTCCGAAGCGGCCTCCTTGCTAAAGGATCGCGGGTTTGGCGACAGCGAGATGACAGCTTTGTCGCATCTCGGCGGCACAGAGGAAGCGATTTGCAAGAATACCGCCAGCGAGTGGAACGTTCGTGATCTCCCAAACCTCACGACGCTCGCCATTCGATGCATCGCTGGGCTGAAGGCAAAAATTTTACCGACCACGCCGGGCCTGCCTGATGATGTTTTTGAGCATGACGGCAAGCTGACAAAACAGGAAATTCGGGCGGCAACGCTCGCAGCATTATCTCCGCTGCCCGGTCAGCACTTATGGGATGTCGGCGCCGGATGTGGCTCTATCGCAATCGAATGGTGTCGCGCCGCAGACCGCGCAACCGCGAGTGCCGTCGAGACTCATGCCGACCGACTAAACTCGATCCGCACCAACGCGATGGCGCTGGGCGTGCCAAGTCTTGAGATCATCGAAGGACGCGCCCCGGACGCGTTGCACCCGCTTCCTAAACCAGATGCCATCTTTATCGGTGGCGGCCTATCAACGGGCGGTGTCGTTGAAACCTGTTGGGAAGCTTTGTCCTGTCACGGGCGATTGGTGGCTAACGCCGTTACCATTGAGGGGGAAACGCGCCTGATACAGGCGCAGGTAAGCTATGGTGGCGAGCTGGTCCGCTTTGCGATATCGCGTACGCAGACGGTCGGGTCGTTTCAGGGCTGGCGACCGATGATGCCTGTCACCCAATGGCGGATCACAAAAACATGAGGGAGACAGGACAAATATGGGGGGTCGGCGTCGGTCCTGGTGATCCCGAGCTACTCACACTCAAAGCGCATCGGGTAGTCACCAATGCCGATATTATCGCCTATCCGGCCCCTGATGACGGAGACAGCCTCGCGCGTTCGATTGTCGCCGAGTATCTACCCGGCACTCAGGAAGAATTCGCTATCCGCATCTCCATGGACCCGGTTAGCTTTCCGCCACGTGACGTCTACGCCCAGGCCGTCGATGAAATCAGCAAACATACGGCGGCCGGAAATTCTGTCGCCATCCTGTGCGAAGGCGACCCGTTCTTTTACGGCTCTTTTATGTACATGTTTGAAAAGCTGGCCCAACGCGGTCCGGTCGAGGTCATCCCCGGCGTCAGTTCTATGATGGCGAGTGCGGCAGCGTTGCAGATGCCGCTCGCTTCCCGAAACGATGTTGTCTGTGTCATCCCTGCTACCCTTGAAGCAGATGATATACAGACGCGTTTGGAAGCTGCTGACATGGCGATCTTTATAAAGGTCGGACGGCATCTCGCGAAAGTAAGATTGGTACTGCAGACGTCTGGGCTACTCGAAGATGCCCTCTATATTGAGCGCGCTACGATGACAGCAGAACAACGATCCCCGCTCAAAGAAGTCCAATCAGACACCGCGCCCTATTTCTCCATGATCCTGGTGCATAGGCGGGGCAAGGCCTTATGACGACCTCGAAAGCACCGATATTTGTGGCGATTACAGCGGATGGCGCAGCCCTTGCTAAGCGACTTGCCACCCACATTCCCGGCGCCCAACTCCATGGGCTCGATGGTCGGGTATCCGATGCTGACCTCCCCTTTCAAGCAGTCGAAGATCATCTTCGCCAGCTATATAGAGACGACCGGACTATCGTGGGGGTTTTTTCGACTGGAATCATGGTCCGTATGCTCGCCGATTGCTTGATCGACAAGCAGGGTGCCCCCGCCGTGCTGTGCATTGCCGAAGATGGCAGCGCCGTTGTGCCATTGCTCGGTGGTCATCACGGCGCCAACGATCTCGCCCGAAGATTGGCCGATCACCTTGAAATTGCACCGTCCATCACGACGGGCGGCGAAGCCCATTACGGGATCGCGCTTGATGAACCACCGGTGGGGTGGAAATGCAGCAATGCTTCAGACGCAAAGCATGTGATGGCAGCGTTGCTCGCCGACGAACCAGTGTACCTGCATAACGACATTGGTTCTTCAATCGATTTCAGCTGGCTGACGGACTCTGGCGCAAAATTCTCGGAAGCCGGTAACCCAACAATTCATCTAACCGAGACATCGCCAAACAGTGATGCTGAATTCACCCTTCACCCCACGACCCTGGTGATGGGGATCGGTTGTGAACGCGGTGCGACCGCAGTTGAAATTACGACATTGGCAACAAAGACTCTTGCAGAAGCGGGGCTCAGCGCAAATTCACTTGCCTCTATCTCAACCATCAATCTCAAGGAAGACGAGAGAGGCATTCTTGAGTTGGCGGACAGCTTCAATGTTCCAATACGGTTGTTCACTGCGAAACAGCTCGAAGCGGAAACGCCGCGGCTCGCCAACCCGTCTGATGTCGTATTTAACGCTGTCGGGTGTCATGGCGTTGCCGAAGCCGCTGCCCTTGCCGGCGTCGGAAAAAACGGAACGTTAATCGTCACCAAACAGAAATCGGTTCGCGCCACCTGCGCCATCGCTAAATCCCCTACCATTGTGAATCCAGATGACATCGGACGCGGCGTTGGCTCCATCAGCATTGTCGGAATTGGACCCGGTGATGCTGCCTGGCGGGCACCCGAAGCCACCAACGTTATCGCTGCATCGAGTGATCTGGTTGGCTACCGTCTCTATCTTGATCTACTCGGCGACCTCACGCGTTCCTCGACATTGCATCCCTATGATCTCGGCCAGGAACGAGATCGCTGCGCTGAGGCCCTTTCCCTCGCCAGCGAGGGAAAGCATGTCGCACTAATATCGAGTGGCGACGCTGGCATCTATGCCATGGCCAGTCTGGTCTATGAGCTGATTGATCGCGGCCAGCAGCCGGAATGGCAGCGGCTGAACATCAGGGTTATCCCGGGGATTTCCGCCCTGCAGGCCGCTGCCGCTCGCAGTGGTGCGCCGCTCGGCCATGATTTTTGCGCGATATCTTTATCGGATCTGCTGACCCCTTGGGAAACCATCGAGCAAAGATTAGAGGCTGCCGCGCAGGGGGACTTTGTCGTCGCGCTCTATAATCCGGTGTCGAGAAAGCGTACCGAGCAGTTGATGATTGCCCGGAAAATCCTTTTGAGCGCCCGCGCTCCGGAAACACCGGTAATCATTGCTCGCAATCTCGGACGCGATGACGAATCCGTCACATTCACATCATTGAACGATCTCCATAGCGATCAGATCGACATGTTGACCCTGGTGATGATTGGCAGCAGCCAGACCAGGCTCATTGGCGACGAGACACAGCGGCAGTGGGTGTACACCCCACGCGGTTATGAAAAGAAGGAACAGACAAGGTGACAGTCCATTTTATCGGTGCTGGGCCCGGAGCGGCCGACCTCATTACCGTGCGGGGGTTGCGGCTAATCGAGAAATGCCCGGTCTGTCTCTATGCCGGTTCGCTGGTCCCGACCGAAATTGTTGAAGCGGCCCCGGAGGGAGCGAGGGTTATCGATACCGCGCCCATGCATCTCGACGAGATCATTTCTGAGATCGAAAAAGCCCATGAAGCAGACCAAGATGTCGCTCGTGTTCATTCAGGTGACCCCTCACTTTATGGTGCGGTTGCTGAACAAATGCGTCGCCTTGATGCGTTGGGTATTCCGTATACCGTAACCCCTGGTGTTCCGGCCTTTGCCGCAGCTGCCGCTCTATTGCAACAGGAGCTCACGTTGCCCGGTATTGCACAAACAGTGATCGTCACGCGCACTGACGGCAAGGCATCACCAATGCCCGACGGCGAGGATCTGGATACGCTGGGCAGGTGCGGTGCGACGTTGGCAATTCATTTGTCGGTTCGTAATCTCTCCAAAGTCACCGCCGAATTATCGCCACACTACGGAGAAGATTGTCCGGTCGTCGTTGTCTATCGCGCGACCTGGCCTGATGAAAAAGTCATTCACGGCACACTGGCTGATATTCGGCAGAAAGTTCGAGCGGAGAAGATAACCCGCACCGCCCTTATCCTCGTCGGGCGGGTCTTCGAGAATCATGAGTTCGGCGATAGTCGCCTTTATGCCTCAGATCACCGGCATATTTTACGACCGCGCTAAATTCACGATAATTCTGGATAAGGAAGAATCTCATGAAACAACTATTATTAGGTATAATTTTAATAGTCGCATGCGGCGTGCTGTCTACGGCGCACGCGAACGTAAAAAAGATTGCAATAAAAGGCGCTCACAGTACCGCTCAGGACAGATCAGAAAAGAAACTCGTGTCTGTTGGTGCAAAGATAACCAATTTCCGGCGACACGAAATGCGGGCGATCTCAGGCCATTACAGGTCAATGGAAGCGGTTATCAAGCTCTAAGCACCGTTCAAGCAGACGCTTTCATCACATGCGAAAGCCCTCGAATCACTGGCCGTACAGCTGCCGAGAAATTTTCCGGCTGGCACCCAAATGAAAAAGGGGAAATGGGGTGCACGACCGGAAATCTGGATGAACCCAAGCTTCTTCAAAAAACACAGTGACGATTTTTTAATTAGTGTTCGAGCTTTAAAGAACTCAATTAAGGTTGCCGATGAAACAGCGATGAAAAGTTCGCTAAAACTCGTACGGCAAAATTGTCTAGCTTGCCACAAGACCTTTAGAGTCCGCCGGAAACGAAAATAAACACGCTACAAAGTTTTTCGAAGCTGTCTCACAAGGTCTAGCGGGTTATCATAAATCGATTCCATTGCCCCCTTAGGCCGGTTAATCATGATCACCGGAATAGAAAGCGAATACGCAGCCTTTAATTTTGCTTCAGTCGCCGCTCCGCCGCTATTCTTACTGACCAAGACATCTATTTTGTGATCTAGAAACAATGCGCGCTCACCGTCTTCGTTAAACGGGCCACGGTCCTTTATATGACTAAAGTTTGGGAGCGAAATTGGTGGCGATGGCTCTTCTATCGAGCGAACAAGAAACCAGACCTCCGTTAAAGCCGCGAAGGCAGCGACATCGTTCAGGCCACTACTTAGAAACACCCGGCCAAATCTGCCTTGGATTTTCTCCGCTGCTTCGTCGGCAGACGATACCCGTATCCATGGCGCCTGTTCAGGCTCCAACCAGGCAGGTCGCAAAAATTTGTAATACGGCAAAGATGTTTCCGTCGTCGCATGAAGGGCATTGGAGGCCATTTGTTTCGCGTATGGATGAGTCGCATCAATTACCGCAGCGATGTCGTTTTCATGAAGAAAACGCGTTAATCCTTCGACTCCGCCAAACCCGCCCTGGCGAATTTCACAGTCGGGCAAGGTCGGTGACCGCGTCCGGCCTGCCAGCGAATAGATCACCGATATATCCAATTGATCTCGAAATTGTTCGGCGAGGGATACCGCTTCACCGGTACCGCCAAGAATGAGAATTTTTTTCACGTTTCCTCAAACCCTGCACGGCCAACCTGATGTCCCAAACGGTCATAAAGGATAACCTCCACAGCGAAAGTCCCTTCAGAAACTTTCGCCGCTTCAGTTTGCGCTGCTTTCGCGACCGCATCGCCTAATGCTAAACTCTTGTTTTGCGCGATCTGTAAAATCGCTCCGGCTGAGCCACCTGCTGCAATCTCCGAAACCAGCCCGTCATCTGCCCCCGCCTGCTTCGCCAGTGCGGCGAGAAAACTCGGATCAACCTGCGAGCGTTTGGAATGCAAATCGAGATGCCCGGCCGCCAGTTTAGACAGTTTGCCAAAGCCACCTGCGATGGTGAGCCGCGACAGTGGTTGAGATCGGAGATATTTCATCAATCCGCCAACAAAATCGCCCATATCGAGAAAGGCAATGAGCGGCAGGTCATAGAGCTTCATCGCCGCTTTTTCAGATGTCGACCCGGTGGAGCCAATAACATGGTCCAGCCCCGCCTCTCTCGCGACATCAATTCCCCGATGAATCGAATGTATCCAGGCCGAGCAGGAATATGGCACGACAATCCCGGTTGTGCCCAAGATCGACAGGCCACCAATAATACCCAATCTTTCATTCCAGGTTTTTTTCGCGAGCTTTTCGCCATCTTCAACCGAAATCGTGATTTCAAGATCGAGCGGACCCTCCTTAGGGTTGTGAATGGAAGCAAGGTTATCAATTATCATTTTTCGGGGTGCCGGGTTAATCGCCGGCTCCCCAACCGCAAGCGGTAAACCGGCGCGCGTGACCATGCCGACGCCCTTGCCCGCCAGAAAGGAAATACCAGCACCTGCTCGTGCCCGCTGCACACGGCATTCAATCAACGCGCCATGCGTTACATCTGGGTCATCACCGGCATCCTTGATCACTGCAGCCGTGGCAATCCCGCCACTCAGCGCAGTGCGTTCCAACTCAAATTCCGGCGTCTGACCTTTAGGGAGAGCAATTTTGATCGTGTCAGGAAAACGACCATTGACCAGCGCCATATAGGCCGCTTTCGCCGCGGCGGTTGCACAGGCACCCGTCGTCCAGCCATATTTCAGGCGCCGGTCATCTTCAGGATCGATATCTGACATTTCCGTGGCGGCGTTTTTATATTACCAAAGTGTTTCCAGTTGAAATTATCGTAACCAGCGCAAAAGGCCACGCATGAATACGCCCAACCTGATTTTTCCCGAGTTTGTTCCGGGAAGCGTTTGGCTGGCCGGCGCCGGACCCGGTGACCCCACATTACTGACTCTTGGGGTGCATCACGGGCTGCAGAATGCCGATGTTGTGGTTTATGACGCGCTGGTCGATGAGCGCATTCTTGGACTCGCCAATCCAGCCGCTATCAAGGAATATGCCGGCAAGCGTGGTGGACGGCCCTCGACCGATCAATCGGACATATCCCAAAAGCTGGTTAGCCTGGCACAGGAGAACAAGCGGGTGCTCCGTCT
>Ga0055584_100002258_pt1 | contig 19077 bp, 8 predicted proteins | sample OSDHelmetaG_FD_58716 | JGI IMG/M metagenome (GOLD analysis project Ga0055584, IMG submission 58716) | Pelagic marine sediment microbial communities from the LTER site Helgoland, North Sea, for post-phytoplankton bloom and carbon turnover... | ecosystem: Environmental > Aquatic > Marine >... | reverse complement strand
CGGCGGTGTCGGCGGTGTCGGCGGTGTCGGCGGTGTCGGCGGTGTCGGCGGTGTCGGCGGGGGCGGCGGCGCTCAACGACGCACTGACCGAAGCAGTCGACGCGCTGGTGTCCCCGGCGGGCTCACCGACCGCAACGAGCGCCGCGTCCAGGCCCTCGACAACCACGGAGACGCTGCTGGATCCGAGGTTGTAGGAGTTCGTGTTGCTGACCGTGATCACGCAGTCCAACGCCTCGTCGGCCGCGGATTCCGGGATGTCGAACGTCAGGTTCCGGTACTCGAACAGCTGCACGGTGGCCGTCGGCATGTCGTCGAGGCTGCTCAGCAGCGTGTTCCCGGCGTCGTCCGTCACCAGCGTCTGCAGCGTGGCGTCCCCGCCGTCGAAGCCCTGGGTGATGGTGACGACCTTGACGTCGCCGCGGCGGGTCTCCGAGATGCGCGACTGGTAGAGGCCGGGGCCTTCCAGGTCGGCGCCAATCGCCGCGACCTGGGTCTTCGTGTCGAGCACCTCGCCGGCCTCGTTCTTGACCTCCGTCGCCATGGTGTAGGCCGAGCCGTCGCCGAAGTCGGCGGGCAGCGCGTCCGCGGGCAGGTTCTGGGTCCAGCGGCTGGTCGTGACCAGGTGGGGCAGCACGTTGACTTCGTCGTTCCCCTGCAGCGACACGCCCACCACCGAGTCGACGTCCCAGTTGCGGTCGTCGTGGGAGACGATGACCCGCGCCTGGTTGGCCGTCGCGGTCATGCGGACGGTGGCCTTGTAACCGCCGTCCAGCGGCACGGTGACTTCGGACCCGGGCGTGCTGCGGTCCAGCTCGGCGAGGTCGGCCGAGAGCACGGTGCCGTCGCCAAGATTCACGTTGACCGAGAAGCTGTAGGTGGCCGGGTACTGCGTGATGATCCCCTTGAAGTGCTTGCGGTGCCGGTTGGACTGAGTCAACTGGACGTCGGGCCCGGGCTGGCCGCCGACCGTCGGCAGGCCGACGTCGATGGTCGCCGCATCGTCGCTGGGGTCATCGGGGGTCGTGTCGCCCACCACGACCACGACCTTGAAGCCGCTGGTGTTGCGCTGCTTGAGCTTGCTGCGGCGAATGAACGCAGCGTCGGCGGTGAACGCCGAGTCGAGCTCCGCGGCGAGGGCCGGCTGGCCGGCGACGAGGGCGACCTCGGACGCGACGTCGGCGGAGAGGGGGGCAAAGCCGACGGCTGCTCCGATGAGGGAGGCGAAGGCGATGGAGGACAACGAACGCATGGGGGACTCCGGGGGCCGTGAAGGACGTGGAACGGTATTCGGCCGGGGACTGGGCCGAACCCCACACAGATCACACGCCCCGTCATCGGCCCCGGGCGGCTCGTCTTTGCACCACGGCAACACCCGCGTTCCCCCGGAACCGCCGGGCGGTGGCATCGTGCGCGGCGGAGTCCCCATGAAGCCCCACCTGCTCGCCTTCTTGTTCCTCACCGGCTGCTTCACCCAGGTGCTCGGCACCGACGGCCGCGACGACGACGACGCGGCCGACGACGACGACGCATCCGACGACGACGACGAGGCCGACGACGACGACGCGGCCGACGACGACGACGCGGCCGACGACGACGACGCGACCGGCACGCCCGGGGACGCCGACGGCGACGGCATCCCCGACTCGGTCGAAGGCACCGGCGACACCGACGGCGACGGCACCCCCGACGCCAACGACACCGACTCCGACAACGACGGCATCCCCGATGGCGACGAGGGCGCCGGCGACGCCGACGGCGACGGCATCCCCAACTTCCAGGACACCGACAGCGACGACGACGGCATCCCCGACTCGGTCGAAGGCGCCGGCGACGCCGACGGCGACGGGTTCCTCGACTCCCAGGAGACGGACGCGGACGGCGACGGCATCGACGACGCCGACGAGGCGGGCTACGGCACCAGCCCCACCGACGAGGACACCGACGGCGACGGGTTCACGGATCTGACGGAGGTGCTGGCGGGCCACGACCCCACCGACCCCAACGACTACATCACGGGCTTCTTCGCCGAGCTCACGCCCCGGGCCACGACCACGTTGACGGTGCCGTTCACGACGGAGATCAACCAGGCCGACGTGCTCTTCGTGCTCGACACGACCGGATCCATGGCGCTGATGCTCAACAACCTGGCGAGCAACTTCAGCTCGGTGACCAGCCAGACCGGCATCGCGGACATCGCGTTCGGCGTCGCGACCTTCGACGACTACGCCGACGGCGTGTTCGGGGAGCCGGGCACGGACCGCCCCTTCACGCTGCTGCAGCAGATCACCACCGACACCACCGCCGTGCAGAACGCGCTGTCTGGCATCCCCCTGCACGACGGGCTCGACTCGCCCGAGTCGGCCATGGAGGCGCTGTACCAGGCGGCCTCGGGCGCGGGCTACGACTTCGACTGCAACAGCAGCTACAGCGCCACCACCGACGTGAGGCCGTTCCTGTCCCACCCCGGCGACGCGTTCGGCGGCAACGGCGGGCAGTCCCACGACTCGAGCACCGTCGGCACCGGCTCCATCGGCGGCGTCGGGTTCCGGCCCGGCTCGGTGCCGATCATCGCCTACGGCACGGACGCCGAGATGCGCGACCCCGACGACGGCTTCGATGTGCCCGCCGCCTGCAGCAACCCGGCCGGCTCGTCGGACGTCATCCAGGCCGTCAACGCCATCAACGGACGCCTGATCGGCGTGAAGGCGAGCATCTTCCCGCTGCCGTTCCCGCTGCCCCCCATCGGCCAGATGAACGACCTCGCCAACGCCACCAACTCGGTCGCCGACCTGGACGGCAACGGAATCCCCGAGCCCCTGGTCTTCGACGGCACGGGCGCGCAGACGGCTCAGAACATCCTCGCCGGCATCGCCGGGCTGGCCGGAGGCGGCATCTTCGACCTGACCCTGGAGATCGACGACGCGCCCTACAACTTCGTCACCAACGTCTCGCCGGCCGTGCACACCGCGGTGCCCATCGGCACGCCGGTCAGCTTCGACGTGGAGCTCTTCCCCGACGTCCCCGTCGGCAGCTCCGACCAGGTGTTCGTGTTCGACATGAGCGTGGTCGGCGACGGCATCACGGTGTTGGCGACCTGGCAGCTCGTGATCCTGGTGACGTCGGGCTGACGTGCCCGGGGCGCTCCTCTGACGCACCTCTGACGGCCCGCTCCGCTCACGCGCGGGGCCGTCTAGCGTGCTGCCGTGCGGTACCTCCTCTTGTTCTCCGTGCTGTTGGCGGCTTGTCCGACCCTCAGCGACGACGTCGACGGCGACGGCTTCCCCGACCAGGCGGACTGCGGCCCCACGGACGCCGCCGTCTTCCCCGGCGCCGACGACCCCATCGACGGCGTCGACACCGACTGCGACGGCCTCGACGGCATCAACCGGGACGGCGATGAGTTCGCCGCCAACGGCGATCCGCCCGACTGCGACGACAGCAACCCCGGCGTCTTCCCGGGGGCCGCCGACGTGTTCGGCGACGAGCGGGACTCGGACTGCGACGGTTCCGACGGCGTCGACGGCGACGGCGATGGGTTCCCGGCCCCGGCCGACGAGGTGCCCGAGTCCCTGGCGGACTGCGACGACGCGACCCCCAGCACCAACCCCCTCGCCCCCGACGAGATCGACGGGGTGGACGACAACTGCGACGGCGTCGACGGCGTGGACGCGGACGGCGACGGCGTCGCGGCCAACGGCGACCCCAACGACTGCAACGACAACGACCCCGCGGTCTTCCCCGGCGCCGTCGAGCTGCCCGACGACGGGCTCGACAACGACTGCGACGGCGACGAAGCCGTGGACGCCGACTCCGACGGATTCCTGGCTGGCATCGACGACTGCGACGACGACGAACCGTCCGTCCACCTGGGCGCCGAGGAGATCGCCGACGGGCTCGACAACGACTGCGACCTGGGCATCGACGAAGGCACCGACGCGGCCGACGACGACGGCGACGGGCAGTGCGAGGGCTGGGACGACGGCAACGGGCTGACCTGCACCGACGGCTCGGTCCCCGGCGACTGCGACGACAACGACATCAACCTGGACTCCCTCGACGGCGACGGCGACGGCTGGTCGCTCTGCGGCGGCGACTGCGACGACCAGCTGGCGACGCGCTACCCCACGCGGCCCGAGGTGTGCGACGGGCTGGACCAGGACTGCGACGGCCTGCCCGGCGCGGACGAGATCGACGGCGACGGCGACGGCATCCCGGGGTGCGGGGGCGACTGCGACGATGCCGATTCGGCCCGGTTCCCCGGCAACGCGGAGGTGTGCGACGCCGTGGACTCGGACTGCGACGGCGACCTGGTGGACGGCGCCGCCGACTCCGACGGCGACGGCGACCCCGACTGCACGGACCCCGACGACGACGGCGACGGCAGCGCCGATGCCCTCGACTGCGCGCCCCTGGACGCCACCCGCCACCCCGCGGCAACCGAGGTCTGCGACGGCATCGACTCGGACTGCGACGGCAGCCTGGTCGACGAGTTCGGTGACTTCGACGCCGACGGCGACCCCGACTGCACCGACTCCGACGACGACGGGGACGGCAGCCTCGACGGCCCCGACTGCGAGCCAGAGAACGCCGCGGTCTATCCGGGCGCCGCGGAGCTCTGCGACACCCTGGACGCCGACTGCGACGGCTCGCTGGTGGACGAGTTCGTGGACACCGACCTGGACGGCACCCCGGACTGCACCGACACCGACGACGACGGCGACGGCAGCCTCGACGTCGACGACTGCGACCCGCTCGTGTCCTTCACGCACCCCGGGGCCAACGAGCGCTGCGACGGCGTCGACAACGACTGCGCCAGCGGGGTTCCGGACAACGAGTTCGACGGCGACGGCGACGGCGTCTTCCCCTGCGCGGGCGACTGCAACGACGGCGACGACACGATCTTCCCCGGCGCGACGGAGACCTGCGACGGCGCCGACGAGGACTGCGACGGCCTGGTCGGCGCGGACGAGCTGGACCAGGATCTGGACGGGCAGAGGGGCTGCGAAGGCGACTGCGACGACCTGACCACCCTGCGGTTCGCCGGCAACCTGGAGGTCTGCGACAGCGTCGACAACGACTGCGACGCCACGACGGACGAGCTGGTCGACGGCGACGGCGACGGCCTGGCGACCTGCGAGACGGACTGCGACGACACCGACGCCAACAACTTCCCGGGCAACAACGAGCAGTGCGACGGCCAGGAGAACGACTGCGACGCCGACACCGACGAGCTCGTCGACGACGACGGGGACGGGCTCAGCGAGTGCGACGCCGACTGCGACGACGGGCTGGCGTTCGTCTACCCGGGCCGGCCTGAGGTCTGCGACGGCGACGCCGTGGACGAAGACTGCGACGGCCTGGTCGACGCCGCCGACCCGGACACTGCGGGCTGCACCTGGCTGGACATCGCCATCACCAGCAGCAAGACATGCGCCCTGTCGGCGTCGGGGTGGCCGGTGTGCTGGGGCGGCACCGTCCCGAGCTACGCGACCATCCCCGAGTTCCCGCTGGTCAATCTGGACGGCGGCAGCACCATCTGCGGCCTCACCGCGGACGGCACCGGCTGGTGTTTTGCCAACAGCAGCAGCGCGGCCCCGTTTGCGGGACCCGGTCTTGACCAGATCATGGCCGGCGGTTCGGACATCTGCACCCGGACCGGCGACGACGTCACCTGCGACGGGGACATCGTCGTGGACCCCGGGGCCTACGCGCACATCGACAACGGACACCAGGTGGTCTGCGCGCTGCGGACCGACGGCACCCTGGGGTGCTGGGAGGACCAGTTCTGTTGCCAGCAGATCCCGACCTGGGATCAGCCGCTGCCCGCCGGCACGTTCGACGACTTCTTCTGGGACAACAGCACGGGCTGCGCCCTCGACGTCGCCGGGTACGCTACCTGCTGGGGTGCGGAAGGCGGCTGGCAGGCCTCGAACAACCCCAACTGGGAGCCCATCACGTCGCCGCCGAACCTGACGTGGGACTCGATGACCTTCAGCCCCCGACACGGCTGCGGCATCACGACGGCGGGTGCGATCCAGTGCTGGGGCTGGCCCGTCACGTCCGACTACGACCGACGGTCGGGGGGGAGCAGGCCCCGCCCGGGACGGACTGGGTGAAGGTGGTGGCCTCGATCAACCACACGTGCGCGCTCGACTCCTCCGGGAACATCGACTGCTGGGGCCAAGACCCTCAATCGAACGGGATCCTGGAGGTGCCCCAGTGAAGCGCTTCGCCCTGCTCCTGCTGCTCGCCGGCTGCGCGCCGATCTCCGCCACCTCGGACTTCGACGGCGACGGCATCGACGACGTGAACGACTGCGCGCCCGCCGACGCGGCGGTGTTCTCGAGCGCCGCGGACCCCCACGGCGACGAGGTCGACACGAACTGCGACGGCGTCGACGGGCTGGACTCCGACGGAGACGGCTGGGCCGGAAACGCCGCGGAGGGTGGCGACTGCAACGACGACGACGCGGCGGTGTTCCCCGGCGCTGCGGACCCCGCCGACGAGCCCGCGGACTCCAACTGCGACGGGCACCCCGGCGTGGACGCCGACGGCGACGGCGTGGCCGCCAATGGCACCCCGGCGGACTGCGACGACGCCGAGCCGACCACCTTCCCCGGGGCCGCCGACCCCATCGACGACGTGGGCGCCAACTGCGACGGACACCCGGGCGTGGACGGCGACGGCGACGGCGTGGCCGCCAACGGGACTCCCGCCGACTGCGACGACTCCGACCCCGATGTGTTCCCCGGGGCCGAGGAGATCAACGGCGACGGCATCGACAACGACTGCGACCCCGGGTCCGGCGAGGCCATCGACGCCGACGGGGACGGCGAGCCGGCGGGGTTCCGCGACTGCGACGACGCCGACGCGACGGTGTTCCTGGGCGCGCCGGAGCTGGCCGACGGCCAGGACAACGACTGCGACGGCAGCACCGACGAGGACACCGACGCGGCCGACGACGACGGCGACGGGTACTGCGAAGGCGTGGACTTCGGGGCCGGCTACGACGAGTGCGGCGATGGCTCCGTGCCCGGCGACTGCGACGACACCCGGTCGCGGGTCTCGCCCGCCGATGGCGACGGCGACGGCGTGTCCGGCTGCGATGGCGACTGCGATGACTTGAACCCCCTGCGGCTGCCCGGCGCCGTCGAGGCGTGCGATGGGATCGACAACGACTGCGACGGTAGCGTCGGGGCCGGGGAAGACGATCTCGACCTGGACGGGGTCCCCGCGTGCGCGGGGGACTGCGACGATCTAGACGACGACGTCTTTCCTGGACAGACCGAGGCCTGCGACGCCACCGACTCCGACTGCGACGGCGACCTCATCGACGGGTTCGAGGACCTGGATGGAGACGGAGCGCCCGACTGCATCGACCCCGACGACGACGGCGACGGCTCGCCCGACGCCGACGACTGCGAGCCCACCAACCCGGCCATCCGCCCCGGCGCGGTGGAGCTGTGTGACGGGATCGACTCGGACTGCGACGGCTCGCTGGTGGACGGCTTCTCGGACTTCGACGGCGACCTGGACCCCGACTGCACCGACCCCGACGACGACGACGACGGCAGCCTCGACCCGGCCGACTGCGCCGACGACGACCCGGCCCGGTACCCCGGCGCCGTCGAGATCTGCGACCTGATCGACCAGGACTGCGACGGTGACTCCGCCGAGTCCTTCGCCAACCAAGACGGCGACGCCCTGCCCGACTGCATCGACCCCGACGACGACAACGACGGCGAGCCCGACGGCACCGACTGCGAACCCTTGAACGACGCGATCTTCCCGGGCAACGCGGAGTCCTGCGACGGCCTGGACGAGAACTGCGACGGGGTTCCGGCTCCGTTCGAGAACGACGCCGACGGCGACGGATTCGCGCCGTGCGACGGGGACTGCGACGAGACCTCGGCCGCCGTCCACCCCGGAGCGACCGACCTGTGCGACGGGTTGGACAACGCGTGCACGGGCGTGCCGCCCTTCGAAGAAGCCGATGCGGACGGCGACGGTGTGCGCCTGTGCGCCGACGACTGCGACGACGGCAACGCGATGGTGCAGCCGGGCGCGGTGGAGCTGTGCGACGGCGTGGACAACGACTGCGACCCGGCTACGCCGGACCCGGCGCCTTCGTTGTGCAGTTGGCTGGCCATCGACGCCGTGGACGAGTCCCTCAGCGACTACGCTTGCGGCGTAACCGACCAGGGTATGGGGATTTGCTGGGGATTCACCGCGGCGGGTGACCCGCCCGCCGGCGAGTGGCTGGACATCGCCGGCGACGACACCTTCGCCTGCGGGATCACGTCGGCGCGGGCGATGGAGTGCTGGGACACCAACGGGGTCTTCTACGACAGTGGCCCGGCCAACATCCAGTCGCTGTCCGTGGGCGGCGGGCTGGCTTGCGGCGTCGACCTCAGTGGCGACGTGCTGTGCAACGGAACCCAGTTCCTCGGCCTGCACAACGTGCCCGACGAGCAGTACGAGCGCGTCGACCTGAGCACGTATCTGGGCTGCGGCCTTCGGCTCGACGGGACGGTCGATGTCTGGGGGTTCGACTCCGCGTCGTACCAGCCGCCGTCCGCGACCTACTCGGACATCTCGTGCTCGTCCTACCAGGGCGGCCCCAACGACGTCCTCGCCTGCGGGATCCTCCCCAACGGGGAGCTGGAGTGCTGGGGACACAACTTCTTCCCCGACACGTTGCTGCCCCCGGCGGGCACGTTCGTCGCCGTCGACACGGGCTTCTACATTGGGTGCGCCATCGACACGAGCCAGCAGGTGCAGTGCTGGGGAGCGGTGTTCGGGATCGCGCCGGTCGGCAACTTCGTCGATGTCTCGGTCGGCAACGGCTACGTCTGCGGCATCCGCGACGACGGCTCGGCCATGTGCGAGGGCTGGGCGACCTCGGGCCAGGTTCCGATCCCGTAGGCCACCAGTGTTCCCGGGTGATGGTGGTCAGCCGTGCACCGTCTGCTGCCGGCACCTCGGATCTCAGCTCGTTTGATCCATGCACGTTCGTGCAGATTGGCGTCGGCTCAACTCGAAGTCGGCCCCTTCCCTATGCGAATGTGCACGTTCGTGCAGAATTCCGGCTCAGGTACTCCGATTTGGGGCAGAATGGCCGTGAAATGAACGAACGTGCATCTGTTGGCCCTCGGACTTCCCTGGCTGCCCTTGGCCAGGCGGTCAAAGTTCGCCGAGCCAGGCTGAATCTGCGTCAAGACCAACTCGCTGAGCTCGCGGGTTGTTCTACGCGCTTCGTCCACACCCTCGAGAACGGGAAGGCCACCCTTCAGCTCCAGAAGGTGTTGGACGTGCTCGAGGTGCTGGGACTGGGGCTGCAGCTTGTACGCAAGGCCGGGATTGGGGTCTCGCCGGAGCTTGCACCGCTCGACGAGCGCGAGACGTGACCGATCGGGACCTACGACGGGTGCAACGAGCCTCGGTGTTCAAGGGCACCGAGAACGCCGGAACGCTGATTCGAACCGAATCACACATCGAGTTCCGCTACCTGACTGAGTACGCGGGGGCCGCCGTCGCTCACAGCCTGCCGCGCGATGTCGAGACCCACCGTGCGCCGGGAGCGGGGGCGGTCCCCCCCTTCTTCGCGGGGCTCCTGCCCGAAGGCCGCCGACTTGGTGCAGTTCGGAACTCGGTCAAGACCTCCGTTGATGACGAGTTGACGCTGCTGCTCGCTGTGGGGGAGCAGACCATCGGTGATGTGCGGGTCGTTCCTGAAGGGAGCGCCTTGGGGGAGGCAGTCCAGCCGGCTCTGATGGAGCAGACTCCCGACGAAGCAGTCTTCGAGGAGCTCTTCGAAGCCGTGATCGCCTCGCCGCGGCTCGACCCGGCGGGACTTCCTGGCTACCAGGCGAAGGTCTCGGGAGGAATGCTGAACCTCCCTGTGCGCTACGACGGGAAGGCCTGGATTCTCAAGCTGAACCCACCCGAGTTTCCGTTTGTCGTCGAGAACGAAGACTTCTTCCTCGATGCGGCGAAACGCAGCGGCATTCGGGCAGCTGAGGCTGAGCTGATCTCCGATCGCGACGGGAAGAACGGCCTGCTGGTAGCCCGGTTTGATCGGGTCCTGGATGAGCAGTCAGAGGGGCTGCAGGCCCTGGCGCAGGAAGATGCCTGTCAAGTGCTGGGGCGCTACCCCGCAGACAAGTACCAGCTGACATCTGAGGAAGTGGTTGGAGGGCTGGCCGCGGTCTGCGCCGCGCCGATCGTTGCCGCCCGCGACCTGATTCAACAGCTGGCGTTTGACTACTTGATCTGCAACGGCGACGCCCACGCCAAGAACTTCTCAGTGCTGCAGCAACCAGACGGAGAGTGGAGCGTGAGTCCGGCGTACGACCTGCCAACCACCCACCCCTACGGCGACGCGACCATGGCGATGACGATCAATGGCAAGGATCGCGAAGACATCGGGCGTGCGGATTTCATCGCTCTCGGCGAAGAAGTTGGCGTCCGGCGTCGAGCTGTCGAGAGTCTTCTCGACGCACTTGTCATGAAGCTGGATCCGTCCGCGATGCGCCTCGAAGAGCTGCCGTTCGACCAGAGAAAGGTCCACAAGCTGCGGAAGGCCATGGCCTACCGACGAGGTCGGCTGGCGCCTGACTTGCACTCTCGCTGAGTTTGCCGCCGGGTGGCGCGACCTGGCCGTACCGGGGCATCCGTGATCGCTGGGGCGATCACAGATGCCGGGCCACGCGGTCGCCCTGCTCGACATCGAGGTCGCGGCAGACGGCCGCCCGGCGGAGCCTGCGGCGCCATCCTCTTCCTCAGTCCTCGCTGACGGTGAAGGTGCCGACGTCGTCGTCGTCGTCGTCGCGATCCGCGCGCGCCGGCTCCGCTCGTCGATCTGCCCGCTCGGTGGCGACGGCGCTGCGTCGCAAGCCCGCGATGAGGTCCTCGAGCTGGCCCGCCAGCCAGGCGTCGATCATGCGTCGCAGGGCCTGCTCCGGGGACTCCCCCGCGGCGCCGGCGACGGCGTCGAGGGCACGGCGGGCGGACGGATCCAGGTCCACCCACAGACCTCGCCCGGCGTCGGCGCGGGACTCCCGCAGCAGCGTGGTCACGAGCTCGCCCAGGGTCATGCGGCGGTCGGCGGCGGCCGCGCGGAGCTCCTCGGCCTCGGCGTTGGAAAGGCGAAGTCCCAGTTGGGTGCGGGCCATGAAGCCTCCGGTGGTATCGGCCGGTGATGGCACGCGATACCGCTGGATGGTAGCAGCCGGTGTCCGCAGCTGATACCGGTGGTGTCAGCCACTGATACCGAGTGGGGGTCCTACGTGATACCGGGTGGTATCTTGCGCTGATACCGGTCGGCCGGAACACGAGACGACACGCGGCTGGCCGTCCGCCGAGGCGTCCCTACCGCCGCTTGCGCAGCTCCCCCGCGAGGTAGTGGCCGGGTCCCTTGCTGGGGTCGTCCTGGGGCCCGAGCGCCCAGCCGGCGATCACCAGCGTGTCCCCCGTAAGGACCTCGTCGTAGCGGGCGATCTGCGTGCCCTTGTCGTCGTACTCGACCCACTGGAACACGTTGGCCGCGGGCTTCGTGCCCCACTCGATCACCACCCTGTCGGGGCGCTTCGCCACCCGCCACATCTTGCCGTTGAGGACCTTCTGGCCGCCGCTGGCGCGGACCGTGCCCGTGGGGCTGCGCTCCGTCGTCTCGACCCGCTGGAAGATGGGCCCGTCGGAGACGGCGATGCGCCGAACGTCCGCGGTGTTGACCAGCTCGTACGGTGCCTGAGCGAGCTTCGCCGGGCCGATGAGGGTCCGGGCGCCCGGCTGCTGGCCCTTGACGTGGCGGTAGGTGCGTACGCGGCCTTCCCACATGCCGTCCAGGGGCACGAAGATGTCCGCGTGGGGCTTGTCCACGGCCGTCATCACGGGCGGCGCGAGCAGCTCCGACATGGTGGGTTGCTTGACGGACTCGGGGTCCGCGCTTCCGCACCCCCAGACCAGGACCAGACACAGGATCCAAGAGCGCTTCACGACGTCCTCCCAACGCCGGCTGGCCCCCCGCCCAACCGGTTCACTCGAACTGAGAAATGATCCCCCCGGTCAGGACGACGATGCGCCTGACCATCGCTTCGTCGATGACGTCCTGCCCTGCGATCTCGCGCAGCTCGTCCATCGATCCCAGGACCTTCACCACCGTCGGATCCTCGGCGCGGCCGGGATCGGAGTTGCGCAGGAACGCCTGGAAGTGGTTGACCAGGCTCGGTTGGCGCAGAAGCTGGGCGCCATCGCCGGCCTGACCGGCGGCCTCCAGGGCCTTCGCCAGCAGGTGCGCGCCCTGAACCCAACCGCCGGCCTGGACCAGGGTCGCGGTCTGCTGGTCGGCTTCGCTCAGCCCGTCGTGGATCGTCTCGGCGAGCACGTCCAGGGACGCGGTGAGCTCCCCTGACTCCAGGCGTCCCTCGCGGTAGTCCGCGATGACTTCGTCGACCTTGGCCACGACCTTGGGTGGGGACTGCAGCGCGGACAGGCCCTCGCGCGCGGAGGCCATGCGGGCGAGCACGACGTCCTTGGGGTCCTTGCCCGTGCTCATGACGACCGCCGTGATGCGCGTGCCGGTCTCCAGGGCCAGCATCGGCTTGTTCTTGCCCAGCAGCGTGCGGGCGCTGGCCTCTCCCCCCGCGCGCAGGTCGAGCGTCGAAGCGCTGGCCTTGAGGGCGGCCTGGAACTCCGTCGGCGCGGGCACGAACATCGCGGCGCGGCCGGTGTTGGTGGCGGCCTGGAAGTCGATCTTCCCCGGGGGCTTCTGCTCTTCCGCGGCTGCAGAAGGCGCGAAGGCCCCGTCTGGGTTGGCCGGGGCGTCGGGGGCCGGCTTGGAGCAGGCGGCGAGCAGCAAGAGGGACAGCAGGAGGCGGCGCATTCCTCATCCTTGCCCGCCGCGGCCTCCAACTCAACCGGGCCAGTGCTCCAAGAGCAGGCTGCGCAACCCGTCGGGGTTGTCCACGTGGACCCAGTGGCCGGCGTCGCGGAGGACGTGGTAGCGGCCGGCGCTCGCGCTGGGCAGCCCCGCGAGGACTTCCAGCCACTCGGTCGGCCAGCGGTCGGAGTTGGCGGCCCGGACGACTCGCGCGTCGGGAGCGTCGGGGTCTTCGGTCTGCAGAACGGCCAGGAGATCGCGGTCGAAGTAGTTGTCGATCATCTTCCGCGCGGCGGTCAGGTCGAAGCGCCAGACGAACCCGCCGTCGGCGCGCTCCAGGTTCGTGGTCATCCACTGGGCGATCGACAGCGGCAGACCCTGGGCCTCCAGGGCGGGGAACACCGCCTGCCGGTTCGGCAAGGGCAGGGGAACCCGGGTGAGGGCGTCCATCACGCCGAGGACGTCGTTCCCCTTGGGCGGGATGGGCACGGCGAACGGAGGGGAGTCGAGCGCCCAGACCTGCCGCAGGGCGGGGGGCCGCTGCTCCGCGTACGCCAGAGCGACCTTGCCGCCGTAGCTGTGGCCCACGACGACTTCGGGCTCCCCGACCTGTTCTGCGAGCGCGGCGAGGTCCTCGGCGCAGGCGTCGATGGTGTGGGGCGGCGGAGCGCCCCGGCTGTCGCCGTGGTTGCGGTGGTCGACGAGCACGAACCGGAAGTCGGGGCGGGCTTCGGCGAGCTTGCGGGCGGTGGAGCGCCAGTTCTTGGCGGAGCCCAGGATCCCGTGCAGGACGAACGCGATGCGGTCTGCGTCGGGGTTCACGTCGAGGAAGGCGGGGACGAACATCGGCGGAGGGTAGGGGGCCGCGGCGAAGCAAGTCGACCGCGTCCGCCGGACGGGCGGCGGCGGGGGGCTGAGCTCCCGGCGCGCGATCCCCGGCGGTCGAGGGCCCTGAATTGAGCTTGATCGGGGAATCTCGAATCCCGCCTCAAGGCTACAAAAACTACAACAACCTTACAGATACCCCCATGAATCGGCGACGAAGAAACCACAATACCTATAGAAAGACACAAGGGCTGCAATGCGGATGTTAGGCTAAGTGTATGAAAACACACGGTTTTTCGTTGCGCAGAGGGCCGGGGGTGGGCACACTTTGATTGTCAGCGGGTCGCAAGGAAGCAACCCACCGGCGGCCAAGGACGGCCCCGAACTGACACCGCCCCAAAGACGGGGCAGCCAGCGCGGCCAAGGAAGGCGGCTGGCAAGGAGGCCAAGGACGGCTTCCTTCGGGACCCAAGGACGGGACCCGAACCAGGCCAAGGAAGGCCTTCGCTGAGGACCCAAGGACGGGACCGACGCACCCCGGGCCAAAGACGGCCCCGCTGAGGACCCAGGACGGGACCGAAGCAATCAGAGGCCAAGGACGGCTTCGAACGGGACCCCAGGACGGGACCCGACAAGCGCCAGGACGGCGCGACCGGCGCGGCCAAGGACGTCCCACCGGCAGGGGCAAGACGCCCCGGGCGCTCCCTCAGGACGAGCGGCGCCCAGGCCCACCGGGGAGGTGGGCCAGATTATTCCGGGACGGTGGTCCCAACGAGTTGCGAGGGCCTCGGCCCTCCAGGGTTCAGGGGCTTCGGCCCCGCAGGTTCAGGGGCTTCGGCCCCGCAGGTTCAGGGGCTTCGGCCCCGCAGGTTGAGGCTCCAGGATGGAGTCGAAGCACCCGGGGGCGGCGGCCCCCGACAGGCGCCCCAGGAGGTCGGGCGTAGCGAGAGCTGCGAAACACGAACGAGGCCCGGCGCAGCAGCGTCGGGCCTCTTCGCGTTGGGGGGAGAGCCAGCAGCCAGGCCGCCTGGGCGCGGGGGGGCCGATCTGTCTGGCCCCGGACCCTGACCCGGGCGGGCCAGTGATGGACTAGTCCCGATCCGCACGGGCCCCCCCGGATCGACCGGCCCCAATGCCTCGCCAGGCCCCCTGGGATCCCGGGGGCGCCGCTGACAGGATCTGAACCATTCGACGGCGGCCCCAAGGACGGGGCGGTCGTCACTCGGTCGACGCGGGGGGGGCTCGTCGAGGCGGAGAATGAGATGACTTCGCACAAGGCCATGATGGCCGCCGCTCTTCTGCTGCTGCCCGCCCCGGTTCTGGCTCAGACCGGGGGCCCTGATGCCTTCGGGTATCGCTACGAGCCCGGGGTCCTGGACTTCGTTCCCATTGCGGCGGTCGGCAACGACCTCAGCCTCTCGGACGACGGCGAAGTGGCCGTGGCCCTGCCTTGGGCATTCCCCTGGTACGGCGGCAGCTTCACCACCGTCCACGTCGGCGCCAACGGCGGCCTCGCCTTTGGCGCGCCGGAGCTCGCGTACACCAACGGGTGCCTGCCCGACGCCTCCACGACCGCCCCCGACATCGCCGTCTTCTGGGACGACCTCAACCCCAGCCAGGGAGGCGGCGTCTACTCCTGGTTCGACGCCGCCAACGACCGCGTTGTCATCAGCTGGGAAGCCGTCCCTCACTTCTACGACACCGGCGACGCCAGCTTCCAGGCGCACCTCCACGCAGACGGCCGCGTCCTGCTGCAGTACGACGACCTCGACTTCGGCGACGAGTCCGTGGACCACGGCACGTCGGCGTCCATCGGCTGGCAGAACCACGCGGCCGCCCGGACGCAGACCGGGGAAGCCTGGTCCATCTCCTGCGACACCGAGGGCTCGCTCGAAGGCACCGCCATCCTCGTCAGCACCTGCACCGACGCCGACGGCGACGGCTACGGGGACCCGGCCTGCGGCGGCTTCGACTGCGACGACACCAACGGCGCCGTGAACCCCGCGGCTCTCGAGGTCTGCAACGGCATCGACGACGACTGCCTGCCCGCCTCGCACGAGACCCTCGACACAGACAACGACGGTCTGTCGCCCTGCGATGGCGACTGCGACGACACCGACATGGGCAACTTCCCCGGCAACGTCGAGCTCTGCGACGGGGCCGACAACGACTGCTCGGGTGCCCCCGACGCCGACGCGGGCGGCGAGGCCGACGTCGACGGCGACGGCCACCTCTCCTGCAGCGACTGCGACGACGCCGCCCCGACCATCTACCCCGGCGCGACGGAGCTCTGCGACGGCGCCGACAGCGACTGCGACGGCAACACGCCCGCCGACGAGTCCACCGACGCCGACGCCGATGGCGCCTTGCTCTGCGGCGACTGCGACGACGCCGACGCCAACGCGGCCCCCGGCAACGTCGAGCTCTGCGACGGCTTCGAGGCCAACTGCTCGTCCCCCGCGGACCTCGCCGGTCCGGGCGCGGGCACCCCGATCCCCAGCGGGCTGCCCGGCCCCCAGGAGTTCGTGCTCGACGTGACCGGCCCCGAGTCGGTGACCGGCGTCGAGGTCACCGTCGACCTCGACCACACCTTCGTCTCGGACCTGACCCTGACCCTCCGCTCCCCCACGGGCGCCGAGGTCGTGCTGGCCTCGGGCGTGGGCGCCGACGGCGACGACTTCGTCAGCACCACGTTCAGCGACTCCGCCACCACCCCCATCGCGGCCGGCTCGGCGCCGTTCACCGGCGACTTCCTCCCGGCCTCGCCGCTGTCTTCCCTCGCGGGCGCGCTGCGCGGGGGTAACTGGACCCTGGTGGTCGAAGACGACTTCCGCGCCGCCAACGACGGCGTGCTCCAGAGCTGGACGCTGAGCTTCGTGGACCTGGACGAAGCCGACGCCGACGTCGACGGGGTGCTGGTCTGCGCCGGCGACTGCGACGACACGAACGCGATGGTCTCTCCCAACGAGGCCGAGATCTGCGACTCCCTGGACAACGACTGCAACGGTTCCCTGGCGTCGTTTGAGGCCGACGATGACGGCGACGGCTGGATCGCCTGCCTGGAGTGCAACGACCAGGACGTCGCGGTATTCCCCGGCGCGCTGGAGTCCTGCGACGGCGACGACAACGACTGCGACGGCAGCATCGACGAGGACTTCGACCTCGACGGCGACGGCTGGGTCGGGGGCACCGTCCTGGACTGCGTCGTCGAGTACCCGACGACGGACTGCGACGACAACGACCCCGCCGTCTACCCCAACGCGTTCGAGTTCTGCGACGCGGTCGACAACGACTGCGACGGCAACCTGGTGGGCAACCACCCGAACCTGGACGGGGACTCCGAGCCCGACTGCATCGACGCCGACGACGACAACGACGGCTGGCCCGATGACGGCGATTGCGCGCCCATGAACCCGCTGGTGAGCCCCGGCGCGTTCGAGGTCTGCGACCTCGTGGACGACGACTGCGACGGCGACCTCGTCGCCTGGTACCCCAACTGGGACGGGGACCTGGAGCCCGACTGCGTCGACCTCGACGACGACAACGATGGGGCCCTCGACTCGCTGGACTGCGATGCGTTCAACGACGGCATCTACCCCGGCGCGCCGGAGTCCTGCGACGTCCACGACGCCGACTGCGACGGCAGCATCGTCGACGGCTTCTCGGACGTGGACGGCGACGAGCTCCCCGACTGCGTCGACAACGACGACGACAACGACCTGTCGACGGATGAGGTCGACTGCAATCCCCTGGACGCAACGATCTTCCCGGGCGCCCCGGAGCTGTGCGACGACGTCGACAGCAACTGCGACGGCGACCTCATCGACGGCTACGTCAACTTCGACGGCGACTCGCTCCCCGACTGCTCGGACCCCGACGACGACAACGACGGCGACCCCGACTGGTCCGACTGCGAGCCCTTCGACCCCACGCACCTGAACGGCGCGGCGGAGCTGTGCGACGACCTGGACTCGGACTGCGACGGCAGCTTCGTCGACGAGTTCCCCGACTTCGACCAGGACACGATCCCCGACTGCACCGACCCCGACGACGACCAGGATGGCTGGCTCGACGCCGACGACTGCGGCCCCCAGAACCCGCTGGTGTTCGTGGGCGCCCCGGAGGTCTGCGACGAGATCGACTCGGACTGCGACGGCGACGTCGTGGACGAGTACCCGGACACCGACGAGGACGACGAGCCCAACTGCACCGACGTCGACGACGACGGCGACGGCTTCCTCGACGTCGACGACTGCGGCCCCGAAGACAGCCAGGTCTTCCCCGGCGCGGCGGAGGCCTGCGACACGGTGGACTCGGACTGCGACGGCGACATCGTCGACGAGTACGGCGACGTCGACAGCGACTTCCTGCCCGACTGCATCGACGACGACACCGACGGCGACGGCTTCCCCGACTCCGTGGACTGCTCGCCCGAAGACCCCAGCTCCTACCCCAACGCGCTCGAGTCCTGCGACGAGCTCGACACGGACTGCGACGGCAGCCTGGTGGATGAGTTCGACGACTTCGACCAGGACGCGGACCCCGACTGCACGGACCTCGACGACGACGACGACGGCGTGCTGGACGTGGACGAAGAGGCCGTGGGCGCTGACCCGCTCAACCCCGACAGCGACGGCGACGGGCTGGACGACGGGTACGAGTGGGGCGACGACGACGAGGCCGACGACACGGACGGCGACGGCGTCGAAGACATCGTGGACGCCGACGACGACGGCGACGGCATCGACACGGCCGACGAGCTGGGCGACCCCGAGGACCCGACGGACACCGACGGGGACGAAGTGCCCGACTACCTGGACGAGGACTCCGACGACGACGGCTACGACGACGCGGTCGAGGGCGACGGCGACCCCGACGGCGACGGCGTGCCCAGCTACATCGACGACGACTCCGACGGCAACGGCATCCTGGACGCCGACGAGCCCGACGGCGACGCGGACGGCGACGGGATCCCCGACTTCCTGGACGTCGACGACGGCGACGGCCCCGACGGGGACGCCGACGGCGACGGGCTGACCAACGAAGACGAGGTCGAGGACGGCACGGACCCGCAGGACGCCGACTCCGACGACGACGGGCTGGACGACGGCGAAGAGGCCGACCTGGGCACCGACCCCAACTCCGCCGACTCGGACCGCGACGGCCTGGACGACGCCACTGAGGTGGACGTGGGCGCCGACCCGCTGGACGAAGACACCGACGGCGACGGCATCCTGGACGGCGACGACGGGCTCGGCGACGACGACGAGGACGGCCTGATCAACGTGCTGGACGCCACCGACGACACGCCCGGCGACGACGACGACGCGGCCGACGACGACGACGCAGCCGACGACGACGACGCGGCCGAC
>Ga0055584_100002257_pt1 | contig 19089 bp, 10 predicted proteins | sample OSDHelmetaG_FD_58716 | JGI IMG/M metagenome (GOLD analysis project Ga0055584, IMG submission 58716) | Pelagic marine sediment microbial communities from the LTER site Helgoland, North Sea, for post-phytoplankton bloom and carbon turnover... | ecosystem: Environmental > Aquatic > Marine >... | reverse complement strand
CGCGTCCAGACCGAACCACGATCGCCACGTGTCCTGGATGGGCCCCGTCCGACCGAACGTCGACAGCGCGAGGAACCCGAGGATGTAGCTGGGCATCGCGAACGGCAGGATCAGCATCCAGCCGAACGTCGTCGACCCCGGGAAGTCGTAGGCACTCACCAACCACGCGAGTCCGGCGCCGAGCACGACCGTCCCGACGGCGACCCCGGTGAGCAGCAGTGCGGTGGACACCAGCTCGCCCGGCAGGCGGGTGCTCCACTGCTGCGACCAGAACTCCCTCGTCGGGGTCAGGATGCTGCTCGCGAGCATCGTCACGGGGATCACGACCAGGAGCGCGGCGACCACGGACGAGATCGTCCAACCGGACGTGCCCGACCGTCTCCACCCCGACCGTCTCCACCCCGACCGTTTCCAGGCGGTGCTGCCCACCCCGGATCAGCCGTACCCGGCTTCGTCCATCAATCGCACTGCGTCGGCGTTGAGCGCTCCGAACGTGGCTGCGTCGAGGGTGTCGCGCCTGAACTCGGTGCCGAATTCGGACGCGATCAGCGGCTCGGGCGGGACGGACGGGTTCGCGGGATACTCGTGGTTCGCCGACACGAGCACGTCCTGACCGTCGGTGGCGAGCCACTCGAGGAACTGGCGGGCGAGGTCCGGGTGGTCGGAGTGGGTCGTGACCCCGCCGCCGGACACGTTGACGTGCACGCCACGCCCGTCCTGGTCGGCCCACACGAGCCCGACGGGGAAGTCGGGGTCCTCTTCGATCATCCGGCCGAGGTAGTAGTGGTTCGTGATCCCGACCTCACAGAGACCGTCGGCGATCGACTCGAGGATCAGCACGTCGTTGCCGAGGATCTCCGCGTTGTCGGCCCAGCCGCTGACGATCCGCAGCGTCTCTTCCCCGCCGTGGTGGGCGATCAGCGAGGCGACGAGCGACTGCTGGTACACGTTCGACGAATTGCGCAGACAGATCCGTCCGTCCCACTGGGGCTCGGCGAGCTCTTCGTAGGTGGTCGGCACCTCCGACTCGTCGAGACGATCGGTGTCGTAGACGATCGTGCGGGCCCGCATCGTCAGCCCGTACCAGTACTGGTCGGGGTCGCTGAGCTCGGCGGGCACCGCCGACCGGAGGACGGGTGAGTCCAGCGGCTGGAAGAGCCCCTGGGCCGCGGCGGCGGCCAGGTTGCCCGCATCGACGGTGATGTAGGCATCGGCGTCGGTGTCGGCGCCCTCGGCGGCGATCCGCTCCCGGAGCTCGCCGTCGTTGCCGGTCAGGAACTCGACCTCGATCCCGGTGTCCTCGGTGAACTGCGCGAACGCGTTCTCGATGCCATAGTGCCGACCGCTGTAGACCTGGAGGGTGTCGTCGTCCGAACCGGAACACGCGCCGGCGACGAGCGCGACGCCGGCCGCAGCGGCGACAACGGACAAGCGGCGACGGTGACGAACGTTCAAGCTGGACCTCGGGAAGGAGCGGACAGAGTGGTGGTCGGGGGGCGCAGCACTTCGCGATGGAAGCCTTGACGCCAAATGTTCAGCAAGCCTAACAACCGCTCGGCGACGAACCACACGCCGACCCCGGCGGCGATGGTGAACACATAGGCGACCTCGCGGACGAAGACGGTCCGCATCAGCGGCCAGATGGAGAAGTGCGAGACGTAGATCCACATGCTCGCGGCGGCCAGCCCGCCGATCGGGGCCACGGACCACCGAGGCAGCGGGATCTCGCGGAACCACACCAGGAACACGAGCAGCCCGGTGATCCGCCAGTCGCGGGCCGCGATCTGGAAGAAGCCCGGGACGATTGCGAGACACACGAGCGTGGTGACCAGTCGCTGCTGCCAACCGCACGAGCGCTGGATCAGCCAACCGAGCACGAAGAACCAGGCCACGCCGTGGGTCCGGTAACGCAGGTTGTACCAGTCGTCCATGTGCGACCACTCCATGCGCAAGACGAGCGCAAACGCGAGGACCCCGAGCGGCACGACGTATCGGAACCGACGTTCGGCACGGTGGACGAGCGGGACCGCCAGGAGCGCGGTCGCGAGCAGAACGAGGTGGACGAAGACCTCGATGAACCAGAAGTGCCAGTGATCGTCGCCATGCGAGGCGGGACCGACGTAATTGTTGACGAGTGCGAGGGTGCCGAGACCGTAGGAACCGAACACCAGCATGCCGACGCCGACCCAGATCATCGTCGGGACGGCCGCGCGCGCGGCCGTCCGCACGCCGGCGCGGATCCGCTCGACGGTGTCGTCCAGCGGCGCCATGAATCTGGCGAGGTTGTAACCGGCCACCGCCAGCAGGACGTGCGCGCCGCCCGGCAGATGCCGAACCCGCATGTGGGTTGCCACCACCAGGCAGATGCCGAGGGCTCGGAGGAGCACGGTCGTGTCGAGCCTGGCGAGACGGCGGCGCGGCGCACTCGCGCCGGCCAACTCCGAGACGGGAACCAGGTGCCAGTCCTCGGGTAGACGACCGATCGCCCGCTCGAGCCGGATCGAGCACTCGACGTAGCTGAGCGAGTCACCGCCGAGCGACACGAACGTGTCGTCGCGACCGATGTCGGGTCGCCCCAGCACCTCTGCGAACACGGCGGCAGCATCGACCCCGAGCCGGTCGGGCGAGTCGTCGCTCGACGCCGCAGCGGACGCCGCGACGTCCGGCCCGACCGGCGGGAGGTCGGCCGCGAGCATCGCGGCGCCGTCGATCTTGCCGGATTCGGATCGGGGGACCGGCAGGTCGAGGGCGCGCACGAATCGCCGGGGCAGCCCGGTCACGTCCGCGATCACGTCGATCACGGCATGCGGATCGGCTCCGGGGGCGAAGGCCACGATCCGGTCGTCGTCGCCGGTCACCGCGACCGAATTCGTGCACGGTGCCGCGGACAGCGCCGATTCCACCTCGTCGAGATCGATCCGGAGGCCGAACGGCTTCACGAATCTGGACCGGCGACCGACGATCTCGTACACGCCGTCGTCGGCGTGGAATCGTGCCAGGTCACCGGTCGGGAGCTCATCGAGCACGTGACCGTGCGCGAGGTCCTCCTCGACCGCGGCATAGCCCATCATCACGTTCGGACCCGAGTAGACGATCTCGCCGACGCCGTCCGGCTGCCCCTCGACGGCGCGGAGCTCGATCGACCCGCCGGGCACGGGCCGCCCCACCGCTCCCGGGTGGCGGTCGACGAGCTCCGGAGGCAGCCAGGCGATCCGCGCGGTCGCCTCGGTCTGGCCGTACATGACGACGAAGTCGGCACCCCACGAGCGAGCCCTCGCCGCCCAGTCCGTCACCGCCGACGGCGCGAGTCGGCCACCGGCCTGGGTCAGCAGCCGCAGCGTCGACGTCCGAAGATGTTCGGGGTCCGACCGCTCGAGGAGCTCGTACGTGTGGGGCACCCCGGCGACGTTGGTGACCCCGTGCTGCCGCAACGCCTGCCGGAAGCACGGGTCGAGCACCGAGGCGTCGGTCATGACCACACCGGCACCCGCGGCGAGGTGCGCATGGAGCACCGACAGCCCGTAGCAGTAGTGCAGGGGGAGCGACGTGATCCCCCGATCGAGCTCGGTCAGGCCGAGCGCGACGCCGATCGCCTCGGCGTTGCTCACGAGGTTGCGGTGCGACAGGCGGACGAGTTTGGGGCTACCGGTCGACCCGGACGTACTCATGAGGAGCGCCAGATCGGGATGCAGCTCGGGAGCACGAGCCCCGGTCGACTCGATCGAGAGCGACTCGCGGCTCGCTTCGACGACGGCACCGACGTTCCAGGTCGACGTCAATCGATCGGTATGGTCCCCGACGAGCAGCGGCACGTGCTCGCCCGCCAGCAACGCGAGGTAGGTGACGACGAACTCGATCGAGCGATCGCCGGTCAATGCCACCATCGATCTCGGCGCGAGCTCGAGGTCGGCCATCCGGCCCCGCACCCGATCACGTAGATCGTCGTGGCCGACCTGTTCGCCTGCGTCGATCAGCGCAGCGCGGCCCGGGTCGTGGGCCGACCGCAACAGCGAGTCCACCACTGTCGTCGTCGCAGACGCGTTCCCAACCACAAGCAGATGTTAGGCACGCCTAACTCGATTTCCCCATCGTACCGAACATCCGGCCGTGCGACAGGCGGACGGGCGGGATTCGGTCAGGACGAAGCCGGCCCCACGCTGCTCCCGATGGCCCCGATGTCGGCGAAGATGCCGGCCATCAGTTCCAGCCCGGAGCGGCAGGTCGACAACAGCACGTGCTCGTCGGGCGCGTGCTGTGAGCAGGACGGGTACGAGTGTGGGACCCAGATCGTCGGCAGGCCGAGGACGTCGGTGAACACATGGTTGGGCACGGACCCCCCGATCGACGGCAGCACCGCGGGAGCGCCACCCATCGTCGCCGCCATCGAGTCACGCACGAACGTGGCCCACGGGTCGCCGGGCTCGGTCCTGCGGGCCGGGAAGGCGCCGGCATTGCCCCGGGGTGGTGGTTCCACCCCCACGAGCTCGAAGCCCTTCGCATCGAGGTGGCGACGCAGCGCGGGCGCCACGATGTCGGGGTCGGTCCCGGCGACCATCCGGAGCTGGCAGTGTGCGACCGCGCGCGGTGGAATGGCGTTCACGACCTTGGCCGGGTTCCCGGTCACGAACGCGAGCACGTTGAAGGTGTTCGCCGCGAAGACCCGCTGCGGAGGCGTCAGGCCGGGCTGACCCCACCACTCGTCGATCGTCGGGCCGTCGGCGCCCCCGTCGATCTCGATGTCGTCGAGGCACCCGCGCACCGAGTCGGACATCGGCACGGCGAGCAACTCGTCGACGAGCAACTCGCCGGTCGGGCCGACGATCGACGCGAGCGCGTTGGCCAGGATCAGGCCGGGATCGGCGATGAGGCCACCCCAGTTGCCGGAGTGGTGTGCGCCCTCGCGGAGGTCGACGACGAGATCGACGTTGATCGCGCCGCGACACCCGAGCGACATCGTCGGGCGGTCGGGACGGACCCGAGGTCCGTCGGACGCGATCAGGACGTCGGCGGCGAAGGCATCGGCGTGTGCCGCCACGAGCGCCTCGAGTCCCGCCGACCCCGCCTCCTCCCCCATCTCGATCAGATACTTCACGTTGCAGCCCAGCGATCCTCCGTTCGCCGCGGCCGCAGCCTCGAGCGCGAACATGTTGATCGTGTGCTGGGCCTTGTTGTCCGCCGTTCCCCGGCCGTAGAGCCGGTCACCTTCACGAGCGAGCCGCCACGGCCCCTCGCCGTGGGTCCACCGGTCGTCCTGGCCGACGATCACGTCGCCGTGCCCGTAACTCAGCACCGTGGGGAGATCCGCACCCTCGTGGCGCTCGGCGAGGAGCGCCGGCGGAGCGCCGTCGACAGGGTTGTCGTAGACGGTGGTCCCGAAGTCCATCGCCTCGAACGAGGGAATGAGTTCGTCATCGAGATAGGCCCGCAGTGCGGGGAGGGAGTCGGGCAGCAGCTGGCTCTCGGTCCGGTGGGCGACCCGACGGGCGAGGATGTCCTCGAATCGACCGGCGTCGAGGTACCCGCCCGCCACTGCGATCGCGTCGTCGCGGACGGCGTTCACGTCGTCGCTCCGGAGCTCGCGACCGGTCGCGCACGGCCGGCGATCGTGACCCGCTCGCCCTCGCGCACCTCGGGCCGGTCGTCCCGGACGGCGTGGTGCTGGCAGGCCAGGTTGTCCCAGATCGTGAGCGTGCCGGGTTCCCAGCGCACGCGGCAGTGGAGGGCCACGACGGCCGGGTCGTCCAGGTCCGTCGACACGTCGACGCCGACGACCTCGGCGCCGATCGTCGGCGTCAGGGGGCGGACATCGATCGACACGGCCACGCCCGCGACTGTACTGCCGGTCTCGGCCGGGCCGGACCGGCAGCTCGCGGATGCGTTCGACGCGCTTCATCGACAGCCGACAGGTGAGGGTCGGCACACGGGGCAGGCCGGCCGAGCGCATCGGCCCGGCGCGGCGAGCGACCTCGTCTGCCGGGTCTCGACCCACGACCGAGACCGGCCGAGGCAGGCTCGAGGACCTCGCCCGACCGATCGGGGACCTATGGCACTGCCGCTGGGGCACTGGCGCACGGCATGCTCATCGGAGCAAGATCGCGCACGAGGAGCAATCGCATGGCAATGAGATGGGTGTACCGCTTCGACCAGGTCGGTGAAGCACAGGAGGCGCTGAACGGCGACTGGGACCGGGTTCGAGGACTCCTCGGTGGGAAGGGCGCCAACCTCGGTGACATGACCCGTCTCGGCGTCCCCGTACCGCCCGGCTTCACCGTGACGTCGGAGGCCTGCAACGCCTACTCGAAGTCCGGCGGGAAGATGCCGGACGGGGTGTGGGACCAGGTCGTCGACGCGATGCACCGGATCGAGTCGCAGACCGGGAAGCGGTTCGGTGATCCGTCGAACCCGCTCCTCGTCGCCTGCCGGTCGGGCGCCAAGTTCTCCATGCCCGGGATGATGGACACCGTGCTCGACATCGGGCTCAACGACGACGTCGTCGAGGGGATGATCGAGGTGACCGGGAACGAGCACTTCGTGCTCGACTCCTACCGCCGGCTCATCCAGATGTTCGGCTCGGTGGTGCTCGGTGTCGCCGACGAACACTTCGAGACCGTCCTGACGGCCGCGCGCGGCCGGGCCGACGTGACCGAGGACTCCGCGCTCGGCGTCGACGACCTGCGATCGGTGATCGACGGCTTCAAGGCCGTCGTGCAACGCCGCAGTTCGGTGCCGTTCCCGATGAACCCCCAGGATCAGCTCCTGGCGTCGATCCGGGCGGTGTTCGAGAGCTGGGACGGCAAGCGGGCCCAGGACTACCGGCGAGCCGCGGGCATCGCCGACGATCTCGGTACGGCGGTCAACATCGTGGCCATGGTGTTCGGGAACTACGGCGACGACTCCGCGACCGGCGTCGCGATGTCCCGCAATGCCACGACCGGTGAACCCGGCCTCGAGGGTGACTTCCTGGTGAATGCGCAGGGCGAGGACGTCGTCGCCGGCACCCGTCAGACCCGACGGATCGCCGAACTCGCCGATGTGATGCCCGAGATCAGCGCCCAGTTCGAAGAGACCGCGCGCCGGCTCGAAACCCACTACCGCGACATGCAGGACATGGAGTTCACCGTCGAACGCGGCAAGCTCTGGCTCCTGCAGACCCGTGACGGCAAGCGCACCGCGACCTCCGCGGTCCGGATCGCGCACGACCTCGTCGCCGAAGGGGTCATCACCCGCGAGGAGGCCGTCGCGCGGATCACCCCCGAGCACATCGAGTCGTTGCTCCACCCCCAGTTCGACCCGGCCGCCAAGGCCTCCGCCCGCCACATCGCGACCGGACTGAACGTCTCGCCCGGAGCAGCGGTCGGACAGATCGCGTTCGACCCCGACCTCGCCGTGCAGTGGGCCGAGGACGGCCGCGACGTCGTACTCGTGCGATCGGAGACCAAGCCGGACGACGTCCACGGAATGCTCGCCGCGGTCGGGATCCTCACGTCGAGCGGAGGCCGCACGAGCCACGCCGCGCTCGTGGCCCGGCAGTTCGGACGACCTGCAGTGGTCGGCGCATCGGAGTTGGACATCAACCTCGGGGCGCGCCTCCTCGCCGTCGGTGACCGACAACTCGTCGAGGGTGACTGGGTCTCGCTCGACGGAACGACCGGTGAGGTGTTCGCCGGCCGCGTCGACACGATGGCACCCGACCTCGACGATCCCGCCCTGTCGTCGCTGCTGGGCTGGGCCGACGAGATCCGGACCCTCGGGGTGCGGGCCAACGCTGACGAGGGCAGCGACGCCCAGCGCGCACGACGGCTCGGTGCCGAGGGCATCGGCCTGTGCCGGACCGAGCACATGTTCTTCGGCCCCGAGCGTCTGCCGGTGATGCAGCGGATGATCACGGCCCCGACGGAGTCACAACGCAACGCCGCCGTTGCCGAACTGTTGCCCTTCCAGCGACACGACTTCGTCGAGCTCTTCCGTGCGATGGACGGCCAGCCCGTCGTGATCCGATTGCTCGATCCGCCACTCCACGAGTTCCTGCCAGATCGCGACGAATTGCAGCGCCAGATCGCCGATCTCCGGATCCGGCTGCGCTCGGCCCCGGATCTCGAGACGATGGAGGACCTGCTCGAACAGCTCGACGCGGCGAGGATGACACTGGCGCAGGTCGACAGCCGTCGCGAGGCCAATCCGATGCTCGGCCTTCGCGGCGTCCGCCTCGGCATGCAGTACCCCGAGATCACGCGGATCCAGACTCGGGCGATCTACGAAGCCGCTGCCGAGGTGGCGGCCGACGGGGTCGTCGCCAAGCCGGAAGTGATGATCCCGCTCGTCTGCGACCCGGGTGAACTGGTCGAGCAGCGCCGGGTCATCGAAGCCGAAGCCGCTGCCGTCCTCGAAGAACGTGACCTCGAGATGCCGGTCGTGATCGGCACCATGATCGAGGTGCCCCGGGCCGCGCTCGTCGCCGACGACATCGCGGCGCACGCCGACTTCTTCTCGTTCGGCACCAACGACCTCACCCAGACGACGTTCGGGATGAGCCGTGACGACGCCGAGACCAGCTTCCTCGGCGACTATCTCGCCAACAGCGTACTGCCGACCAACCCCTTCGCCACCCTGGACGCCAAGGGGGTCGGCCGGTTGATCGAGACCGCACTGAAGCACGGCCGTGGTCGGTCGCCGGGCCTCGTCGCAGGTGTCTGCGGTGAGCACGGTGGTGATCCGGCGTCGATCGCACTGTGCAACGAGTACGGCCTCACCTACGTCAGCTGCTCACCGTTCAGGGTCCCCGTCGCCCGCCTCGCCGCTGCGCACGCCGCGCTCGCCGCGCTCGCCGCGCGTTCGGCCGACGCCTGACGACCGAGGGATCACTCGTCGACCGGACGGTCCGTCGTCCGGTCGGCGAGTGATCAGCAGGACGCGCGGAACTCGGCGAAATGCCGGAGGAACGCGCCGAACTGGCGCTGCTTGTCGAAGTCCTGACGCATCAGCCGCGCACCTTCGTCGCCCATCCGCCGGCGGAGCCCTTCGTCAACTCCGAGCCGTACGATCGCATCGGCCAAACCGCCCACGTCACCGGGTTCGACCAGGAACCCGGTGCCCCCGTCGACCACCGCCTCGGGCGTGCCGGCGAGCCGGCTCGACACGACCGGGACGCCCATGGCGAGCGCCTCGAGCAGTACGTTCGGGAGCCCCTCCTTGTGAGTACTCGGCAGCGTGAGGATGTCGATGACCTCGAACACGTGAGCCGGCTCGGAGGTGAACGGGAAGAACGTGACGTGATCCGCCAGCCCCAATTCGGCCACGTGCCCTCGCAGCAGCGGCTCGTCGGGACCGTCGCCGACGAGGACGAGATGGACGTCGGGCAGCGACGGGATCGCTCGCACCAGCGCCTCCAGGAGCACGGTCTGCCCCTTGCGTTCCTCGAACGATCCGACCGACCCCAGCACCGGGAAGGCACCGTCGGGCAACGGGTAGCGGCGTCGGGCCTCCGCTGCCCGATCGGAGTCGGGCGTGAACGTCGCGATGTCGGTGCCCTGGTAGATCAGGCTGACGCGGTCGGCCGGGATCCCGTAGGTGTCGATCAGATAGCGCCGGGTGAAGGCGGTGATCGAGATCACATGGGAGCGGATGTCGTACGGTGGCGCGTAGAACTCGGCGAGGTATTCGGGCACGATCGTGCCGGTCTTGGGTTCGAGCACGGTGTCCAGACCGGCGTCGGCGATGCACTTGGCGGCGTACACCGAGCAGTGGAACCCGTTGCGTGGCGGGTGGACGGTGCACACGGCGACGTCGGTCCCCTCGAGTGCCCCGGTCCAGATCGCCTGATGACGGGCGTCCTGCGCGGTGACATCGTCGACGTCGTAGCTGACCACGCGAGCCGCGGTCTCGGCCGCGTCGGCGGCGTTGAAGCCACCGGCGCCCGTGAGCACGGTGACCTCGTGGCCGGCGGCGAGGAAGTTGCGAACCGCCTCCGAGACCCAGATCTGGGTTCCGCCGCGCAGCTGAGTGTCCTCGATGAAGCAGATGTGCATCAGTGTCCCCTCACGGTCGATTCGAGCCGAGCGACCACACTCTCGATCGAGGCCTGGAGTGCGTCGAACGAGTAGCGGTGGAGGACCGCCTCGCGGTTGCGCTCGATCCGCTCCGCCTGACTGGCGGGATCGAGCAGGATCCGGCCGACACGATCGAGCAGTTCGTGGTCGAACCCCTCGGGCGACACCTCTTCCGGGTAGAGCTCGTAGTCGACGTGGTCGGCGACGGGAAGGTGCTCACCCACGACCTCGGCGAACACGGCGTGCGGTTCGTACCGGCTGCAGACGATCGGGATGCCGGCCGCGGACGCCTCGATGATCGGCAGCCCCCGACCCTCGGTCTGACTGGGGAACACGACGACGTCGGCGAGTTGGTAGATGTCGACGACGCCGATGTCCTCGGCCAGGTCGGGATGGCTCTGCCATCCTGCCGACAACGCCAGGAAGACTCGGGCGCCGATCTCGTCGGGCAGGTGGACCAGCACGTCCCGGTACGACTCGATCACCGTCTCGAGACAACCACGGTGTTCGATCGGGACCGGACCGGTGATCTGCAGGGTGAGGCTCAGCGACGGGCGCTGCTCGAAGACCTCGCGGAACGGCGGATGGTGGAGCAATGCGCCGATCAGCTCCCAGTCCTTCCAGATCCGCTTGCGCTCGACGATGCGCGTCGGCTGGAGCAAGACGAGTGCGTCGGGCGCCGTCAGGTCGAGGACTCGCCCCTCGCCGTGCCCACACACGACCGGACGCTGATCCGCCATCCACTCACCGAGCCGGCCGGCGAATCGGTCCACCGGAGTCGCAGCGACGACCGGGTTGCCCCCGAGCAGCCGGCTCATCGCCGCTCGACACTGCGCCCTGACCTCGGGGGTTCGGACGCGGAAGAATGCCGGATCGACGCCGGTCCCGATGGTGAACACGCGGTCCGGCGGGAAATGGAACCGGTCGATCAGCCGTCGGCTCTGGAGCGTGTTGATGTCGACCTGCGCCCATCGCCGGCCGTTCCACGGGTAGATCCGCTGGAGGAACGAGAAGAACTCCTCGTTGTCGTGGTTGCGGAAGAAATGGTCACGTGGGCCCGGCCGCTCGCCCGGAATCCGTTTGCAGCGCGCCTTGCCGCCCTCCCAGTAGAAGTCATGGTTGTTGTTGATCACCACGACGCCACTCGTCTCCGACACGAGCACGAGCGCGAGCCCGAGTGCGACGTTGCCCGGATTCGAGTTGGTGTTCACGGTGAAGAGGAGGCGGATCCCGTGCTCGTCCAGGTAGTCCACCAACGTTCCGGCCAACGAGAGCGCCTGGTCCCACATCTCCCACGCGAGTCGGCTCGACTGGGGACTGTCGGGCGGCAGGTCCTCGTAGAAGAGCTGGTGGAACCACACGCCGCCGTCCCACTTGTCCCAGCCGTCGGCACCGTCGAGCACGAAGCGGTGCCAGCTCGGATCGATCACGGCGTCGGCCTTGTCCCCGAAGTTGCCGGCGACACAGTGGATCGGGATGCCTGGCCGGATGCGCTCGAAGCACTTTGCGTACTTGGCGATCTCCATGGACACGCCGTCGATGTCGTAGGCGAACGTGACGAAGGCGACCCCGCCGTCCAGGGGGTGGTGATCCCGTTCCCACGGCGCCCGCGGGTTGCGGGCGAGTTCGTCGAGGACGGTGCTGATGTGGTCACCGTGGGCGACATCGTGTTCGCTCAGTTGCTCGAACTGCATCTCAACCTTTCTGGGCTCCCGTTGCCTCGAGCAGTACGCAGAACTCGCGATCGATGCCGGACGCGAGCTGGTCGAGCTCGGGCATGACGTCTCGATCGGAGGTCACACCGAAGAAGAGGTGGCCATCGTAGGAGACCACCGCCATGGTGAGGCCCTCGTCGTCGATGACCTCCACGTACGGGTAGGTCCGCAGGACCCGTGCGCCCTGCAGGTAGAGGGGGACGGGCGGGCCCGGGATGTTGGTGATCACGAGGTTCATCGGGATCGACCGACTGACGAACCGCGTGAGGACGCCCGCCAGCGTCGGCACGAGATCGGCGAACTCCACGATCCGCTGCGCTCCGGCCATCAGCCCGGCATCGGCCTTGAGCTCGCTCGTCGCGGCTTGCAGCCGCTGCAGCCGGACGATCGGATCCTCCTCGTCGACGGGGAGTTCGACGATGATGAGCGAGATCCGGTTGCCGAGGGTCTCACCGTGCTCCTCCTCGGTCCGTTTCGACACGGGCACCATCGCCTTGACGACACGCCCGTGTACACCGTGCCCCTGGCGGGTCAGGTACTCCCGGATCGCGCCGGTGCACGCGGCCAGCACGATGTCGTTGACAGTCGCCTCGGTGCGGCTGCGAATGCAGTGGACGACCTCGAACGGGATGTCGGCGTGCTCCCAGCGCCGGTGGGGTGACACCTCCTGATTCCACGGCGCCCTGGGTGGTCGACTCCGGAAACTGAGTGCTGTCCGCACGACGTCGGTCGTCGCGCCGATCGCGGCGCGCGGGTTGCGAGCGGCCCCGACGGCGGCCTGCCCGAGCCGCACCGGACTCGTGAGTTGCTCGCTCACACCGTCGACCCAGAGCTCGCTCGCGGTGGGTGCCGGTCGGGGAGTCCAGTGCGGCGGATCGGGGTCGGGTGACGGGGAGGACTCGAGATCGACGAGTGCGAGGGCCAGGTCGACGTTGGCGATGCCGTCTCCGAGCGCATGGTGGGTCTTGATCACCAGGCCGACGTCGCCCGATTCGAGTCCGTCGACGAACCACATCTCCCACAGCGGACGACGCCGATCCAGCGGGAGCGACTGGAGTCGGCTCATCAGCGTCGCGAGCTGACGGTCGTCACCCGGTCGGGCGAGCGCGGTGATGCGTACGTGGTACTCGAGATCGAAGCTGTCGTCGTCGACCCACACCGGTCGACCTTGACCGAGGGGGACCTCCTTGACCTTCTGTCGCAGTCGGGGCACACGATGCAGCCGCCGTTCGACGTGGTGGAGCAGCCGGTCCGATTCGATCCTGCCGGTCTCGTCGCGCAGCGGCTCCCCCTCGAGGATCGACAGCGAGCCGACGTGTTGGGGTTCGTGATCACTCTCGATCCGGAGGAACGACGCATCCGTCGACGACATCGCCTCCGACCATCCCCTCCGCATGGCGGGGATGGTACGCACATCGGACAGGGGGGAACAGGGCCGGAAGTCGGACGGCCGGCCGCGAACGTCCGCCCACCTGCTCGACTCGGTTCGGGTAGCGCCGGCAGCGACGAGCGCCGCGAGCACCGGCGCCGACAGCACGATGAACGTCACCCCGACGGCCACTCGATCCACCCTTCTCGGCCATGGCTCTCGCTACAGTTCTGGGCATCGAGGTCGATGGACACCTATGAGAGTCGGGATCGTGATCGGCCGCATCGGAGGCGTCGACGGTGTCGCGCTCGAGACCGAGAAGTGGGCGGCTGTCCTGCGACGTCTCGGGCACGAAGTCCACGTCCTCACCGGAGAGCTCGAGGCGGAGGTTCCGGGATCCACGGTCTTGCCGGAGCTGGCCTTCTCCCATCCGGCCACGATCCGAGAGCAGGACGACGCCTTCTTCGTGCAGGAGGCCGATGAGCGCGAACTCGTCGAGCGCCTCCGCCGGGACGCCGATCGAATCGGCCACGATGTGCTCACCTGGCTGACCTCCGAGCGCATCGAGGTGTTGATCACGCAGAACTCGACGACGTTGCCCTGCCATCTCACGATGGGGATGGCCCTCAAACGGGTCATCGAATTGTCCGGCATCCCGACCATCGCCCACGACCACGACTTCCACTGGGAACGCGGGGACCGGTACGCCACGCGGTACGCGGGGGTGCGCGACATCATCGAGGAGTGCTTCCCGCCCGACCTCCCGAACCTGATTCACGTGGTCATCAACACGTACTGCCGCGACTCGCTCCGTGAACGGCACGGCATCGAAGCCCACGTCGTACCCAACGTCATGGACTTCGACGGTGACTTCGGGCAACCCGACGACTTCAATCGCCGCCTGCCCGACGAGCTCGGGTTCGCGCCGAACGACATCGTGCTGTTCCAGATGACCCGCGTCGTGCGACGCAAGGGCATCGAAACCGCGATCGAGCTCGTCGAGCGGCTCGACGACCCGCGCATCAAGCTCATCGTGACCGGTCACGCGACCGACGACTACAACGGTGAGTACCTGAGCGAGCTGCGCCGGCACGCAGCTCGGCTGCCACGTCCGGAACAGGTGCGCTTCGCGGCCGACCGGTTCGCCAACGTGCGCGTCGAGGCCAACGGCCGGCCGGGCAAGTTCTCGTTGTCCGACGGCTACGCGTCCGCTCACGCCTGCACGTACTTCAGTCGGTACGAGGGGTTCGGCAACGCGTTCGTCGAGGCGCTCGCCGCGAGGGTTCCGATCTTCGTGAACAACTACGAGCCGGTCTACTGGCCGGACATCGGCTCCAAGGGGTTCAAGACCGTCCAGATCGAGAACAACGAGCTCACCGACCGCGCGGTCGAGGAAGTTCGCCTAGTGCTCACCGACGCCGACCATCGCGCCGAGATCGCCGAGTTCAACCACGAGATCGGTCGGAGGCACTTCTCCTACGAAGTGCTCGGCCGGCAGCTCGACGACCTGCTCGCCGGCTGACACATGCCACCGTCGACTTCCCCGCCGACCCGCGGGACCTAAGCCCCTGGCGACCTCACGCCTCGTTTCCTACAGTTGATCGGCATATGACTGAGACCTTCCACTGCTCGGGTTCGATCGGATGACGATGGTCACCGGCCACGTCGGAGGGGCCGGACTCGACACCGACACGCTGGTGATGATGCTCGACGCCCTGGGGGACTTCGTCGGTCACGAGCTCACACCGCAACGACAACTCGACCTCGACCACGAGGACGTCTGCCCCGAGGACATCGTCCGAGCGATGAGCGACCCGAACCAGCTGGGTGTCCAGCTGGTGTTCGTGCCCGAGGTCTACGGCGGGATGGACGGTGGAGCATTCGACTCGTATCGGATCTGCGAGGTGATGGCACGCCACGACATCGGTCTCGCGACCGCGGTGTTCGCGACGTTCCTCGGCAGTGACCCGATCCTCGTCGGCGCCACCGACGAACAGCGCCAGCGCTGGCTCGGAGCGATCGCCGAGGACGGCATCGTCTTCGCGTACGGCGCGACCGAGCCCGACGCCGGCAGCGACCTCGGCGCCATGAAGACGACCGCCGCCCGCATCGAGGACGACGACGGGACGGTCACCGGCTACCGCATCAACGGTCGCAAGCAGTGGATCTCCAACGGCTCGATCGCCGACATGATCACCGTGCTCGCGATGGCGCCCGACGGCCCGTCCTGGTTCGTGGTCCCCAATGACACGCCCGGGTTCGCCGCTGCGAGCCCCGAGGACAAGCACGGGATCCGCCTCTCGAACACGGCAGCACTCTTCCTCGACGACGTCGAGGTGCCGGCCGACCACCTGATCGGTGAGGTCGAGGGCCGGGGGCTCGTGCAGGCCCAGCAGGTGTTCGGCTACACCCGAATCATGGTCGCCGCGTTCGGTCTCGGCGGCGGCTGGGAGGCGCTCGACCGGGCCATCGAGTACTCGCTCGAACGGAAGCAGGGTGGCGCTCCGCTCGCCGAGAAACAGGGTTTCACCCACAAGCTGATCGTGCCCCACGCGGTTCGGCTCGAGGCCGCCCGGAGCTACATCGAGGAATCGGCCGACAAGATCGACCGGGGCCTCGGCGAGAACGGCGCGATGAACACCGAGGGGGCGATCGCCAAGCTGATGGCCACCGAAGCAGGCAACGCCGCTGCCGACGCGGCGATCCAGGCACACGGTGGCTACGGCTACACCCGCGAATACGTGGTCGAGAAGATCAAGCGCGACGTGCGCATCACCACGATCTACGAGGGCACCTCGGAGATCATGGAGATGACGATCGCCCGCGACCGGTGGCAGCACCATCTCAAGACCGGTGGCGGCTACTACCGCGACCGGGCCGCCGAGCTCGCAGCACTGCACACACGGCACCCCGATGTCGGTGCCGACCATGCCGCCCTGGCCGCGGAGTCGCTCGGTCTGGTGCTCGAGGCGTGCCGAGTCGCCCGCCTCACCCGCAACCAGCACGTGCTGTTCCGCCTCGGTGAGCTGATCACCGAGGTCGAGTGCGCCGAGTCGTTTGCGCGACGTGCCGCCGACACCCTGGACGGCAACCGTCACGACAAGAGCCCTGAACGCTTCGACGGCGCGGCCCTGGCCGCGATGAGTCGTGTGTTCGCCCGAGACGCGGCGCACCGGGTGGGCGACGACGGGGTGCGCTGGGTCACCGGTTCGTTGACGGCCGAGGCCGCCGACGTGGGACCGCTGCTGGCGTCCGTCCGCCACGACGCCATCCGCAACGCCCAATCCGGGTTGCTCGCCGACATGGATCGTGTCGGCGACGTGCTGTACGGACGCGCCGGCTGACCCTGCCCGTCGATGACGTCATCTCACAGGAGCCGATAACGATGTCCGATTCCTTCGCCGTCCCCAGTTCCCCCATCGCGGTGGTGGGGCTCGGGGCGATCATGCCCGACGCTGTCGACGCCGACGCGTTCTGGGCGAACATCACCGGTGGTCGCTACTCGATCAGCGATGTCCCGACCGAACGCTGGGACCCGGCCCTGTACTACTCGGCCGACCATGCCGAACCCGACAAGACGTACTCCACCATCGGCGGGTGGGTCCGCGACTACCCGTGGGACCCGATCCGCTGGCGGCTGCCCATCCCACCGAAGGTCGCCGATCAGATGGACGACGGGCAGCGCTGGGCGATCAGTGCCGCCCGCTCGGCACTCCTCGACGCCGGCTGGCCCGACTGGAACATCGATCCCGACAACGTCGCCGTCATCATCGGCAACGCGATCGGCGGCGAGAAGCACTACCAGACGAACATGCGCATCGAGCTGCCCGAGGTGCTCCGGGATCTCGAGAGCTCGGCGTCGTTCGCGGCGCTGAGCCCCGAGCAGCGCGACCACATCATCGCCGAGATGCGCGAGCACTTCCTCGCCCACTTCGGCGAGATCAACGAGGACACGATGCCCGGCGAGCTGGCCAACGTGATGGCCGGCCGGATCGCGAATCTGTTCGACTTCCGCGGCCCCAACTTCACGACCGATGCGGCCTGTGCGTCCGGGCTCGCGGCCATGAACGTCGCGGTGGAAGGGCTCGTCGACCACCGTTTCGACGCGGCGATCACCGGTGGTGTCGACCACAACATGGGCGTCTCGGCCTTCGTGAAGTTCTGCAAGATCGGTGCACTCTCCGCAACCGGCACCCGGCCCTTCGATGCCGGCGCGGATGGGTTCGTCATGGGTGAGGGTGCGGCGCTGTTCGTGCTCAAGCGGCTCGAGGATGCGGAACGCGACGGCGACCGGATCTACTCGGTGATCCTCGGCATCGGGGGATCCAGCGACGGCAAGGGCAAGGGCATCACCGCTCCGAACCCGATCGGCCAGCGACTCGCGGTCACCCGGGCGTGGGAGGTCGCCGGCGAGGACCCCTCGACGGTCAGCTCGATCGAGGCCCACGGCACGTCGACCCGCGTCGGCGACGCGACCGAACTCGAGAGCTTGACCGCCGTCTTCGCGGCTGCAGGGGCGCCCGCCAGGAGCGTCGCCCTGGGTTCGGTCAAGTCCAACGTCGGGCACCTGAAGGCAGCCGCAGGTGCGGCAGGGATGTTCAAGATGGTGCAGAGCCTCCACGACAAGGTGCTGACACCGAGTCTGCACTTCGACGACCCCAACCCGAACGTCGACTGGGACACGTCGCCGTTCGTGGTGAACACCGGGCTGCGTCCGTGGCCGGAGCCGCCCTCGGGCATCCGCCGCGGCGGCGTGAGCGCCTTCGGGTTCGGCGGAACGAACTTCCACGTCGTCCTCGAAGAACACGTGCCGGGCCGCCACCGCGCCCCGGCGCGCGTGTTCGCCGGTGCGTCCATCGGGTCGCCGGCCGACGCAGCGGCGTCCACCGCGCCGGAGTCGGCGGGCGGTGCGAACGACCCGGCGAAGCCCCCGCCGCGGGGTGCGCTCGTCCTCGGAGCCGACGACGACGCCGAACTGCTGGCGCAGGTCGAAGCGGCGCTCGCCGACGCGCGCGCCGGCCGGGCCCCGGCACCGGCGCGACCCGATCCGGCGGTGGGACACGCCGCGGTGCGCATCGCCGTCGACTACGGAGACGCCGCCGAACTGACGACCAGACTGGAGAAGGCGGTCAAGGCACTGACGGGCGGCAACCCGGCGATCTTCCGCATGCTGCGGCAACAGGGCGTCTTCTTCGGTCGGGGGCCAGCACCCAGGGTCGCGTTCCTGTACACCGGTCAGGGTTCGCAGTACGTCAACATGCTCGACGACCTGCGCGCGACCGAGCCGATCGTGGCCGAGACCTTCCGTCAGGCCGACGAGGTGATGACACCGCTGCTCGGCCGGTCACTGTCGTCGTACATCTTCGTCGACGGGGACGATCCCGCTGCGGTGGCACAACTCGAGCAGGAACTGCTGCAGACCGAGATCACCCAGCCGGCGGTGCTCGCGACCGACTCGAGCATCGGGCGGTTGCTCGCCGCGTACGACATGCGACCCGACATGCTGATGGGGCACAGCCTCGGCGAGTACGGCGCACTGATCGCGTCCGGGTCGCTCACGTTCGAGGCCGCACTCGAGGCGGTGAGCGCCCGGGGCCGCGAGATGGCTGCGCTGTCGGTCGAGGACAACGGTGCGATGGCGGCGGTGTTCGGGCCGCTGACCGAGATCGAGAGGATCGTCGACGAGACCGACGGCTACGTGGTCGTCGCCAACATCAACTCGAACAACCAGGCCGTGGTCGGCGGTGCCACCGACGCCGTCCTCATGGCGGTCGACTCGTTCACGGCCGCCGGGATGCAGGCGATCCGGATCCCGGTGAGTCACGCGTTCCACACCTCGATCGTCGCTCCGGCCTCCGTCCCGCTGATCTCGACGCTGCGACGCCTCGACGTGCAGCCGCCGCGGATCCCCCTGGTCGCGAACGTCACCGGCGACTTCTACCCGGCCGACGCCACGACC
>Ga0055584_100002256_pt1 | contig 19091 bp, 18 predicted proteins | sample OSDHelmetaG_FD_58716 | JGI IMG/M metagenome (GOLD analysis project Ga0055584, IMG submission 58716) | Pelagic marine sediment microbial communities from the LTER site Helgoland, North Sea, for post-phytoplankton bloom and carbon turnover... | ecosystem: Environmental > Aquatic > Marine >... | reverse complement strand
CCTTCTTTAATGTCATTGTAATTTTTAATTTGCATACCACAATCGTAACCTTTAGAAACTTCTTTTACATCATCTTTAAATCGTTTTAACGAAGCTAATTCTCCTGTAAAGACAACTACTCCATCTCTAATCAAACGGATACCAGAATTTCTGTAAATTTTTCCACTTATCACCATACAACCAGCGATAGTTCCAATTTTAGAAATTTTAAAGGTTTCGCGAATTTCAGCTGTACCAGTAATTTCTTCTTTAAGTTCTGGAGACAGCATACCTTCCATCGCATCTTTAAGGTCATTGATTGCATCATAAATAATGGAGTATGTTCTGATGTCGATTTCTTCTTTATCAGCAATTTGACGAGCATTACCCATTGGTCTAACGTTAAATCCAATAATAATGGCATCTGAAGCTGAAGCCAGAAGCACATCACTTTCAGTAATAGCACCAACACCTTTATGAATGATATTGACTTGTATTTCTTCTGTTGAAAGTTTTTGGAACGAATCGGTTAGCGCTTCAACAGAACCATCAACATCTCCTTTAAGGATGATATTAAGTTCTTTAAAGTCTCCTAAAGCAATACGTCTTCCTATTTCATCTAATGTAATGTGGCGTTGAGTTCTTACAGATTGTTCGCGTTGTAGCTGCATACGTTTAGCAGCAATTTGTTTAGCCTCACGTTCATCTTCAAAGACATTAAACTTATCACCTGCTTGAGGCGCTCCATCTAGTCCTAATAAAGACACAGGGGTTGATGGTCCTGCGACTTCTACATTATTGCCTCGTTCGTCGTGCATAGCTTTTACTTTACCGCTATGTTTACCTGCAAGCACATAATCACCAATATGCAAAGTACCTGCTTGGACTAAGACTGTAGCAACATATCCACGTCCTTTATCTAAGAATGCTTCTACAATAGTTCCTGCAGCAGGTTTGTTAGGGTTAGCTTTCAGCTCTAACAATTCAGCTTCAAGAAGCACTTTTTCAAGCAATTCTTTAACGCCTTGACCTGTTTTAGCTGAGATATCGTGAGATTGTATTTTTCCTCCCCAATCTTCAACCAAGAGGTTCATATTAGCAAGTCCTTCTTTAATTTTATCAGGATTTGCTGTTGGTTTATCAACTTTGTTGATTGCAAAAACGATTGGCACGCCAGCTGCTTGAGCATGCGATATAGCCTCTTTGGTTTGTGGCATAATATCATCATCGGCTGCAATTACAATGATAGCCAAATCTGTTACTTGAGCACCACGTGCACGCATTGCTGTAAAGGCCTCGTGACCTGGAGTATCTAAAAATGTTATTTTCTGTCCATTTTCAAGGGTTACTCCATAGGCTCCAATGTGTTGTGTAATTCCACCAGATTCCCCTGCGATTACGTTTTCTTTACGAATGTAATCTAAAAGAGATGTTTTACCATGGTCTACGTGTCCCATTACGGTAACAATTGGAGCACGAGGTTTGAGATCTTCTGGTTTATCTTCAATTTCCTCTATTGCTTCTTCAATATCAGCAGTAACGAATTCTACTTCAAATCCAAATTCGTCAGCAACAACAGTTAAAGTTTCAGCATCGAGTCGTTGGTTCATTGTAACCATCATTCCAAGAGACATACAAGCAGAAATGACTTGGGTCACAGGAACGTTCATCATAGTAGCGACTTCATTAGCTGTAACAAATTCTGTAACTTTTAGTTTTTTGCTTTCTGCTGCTTCGGCTTGGAGTTCTTTTTCTGTTTGCTCTCTATGTTGTTCGCGTTTTACTCTTCTATATTTAGCTCCTTTTCCTTTGTTGGATTTACCTTGAAGTTTTTCTAGAGTTTCACGAATTTGTCTTTGTACTTCTTCTTCACTAGGTTCTTCTTTAACGATCGGTTTTCTACCTTTTTTCGCCTTAGATTTTTTACCTTGGAAGCTATGAGCATCTCCGCCTTTGCTTATACGACGTCTTTTGCGTTTACTTTTATCTGCGGTTGAATTATCGTCAGATTTTTTATTATTTTTTTTCTTTTTAGGTTTTTCAAACTTAGACAGGTCTATTTTTTCACCAGCAATTTTTGGACCTGATAGTTTTTGGTAAACAGTTTGAACCTTACCGTTTTCTTCTTTTAGTGTTGATTGTGTTTTTTTAGGTTCTTCTTTTTTCTCAACGTTTTGTTTAGGTTTAGGCTGAGGCTCTTCTTTCACCTTTTCGGCTTTAGGTTGAGGCTTGGGGAGTTCCGTTTTTTCTACGGTTTTAGTTTCCGTTTTTTCTACGGCTTTTTCCTCAATTTTTTCCTTTGGTTCCTCTTTTTCAGGCTCGACCTTTGGTTTAGGTTCTTCTTCAGCTTTCTTTGGCTCAGCTTTAGGTTTATCTAAATCTATTTTACCAACTTGTTTGAGTCCAGTTAAACCTACTTTGGCTCTTACAACTTCTTTTTCTTTTTTCTTCTCTTGCAGTTGCTTTGCCTTTTCTTCTAGTTCGCGCTCACGTTGTTCACGCAATTTTTCTTTTTCTTTCTGTTTGGCTTCACTAACTTCTTTCGAAGCTACTTTCTTGCTAGCATCAGTTTGAAACTCATCAGAAAGTATTTCATAAACCTCATCTGATATCTTTGTATTAGGGCTTTTTTCTATTTGTATGCCTTTGGATTCTAAGAAATCCACAGCACGGTCAATAGAAATATTGAGCTCTCTTAATACTTTGTTTAATCTAATTTTTTCCGCCATAAATTGCTGGTAATATAACTTAAAAATGTGTTATTCTTCAAATTCTTCTTTTAGAATTTTTATAACATCTATAATTGTTTCTTCTTCTAAATCGGTTCTTTTGACCAAATCATCAACATCTAATTCTAAAACACTTTTAGCAGTATCCAATCCAGCTTTGCTAAATTCTGCGATGATCCACTCTTCTATTTCATCAGAAAATTCGGTCAATTCTACGTCTTCTTCAGCGCCTTCTCTAAACACATCTATTTCATATCCTGTGAGCTGCCCCGCTAGTCTGATGTTGTGTCCTCCTCTACCAATTGCTTTACTTACTTCTTCTGGTCTAAGAAGCACTTCTGCTCGTTTATTTTCTTCATCTAGCTTGAGAGATGTGACTTTAGCTGGGCTAAGCGCTCTTGTTATGAATAGTTGAGTATTATTGGTAAAGTTAATAACGTCGATATTTTCATTACCCAATTCTCTAACTATACCATGAATACGAGACCCTTTCATTCCCACACAAGCTCCAACAGGATCAATTCTATCGTCATAAGAATCTACTGCTACTTTTGCTTTTTCTCCAGGTATTCTAACGACTTTTTTAACGGTAATTAGTCCATCAAATACTTCAGGGATTTCTTGTTCGAACAATTTTTCTAAGAATATAGGAGAAGTACGTGACATGATGATTGTAGGTTTGTTTCCTTTAAGTTCAACACGTTCTATCACACCTCTTACATTTTCTCCTTTTCTAAAGAAATCTGAAGGAATTTGTTTGTCTTTTGGCAAAATTATTTCGTTTCCTTCATCATCTAAAAGAATGATTGCTCTATGTCTAATATGGTGAACTTCGGCAGTATATATTTCTCCTTCAAGTTCTTTAAATTGTTTATATATGTTTGTGTTGTCGTGTTCATGAATCTTTGAAATCAAGTTTTGACGCAGAGCTAAAATAGATCGACGTCCTAAGTCTTGCAATTTAACTTCTTCTGCTACGTCTTCACCTACTTCAAAGTCAGGCTCAATTTTTCTAGCTTCACTTAGTGATATTTCTTTATTGGGTTCTTCAACTTCACCATCGGCTACGACAATTCTATTTCTCCAAATTTCCAAATCACCTTTATCTGGATTTATAATGATGTCAAAATTATCATCATCTCCATATTTTTTCTTCAACGCATTTCTCAAAACATCTTCCAATATTGCCATTAGCGTCACACGATCGATCAATTTGTCGTCTTTAAACTCTGAAAATGATTCAATTAACGCAACATTTTCCATAATTTTCATCAATTAAAATTTTATAACAACTTTGGCCTCCACAATGTCATCATACTTTATGTTGGCTTCTTTTTTTACGGTTACTTTTCCTTTTCCAACAGGTTTGGGTTCTCTTACTTTCCAAGTGACCTTTATTCCTTCTTCATCTTGACTCACTAATTCTGCTTCATAATGTTGCGAGTCTTTAGTTTTTATGCTTAAGGTTCTCCCTATATGTTTTTTGTATTGTCTTTTATGGGATAAGGGGGTAGTTGCTCCTGAGGATGTTACTTCTAGCGAAAAATCTTGTTCTTCGCGATCAAGATTATGTTCTATAGCTCTACTTATGGCCACACAATCATCCACAGTTACACCATTATCTCCATCGATAACCACCTTGATGGCATTATTTTCATGTACTTCAAAATCAATTAGGAACAAGTTTTCTCGTTCCTCAAGCGCTTTCTGCAGTAAGTCGTTTACGGTATCCTTAAACATTTTAATTATAAAAAGAGGGGACTCTCCGTCCCCTCGTATTTCTTTTTCTCATACAACGCCGCAAATATACAACAATTAAATTGATTTTCATAACATATAGCATGTCGATTTTTATTAGTAACTTTAGAAGACTAACCTAACAACCTTCTTATTATGAAAAAAATACTTGTTCCTACAGATTTTTCAGAAGCAGCTGAAAACGCATTGGAAGTTGCTTCTAAATTGGCAAAAAAGCACAATAGCGAAATCTATCTTTTGCATATGCTTGAAATCCCATTGCAAGAAGTCGATATTATGTACACACAAACAGCTAATATCCCAGAGGCTATGTTTTTTATGAAAATGGCTCACAAAAAATTTGAAGAGCTTATGGCAAGAGACTACTTGGAAAACGTCAAAGTACATGAGACTGTTATTTCCGACAGCAATTTTAGTAGATTGATAGACAAGTGTCATGAGCTTGATATCGATCTTATTGTTATGGGATCGCATGGTGCTACTGGACTCAAAGAAATGTTTGTGGGTTCTAATGCCGAAAAAGTAGTTCGCACCTCCGACATTCCTGTATTAGTTATCAAAAACAAACACGAAACATTTGATATAAAAGATTTTGTATTTGCATCTGATTTTAATAAAGATAACAAAGAGACATATAAACAGGCTACTCATTTTGCAAGATTGTTTGATGCTAAGGTGCATTTATTACTTGTAAACACTGCCAACAACTTCCTAACTACTTCTGAGGCCTACGAAAGAATCAAAAACTTCATCAGTGATCATGATTTTGAGGATTATACTGTAAATATATATAATGACTCTAGCGTAGAGAGCGGTATTTTGAATTTTTCAAATGAAATCAATGCAGATATTATTGGAATTAGTACTCATGGCAGACAAGGTATTGCTCATTTTTTCAATGGAAGCATTAGTGAAGATTTAGTGAATCATGCCAAGCGCCCTGTAATAACATTTAAAATTTAAAGATTTATTTTTTAACAATTTTAAATGTTTTAGATCTACCATTAGAACTTACCTTTAAAAAATAAATCCCTTCACTAAAATCCTGAAGGTTAAATGTTTGAGTTTTACTATTGGACACTTTGTTATAAATTTGTTTTCCTGATAAAGTCATAAATTCATATTTCTTAATCTCTTCATTTTTGGATTTTACAGTCAAAATAGATGAAACGGGGTTAGGAGAAATTGTTATTTTTCCGTCTTCAAGTTCCTCTACAGCCAAGGTGTCAAATACCACACAATCACTAAACTCCACACAGTCACCCGAAATCACCTCAACAGCGTAAATTCCGTTAGAAACCGGAGTAAACGTTTGAGATGTGGCTCCCGAAATCGGCATATTGGCATTACAATCATACCATTGATAGGAAGCAAAATTTTGGTTTGATGTTAAGTTTATTGATGTTTGGGTTAAGGTGTTATCTATCTCCACCAAATGCCCTTTTGTGACCATATACCCCATTATCAACTGAGTCAGTTGGTGAAAATAAGGCTGATTGATAGTACTTGCTTTATCTTCTGAGCTATGGTAAAAAGGTGTTTGGTCATTGGTTTCCCAAGATTCTCCTATCAAAACAGCAGAAAAACCTTCATCCCAAAATCTTGAATGGTCGCTTGCTGTAGTACCAGGATTCACGACATTAACACTCAAAGTAAAATCATATTCAGGATTGTTTAAAACCTCAATAATATCATCTTTCATATCAAGAGAACCAGCAATATTTCGTACATCTATATCAAAATTTCCATCATCATTTCCGTCATACCCCATCATATCAATATTAAGGACACCCAAAATATTATCTCCATTGACAGCAGCTTCAGACGCATAATGTTCAGACCCCAACAATCCTATTTCTTCTTCATCCCAAAGAGCGTATACAATGGTATTATTTAAACACTGTTTAGACAAAATTCTTGCTATTTCCAAAACCGCTGCAACACCTGTAGCGTTATCATCAGCACAATAGTCAGCAACAGCATCATAATGTGCACAAATCATATAAATATCATCTGGATTGGTTTTTCCTATTTGAGTTGCAATAATATTTCTACCATTACTATTAAAGGGTTGATCAACAACAATCAAATTATCCATACCTTCAAACCTTCGTTTGATGTAATCTGCTGCTAAATCGTTATTGAATTGTTGACGATTTATGATTGTAACAGTATTTCCATAAACTTCTGTAGGCAATTCTCCAGACAATTCATTGACCGTTAACATTAGTGAATCTAAATTCACTTGCTCTATAATATCATTTATGGTTTGCGATTGTATTGTGAAAGAAAACAGAACTATGCATAAAATACTGAGAGGTAATGTCTTCATTCTTGAGTTACGTCTTATTTTTTTAAATATAGAATATTTCATTAAGTTCATATTATTCTTACACTACACATCCTTTATTTAAAATCCATATAAAATATCACCATAGGTCATTCTGTATATAGTAAATACAATCTACATCAAAGTTTTATAAACAAGGAAGAACTTTTCTTTTGAATATTAAGCAACAGCTTCACGAGATTTTAAATGGTTATAGAAACCATTAGCACCTATTCCTACAAAAGACAACTGTTTGTTTTTTGAGATAGCTTCGTTATGCAATTTTGCCAACGCTCTTACACCGTGCCTATCAATACGTTCTATACCTTCAAGACTAACGGTAAGCGAATCTACTTTGTCTATAATGTGACTCAACTCACTAAAAAAGAAATTCACACTTTTGCGATCCAAAACCCCTTTAAGCTTAAAATAATTGTTGTAATAAGTAATTTTCAGATTCATATAACATAGTATTGGTTAAACGAAAAATAGGGCTATCAATCACACCAAAGGGGACCACACTATAAATATCTAAAAATTAACTCATTAGAATACTTTTTATCGACAAACTACAATAAGATTAGTTTTATGGAAATCAAGAGAGGATTTATTCGATAAAAGACTACTTATTATTTTCGATATAGTCATCAACAAGTTCTTCCAAAATAGACAAAGTAACTGTGCCTTGTCCTAAGATAACTTCATGAAATTCTCGGATATCAAACTTTGATCCTAAGGCATCTTCGGCTTTTTGCCTTAGCTCTCTTATTTTAAGTTCACCTACCTTATAAGACAGTGCTTGTCCAGGCCAAGATATATATCTGTCGGTTTCAGTATTGATTTCATGCATAGATAATGCGGTATTAGCCGCCATAAAATCTACGACCTGTTTTCTTGTCCATCCTTTGGCATGTATTCCTGTATCTACAACCAGACGACAAGCCCTCCACATTTCGTAGGTTAGTTGTCCAAATTTTTCATAAGGGGTTATATAAATCCCCATTTCATCAGCCAAATACTCAGAATAAAGTCCCCATCCTTCGCCATAGGCAGAGAGATACAAATTCTGTCTAAACTTAGGAATATCATCGCTCAACTCATTGTTCAAGCTGATTTGTAAATGATGCCCAGGCACAGCTTCGTGAGCCGTTAAAGCAGGAATGGTGTACAATGTTCTATTAGGCAAATCATAAGTGTTCACCCAATAATAACCTGGTTCAGTACTGTTTTTTGAAGTTCCTATGTATCGTCCACTAGTATATTTTGGTGCAATAGCCTCTGGAACAGGTTCTACTCCATAGGGTTTCCGAGGCAAGGTTTTAAAAAATCTGGGAAGTTGTGCATCAATACGTTTGGCAATATCCCTTGCAAACATCAACAGCTCTTTTGAAGTTTGGGCTTGAAATTGTTCGTCAGTTCTTAAATATTGAAAAAAATCTTCAAAACTTCCTTCAAAGCCCAAGTCTGAAATGATAGATTCCATTTCTGACTTGATACGAGCAACTTCACTTAAACCTATTTGATGAATATCTTCGGCGGTATATTGAGTACTAGTAGTGTAAAAATTAATCCTGTTTTGATAGTATTCCGATCCATTTGGTATATTGAAAATCCCAAGAGTTGTTCGGGTGTTTGGAAAATATTCTTCTTCAAAAAATACTTTTATTCGTTTGAACTGAGGGATTACCTTGTTTTCAATTGCCATTTTAGCAGCATTCAATACCGAATCTTGTTGTTTGTGAGTTAAAGTTGATGGCAGATTTTTAAATGGAGAATAATAATAACTTTCTCTATAGTCTTCAACGATATGGTCGTCATAAGTAGATTCATAACCTTTAAAAATCACCAAAGGTTGAGATACACCTTTTTGAAGACCTTCTCTCAAATTTTCGATATGTTGATCTACAAATTCAGGTATTGCATTTAGGATATTTAAATACGATTTTACAGCAGTGTAATCGTTCAGAGGCTTCACTTCATAAACCAAATCATTATGAAAGCCTGTATCTGAAAGCAAGGGATTGAGATACTGTTGATATTCATAAAAATCAATCTTGTCTTGCAAAACAAACATAAGTAATTCTCTTGAAATCCTATCTGTTTGTTGAAGTTGATTTACATTAATAGTTTTGAGATGATTTAATTGTTGTTTTGCAAATTCAGCTTCAGATTTAAAATAAGATTTGGTAAACACCCCCAACGGATAAGTTTCTTTATCATATCCTTTGTGATTTTCTACAGCTTGAATGATATTATGCAGTTGTTGTTTTTCTGTATCTTTAATCTTGGTGTTATTTTTACAAGACACCAAGAAAGAACAGCACAATAGAGTAAAGTATATTGTTTTTTTCATATTGAAATGATTAAGACTTTTATCTAGTTATTTTTATTTTTGGGGCACGAAAGCCCCAATTTATCATTAACAAATTGACAACTTAATCAAAAAGGATGAAAAAACTCTACAATATTGCGCTTATCATTCTAATGACAGGCATCACGGCCTATGGTCTTATCACTGGAAAATACTTGTTTCTATTCTTGATGCTTCCCGTGGGATTGAGTGTTTTTGGCAACAAGAAAAGCGATTAGAGTTTTTTCGTAAACTTTGTAATGATTACAATATTCTGCCCATCCACTTTTCCTTCGATATATTCGGCATTTTCTGGATCTAATCTTATGTTTCTTACGGCAGTACCTTGTTTTGCAACCATACTAGACCCTTTGACTTTTAAGTCCTTGATAAGAACAACACTGTCTCCTGTTTGGAGCACATTTCCATTAGAATCTCTATGAATGATTTTTTCACTTTCATCCATATCCTCACCAGTTGCTTTAGCAAGTTTTAAAGCTTCATCATCCAAATACATCATATCCAACAAGTCCTGAGGCCATCCTTCTCCTCTTAGGCGTTGTAGCATTCTCCATGCCATAATTTGAACAGCTACATATTGGCTCCACATACTATCATTTAGACAGCGCCAGTGGTTGGCATCCATAGGTTCTTTTTCTTCTATTTGGTTTAAGCATGTACTACAAACCAATAAACTATTGTCTACAGATTCGTTTAATGAAGGTGGAATTGTATATTTTGATAGGTTAGTATTTGACGAACAAAGTTCACAACAATTGTTGCTACGGTCTTGAAGATTTTGTAATAAACTCATTGTAAAAAATTATTAGAGGTCAAAGTTATAGTAAAATTCTTTATTGAAAAATTTCGCGTTGTTTTTTTGTTAAGGAATTGACTACCAAATCGTATGAATGATCTATCAAATCTTTAATCAATTGCAAAGGGATTTCATTTTCATAAATTCTTATAGTATTCCAATGTTTTTTGTTCATATGATATCCTGGTTCTACACTATGATAAGTTGCACGAAGTTCTTGTGCATAATCGGGATTGCATTTTAAATTTAAGGTTTGTTTACCTGTCTCCCACCCCTTAAGAGATGTTAAGAGGAAAATTTTCCCAGCAACCTTAAACACCAAAACATCTTCATCAAACGGAAAATGCTCTGTTACTCCTTTTTTATTTTGACAATATTGATAAAGAGCTTCTATATTATTCATTCCAAAAATTTTTGGGGTTTTTCTTCTATTTCTATTGCCGAATAATCCAATTTCCAACCAATAGTTTGCACAATATTTTCAATCAGAGCAATGGCCTCTAAAGCTTCTTTTTGAGCTACAGAAAACAAGCCACTTTCAGGAATTTTATCTAAAATATGTTGTTTAGCTTCTTTATTTAAATTTGTCAAATCTGAGGCTTCAAACTTATTGAACATGCCATCTTTTTTATCATAATAGTTCAAGTCTGTTTGAATACTAAGCACTTCAGGTTGAGGAAAAGACTCCAAAACAATCGTTTTGGATTTGGTATTGGCTTGAAGTTTTACTTTAGAAAAATCATAACCAACTTGGGCTTTAGCATTAATAATTACTAAAGCTTTTTTCTTACTGCTTATCAAATTAAGAAAGCTATCTTTTTCATCTTCATAATGGTAGATTTCTGCAAAATCCCCTTCAACGGTAATAAATTTATAGACCTTTTTTATTTTATCTAATAAAATGATAGATTGTGTATGAGTTCTTGTTTTGGCTTGTTTTTTTTGAAACCACCACAGCACCAACATGGATACCAAAATTCCTACTATGAGACCGATAAAAATTTCCATTATTCAATAATTTTATATAAAACAGGACGACTTGGTGCAGCATCATTTTCAATAGGCGCTACTTGTAAATTTAAAAAGTATTCTCCATCAGGTATTGTATTAGGAACGAAAACAAGTTCTGTTATAGTTGCTTCTTGTCTGATATTTCCGTCCACATTCCAAAATGCCTTATGAGACAACAACCGCCCTTCATCTTTCTCTCGATCTACACTAGGCAAATCTATAAGCAAATGTTTTATGTTCTTTTCTCTTAAATAGATAGCAGCTTCTGACAAGAGATAGGCTGGATTGGTGTTGGAATATGTTTGATTCAGCTTTTCGATAGTATTGGGTATAGTTCTAATCACAACAGCATCCCGTTTTTTATTACCTAAAGCAAATTGTAATTGTTTTTTAGAAATCACAAAATCGTCATTTCTTTTTTCAGGTGCTAAGGTTATCAACTCTGCAAGCATAAAAAATGTCTTAATACTTTGATTTACTGATTCATTTTGTTTTGTAATATGCCCAACACATTCTGTATGAGTACCATGCCCATGAGGATTGAACGATATGTTGTTGAAATTTACAGATGCACCTTTTTTTACACTTCCTACCCAATCTCCCATAACCACAGGCTCTACTTTAGGGTCTTCTACATACCAAGCCTTAACGCCAGATGACTTTACAGAAATTGAAATATCTAAAGGGTTTGCTAAATCAATTTGAAGTTTTCTTGAATTGTATTGAATCGTTGCTTTCATAATGTCAAAGATATTAAATCATAAATAGCTCAGAGGCGATACCATCTATCAAAAATTTACCTTCTTCTGTTGCCACCAAAGTCTGATGCTCTGTATTTTCGCCATCAATTTTCAATAGTTTGTTTTTGATAAATTTATCGGATTGAGATATTAAATAGGTTTTGAAATTCAATCCAAAATTGTCTTCAATCGTTTGTAAAGACACGCCCCATATGGTTCGCAATCCAGTCATAACATATTCATTATAGCGGTCATTCAATGTCAATGTTTCAGAACTTTTAGGTATTACTCCTTCTTGAATACTTTTGATATATTTTGAATTATTATTCACATTCCAACTTCGGATTTCACCAAAAAACGAATGCGCCGATGGGCCTATGCCTAAGTACGGTTTTCCTTGCCAATAACTAGTATTGTGTTTAGAGAAAAAACCCAGTTTTCCAAAGTTTGAAATTTCATAATGCACAAAACCTTGCTTTTTGGTTTCGTTTATCAAATGATTAAAATGTTCTTGAGCTAAAATATCATCTAATTTTGGGTATTCTCCTTTTTTTATAAAAGTATCTAAAGCCGTTTTAGGTTCGACGGTAAGCGCATAGCTTGAAATGTGATTTATTCCAAAGTCAAAAGCCATTTGTAAATTGGCATCCCATTTTTCAAGATTCATATTTGGAATTCCATAAATCAAGTCTATGGTAATATTATCAAAATACAATGCAGCATCTTCCAAGGATTGCTTTGATTCTTTTGACGAATGAGCTCTATTCATTTGTTGTAAATCATCATCAAAAAAAGATTGAATTCCAATACTCAATCTGTTTATAGGAGTGTTTGCTATTTGAACAATTTTTGATGCCTTCAAATCGTCTGGATTGGCTTCAAGTGTAATTTCAGGATTATCATTAACCTCATAATTTTGATAAATAGTTTCTATTAAATCTTTTAATTCATCTGAAGATAACACACTTGGAGTTCCACCTCCAAAATAAATGGTTTCTATTGTTTGATTTTGAAGTTCTGACTCCCGAAGCTTCAATTCGGTTTTTAAAGCCAAAAGCATGTCTTCTTTTTTCTTCATAGAAGTAGAAAAATGAAAATCACAATAGTAGCATGCTTGCTTACAAAATGGTATATGGATATAGATTCCGCTCATTTAGATATTATTCTTTGATGCGGTCTTGATTTTGTTTGACAAAGCTTGCCCACCCACTATAATTCTTACCTATTTCAACACGTCCTTGATTGTAAAAATGGCAAACAGCAGCTGCGAGCCCATCGGTAGCGTCAAGATTTTTGGGCAAAGTTTTCAATCCTAAAGTAGATTGTAACATTTTAGCAACTTGCTCTTTACTAGCATTTCCATTTCCAGTAATCGCCATCTTGATTTTTTTTGGGGAGTATTCTGTTACTGGGATTTCTCTTGACAATCCTGCAGCCATTGCTACACCTTGCGCTCTACCAAGCTTAAGCATACTCTGCACATTTTTTCCATAAAATGGTGCCTCAATAGCTATCTCATCAGGGTGGTGTGTTTCTATTAGCTCAATGGTTCTCTCAAAAATGTATTTTAATTTTAAATAATGGTCGCCATACTTCTTTAAATCTAATTCATTTAATTGAAGAAACGTCATGGTGTTTCCTACCACTTTTATAAGTCCAAAACCCATAATGGTAGTTCCAGGGTCAATCCCTAATATAATTTTTTCTTTCTTCATTAATCACAGTATTGACAACCACTGAGCGAAAATGTAATACCTGCAGTAATCGTTAGTAAATTTCCATTAAAACTTCCATATCCTTCAGTAATAGGGTCAAAATCTTTAGCAAAACCAAAAATATAAGACGTATCCAAATATAATGACAACCTTTTTGAAACGGCAAAATGCCATTCAATTCCCGCTATTGCATTGAAAAAAGAAGTGTCGTTTTGGGTAAAATCCCCCAATGGTTTAATAAAGGTATATCCTGGGCCTGCGTGTGCAACAACACCCATACGTTGTGGAAGAAACGTTAAGTTTTTTGTAGGGTCATAAATTGCTTGTAGATTGATGCGTGTATAGTTAAGTTTAAATTCAGGCGAATGATCTTCATTTGAAATTCTATTAAACCCATAGTCTAATTTAGCACCTAATTGTCGTTTAAACATGTGTTGAATCCCAATGTTTATCGTTGGGAAATTCACAGATTTCCCTTCAAAATCTTCAACAAAACCCGATTGAGATGGACTACTTACCCCCAAAGCCAATTGAGCTTTCCATCTTTCGGTATCACGTTGAGAGTACCCTAATAATGTTGTTAAACATAATAACAATAAATTCAACTTTACTTTACACGTTAGTTTAAATAAATTCATATTACTAAAATTTAGCTTAATTTATATGTGCTATTTGAAACATTACCGCACAAAACTAAACAATTCTCCATTCTGCTTATTAAATTAAGTTCCGTTGCTTTTTTTTTGAAAACTTAAAAAGGAAAATTCTTATTGCATCAACAAAATAAATTTTTCACTCAAAATCGAGCGAACAAATTTTAGAATTTCAAACTGCTTTTTGTCTACATCAAATCATATTGATGTATGGTGCTAAGGTAGTGTATTTTTCAAAAGCTTTTAGAATGGTCTGTTTTATAAAAATTTCACACGATATGGTCACATCCAAATTAAATTGATGATTGTTTTCTTTGAATTTTTACAAATTATTATTTAATCAATTTTAATCACTACAGGGAGTGTAAATTCTGTTGTTACTTGTTGACTTCTCTTTATAGCAGGATAAAGTTTTGGCAAAGTATCTAAACTCGATAGAAGTAAGCTATCTAATTTTGGTATTTGTTCTCGCGTTTGTGGTTTACTTTTTATGTTTCTTACATTAATATTTCCCGATTTACTAACAATTATTTTAAGCAAAACGGTATCAGACACATCCTCTCCAACAACGATATCTTGTACAGATAAATTTGTTTTTATAATCTTAAGCAAGGTTGTTTCAAAGCAATGTTTTTTATCAAACTTTGAAGTTAATGAATCACATACATCAAAAGTTGGATATTCATCTACATCATTCCAACTAAAAGTTTGTAATTCTTCCACTAAAATATCGTCAGCACTTACTTTTTTTGCATCAAAGTAATTGCAAGACCACATCAAACACAAACAATAAAAACCTAATAATCGTTTCATTTATGCACTTCTAATATCGAAAAATACGATTTTTTTGTTTGCCTATGAAGAAAATATCAAAGGAGCACTAATCTGACTCGGACAAAAACTTTGTTTCTTTGAGTTCTTTCAAGCGTCTATTGGCTAAATGTAAGAAGACTTTTTCATTTGGAAAACGCTTTATGAAGTTTTCATACAATCTTATTTTTGTATCAATATCTGCATAATACCTGTCTTTTGCCGAGAGTAGAAAAAAATGAAGACTTAGATTATCTGGTGCGTCCTTTATTGCTTTTTTAAGCGCTTCAATAGATTTATCATATTTTTTTAATTGGTTATAAACACTTGATAACTGTCTATATTCAGCGTCCAAGGGTTTGTCTTTGAGTTCCAAGGCTTGTTCCATGTATTTTTGGGCATTTTCATAGTCTTGAAGATAATTGTAATAGACTCCAACTACAAATAGAGCATTAGCATCTTTAGGGTTGTATTCGAGTGCTTTCTTTCTATATTCTATAGCCTCTTTAAAATATGAATTATTAGCATAACACAAGCTAAGTTTTTCATAAATAAACTCTGAGGTTTCTCCCAAATCCAAAAGTTTAAGAAACCACTCTTGAGCTTGTTTGTAATTTTCCTGATAATAAAAACACTGTGCTTTTAGTCCTATAAGTTTAATGTTGTTGACATAAGCTTCCAATCCTTTATCAATATATTGATGAGCTTGAGAAAATTGTCGAGTTTTTAACAATTGCCGCGCTATTTTATAAATGGCTTTTTGGTGAGTCTCATCTAATTGGTAAGCTTTATGAAAGCTCTTGAAAGCCATAGAGTCTTTTGTAGCTTCTAAAACCAATCCTAACTGATAGTGATAATTTGGGTTAGTCGAATCCTTTGCAATCAATTGTTGAAAATGCTTTGAAGACAATTGATAGTTTTTGGTTTGAAACAACAACTTCGCATAATTAAACCTATTCAAAGCATCTTCAGGTTTAGCTTCTACTAGTTTTTGATAATAAGATAAAGCGGCACCATAATTGCCCAAAGCAAAGTAAGCCTTCGCTATTTTGTCGTAATGCAAATTTGGATGTTCTGCACTTTCATAAATAGCAATGGCCTTACTGTAATTTCCCAATGTCAGCAAGCTATCTGCTTGCTTAATGTTTTGAGCTATACAGACCTCTCCCATTGCCAATATATAAAGTATTAAAAATCTATTCATTTACTTGAAACATTATTGGCAAGGAAAACAATACCGCTACCGCTTTACCTTTTTGTTTTCCTGGGATGAATTTTGGTAGGCTTTCAATCACTCGCTTAGCTTCATCTTCCAACTCTGTATGTGGCGCTCTCGCTACAATATCGGTGACTTCGCCCATTGTTGAAATCTTAAACGTTACATAAATTTTTATCCTTCCCTTTAAATTTAAGTTTGATGCCAACTTAGTGTCAAAATTTTCAGCTACAAATCTTTGTAAATTATGAGTCATACATTCTTTACGCTCTTCGTTTGTAGTCAACTCATCACAAATAGCAAATCTTGGCACTTCCTCAACAACAGAAAAAGGAACGTCAACAGCGTCATAACCATCAATTTCATGAATTGTTTCTTCATCTTCTTTTTTTAAGGTTGTTTTCATGACACCATCGGTAATGATAAAACGATTAAGTGAACTGTCGTTAAAAAACTGCTTCATTTTTTCTTCTTTCTCCTGAACTTCTGCTTCAGTAAGATTCTTCAAATCTTTGACCTCTAACAATAAAGTCTCTTGCTCTTTGTTTGTATCCCCAACGATTTTGGACTGTCCTTCACAGGAAGCCGTAAAGAATAACATCCCAAATAATAAAGGAAAGATTAATAGATACTTTAACAATTGTACTTGCTTTGATTTTGATTTTTGTAACATAACGATTCGTTTTTTGATTAATGATTGTTTTATAAATGGATTGATGAATGAAATCGATTTGGTCTGGAACAATTCTGATAATAATTGTTGGCAATATTGTTTAATTTCTGTTTGCTTGACTACCTCTGCATCGGCAATATACTCGTGCAATTCCTTAATGCGATATTGATAAATGTATACCAAAGGATTAAACCAAAAGACAATACGCATGACCTCAAAAAATAATAGATCCAAGCTGTGTTTTTGTCTTACATGTACTCGTTCGTGATTTATAATATCTTCTTGTTCGGCTTCGGGAATTTTATCACCCAAAAACACATAGTTAAAAAAGGAATATGCAGAAGTTTCATTAATCAACTTTACCAACAAAATATTTCCTTTCCAGCGTTTAGGGTTATTTTTTATAATCAACATAAGATGTATAAGCTTTATTAAAAAAAACAAAGCTGCTATTCCCATGCCAATAAACCACAACCATTCCCATGACCAAAATCCAAAATCTTGCTCAACTTGATTGATATGCATTTGGGATTGGGGTTGACCAATAATTACCTCTGGTAGTTTAATCATAAACTGCTCTGAAGTCAAATTTCTAATGGTTTCAAATTTCAAAAAAGGGACAATTAATGCCAGTACTGACGACATCAACAAGTACAATCTATTCCAATTAAAAAACGTTTCTCGTCTCAAAAAGGTATCGTACACCAATAAAAACAGCAATTGAAATATTCCGACTTGTATGACATAGTAAAGCATAGTCATTACTTTTTCTTATTAACTTCATTTAAAATGGATTCCAATTCTTTCAAATCAACATGATTCTCTTTTACAAAAAAAGACACCATACTTTTAAAAGAACCTTGAAAATAATTATCCACCAATTTGGTAATGGATTGGTTACTGTAATCTTGTTTTTTTACAATAGGAAAATACAAATGTCCCTTACCTTGTTTCTCATAATCTACAAACCCCTTATTCTCTAATATGCGAACAATGGTTGACACAGTATTATAAGCAGGTTTGGGCTCTGGTAATTGCGCAATAATTTGTTTAACATTGGCTTTTTTTAGTTGCCAAAGAATTTGCATAATTTCTTCTTCTGCCTTTGTTAATTGTTTCATGGTTTTGTTCATTTTCAACAACAAATATAAACTAAATTTTTAGTTGAACTAAACTTTTAGTTTAAAAATGTAACAAAAGATATAAATTAACGACTGATTAACAGACAAACACAAAATAATGCTAGACTTATTTTTTATATTTATAGGACTTATTTTTATGCTTTTAGGCATAATTGGGAGTTTCTTACCAATATTACCCGGCCCTCCTTTAAGTTGGGTTGGATTATTATTACTTCATCTTACAAAAACCGTTGAAAATGATTGGTGGTTTTTAGGCATAACCTTGGTCATCGCCATATTGATTGTGGTATTGGACTATGTTATTCCTGCAATTGGGACTAAAAAATTTGGAGGTAGCAAATTAGGAGTCATTGGCACGACTATAGGGCTTATAGTTGCACTTTTCTTTCCTATATTTGGAATTTTTGGGATTATTATTTGGCCTTTTATCGGTGCTTTAGTTGGAGAACTTATCAATAAAGCAGATTCCAAAACGGCTATAAAAGCAGCCTTTGGATCATTTATTGGTTTTCTGACAGGAACATTTTTAAAGTTTGTGGTATCCATTGTCTATTTGGGATTCTTCATCTATACTCTTTTCAATCACTGGGATAAATTCGTATAAAAAGAAATAACCCGTTAAAAGGCTATCTAACGGGTTATTCAAATTTTGCTATTAATTCAACAAATAGACTTTGAGGGATTAATAATTGCTTTGTTGACTCTCTTCAAATATAGATGTTGTTTTCGAAATTAAGGTATGGAAAAACCTCAATATATTTACGGTAAAACCGTAATTCCCAATCTACTACTGCTCTCGAGCCAGTAATAAAATGCAAAAAAAATCCTTTTTTAAGGATATTATCACAAAAAACCTTTAGCCCTAGCTTCTGCTAATAGCGTTTCATCCTTTCCATCCTCAACAGAGAAGAGCAATTTCATCTGTCTTTTACGTTTTTCTATAGCACTCATAGACAAATCTATATATTCTTTTAGGCTTCTGGTTTTAATTCCTTGAGATAACAAGTAAAGAATTTTTCTATTGATATCGTCCAGATAGATATCGCTAGTCACACTTTTTTTCAAATATTTACTTACAGTACTACTATAATATGGAGGCGAAGTCAATATATGCTGAAAAGCCTCTGCCAGTTCCATTGAAGTTAAATCACTTTTAATTAAGAACCCAT